>Ga0326726_10000551_pt1 | contig 34775 bp, 38 predicted proteins | sample MHFenrmetagenome_2_FD_207603 | JGI IMG/M metagenome (GOLD analysis project Ga0326726, IMG submission 207603) | Lab enriched peat soil microbial communities from Michigan Hollow, Ithaca, NY, United States - MHF15MN | ecosystem: Environmental > Terrestrial > Soil > Wetlands > Peat | place: USA...
CCGGGGTCGTGTACTGCCCGGCGAGCAAAGTGGCGTAGAGGATGGTCGGGATAGCCGAGGCGAAGGTCGACAGGTAGGCCCCCATGTTCGCCGTGGTCTTCACCCGCATCGCGAGGAACTTGCCGTCCTTGTCCATCGCCAGCTCGGCGATGGTGTGGTGATCGCGGCCATGCGCGTCGGACACGAAGGACTCCGAGCGCTCGGCGGTCCATTTCACGGGGCGGTTGATCTGCTTGGACGCCCAGGTGACCACCACATCCTCGGCGTACAGGTAGATCTTCGAGCCGAAGCCGCCGCCGACGTCGGGCGCCACCACGCGCAGCTTGTGCTCCGGCAGGCCGAGCACGAATGCCGCCATCAGCAGCCGTTCCACGTGCGGGTTCTGGTTCGAGACGTAAAGCGTGTAGGCGTCCTCGGAGCGCGAATACAGACCGATGGCGGCGCGCGGCTCGATGGCGTTCGGAATCAGCCGGTTGTTGATGAACTCGAGCTTGGTGACATGCGCAGCCTTGGCGAAGGCCGCATCCGCCACGGCCTTGTCGCCCAGCGCCCACACATAGCAGGTGTTGTCCGGTGCGGCGTCGTGCAGCACGGGGGCGCCCTTGGCACGCGCCATGGACGCGTCGGCCACCGCGGGCAGCACCTCGTAGTCCACCTCGACGAGCTCCGCCGCGTCTTGTGCCCCGTCGAGCGTTTCCGCGATCACCACGGCGACGTGGTCGCCGACGTAGCGCACCTTGCCCTGCGCGAGGCAGGGATGCGGCGGCTCCTTCATCGGCTGGCCGTTGACGTCGGTGATCAGCCAGCCGCAGGGCAGGCCGCCGACCTTGGCGGCGGCGAGGTCCTCGCCGGTGAACACGGCGAGTACCCCGGGCGCCTTGAGCGCCTGGTCCTTCCTGATCGACTTGATCTTCGCGTGCCCGTGCGGCGAGCGCACGAACACGGCGTGCGTCTGCCCCTGCAGCGTCACGTCGTCCGTGTACTGGCCCGCGCCGGTGAGAAAGCGGTAGTCCTCTTTGCGCTGTATGCGAGCGCCGATCAGCGGTGCACCCATGGGAGGCTCCTTACTTGCCAGTTGCCATGGCCTTGGAACCGGCCATGATGGACTTGACGATGTTGTGGTAGCCCGTGCAGCGGCACAGGTTGCCTTCGAGCGCCTCGCGCACCTCCTGTTCGCTGGCACTCGGGTGGCGCTTGGCGAAATCCACGGCGTTCATCACCATGCCCGGGGTGCAGAAGCCGCACTGCAGGCCGTGGTGCTCCTTGAACGCGGCCTGCATCGGGTGCAGCGTGCCATCCGGCTTGGCAAGTCCCTCGATGGTGAGGACGTCCGCGCCCTCCGCCTGCATGGCGAGCATCGAGCAGGACTTCACCGCCCTGCCGTTCATGTGCACGGTGCAGGCGCCGCACTGCGCGGTGTCGCAGCCCACGTGCGTGCCGGTGAGACGCTGGTCCTCGCGGATGAAAGTGACGAGGAGCGTGCGCGCCTCGACCTCCCCGGAGACAGCCTTGCCGTTGATCTTCATGGATACCCTGACTGCCATGCTGCCTCCTCGTGCGTTTGATTTCCTGCGACTGGTGGGGGGGCCATCCTAGCCAAGCGCCTCCCGCGCGGCAATGTTGCGCCGCAATACACTGGGTTTGCGGGCGCGTAAGCACTGCGCAAGCTTGCAGCAAGGCCGGGGCAAACCCACGTGCCTAGCGTGCACGGTGCATGGCGCAGACAGCGATCGCGCGGATTCTCGTCGTGGAGGACGACATGATGCTCGCCACGGGCCTCGCGCGAGGGTTGGCGCAGGCCGGCTTCGCGGTCACGTTGTGCTCGAGCGGCGAGCGTGCGCTCGCTGCGGCGCGGTGCGGCGCTATGATTGACCCCGCCATGCGCATCCTCATCGTCGAGGACGACGACGTCCTGGGTAGCGGCCTGATGCGGATCCTGCAGGCCGAGGGCTATGCGGTCGACCTGATGCCGCGCGGCGAGCAGGCGGTGCTCGCTGCCGGGCGCGAGCGCTTCGACCTCGTGATCCTCGACGTGGGCCTGCCCGGCATGGACGGCTTCGAGGTCCTGCGGAGGCTGCGCGAGGCCGCGCAACGCATGCCGGTGCTGGTGCTCACTGCGCGCGACACGGTGGACGACCGCGTGCACGGCCTCGACCTAGGCGCGGACGACTACATGGTCAAGCCCTTTGCCATGCCCGAGCTGGTGGCGCGCGTGCGCGCGCTCATCCGGCGCTCGCAGGCGCAAAGCGGCCCGCGCGTCGTGCATGGGCCGCTCACCCTCGACACCGTGGCGCGGCGCGCGTTCCTGCGCGGCGCACCGCTCGACCTGGCGGCGCGCGAGTGGGCGGTGCTGGAAGTGCTGCTGGCGCGCGTCGAGCGCATCGTGTCCAAGGAATCGATCATCCAGGCGGTGGCCAGCTGGGGCGACGAGCTCTCGCCGAACGCCATCGAGGTCTACGTCTCGCGGCTGCGCGCCAAGCTCGAGCCCGCCGGCATCCGCATCCGCACCGTGCGCGGCTTCGGCTACATGCTGGAGGAGTACGCGGAGGCACAATGACGAGGCAGCGCAGCCTGCGCGCGCTGCTGCTGCAGCTCTTGCTGCCGTCGGTGGCTGCCACGCTCGCCCTGGGCACCTACGCCGCTTATCGGGTGGCCGCTGATCCGGGCACCGAGGCCTACGACCAGTCGCTGCTCAATACTGCGCTCGCGCTGAGCGAGCGCATCCGGGTGCAGGACGGGCGCGTCGGCTTCGACCTGCCGAGCGCCGCCGAGCGTGTCGTGCGCGCCGACAAGTACGACGAAATCTATTACGTCGTGCGCGGGCCCGCCGGCGAGCGCGTGGCGGGCGACGTCGGCGTGCCGCCGCCGCCCGAGGGGATACAGGCTGAGGAGGGCGTGGCAGCCTACGACGGCGACTACGAGGGCAGGCCCGTGCGCGTGGTCGCCGTGCAGGTGCCTTGCGGCGCGCAGCTGTGCACGGTTTCGATGGCGGAGACCACCGTCAAGCGACAGCGCCTGGCGCGCGATATCCTCGCCTCGAGCGTCCTGCCGCAGGCGCTGCTCGCCGCGGTCACGCTGGGCCTGGTGTGGTTCGGCGTGGCGCGGGGCCTGCGGCCGCTGCAGGACCTCTCGCGCGACATCGGCGCCCGCTCGCCGCACGACCTGCGTCCGCTCGATCCCGGCAAGTCTCCCGCCGAGGCGCGGCCGCTGGTGGAAAGCATCAACCACCTTCTCGGCGAGGTGACCGACGCGAACCGCAACCAGCAGCGCTTCCTCGCCAACGCGGCGCACCAGTTGCGCACGCCGCTCGCCGGGCTGCAGGCGCACGCCGAGCTCGCCCTCGCGCAACCGGTGCCGGAGGGCTGCCGCGCGGAGCTCGAGCAGGTGCACGGCGCTTCGGTACGTACTGCGCGGCTGGCGAACCAGCTGCTCGCGCTGGCGCGGGCCGAGGCCGGCATGAACGACGCCGCCGGCACTGCGCGTGCCGACCTGCGCCAGGTGATCGAGGCTGCGGCCGACGAGTGGGTGCACCGCTCGCTGGAGCGCGATATCGACCTGGGCTTCGAGCTCGAAGCCGCGCGGGTACGCGGCGACCCGCTCCTGCTGCGCGAGGCGCTCGCCAACCTGGTGCATAACGCGCTCCAGTACACCCCGGCCGGCGGCCGCGTCACGGTGCGCACGCGATCGGGTCCGGCCGAGGTTCGCGTCGAGGTCGAGGACGATGGTCCGGGGATCGCGCCGGCCGAGCGCGAGCGCGTGCTGGAGCGCTTCTACCGCGCGCCGGGTACCACCGGCACGGGCAGCGGGCTCGGCCTGGCGATCGTGAGCGAGATCGCCTCCGCGCATGGCGCCCGGGTCGCGATCGGCGAGGGCGAGGGCGGCCGCGGCTGCCGCGTAGCCCTGGTGTTCCCCGCGGGAGTAAACTAGGCGGCATGGACTCCGTCGACATCGAGGTCTTGCGCACCGCCGAGGCTTGGCGCAAGGCCGGACAGCACGTCACGCTCGGCACCATCGTCAAGACTTGGGGCTCGGCCCCGCGGCCGGTGGGCGCGCTGGTGGCGATCCGCGAGGACGGCCAGGTCGTCGGTTCCGTGTCGGGCGGCTGCGTCGAGGACGATCTCATCGACAAGGTGCGCGCGAAAGCCGCCGCGCCCACGCTGCCGCAGCTCGTCACTTACGGTGTGACCAACGAGGAAGCGACACGCTGGGGGCTGCCCTGCGGCGGCACGCTGCAGGTGGTGCTCGAGCCGGTGACGCAGGCAAGCGGCCTCGACGAATTGCTGGCGACGATCTCGCGCCAGCAACTGGTCAAGCGGCGCCTCGACATGAAGAGCGGGCGCGTGACGGTCCAGCCCGGGCAGTGGCAGGACGCGCTCGAGTTCGACGGCAACGCGCTGGTCACCGTGCATGGCCCGCGCTGGCGCCTGGTGCTGATCGGCGCCGGCCAGCTCACGCAATACCTTGCCGAGATGGCGCGCATGCTCGATTACCACGTCGCCGTGATCGAGCCGCGCGAGGAATACGCCAGCGGCTGGAGCGTGCAGGGCATTGCGCTCGATCATCGCATGCCGGACGACGTCATCTCGGCCATGAACCTCGACGGCCACAGCGCGGTGGTGGCGCTGACGCACGACCCGAAGATCGACGACCTGGCGCTGATGGAGGCGCTGAAGTCCGCCGCGTTCTACGTTGGCGCCATCGGCTCGAAGAAGAACAACGATGCGCGCCGCAAGCGCCTCAAGGAGTTCGACCTCTCCGAGGGCGAGATCGCGCGCCTGCGCGGCCCGGTGGGCCTGTACATCGGGTCGAAGACGCCGCCCGAGATCGCGGTCGCGATCCTCGCGGAGATGACCGCCGTGCGCCACGGCGTGAGCGAGCCGAGCTGGGCGGCGAAGAAGGATTCGCGCTTCGACCCGTCCGCCTGTGAAATTGCGGAGACCAAGGGAGCCTGAGGGCGATTTCCCCGCGCCGACGAGGATGCGGCCGTGAAGATCGTTGGCCTCTTGCTCGCCGCGGGCTCGGCTTCCCGCTTCGGCTCCGACAAATTGCAGCATGCGCTGCCGCACGGCGTCGCGATCGCCGTGCAGGCGGCGCGCCACCTGCTGGCGGAGATCCCGCGCGTGGTGGCGGTGGTGCGGCCGGGTGCGCAGCAAACGGCGCGCGCGCTCGCCGCCGAAGGTTGCGAGGTGGTGGAGTGCGACAACGCCGCCGAGGGCATGGGCGCGAGCCTCGCCTGCGCCGCGCGCGCGGCGGGCGCGACCGACGGCTACCTGGTGGCGCTCGGCGACATGCCGTTCGTGCGGCCAAGCACCATCGCGGCGGTGCGCGATGCGCTCGGCGCCGGCGCGCTGCTCGCTGCGCCGTACTGGCGCGCGCGGCGCGGCCACCCGGTCGGTTTTGCTGGCCGCCTGCGCGCGGAGCTCGAAGCACTCTCCGGTGACGAAGGCGCGAAGCGCGTGCTCGCCGCGCACGAGGTGCAGCTCGTCAAGGTTCCGGTCGGCGACCCGGGCGTGATCCGCGACATCGACCGGCCCTCCGACCTCGCGCCGCCGCTCGCCGTGTAGGCCGCGGACGTTCGGGTAAGATCGCCACACCGAACAAAGGGGGGCAGCACAGCTTGGAGACCGCGCAGCGCGCGGTGCTGTTCGTGGACGTGACGGACAGCACCCGTATCTACGAAACGCTGGGCGACACGCGGGCACACGCCTTGATCAACCAGCTGCTCGGACTCCTGGATAAGGTCGCGGTCCGGCACGGCGGCGCGGTGGTGAAGACCCTGGGCGACGGCATGGTGTGCGCCTTTCCGCTCCCGGACAGCGCGTTCCAGGCTGCCTGCGACATGCAGCTCGCGGCGCCCGACACCGGCCCGGAGCGGCTCGCGATCAAGGTCGGCTTCACCTTCGGACCGGTCGTGCTCTCCGGCGGCGACGTGTTCGGCGACACGGTGAACGTGTGCGCGCGGCTGGTGGCGCTCGCCAACGCCGACCAGGTGCTGACTACGCAGCAGACCGTGGACGCGCTTTCGCCGGCGCTGCGTACCCGCTGCCGGCAGATGTTCCCGATCCGCGTGCGCGGCCGTCACGAGGAAATCATCGCCTACAACGTGATGTGGCGCACCGACCCGGATCTCACCGAGATCAACCTGTCGCGCGCTGCGATCACGCGCACGCGCGAGACCGTGCTCAAGCTCTCGCGCCAGGGGCAGGTGCACATCGTGCGCTCGGCGGGACCGGGCGCGCGCATCGGGCGGGACAAAGAGAACGACGTGGTGGTGGACAGCCAGTTCGCCTCGCGCGTGCACGCGCGCGTCTTCGCGCGCGAAGGCCATTTCGTGATCGCCGACCAATCCTCCAACGGCACTTACCTGCTCGCGGACGGCAACAGCGCGGAGATCCTGCTGCGGCGCGAGGAGGCGGTGCTCGGCGAACGCGGCTGGATCGGCCTGGGCAACAGCGCCACGCGCCAGGGAGACCACGCCCTGCGCTACCGCGTCGAGCCGGAGTGGGATTAGCGGCTTAGCCTGTAGAATCGCGGGTCGCCTTTCACCTCCCCGCCATGTCCGCCGCCGACCTGCTGTCGCGCACCGACCCCGAGCTCTGGGATGCCATCAGCCTGGAGAGCCGCCGCCAGGAGGACCACGTCGAGCTGATCGCCTCGGAGAACTACGTCAGCCCCGCCGTGCTCGCCGCGCAAGGGTCGGTCCTCACCAACAAGTACGCCGAGGGCTACCCCGGCCGGCGCTACTACGGCGGCTGCGAGTACGTGGACCTCGCCGAGACGCTGGCGATCGAGCGGGCGAAGAAGCTCTTCGGCGCCGACTGGGCCAACGTCCAGCCGCACTCGGGCTCGCAGGCCAACCAGTCCGTCTACTTCGCGCTACTGCAGCCCGGCGATACGGTGCTCGGCATGTCGCTCGCACACGGCGGGCACCTCACGCACGGCTCGCCCGTGAACCTTTCGGGCAAGCTCTACCATTTCGTCTCCTACGGGCTGAACCAGCGCGAGGAAATCGACTACGACGCCGCCGAGCGGCTCGCCCTCGAGCACCGCCCGAAGCTGATCGTCACCGGCGCTTCGGCCTATTCGCTGCGCATCGACTGGCGGCGCTTTCGCGAAATCGCCGACAAGGCGGGCGCCTTGCTGATGGCGGATATCGCGCACTACGCCGGCATGGTTGCGGTGGGCCTCTATCCTTCCCCCATCGGCATCGCGCATTACGTGACCAGCACCACGCACAAGACCCTGCGCGGCCCGCGCGGCGGCCTGGTGCTGGGCATGGGAGGACTGGGGAAGGCGATCAATTCGACCATCTTCCCCGGGCTGCAGGGTGGGCCGCTGATGCACGTCATCGCCGCCAAGGCGGCGGCCTTCGGCGAGGCGCTCAAGCCCGAGTTCAAGGCCTACCAGCAGCAGATACTCGACAACGCGCAGGCGATGGCGCGCGTGCTCATCTCGCGCGGCGTGCGCGTCGTCTCGGGCCGCACCGAGTCGCACCTGATGCTGCTCGACCTGCGCGGCAAGCGGATCACCGGCAAGGACGCGGAAGCCGCGCTCGGGCGCGCCCACATCACGGTCAACAAGAACGCGATTCCGAACGATCCGGAGAAACCGATGGTGACCTCGGGCGTGCGCATCGGCACTCCGGCCATGACCACCCGCGGCTTCAAGGTCCCGGAGAGCGAGCGGCTCGCCCACCTGATCGCCGACGTCCTCGACCGGCCTGCCGACGAGGCGAGCCTCGGGCGCGTCGCTGCGGAAGTGAAGGCCCTGTGCGCCCGGCATCCCGTCTACGCCTAGGTTAGGACGCCATGCGCTGCCCGTTCTGCGGCAATCCGGACACCCAGGTGCTGGACACGCGCTCCAGCACCGAGGCGAGCTCGATCCGCCGGCGGCGCAAGTGCCCGGAGTGCGACAAGCGCTTCACCACCTATGAACGCGTGGACCTGAAGATGCCGCGCTTGGTGAAGAAGGACGGCAGCCGCACGGACTTCGACCGCGAGAAGCTCGTGGGCAGCATGATGCTCGCGCTGCGCAAGCGCCCGGTGTCCACCGACGCGGTGGAAGGCGCGGTGGCGCGCATCGAGGAGAAGCTGAGGTCCCTGGGCGAGCGCGAGGTGCCCACCAGCCGCGTCGGCGATTTGGTGATGCGCGAGCTGGCCAAGCTCGACAAGATCGCCTACATCCGCTTCGCGTCGGTGTACCGCAGCTTCGAGTCGCCCGACGACTTCCGCGAGGCGGTGCAGGAAGTGAAGACCAAGAAAGGCCGCAGGGGAACCTGAGGGCGCTTGGGGACGCGGGAGACGCGTCTCGCGCACCCTGGGGCCCGCAACCCCTCCCATGGCACGACGTGTGACCGAGTTCTCCGCTTTCGACCGCGCGATGATGCGCCGCGCGCTCTCACTCGCGGAAAAAGGTCTGTACACGACGACGCCCAACCCACGCGTCGGCTGCGTCCTCGCCCACGGCGAGCGCGTCGTCGGCGAGGGCTGGCACGAGAGGGCCGGCGCGCCGCACGCGGAGGCGAACGCGCTGGTGCAGGCGAGCGCCTCCGCCAAGGGCGCGACCGCCTACGTCACGCTCGAGCCTTGCAACCACCACGGCCGCACACCGCCCTGCGCGCAGGCGCTGATCCGCGCGGGGGTCGTGCGCGTGGTCGCGGCGATGCGCGATCCCAACGCGCAATCGGCAAGCGGTGGTGCTGCCATCGAAGCCGCGGGCATCCCGTTCGAGTCCGGCCTGCTGGAGGAGGAAGCGCGCGAGCTGAACATCGGCTTCGTCTCGCGGATGACGCGCGGGCGGCCGTGGGTGCGGATGAAGATCGCAGCGACCCTGGATGGCCGCACGGCGCTCGCCAACGGCAAGTCGCAGTGGATCACCGGGCCGGAAGCGAGGAAGGACGGCCATCGCTGGCGCGCGCGCGCCTGCGCCATCGCCACCGGCGGCGGCACGGTGAAGGCGGACGACCCGCGCCTCACCGTGCGCGACGTGGAGACTTCCAGGCAGCCGCTGCGCGTGGTGATCGACAGCCACGTCGAGACGCCGCCGGGCGCGCGCGTACTGCAGGGCGAGAAGGCGCTCGTCTTCGCTGCGGTGAGCGGCAGGTCGCTGCCGAACGCGGAAATCGTCGTGCTGCCCAACGCGAGCGGGAAGGTGGACCTCGCGCAAATGCTCGCGGAGCTCGGGCGCCGTGGCGTGAACGAGCTGCACGTCGAAGGCGGCTTCAAGCTGAACGGGTCGCTGGTGCGCGAGGGCTGCGTGGACGAGTTCCTCATCTATCTCAACCCGAGCCTGCTCGGCGATTCCGCGCAGGGGATGGTGAACCTCGCGGAAATGACGTCCCTGGATCGGCGCGTGGCGCTCAGGCTGCGCTCGGTCGAGCGGATCGGCGACGATCTCAGGATCATCGCGAGGCCCTGATGTTCACCGGCATCGTCCAGGCAGTCGGGAAAATCGTGAGCGTGAAGCCGTTCGTGGTGGACGCGGGCAAACTGCCGCTGGCGGATGTCAGGGTCGGCGATTCGATTTGCGTGCAAGGCGCCTGCCTCACGGTGACGAAAAAGCTTGGCAAGCGCCTGTCGTTCGACGTCTCCCAGGAGACACTCGAGTGCACCAGCGGGCTCCACCGGGTCGGGCCGGTGAACCTGGAGAAGGCGCTGAGTCTCGCCGACCGCCTCGGCGGGCACCTGGTGAGCGGCCACGTGGACGGCGTGGGGCTGCTGGTGCAGGTGAAGGGCAGCGTCTACACATTTCGCGCCCCGAAGGCGGTGGCGCGCTACGTCGCGCCGAAGGGCTCGATCTGCATCGACGGCGTGAGTCTGACCGTGAACCGCGTGCGTGGCGCGGAATTCGAGATCAACCTGATCCCGCACACGCTGAAGGTCACCACGCTCGCGCGGCTCAAGCCGGGCGCCGAGGTGAACATGGAGGCAGACCTGGTCGCGCGCTACGCGGAGCGGCTGCTAACGGCGGCCAAGTAGTCCCCGGCTGATCCTGCCGAGCCTCGACATCCAGCCTTAGCTGCGCCGTTCAAGGACCACGGCGAGCTCGGCGAGCCCGAGAGGATGCGCGGTGCGCTGATAGGGCGGCTTGGGCCAAGCCCAGCGCGGCTCGGGAAACAACGCACGCATCGCATTGATGTCGCAGTGGTAGGGCGGGCCCTGGATCGCGCCCTCGGCGGCGCCCGGCCGAAGCAACTGGACGAAGAGCGCGTAGAGCCGTCCGCGCGGCGCAAGCCAGCGGTGCAGCCGATCCGCATAGTCCCGCCAATGGTCCGGATAAAGCGCGCAAAGGCAGGTCTGCTCGTAGACTGCATCGAAGGCCCGGTCCGGCTGCCAGTCGAGCACATCGGCCTGCACGAGCGTGGCATCGACGCCCGTTTCCTTGAGTCGTCGATGGGTGCGGCCGATCGCCTCGTTGGCGTAGTCCAGCCCCGTCACCTCGAAACCCGCCATCGCCAGCTCGGCCACCTCGTGGCCCGACCCGCATCCCGGCACGAGGATGCGGCAGGGCCTCAGGTCCCCGGAGCCGAGCCACGCCGCGAGCTGCGGACTGGATTCGCCCCGGTCCCACGGCGTGTCGCCCGCAGCGAAGCGGCTCTCCCAGAAATCCTTCGTCGGCCCGGTCATGTCAGTGCGCCAATCCTATATCCTCGCCCGCACGTTCCGCGAGCATGAAACCGCGCATCGAATTCGACCCGGCGCTCCCGGTCACCCAGAAACGTGAGGACATCGCGCGCGCGATCGCGGCGCATCCGGTGGTGATCGTTTGCGGCGAAACGGGCTCGGGCAAGACCACCCAGATCCCGAAGATCCTGCTCGACATGGGCCGGGGCGAGGGCCGCTATATCGGCCACACGCAGCCGCGGCGCATCGCCGCGCGCTCGGTGGCCGCAAGGATCGCCGAGGAACTGAAGGTCGAGCTGGGAACGCTGGTCGGCTACAAGGTGCGCTTCACCGACAAGGTCGGCCCGCGCACCGCGGTGAAGCTGATGACCGACGGCATCCTGCTCGCCGAAACGCAGGGCGACTCCGAGCTGCGCGCCTACGACACCATCATCCTCGACGAGGCGCACGAGCGCAGCCTCAATATCGATTTCCTGCTCGGCTACCTCAAGCGCCTGCTGCCGCGGCGCCCGGACCTCAAGGTGGTGATCACCTCGGCGACCATCGACGCGGAGAGGTTCTCGAAGCATTTCGACGGCGCGCCGGTGATCGAGGTGTCCGGGCGTCTCTATCCCGTGGAGATCCGCTACCGGCCGGTGGGCGGCGACGCGGAGGACACGACGCGCGACGAGGAAGAGCAGGCGCTCGGCGACGCGGTGGCGGAGCTCCTGCGCGAAGGACCGGGGGACCTGCTGGTGTTCCTGCCCGGGGAGCGCGAGATCCGCGATGCGGCGGCGATCCTCGCGAAGCGGAAGCTCAAGGGTGCCGAAGTGCTGCCGCTCTACGGCCGCCTGTCGGCCGCCGAGCAGGACCGCGTGTTCCACCCGGGCGGCGCGCGCCGCGTGGTGCTTGCCACCAACGTGGCCGAGACCTCGCTCACCGTGCCGCGCATCCGCTACGTGGTGGATACGGGCCAGGCGCGCGTCAAGCGCTATTCGTACCGCAACAAGGTGGAGATGCTGCGCGTCGAGAACATCTCGCAGGCGGCGGCGCAGCAGCGCGCGGGCCGCTGCGGGCGCGTCGCGGACGGTATCTGCATCCGTCTCTACGGCGAAGACGAGTTCAAGGCGCGCCCGGCCTTCACCGATCCCGAGGTGCTGCGCGCGTCGCTCGCGGCGGTGATCCTGCGGGCGCTCGCGCTGCGGCTTGGCAGGGTGGAGGAGTTCCCGTTCCTCGATGCGCCGAATTCGCGTGCCATCACCGATGGCTACGGCCTGCTCGCCGAGCTCGGCGCGGTGGACGACGCCAGCGAGCTCACCGACGTCGGGCGCGAGCTCGCGCGGCTGCCGCTCGACCCGCGCGTCGGCCGCATGCTGATCGCGGCGCGCGCCGAAGGCTGCCTGGAGCAGCTGCTGGTGATTGCCGCCGCGCTCTCGGTGCAGGACCCGCGCGAGCGGCCTCTCGCCAGGCAGGCCGCCGCGGACGAGCGCCACGCGCGCTTCGACGAAGCGCGCTCGGACTTCCTCGCGCTGCTCAAGCTGTGGCAGCTGCAAGGCGAGCAGGGGCTGCGGCGCATCTGCCGCGACAACTTCCTTTCGTATCCCCGCATGCGCGAGTGGCGCGACGTGCACGCGCAGCTGCAGACGGCGATCGGCGAGCTCGACTGGAAGGCCTCCAGCGCCAAGGCGGAGAAGCCCGAGGGCTACCGCGCGATCCATCGCGCGCTGCTGGCGGGACTCCTCGGCAATGTCGGCATGAAGGAAGGCGACGAGCCCGCCCAAGGCGCGCGCGCGGATCCGCAATCCGGCGCCTATGCCGGCGCGCGCGGCATCAAGTTCTGGGTGCACCCGGGTTCCGGCACGAAGAAGCCCGGGAAATGGATCGTCGCCGCGGAGCTGGTCGAGACCACGCGCCTGTACGCGCGCACGGTGGCGAGCGTGGAGCCGCAGTGGCTGGAGGATCTGGGCGCGCACCTGCTGAAGAAGCATCGCGACAATCCGCACTGGGAGAAATCGCGCTCGCAGGTAGTGGCGCTCGAGCGCGGCGCCCTCTACGGGCTGCCCGTGTATGCCAATCGGCGCGTGCACTTCGGGCCGCACGATCCGGAGCTCGCGCGGCAAGTCTTCATCCGCTCGGCGCTGGTGGAGGGCGAGTTCGACACGCGCGCGCCTTTCTTCGCCCACAACCGGCGCCTGGTGGCGGAGATCGAGCGCCTGGAGCACAAGTCGCGCCGCCCGGACATCCTGGTGGACGACGAGCTGATCTACGCCTTCTACGACGCGCGCGTGCCCGAAGGCATCCACAACGGCGCCGATTTCGAGAAGTGGCGCAAGGACGCCGAGCGCGAAGATCCGAAGCTGCTGCATCTGAAGCGCGAAGACCTGATGCGCCACGAGGCGGCAGGCATTACCACCGAGAATTTCCCGCACGAGTTGAAGCTCGGCGCCAACGCCTTGCGGCTCGACTACCACTTCGATCCGCGCTCGCCGCGCGACGGCGTGACGCTGACGGTGCCGGTGGCGCTCCTCAACCAGGTTCCCGCCGCGCGCTGCGAGTGGCTGGTGCCGGGCCTGCTCAAGGAGAAGGTGCGCGCACTGGCGAAATCCATGCCGCAGCGGCTGCGCCACAAGCTCGGGCCGCTGCAGGCGTTCGCCGAGTCGTTTGCGGCGAACGTGCGGCCCTCGGACACGCCGCTGGCGCAGGCGCTGGCGCGCCACGTCCGCGCGGAACTGAACCTCGAGCTGCCGGTGGACGCGTTGCGCCCCGACTCCGCGCCGGCTCACCTGCACATGAACTTCCTCGTCATCGACGAGCACGGGCGGCAGCTGGCGATGGGGCGCAATCTCGCGGCGCTCAAGCGCGAACTGGCGGATCATACGGCGGCGGTGCTGCAGAGCGAGGCGCCGCTCGCGGAAGGCGAGCGCTGCACCGGCTGGACCATGGGCGACCTCGAAGAGGTCATGGAGATCGCGCGCGGCGGGCAGACGCTGGTCGGCTACCCTGCGCTCGCGGATGCGGGCGACGCAGTCACGCTGCAGGTGTTCGACGCGCCCGAGAAGGCGCGCGAAGTGCACCGCGAAGGCGTGCGCCGCCTGCTCGCCATCGCCTTCAAGGACCGCGTGCGCGATCTCGAGCGCGCCTGGGCGCGCGATGTGCTGCTCGGCCCCGTGAAGGAGGACCTGGTGGCCGCGTCGTTCGACCGCGCATTTCTCGGCGAGACGCTGCCCATGTCGCAGGCGGATTTCGCGCGGCGCGTGGAGGCGGGCCGCTCCCGCTTCCTGCTCATCGCGCAGGAAATGGCGCGCACCGCGTCGGCGATTCTCGGCGCGCATGCCGAGCTGCAGAAGAAGCTCGCGCAGGCGGCGAAGGCCTTTCCGCAGGCGGCCGAAGACCTGAAGCTGCAGCTCGGCAGGCTCCTGCGCGCGCATTGGCTGGCACAGACGCCCTGGGCGCGCCTGCAGCACTTTCCGCGCTATCTCGGGGCGGCGGCGCTGCGCCTGGAAAAGCTGCGCGCGGATCCGGCGCGCGACGCGCGGTTCGCCGGCGAGCTGCAGCCTCTGCTCGCCGCCTGGCTGCGCGCGCCGCGCCCGCTCAACGCCGAGCTCGAGCAGTTCGGCTGGCTGCTCGAGGAGCTGAGAGTCTCGCTGTTCGCGCAGGAGCTGAAGACGCCGGTGCCGGTGTCGGCGAAGCGCCTTGCCAAGCTGTGGCAAAGTATCCGCAAATGAGCCAGGTCGCCCGCTCTCTCGTCTTCGCGCTCGCCAGCCTGCTGCACCCGCGCATGCTCTGGCTCATGCTCTGGCCGGTGCTCGTCGCGCTGGGCCTGTGGGGGACGGTGGTGCTCGTGTTCTGGTCCCAGCTCGCCGCCTGGCTCGCGAGCCTGATCCACCAGTGGCTGACCACCGGCTGGTTCGCCATCCAATGGGAGGTGAAGGACCTCGCGCTGATCGCCGCCGAGGCGATGATCGTCATCCTGCTGGTGCCGCTCGTGCAGCTCACCGCGTTGCTCATCCTCAGCAGCTTCGGCATGCCGGCCATGGTCGACTATGTCGCCGCGCGCAGCTACGCGGGGCTCGAGCGGCGGCGCGGCGGCGGCCTCGCGGGCAGCATCTGGAACGGGCTGCTGGCAATCGTCGGCATGGTCGTCCTCTTCGTCGTGTCGATCCCGTTCTGGTTCTTCCCGCCCTTGTGGCCCGTGATCCCGCTGACGATCGTCGGCTGGGTCAACCAGCGGGTGCTGCGCTACGACGCGCTCGCCGAACACGCGACGGCCGCGGAGATGCGGCAGGTGTTCGCGGGGCGGCGCGGCACCCTGTACGCGCTCGGCGCCGTGCTGGCGCTGCTTGCCTACGTCCCCTTCGTCGGGTTCTTCGCGCCGGTGGTCGTTGGACTAAGTTTCATCCATTACCTGTTAGCCGCGCTGAAGGTCCATCGCGAATCGCCAATCGAGGGGAGGGTCCCGTGAGGATTATTTTGGCCGGCGCCGCACTGTTGCTCGCTGCGGTATCCGCTGCGGCACAGCAGCCGCCGCTGTTCGAAACACGCAAGCTGGCCGACAACGCGTACCTGTTTCGCTACGGCGGTCATCAGGCATTGTTCGTCGTCACGCCCGAGGGTGTGATCGCGACCGACCCGATCGCCTACCTGCGGCCGCAGGCGGCGACGACCTACATCGCGGAGATCCGCAAGATCACGCAGGCGCCGATCAAGTACCTCGTCTACAGCCACCACCATTACGACCACATCGCGGGCGGCAAGCCTTTCAAGGACGCCGGGGCGATCGTGGTCGCGCACCGTAACGCCAAGGCGCGCCTGGAGGCGCTGCGCAATCCCGACGTTGTAATTCCGGACGAGGCGGTGGATGACTTTCGCGCCATCGAGCTGGGCGGCGTGCGCGTCGAGCTGCATTTCACGGGGCGCAACCACTCGGACAACTCGCTCCTCGTGCTGCTGCCCAAGGACAAGCTCGCCTTCACGGTGGACTACGTCGCCGTCGAGTCGGTCGGTTTTCGCGATTTCCCCGACGGCTTCTTCCCCGATTGGTTCGAGTCGCTCGATCGCACCGTGGCGCTCAACTGGGAGCGCATGATCGGCGGGCACCCGTTCCCGGGCGGGCGCTACGCCACCAAGGACGACGTCCGCGCCTACAAGCAGTACCTGTTCGACCTGAGCGACGCGGTCAAGGCCGCCGCGGCCGCGGGCAAGTGCTGGGACGCCGCAATGGTGGAAGTGAAGCTGCCGAAATACGAGAAGTGGGCCAACTACGAGCGCTACCTGCCGATGAACGTCGAGAAGTTCTGCAACTACTGGGGGCGCGGCTACTGGTGAGGGGCTTTGGCGCCTTCGTCATCGGCGACGAGATCCTCGTCGGCAAGCGCCAGGACAAGCATTTTCCGTGGCTGATCGCGGCGCTCGCCCGGCGCGGCCTGCGCCTGGCCTGGTGCGAGCACCTCGGCGACGAGCCCGAGCGCATCACAGCGGCGCTTCGGCGCACGCTCGCGACCGATGACGTCGTCTTCAGCTTTGGCGGCATCGGCGCGACGCCGGACGACCACACGCGGCAGTGCGCGGCCGCGGCGCTGGGTGTGCCGCTGCTGCTGCACCCGGAGGCGGAGAAGGAAATCCGGGGGCGCTTCGGCGCGGAGACCACGCCGCAGCGCCTGAAGATGGGGGATTTCCCGGCCGGCGCGGACATCATCCCCAACCCGTTCAACCGCATCCCGGGGTTCGCGGTGCGCGATCACCATTTCGTGCCCGGTTTTCCGCAGATGGCCTGGCCGATGGTGGAGTGGCTGCTCGACACGAAGTACAAGGCGCTCGCCGATTCGCAGCGCTGGGGCGAGGCTTCCGTCATCGTCTACGGCCTCGCCGAGTCCACCATCACACCGCTGATGGAGGAAGTGAACGCCAAGTACCCGGGTCTGAAGGCTTTCAGCCTGCCCAGCATGGGCGAGGGCGGCACGCGCCGGCACATCGAGCTGGGCGTGCGCGGCGCGCCGGCCGAGGTCGAGCCGGCGATGGAGCAACTGCGGCGGGGAGTCTCCGGTCTCGGCGGGACGATGGAGATTCCGCGCCGCATGGAGATACCAAACCGCTGATTTCTCCCGTATAATCCGCGCCTTTTCGCGGTTCGACGGGGTTTCCACATGGTGGTGATTCGACTGGCGCGCGGCGGCGCCAACAAGCGGCCTTTCTTCAGCATGGTGGTGGCGGATTCGCGCCGCTCGGCCAAGGGCAAGTTCATCGAGCGCGTCGGCTTCTACGACCCGAAGGCCCCCGAGGGCCGCGAGTCGCTGCGCGTGAACGTGGAGCGGCTCAAGCACTGGCAGGGCAAGGGCGCGCAGCTCTCGCCGACGGTGAAGCGGCTCGTGAAGCAGTTTGGCAAGAAGGCCGCTTGACCTGATCGAGATGGGCCGCGTCGCCGGTTCCTACGGCGTGCGTGGCTGGGTCAAGGTGGCGCCGCAAAAGGGCGTGGCGGCAACGCTCGCCGCGGCAACGGATTGGTGGCTCGGCGAGCAAGCGTGCCGGGTCGAGCAGGCGAGGGTGCACAGCGCGACGGTGGTCGCGAAGCTTGTGGGCATCGAGACGCGCGAGCAGGCCCTGGCGCTCAAGGGGTTGAAAGTCGCGGTGGCGAGAAGTGCGCTGCCCGATGCGCAGGACGGGCGCTACTACCTCGCCGACCTGGTCGGCCTGGAGGTGGTGAACCAGGAGGGCTTGAAGCTCGGCACGGTGCGGCAATGGTTCTCGAACGGGCCGCAGGACGTGATGGAAGTGGCGGGCGAGACGACGCGCCTCGTGCCGTGGGTGGCGGCGGTGGTGAAACGGGTGGACCTCGAGGCGAAGCGCATCGAGGTGGAGTGGGGAGCGGACTGGTGATCCGCTTCGACGTGGTGACGCTGTTTCCCGAAATGTTCGCGGCGGTGACGGCGAGCGGCATCACGCGCAAGGCGCTGGAGGCGGGACTGTGGCGCCTCGAAACGTGGAATCCGCGCGATTTCACGACGGACAACTACCGGACGGTCGACGACCGCCCGTACGGCGGCGGGCCAGGCATGGTGATGCTGGCCGAACCGCTGGAGAAGGCGCTGGATGCGGTGCAGGCCGCGGGCGGGGGCGAAGTGATCTACCTCTCGCCGCAGGGCAGGAGGCTCGATCACGCAAGAGTGATCGAGCTGGCGGGCCGGAGCGCGGTGACCCTGCTCTGCGGCCGCTACGAAGGCGTGGACGAGCGTCTGGTTCGGCGCCGCGTGCGCGAGGAGCTTTCGCTCGGGGACTTCGTGCTCTCGGGCGGGGAGCTCGCGGCGATGGCGGTGATCGACGCGATCGTGCGGCAGTTGCCCGGGGCGCTGGGCGACGGACAGTCGGCGGCGGAGGAGTCCTTCGCCGCAGGCTTGCTGGATTGCCCGCAGTACACGCGGCCCGAGACCTGGGTAGTAGAGTCAGGCGGGCTGAGGGTGCCGGAGGTGCTGCTCTCGGGGCATCACGAGCAGATCCGGCGCTGGCGGCTGAAGCAGGCGCTGGGCAGGACATGGCTGAGAAGGCCCGACCTGATCGCGGCGCGGCAGTTGAGTGCAGAGGAATTGAAGCTGCTTGAGGAATTCAAGCAGGAAACGAAGAGCGGAGCGCAGACATGAACCTGATCCAGAAACTCGAGCAGGAAGAGATCAAGCGGCTGGGCAAGACCGTCCCGGATTTCTCGCCCGGCGACACCGTGATCGTCAACGTCAACGTGGTCGAGGGCGATCGCAAGCGCGCCCAGGCCTTCGAGGGCGTGGTGATCGCCAAGCGGAACCGCGGCATCGGCTCCTCCTTCACGGTCAGGAAGATTTCCTCCGGCGAGGGCGTGGAGCGCACCTTCCAGACCTATTCGCCGCTCATTGCCTCGGTCGAAGTGAAGAGGAAGGGCGAAGTGCGCCGCTCCAAGCTCTATTACCTGCGCCAGCGCTCCGGCAAGTCCGCGCGCATCCGGGAGAAGACCGGCGCGGCCGAAGACGGCGGCGCGGAGGAATAAGAATCGGGGTCAGGGCCGGATTTCCATTGGAGAGGAAAATCCGGCCCTGACCCCGATTTTTCCGAACGGGGCCGCGGGGCCCCGTTTTCATTTGTAGCCGCGGCGCCGTCGACCGCGAGAGGAGAATGCCATGGGACAACTCGAGGGCAAGTGCGCGATCGTCACCGGAGCGACGAGCGGCATCGGGCGCCGCACCGTGGAGCGCTTCGTCGAGGAGGGCGCCAAGGTCGTCTTTTGCGGCCGGCGCGATGCGCTGGGCGCGCAGCTGCAGGCGGCGCTCGGTCGCGAGCGCGCCTTGTTCGTGAAAGCGGACGTGACGCTGGAAGCCGATGTCGCGCGCGTCATCGAGTGCTGCGTGCGGGAGTTCGGCCGCGTCGATGTCCTGTTCAACAATGCCGGCGGCCCGGCGCCGACCGGCGGCATCGAGTCCATTCCAGTGGCGGGATTCGACGCCGCCATGGCGACCCTGCTGCGCAGCGTAATGCTCGGCATGAAGCATGCCGCACCGCTGATGCTCGCGCAGCGCAGCGGCAGCATCATCAACAACGGCAGCGTCGCCGGGGTGCGCGCCGGGCTCTCCAGCTCGATGATCTACAGCGCGGCCAAGGCGGCGGTGGTGCATCTGTCCACTGTTGTCGCGATGCAGCTGGGGGAAAGCGGCGCGCGCGTGAATTGCATCTCGCCGGGAGGCATCGCCACCGGGATCTTCGGCAAGGCGCTGGGGCTGCCCGTCGAAGCGGCCGAGAAGAGCGCGGAGTCCGTCAAGGCCGCTCTCGCCAAGCTTCAGCCGATCCCGCGTGCCGGACTTCCCGAGGACATCGCCAACGCAGCGGTGTTCCTCGCTTCGGATGCCTCGAGCTTCATCAACGGCCACAACCTCGTCGTGGATGGCGGCCTGGTGGGCGGGCGCCAGTGGTCGGTGCAGCAGCAGTCGCTCAAGGGCATGAAGCAGGCCTTCGGCCTCGAGTAGGCTCCCTACCGGGGCATATAATCGCATCCATGCGCAGGGAATCCGCCGCCATCAGCCCGATCGCCGACATCGTTGCCGACGTCCGCGCGGGAAAGATGGTCGTCCTGGTGGACGACGAGGACCGCGAGAACGAAGGCGACCTGGTGTTCGCGGCCGAGTTCGTCACGCCCGAGAAGATCAACTTCCTTGCCAAGCACGGTCGCGGCCTGATCTGCATGCCGGTCACCGAGGAGCACGCGCTGCGCCTCGGCCTCAAGCCGATGGTCGAGCAGAACCGCTCGCGCCACGGCACCAACTTCACCGTATCGATCGAGGCCGCCGAGGGCATCGCCACCGGCATCTCCGCCGCCGACCGCGCGCTCACCATCAAGGTCGCGGCCGCGCCTGACGCGAAGCCCGAGGACATCGTGCAGCCCGGCCACGTGTTCCCGCTGATCGCGCAGCCGGGCGGAGTCCTGGTGCGCGCCGGCCACACCGAGGCCTGCTGCGATCTCGCGCGCCTGGCGGGGCTTGGGCCCACCGCGGTGCTGTGCGAGGTGATGAAGGACGACGGCACGATGGCGCGGCTGCCGGACCTGCTTGAATTCTGCTCCGGGCACGGATTGCGGATCGGCACCATCGCCGATCTGATCGAATACCGCAGCCGCCACGAGTCGCTGGTGAAGCGCAGTGTCGAGCGCGACATCGACACGCCGTGGGGGCGCTTCCACTTGATCGCGTTCCACGACCTGCCGACGCGCGCTACGCACCTCGCGCTGCTTGCCGGGGCGCCGCGGCCGGAGCAGGAAACCCTGGTGCGCGTGCACGAGCCGCTGTCGGTGGTCGATCTGCTCGACAGCGCGGCGGGCACGCATTCCTGGGGCGTGGGCGAGGCGCTCGCCGCAATCGCGCAGGCCGGCACCGGCGTCATGGTGCTGATGAACTGCCACGAGACTGCGGCGGCGCTCGACGCGCGCCTCGCGAACGCGCGGCCCGCACAGCAGGGCCGCAGCGCGGACCTGCGCACCTACGGCATCGGCGCGCAGATCCTGCGCGACCTGGGGGTGGGCCGCATGCGCCTGATGGCCACGCCGCGCAAGATGCCGAGCATGACGGGCTTCGGCCTGGAGGTCACCGGCTACGCAGAATCGCCGAGGCGCTAGGCGATGCGTCTCGGGATCGTGGCGAGCAGGTTCAATGAGGCGCTCTGCGCTCCGCTGCTGGAGCGGGCAAAGGCCGAAGCAGCGAAGCTCGGGCTGCACGACGTGGTGGTGCACAGGGTGCCGGGCGCGCTGGAAATTCCACTTGCGCTGCAATGGATGGCGCAATCCGGCCACTTCGACTGCCTGGCCGCCGTCGGCTGCGTGGTGCGCGGCGACACCTACCATTTCGAGATCGTGGCGAACGAGTCCGCGCGCGGCGTGATGGACGTCGCGCTCGAATTCGGCATCCCGGTGGCCAACGGCATCCTCACCACCGACACCGAGGCGCAGGCCGAGGCGCGCCTGGACAAGGGCGCGGAAGCGGTGCGCGTCGCGGTGGAGATGGCGCGCCTGCGCGCCGCCATTCCGGGCGCGGCCAGGTGAAGACCGCCCGCCACCGCTCGCGCGAAATCGCGCTGCAGGCGCTCTACGCCTGGCAGCTCGCCGGCGGCGATCCTCTCGACGAACTGCGCACGCTGGACAAGGAGGGGCGCGCCGACCGCGAGCTCGCCGAGGCGCTGGTGCGCGGTGTGCTCGAGCGCGCCGACGCATTGCGCGCGCTCATCGCGCCCTGCCTCGACCGCGACTTCGCGCGGCTCTCGCCGGTGGAGCGCGCGATCCTCTACATCGGCGCCTTCGAGCTGCAGGCGCACCCCGAAACGCCCTTCAAGGTGGTGGTCAACGAGGCGGTGGAGCTCGGCAAGAGCTTCGGCGGCACCGGTGGCCACAAGTTCGTCAATGGCGTGCTGGAGAAGCTCGCCGGCGGGCTGCGGCCGGACGAGGTCGGGCGCAGGAAGCAGCCCGCGTAGGGACGGCGATGCCGTCCGAGTTCGAGCTCATCCAGCGTTATTTTTCCCGGCCGGCGCGCCACGCGCTGCTCAGCGTGGGCGACGACGCCGCGCTGCTGCGGCCCGACGCCGGCGCGGAGCTCGCGGTGTCGACCGACATGCTGCTCGAAGGCCGGCATTTCGCGAAGGGCGCCGACCCGCGGCTGCTCGGCCACAAGGCACTGGCGGTCAACCTCTCCGACATGGCCGCGATGGGCGCCACGCCGCGCTGGGCGACGCTCGCCATCGCGCTGCCGGCGGCGGACGAGGCCTGGATCGCCGCCTTCGCCGAAGGCTTCTACGCGCTCGCGGGCCGCTTCGACGTCGACCTCGTCGGCGGCGACACCACGCGCGGGCCGCTCACCCTGTGCGTCGGCATTCTCGGCGAGGTGCCGGCCGGCCTCGCGCTGATGCGGGGCGGGGCGCGGCCGGGCGACGATATCTGGGTCTCGGGCGAGCTGGGCGGCGCCGCGCTCGCGCTCGAGCAGCCGGGCAATGCGGCGGCGGCCAAGCGCCTGCATCAGCCGGAGCCCCGCGTCGAGCTGGGCGAGCGGCTGCGCGGCATCGCGCACGCCGCGATCGACGTCTCCGACGGCTTTGCGCAGGACCTCGGCCATATCCTCGAACGATCGGCAAGCGGCGCGGTGGTGCACTACACCCAGCTGCCGAAGGTGCCTTGCGCCGACCCCGTGCTGCAGCAGCGCTGCGTGCTCTCGGGTGGCGATGACTACGAGCTGATCTTCACCGCGCCGCAGCCGGCGCGCGCTCAGCTCGAGGCGCTCTCCGGCTCGCTCGGCCTCGCGCTCACGCGTGTCGGCTCGATCCAACCGGGCGAGCCCAAGCTGCGGCTGCTCGACGCGCAGGGAAAGCCCATGAACGCCGCCCGCGGCTTCGACCATTTCGCGTGATCGTCTTTCGGCCCTCCGCGCGATTCGCCTTCACGCACCCGGCGCACTTCATCGCCTTCGGCTTCGGCGCGGGGCTCTCGCCGTTCGCCCCGGGGACCGTGGGCACGCTCGTCGCCTTCCCCATCTGGTGGCTGATCGGCCCTTTCTATCCGCCGCTCGCGCTGCTCGCGTTGCTGGCGTTTCTCTTCGCCGTCGGCGTATGGGCCTGCGACATTACGGGCCGGCACCTCGGCATCGGCGACCACGGCGCCATGTGCTGGGACGAGGTGGTGGCGTTTCTCCTGGTGCTCGCGATCGCCCCGCAGGATCCCTGGTGGCAGGCCGCGGCCTTCTTCCTCTTTCGCGCCTTCGACGTGGTCAAGCCGCCGCCGATCCGGCAGCTCGAGGCGCGCATCAAGGGGGGCTTCGGCGTGATGTTCGACGACATCCTGGCCGCGGGCTATACGCTGCTCGTGCTCGCGCTCGCCAAACGATTGCTCTTCCCGTGATCGAGCTCGCGCAACAGGTCGGCGCCGCGCTGAAAGCGCGTGGCCTCAAGCTCGTCACCGCCGAATCCTGCACCGGCGGCTGGGTGTCGATGGCGCTCACCGCGGTCGCCGGCAGCTCCGACTGGTTCGAGCGCGGCTATGTCACCTACTCCAACGCCGCCAAGCGCGACGACCTCGGGGTGCAGGAGGAAACGCTGCGGCGCCACGGCGCGGTGAGCGAGGAAACGGCCCGCGAGATGGCGGCAGGGGCGCTCAAGCGCAGCGGCGGGCAGGTCGCGCTCGCCATCACCGGCGTCGCGGGACCCACCGGCGGCACCCCTGGCAAGCCCGTAGGCACCGTGAGCTTTGCTTGGGCACGGGAGAGTAAGATTTCGAGCGAGACCAGGCGTTTCGATGGCGACCGCGAAAACGTGCGCCGCCAGTCCGTCCTCCACGCCCTGCACGGGCTCCTGCAACTGCTCTGAACCTTTCGGGGTCAGGGCACGATTTCCGTGGCAACGGGGAGGGCTAGCGAAATCGGGCCCTGACCCCGGTTTTTTGCGCTACTTGTGAACTCGGGCTCTGGCCCCGATCTAAGGAGTTATGGCCGAAGTCAGACCTGCCGCAGTCGCCGGGATGTTCTATCCGCGCGACGCACGCGAGCTGGAACGGGAAGTCACCGAGCTGATCGACGGCGTGGAGAGCCTGACGCCGCGCTTCGGCCATCCCAAGGCGCTGATCGTCCCGCACGCCGGCTATATCTACTCCGGTCCGGTCGCGGCGCGGGCCTACGACGAGCTCGCGGCGGCGCGGGGGGTGGTGAAGCGCGTGGTGCTGCTCGGCCCCGTGCATCGCGTGCCGGTGCGCGGCTTGGCGCTCCCGGGGGTGGAAGCCTTCGAGACGCCGCTCGGCCGCGTGCCGGTGGACGCAGCCGGCGTGCGCATGCTGGCGCCCTACCGCCAGGTGGTGGTGAGCCCCGCGGCACACGCGATGGAGCATTCCCTCGAAGTGCAGCTGCCGTTCCTGCAGAAAATGCTGGGCGAGTTTTCGCTCCTGCCGCTCGCCGTCGGCGACGCCAGGCCGCAGGAAGTGCTCGAGGTGATCGAGCGCCTGTGGGGCGGCACGGAAACGCTGTTCGTGCTGTCCACGGACCTGTCGCACTACCATGACTACGAGCGGGCGCGCGCGATCGATCGCGCGACGCTCACGCGCATCGCGAGCTTCGACACCGACATCAACCACGAGGAAGCCTGCGGCGCGACGCCGCTGAACGGCTTTCTCGCCGCCGCCCGGGCGCGCGGCCTCGCCATCCGGCTGCTCGGCGCCAGCAACTCCGGCGACACGGCGGGCGGCAAGGACCGCGTGGTGGGTTACTCCGCTTTTGCGCTGTACGAAGGTGCGCGCGTATCGCTCGAGGACGCGGGTGAGGCGCTGCTCGGCATCGCGCGCGGGGCGATCAGCCACCGCCTCGGCCTCGCCGACGAGGCGCCGCTCACCGACGCCGCGCCCTGGCTCAACCGCCCGGGCGCGAGCTTCGTGACGCTGATGCTCGAGGACCGGCTGCGCGGCTGCATCGGCAGCCTCGCCGCAACGCGGCGCCTAGGCGAGGACGTGGCGCAGAACGCGCTCGCTGCGGCGCTGCGCGACCCGCGCTTCGCGCCGCTCGCCGCCGAAGAATGGCAGCGCTCGCAGCTGGAAGTGTCGGTGCTCTCGCCCGCCAAGCCCCTGCGCTTTGGCGACGAGGCGGAGATGCTCGCGCAACTGCGCGCGGGCGAGGATGGCGTGATCCTCGAGCACGAGGGCCGGCGCGCCACCTTCCTGCCGCAGGTGTGGGAGAGCCTGCCGGACAAGCGCCAGTTTCTTGGGGAGCTGATGCGCAAGGCCGGCATCCCCGCCGAGACGCGGCTCGCACGCTGCAAGCTGTGGCGCTATCGAGTGATCAAGTGGAAACGACCCGCCCCGCACTAGAGTCCTCGCATCCGGGGCGCTGGTGGCACGCGCTGCCCGACGGCCGCATCCAGTGCGACCTGTGCCCGCGCGATTGCCGGCTGCACGAGGGCCAACGCGGCCTGTGCTTCGTGAGGAAGATGGAGAGCGGCCGCATGGTGCTCACCACCTACGGCCGCTCGTCGGGCTTCTGCGTCGACCCGATCGAGAAGAAGCCGCTCAACCAGTTCTACCCGGGCACCTCGGTGCTCTCCTTTGGCACCGCGGGCTGCAATCTCGCCTGCAAGTTCTGCCAGAACTGGGACATCTCGAAGTCGCGCGAATTCGACCGCCTGCAGGATTCAGCCAGCCCCGAGGCGATCGCGCAGGCAGCCGTGCAGCTGGGCTGCAAATCGGTCGCCTACACCTACAACGACCCCGTGATCTTCGCCGAGTACGCGATGGACATCGCCGTTGCCTGCCGCGCGCGCGGCGTGCAGAACGTGGCGGTGACCGCGGGCTATATCCATCCGGAGGCGCGGAGCGAGTTCTACGCCCGAATGGACGCGGCCAACGTGGACCTGAAGGCCTTCACCGAGGATTTCTACTTCAAGCTGTGCGGCGCGCACCTGCAGCCGGTGCTCGACACGCTGGTGTACCTGGTGAAGGAGACCAACGTGTGGACCGAGATCACGACGCTCCTCATTCCCGGCAAGAACGACTCCGACGCGGAGCTCGAGGCCCTGTCGCGCTGGATCATGCAGAACCTCGGCGCCGACGTGCCGCTGCACTTCACCGCCTTCCATCCCGACTGGAAGATGACCGACGTCGAGGCGACGCCGCCGGCGACGCTGACGCGCGCGCGCGACATCGCGCTGCGCGCCGGCCTGCGCTACGTCTACACCGGCAACGTGCACGACGAGCATGGCGGCAGCACCTTCTGCCCGTCATGCGCCGAAGCGGTGATCGTGCGCGACTGGTACCAGATCCGCGGGTATCACCTCACCGAGCAGGGCGACTGCACGCACTGCGGCGCGCGCGTGCCCGGGCGCTACCAGAAGTTCGGCAAGCCCTTCGGCGCGCGGCGCATCCCGGTGCGCATTGCCGCCTAGGCCCGCGCTAGAGCACGGCGAGCCCGTACCACCACACGGGCAGCGTGAGGAAGGATAGCGGGATGCCGATGCCGAGCATCAGCGTGCCCAGCTCAGGGTCGAGCTGGTGCTGCGCGGCGACGATCGCGCCGCCGATCATCGGCGCCATCGCTGCCTCGAATACCGCGACCTGCATGGCCGGGTTGCCGAGGTCGCACATCCCGGCGAACACGGCGAGCACGGCGAACGGACCGGCCACCAGCTTGTAGCCCAGGCCCGCGGCGAGCGGGCGCCAGCGGCTGCGCACGGCGGCAAGACGCAGCTGGAAGCCCACGGCGAGCAGCGCGAGCGGCGCGAGCGTGTCGCCCAGGCGCAGGAACAAGGCGTCGATCCAGTCCGGCAGCGGCAGCGGCGCAAGGGCGAGCGCTGCCAGCACGGCGAGAAAAGGCGGGAAGCTGAACACGCGCGTGGCGACGGCGCGCGCCGTGAGCTCGCCCGCCGAGAGCGTCGCCGCCACGAGCAGCCCCATGGTGGAGAGCACCACGTAGGTGCCCAGCTGGTCGATGAGGACGCCCAGGCCCACGTGCTCGCGGCCGAAAAAGCATTCGATCATCGGCAGGCCGACGAAGGAAGTATTGCCGAGCGCGCCGGTGAGGATCAGCGCGCCGGTGGTTGCCTGCGGCCAGCGGAACAACCGCTGCGCCGCGAAGAAGAACGCCACGCCGACCGCGAACAGCAGCCAGGCCATGGCGAGCGGCCCGGCGAGCGTGGCGTCGAAGGACAGGTGCCGCAGGTGAACCAGCGTGAGCGCCGGCAGCGACACGTGAACGATGAAGCCGTTCAGCACCGCCGGCGTCGCCTCGGGCAGGCGCCGCGTGCGGCGCAGCACCATGCCCAAGACGAAGCACACCAGCAGCAGCGCGAAGTTGCTCATCGCGTCGCGGGCCGGCCGGTCTCGGCGACCCAGTCGAAGCAGCGCTGCGCCGCCAGCGGCGGGGCGCCGGCGTGCTTGCGCAGCGCGCACACCATGTAGCGCCCCACGGGCCGGCCGCCGCGCGCGGCCAGGTCGAACCAGTACACCGAAGCGCCGAGGTCGCGCCCGATGCCGGGAAACATCTCCCCGCCGAAGCCGAACATGAATCCGAGGATCTCCGCGGCACGCGCGTCGCCGTTGCGCGCGGCCGCGCGCAGGTGGTCGCGCGCGAGCACGTAGTGGCCGCTTTCGAAGAATTCCATCGCCTGCGCCATGTCGTCCTCGGCGAGGGCGTCGCCCGCGGCGGCGACCGAGGCCGCCGCGAGCACTGCTGCAAGCATGCGCTTCATGGCGGCGCTCCCTAGTTGAGTTCGACGGTGGCGTCGACCTCGGCGTCGTCCGCGACGCCCAGGCCGGCGAGGCTCGGGTCCACGTAGGCCGACGCGGCCGACGCCGCCTGGGCGGTCTCGGGCGCGGATTGGCCCTTGGTGGCGAGCGCGGCGCTGAAGCCCATGAGCGCCAGCACGACGGCGACAACGGCGACTACCCCGCGCATCTCCTGCTTGCGTTGCTCTTTCGGTTCCATGGCTCGATCCTTTCTTTGCGTGGCGCCTGCGTCGCACCATGCGGGCAGGCGGGATCGATGCTAGGAACGGGTGCGCGGCGCGAATATCCCGCGAAGCCGGAAACGGCGGGCGGCGCATCCCGCGTATGCGGGACGCGCCTTCAGGCCACGGCGGCGAGGGGGTAGGCGAGGGTAATGCGGGTGCCGCGCGCGTCCGAGGCGACCTCCAGCGAGGCGCGGATCTGCTGCGCGCGCCGGCGCATGCCGGAGAGGCCGCGGCCTGCGGCCGGCGCGGCGGGATCGAAGCCGCCGCCGTCGTCCGCCACGGCGAGCACGAAGCGCGCGGGGTCGCGCGCGAGCGCGATCTCCACGCGGACTTGCCTGGCGCGCGCGTGCTTGAGCACGTTGGTGAGCGATTCCTGCAATACGCGCAGGATCTGCAGCGCGTCCTCCGCGGCGACGACCAGGCGCTCGGGTACATCGCGGTAGGAGAAATTCAGCTCGATGCCCGCGGCGCGAAAGCGCGGCTCCAGGCGGTAGCGCAAGTTGCCGAGCGCTTCGAGCAACCCCTCGCGTCCGGGCGAGAGCGTGTCGATCGACAGGCGCATGTCGTCCATCGCGTCGCGCAGCACCTGCGCCATGCCCTTGGAGTCGAGCGCGCCGCGCTCGACCGCCGCGAGCGAGGTCAGCAGCTGCGAGCCCAGGCCGTCGTGCATGTCCTGCATGATGCGCTGGCGCTCGCCGGCCACCGTGCGCTCGTGCTCGAGGCCGCGCAGCTGCTCGTAGTTGGCGGCGAGTTCGCGCTCTTTTTCCGCCACCTGCTGCGCGAGCGTGACGTTCATCTGCTCCACCGCGCCCAGGCTGCGCGCGAAGCGGTCCACGAGTTGCACGCCGGCGACGCCCAGCAGCGCGGCCGCCGCGAAATACAGCAGGTACGGACCTTCGGGATTGACGACCAGTCCTTGCGACAGGAGATAGTCGTGCACGGAGCCGGCGAGGCCGAACAGCGCGCAGGCGAGGAAGGCGAGGGAGATGAGCGAGCGCTGCCGCCAGACGGCGTAGATCGCGGCGCCGATCATCACGAGACCCATGAGCAGCAGCCCGCCCTGGTAATAGCGATCGACCTGGGAGTGCCAGCCGGCGCCGCCGATCGCGAGCGCGAGCGGCCCGGACAGCCAGTAAGCGGCGAACGCGCGCGTCATGCCGCGCGGGCGGATGCCCGCGAAGCGCAGGTAGAACAGGGTGATCGCCACGGCGAAGCCGCCGGTGGCGGCGTAGCGCAGCACGCGCCAGTAGATCCACCACGGATCGGGCACCGCCTCGATCACGTAGTTGAGGGTATGAATGCCCCAGAACAGGCACGCCAGGCCGAACAGGCCGTAGTCGAGCTCCATCCGCCGTCGCAGCCACAGGGCGATGACGAACAGCGCGACCGTCAGCGTGACCGCGCTGATGATCTGCGCCAGCGTGTAGGTGAGGAAGAAGCGCGACTCGTACAGCGGGCGCACGGTTTCGTCCGGGCCGATATGGATCGAGCTGATGATCCGGTCCCGGTTCGCGGGGTTGATGCGTACGTGCAGGATGTTCTCGCCGGGGCGAAGCTCGTCCGGCGGGATCGGGAAGGCGTGCGGCCGCATCCAGCGCACCCAGGTCTTCGCGTCGGGCTCTGGCACGCGGGCGAGCAGATGGCCGTTGACGTACAGGACGCCGCCCTCCCGCAGGCGCGGCAGGTACACCATCCACGGCTCGCGCCTCGGCTGCGAGACCTGGAATGTGACGCGATACCATCCCGGGCCGCTTTCGCCCGGGCGGTCGGCCTTCCACTGGTTCGGCAGGATCACGTGCCGCCAGGACGCATCCAGCGGCGGGGTCGCCGCTTCCCGCGAGACCGCGAAATCCGCGTCGCGATGCAGAGTCGGTTCGGCGGCGAGCGCGGCGGTGGCGACGCCGAGGATCACAAGGAGGGCGCGCGCGAGCGACGGCACGCGTCCTCCGGCTACTTGAGCAGCCCGAGCTGCGTGGCCTCGAACACCGCCTCGCCGCGCGAGTGCACGGAGAGCTTGCGGTAGATCTTCTTCACGTGGGCCACGACCGTGTGGGCAGAGATGCCGAGCACGCCGCCGACATCGGCGAAGGACAGCCCCTTGGCGATCAGCTGCAGGATCTCCGCCTCGCGCTCGGTGAGCGGCGAGGCGGCCTGCGGCCCGGCGGGCTTTTCCGCCGGCGCGCGCATGCGCGCGAGCAGCCGCCGCGCGATGCTCGGGCTGATCGGCGCGCCGCCCGCGCGCAGCTCGCGGATGCAGCGCGTAAGCTCGCCGGGCGGGCTGTCCTTCAGGATGTAGCCGGTGGCGCCGGCCTCGATGGCGTCGATCACGTGCTGGTCGTCGCCGAACACCGTGACCACGAGCGCGTCACACTCGGGGCGCTTCTTCGCCGCGCTGCGGATCAGCTCGGCGCCATTGCCGTCTGGCAGGCCCAGGTCCACCACGAGTACGTCGGGCACCGACTGCTCGATAAGCGCCATCGCCGCGGCGAGCGTGCTGACCGCCCCCGCGAGGCGCAGGTCCGGCTCGCGCGTGATCGCATCGCAGTACTGACGCAGGAACTCGGGCTCGTCTTCGACAACCAGGACGCTGGTGGCAGTCATGAACCTCCCGCGATGGCGCGGCCTTGCCGGGATATTATGGCCGAAAGGCGTGGCGGGACGGGTCCCGCGTACGCGGGATGCGACCACGATGAAGACCAATCCGGGTTCGGCCGGCTGGCTTGCGGCGCTGTGCGCGAGCCGCGTGCTTTCCGCCGCCTGGTTCGTCGCCTACTCGGCGGTGCTGCCGCTGGTGCGCGAGGACTGGGGCCTCTCGGCGCGCGACGCCGGCATGATCCAGGGGGCCTTCCATCTCGGCTATCTGGCTTCTCTGTTTATCGTCGGCTTCATCGCCGACCACTTCGGCGCCAAGCGCGCCTTCCTCGTGACGGGCGTCGCCGGTTTCCTCAGCCCGATCGCCTTCGTGCTATTCGTCGACGGCTTCTGGTCCGCTCTCTGGCTGCACGCGCTCACCGGCCTCACCCAGGGCGGCTACTACACGCCGGTGCTCGCGATGGTGAACGAGCATGTCGAGCGTACAAGGCGCGGGCGCGCGATGGGCTTCATGATCGCGGCCTCGAGCGCGGGCTACGCGCTGGCGCTCGGCATCTCGGGACTGGTGGTGTCGTTCGCGGGCTGGCGCGCAGCGCTCGGCGCGGTGGCGGCGATGCCGGCGCTGTCCTGGGTCCTCGCGCTTGCGGCCACGCGCGCGACGCCAAATATCGTGCACCCGCGGCCGGAAGGGCACACGATCTTCGCTTCGATCCCGGCAGTGCTCGCGAACCGCAAGGGCATGCTCTCGGTGTGGGGCTACACCTTCCACAGCTGGGAGCTGCTCGGGCTGTGGGCCTGGATGCCGTCGTTCCTCACGGGCGCGCTGATGGTGCACGGCGCGGGGGCGGGGGAGGCGGCGGCGCTCGGGCTATCGCTCTCGGCGCTCACCTATGTGGCAAACATCGGTGGCTCGATCGCCGGCGGCGTCATGTCCGACCGCTGGGGACGCACGCAGACGATCCTGCTGTGGTCGAGCGTGAGCCTGGTGCTGTCGTTCTCCATCGGCTGGTTGATCGGGCTGCCGGTGGCGGTTCTCGTCGCCATCGCCTGCCTGCACAATTTCTCCGGCATCGCCGACTCGTCCGTGCATTCGACCGTCATTGCCGAGAGCGTGCCGCCGCACATCCTGGGGGCGGCCTACGCCGTGCGCTCCGTGGTGGGTTTCGGCACCGGAGTCGTCAGCCCGGTCGTCTTCGGCTGGGCGCTCGACCTGGCCGGAGGCGGCAAGACCTCGGGCGACGCCCTGGCCTGGGGCATCGCCTGGGCGACGCTCGGGCTCGGGGGGCTCCTCGGGCCGCTCGCGACTTGGCGGCTGCAGAAATTGGGGTCAGACCCCCATTTCGCGAAAACCGGGGTCTGACCCCGATTTCTAGTCCTTCATCAGCAGGTGCATGAGGCTCGAGGTGTCCCAGCGGCTGCCGCCGCGCGCCTGGATCTGCGCGTAGAACTGGTCCACCAGGGCGGTCACCGGCATGCGTGAGCCGTTCTTCTTCGCTTCTTCCAGCGCGATGCCGAGGTCCTTCCGCATCCACTCCACGGCGAAGCCGAAGCCGTCGAACTTCACCTCGTTCATCTGCTTCCAGCGATTCTCCATCTGCCAGGACTGCGCTGCGCCCTTGGAAATCACGCCGATCACCTTCTCCACCTCGAGCCCCGCGCGCTTGGCGAAGGCGAGGCCTTCGGAGAGGCCCTGCAGCAGGCCGGCGATCGCGACCTGGTTGACCATCTTGGTGAGTTGGCCGGCGCCGGGCGCGCCGATGAGCGCCGCCATCTTGGCGTAGACGTCGATCACCGGCTTGGCCTTGTCGAAGTCCGCCTGCTCGCCGCCGCACATGATGCCGAGCTGCGCGTTCACCGCGCCCGCCTGGCCGCCCGATACCGGCGCGTCGACGAAGCCGATGCCCATCGCCTTGGCCTTGGCATGGACCTCGCGCGCAACGATGGCGGAGGCCGTGGTGTGGTCCACGAGGATCGCGCCCTTCTTCATGCCCGCGAGCGCCCCGGAATCCCCGTAGACCACCGAGCGCACATCGTTGTCGTTGCCAACGCACATCATGACGAAATCGCAACCCTGCGCGGCCGCCTTGGGGGTGGCGGCGGACTTGCCCCCGTACTCCTTCGCCCACTTTTGCGCCTTGTCAGCCGAGCGGTTGTAGACGGTGACCTCGTGCCCGCCTTTCTTCAGCAGATGGCCCGCCATCGGGTAGCCCATCACGCCCAGACCGAGAAACGCGACCTTCGCCATGTGCCCCTCCAAGAGATTGTTCTGATTCAGGAAAGCGGAATCTACCACCGCCGCGTTGACAGCGGACGGTCAACCATTACAATACATGGACGTTTATACAGTATCCGGTGCCGGCCCGGGCGCATCCACCCCGATGCGACCCGCCGCAGATGCCGACAACCAGAAGAAGAGGTACATCGTGGACGAGAACAAATCCAAGGCGCTGGCCGCGGCGCTGTCGCAGATCGAAAAGCAGTATGGCAAGGGCTCCATCATGCGGATGGACTCCGAGGCCATCAAGGACATCCAGGTGGTCTCCACCGGGTCGCTGGGCCTGGACCTGGCCCTCGGCGTCGGCGGCCTGCCGCGCGGCCGGGTGGTCGAGATCTACGGGCCCGAGTCCTCGGGGAAAACCACACTGACCCTGCAGGTGATCGCGGAAGTGCAGAAAATGGGCGGCACCGCCGCCTTCATCGACGCGGAGAACGCGCTTGATCCCACCTATGCCGCCAAGCTCGGCGTGAAGACCGACGACCTGCTGATCTCGCAGCCGGACACCGGCGAGCAGGCACTGGAGATCGCCGACATGCTGGTGCGCTCCGGCGCGGTGGACGTGATCGTGGTGGACTCGGTGGCGGCGCTCACGCCCAAGGCCGAGATCGAGGGCGAGATGGGCGAGCCGCAGATGGGCCTGCAGGCGCGCCTCATGAGCCAGGCGCTCAGGAAGCTCACCGCCAACATCAAGCGCACCAACACGCTGGTGATCTTCATCAACCAGATCCGCATGAAGATCGGCGTCATGTTCGGCAACCCCGAGACCACCACCGGCGGCAACGCGCTCAAGTTCTATGCCTCGGCGCGCATCGACATCCGCCGCATCGGCTCGATCAAGAAGGGCGATGAGGTGATCGGTTCGGAGACGCGCGTCAAGATTGTGAAGAACAAGGTCGCGCCGCCTTTCCGCACCGCGGAATTCGACATCCTGTACGGCGAGGGCATCTCGCGCGAAGGCGAGGTGCTGGAACTCGGCGTCGCGCACGGCGTGCTGGAGAAGTCGGGCGCCTGGTACATCTACAAGGGCGACCGCCTCGGCCAGGGCAAGGACAATTCGCGCGACTTCCTCAAGGAGAACCCCGAGTTGGCGCGCGAGATCGAGATGAAGATCCGCGAGAAGGCGGGCGTCGGCATGCCGCTGCCGGTGGTGCCGGCGGCCAACGAGGAGGCGGCCGAGGAAGAAGAAGCCGCGGTGCGTGCGCCGGCGAGAAAGCGCGGCTGAGTCAGATGCGCACGCGGCGGACACCGCCGTCGAGCTGAGAGCGCGCGCACTGCGGCATCTCGCGCGGCGCGAGCACTCCCGCGCCGAGCTCGCGCGCAAGCTCGGGGCGCACGCCGAGTCGCCCGAAGCGCTCGAGCAGCTGCTCGACGCGCTGGCGGCGAGAAGGCAGCTCTCGGATGAGCGCTATGCCGAAGCGCGCGCGCACCAGCTCGCGCGCAAGTACGGCGCCGCGCGCATCCGCGCCGACCTGAAATCCAAGGGCATCGCGCCGGACATCGCTGCCCGCGTCTCCAGCGAGAGCGAGCTCGAGCGCGCGCGCGCGATCCTCGCGCGCAAATATCCCTCGAGCGCAGGCACGCGCGAGGAAATCGCGCGGCGCATGCGCTTCCTGCAAAGCCGCGGCTTCTCCCACGACACCATCCGCAAGCTCCTGTCATCCGCGGACGCCGACTAGGCGTTGTTCGCCTGCGCGACTCGCGCGGAAAGGGGGTGAGGGAAATGGAACAGGCACAGGCACTGGCGATCGTGAAGTCGCTCGCCAACGGCGTCGATCCGGAGTCGGGCGAAGTGTTTCCGGCCGACGGCGCGTACCAGCGGCCGCAGACCGTGCGCGCGCTCTTCGCGGCGGTCGAGGCGCTGGAGCGCGCCGCGCAATTCGAGCGGCGCAAGCAGCAGCTGCCGGCGAAGACCGGCGAGCCGTGGTCGGAGGAAGAGGACCGGAAGCTCCTCGCATCGTTCGACGCGGGGCACGCGCTCGGGGATCTCGCAGCGGCGCACCAGCGCACGCAGACGGGCATCCGCGCGCGGCTGGTGAAGTACGGGCGGCTCGCCGCTTAGTTTCGCCTTGGGGAGGAGGGAGGGCCTGCGGCGCCCGGGCGCCGCGGGCGTTCCTTTTCGGCCGCGGGCCTTCCCTTAGAATAGCGGGCCTATGAAATCGAACGAGATCCGCGCGAGCTTCCTCGAGTACTTCCGCTCCAAGGGCCACGCCATCGTCGCCTCCAGTTCGCTCGTGCCCGCCAGCGACCCGACGCTGCTGTTCGTGAATTCCGGCATGGTGCAGTTCAAGGACGTGTTCCTCGGCAAGGAAAAGCGCGCCTACACGCGCGCCACCACCTCGCAG
>Ga0326726_10000552_pt1 | contig 34755 bp, 30 predicted proteins | sample MHFenrmetagenome_2_FD_207603 | JGI IMG/M metagenome (GOLD analysis project Ga0326726, IMG submission 207603) | Lab enriched peat soil microbial communities from Michigan Hollow, Ithaca, NY, United States - MHF15MN | ecosystem: Environmental > Terrestrial > Soil > Wetlands > Peat | place: USA...
AACGAATCAGATACTTCCCATGACTTTGTTTTCGCCATCATCTTCTCCCATAATAATGAGTTGCCTTTGGAAGAAAGATAACGTTTTTTCCTGTACTGATCAACTTATTTACGAATAAGCTCTAAGGGGAGTTTTGTTTACTGCCGAAAATCCAGACTTCCGGGAAACACAAACAAGTCGCGTTTCCTGCACCCTTATCCGCTTTGCTAATCTACAATTAGTAGTGTTGAGGAATTGTTACGGGAGTGTTGCAGTATTGTGAACAAATGCGGAGTGAACGGCATGTGCAGGTATTTTCCTGCTGGAAACGCGAGAGTTCGGAGGGTTCGGGATGGAACAGGAATGCTTCGAGGGTTATGATGAGTTGCTCCGGGGTCGCTGATACGTGACGGGATTTTTGTAGAAAAAGAACTGGCCGTAAGAGTCTCTGGAGGTTATTGTACGCGAGAAGCATTGCCTGCTTCCGAAGGGAAGGCCGGACGCATCATGGGTGTCGTCAAGGGAAGCGTGGATGCGGCAGAAATTACCGTATGACTTTAGCGGGGAAAGCTTCGCTGAAGGAGTGGATCGCCATCTTCGCCGGATGCAGGAATCCTTCGCCGTAGGTTACGCCGATCTGCTCACCAAGATATCGGGCACGCGCTTCAAGTCCGGTAAGAAACTCCGGACGGTTGATCATGGTTTGCGGTTTCTCTGTTGAGCCTTCGCGGTGAAATTGCGATCCGAAAGCCAGAACGCCTTTGCGTGAAGCCGTGAAGGTTTCGGAGATATCAACTATCAGATCAGGTTCAAGATGCTTGAACTGGATATAGTAGAGGAGGTGCAGCGGACGGTGAGGTTCCTGGGTGAAGCCGTTGAAGGTTGTTGCCAGATGTTTAAGTCCTGAATAGTAGCAAGCGTCGGTGACCAGTTTTGAAGCTTTGGCGTGATCTGGATGGCGTTCGTCAGGAGGATTCGAAAAAACCACATCGGGTCTGAAGCGCCTGATAACTCTGATGACTTCAGCAAGGTTCTCTTCGGTATGGAAGAGTTTCGAGTCTCCGAGGTCAAGTGTTGTGCGGCAATGGTAGCCCATCACTTCTGTTGCAGTTTCCGCTTCAGCTTTTCTCGTTTCAGGAGTTCCGAGAGTTCCCATTTCCCCCCGTGTCAAGTCGCATACAGCAACCTGCTGACCTTCGCTGATTATTTTCAGGAGTGTGGCTCCGCAAGAGAGCTCCACATCATCAGGATGGGCGCCGAATGCCAGTGCATAAACCTTTTCCGTTGATTGCTCCAGTTGCCTTGCCATTTTTGTCGTTATATTCCGTTGAATACTATTAACCAGTTATATCCAGCCTATGCTCAAAGTAAAGATAGTTCGCCTTAACAAACAAGCGGTTCTTCCCGTTTATGCAACGGCTCACGCAGCGGGAATGGATATATCGGCCTGCGTTGAAGATCCTGTGATTGTTGAACCTTTTACAACGGCGCTCATTCCCTCCGGCTTTGCGCTTGAACTGCCGGAAGGCTATGAGGCACAACTTCGTCCCAGAAGCGGGCTGGCGCTCCGTTCAATGATCTCACTGCCCAACTCTCCGGCAACCATTGACGCGGATTACCGCGGCGAGGTAAAGGTCATCCTTATAAACTACGGCCAAGAGCCCTTTACAGTCCGTAACGGTGACCGGATTGCACAGATGGTGGTGGCAAAAGTCGAGAAAGTATACTTCGATGAAGTTGAAGAGCTCGGCGAAACCGGGCGGGGTGAAGGCGGGTTTGGGCATACCGGAACAGGGCGTCAGTAAAGGGCACCGCTATCAATTTTTTGCTTATCTCAATAGTGGTGCCGGAGGCTTCTCAGCCTGTTTTCAGATACTCGAGGCCGAATTTGTCAAGCTTTCTGTAGAGCGTTGCACGGCCAATGCCGAGCATGCGGGCGGTTCTGGTGAGATTGCCGTGAGAGGCTTTGTAGGCTTTGATGATAGCATCCCGTTCGTGCTCTTCGAGCGAATAGGAGATCATGCTGCCGGTTCTCTCCTCCGGAATCACAGCTTCAACTACCGCTTCAGGCACCGTTCTTTCAGCAGAGAGAGTTTGTTGAGCTGATCCGGGAATAAGCGCTTTGCGAAGCGTTTCGATAGTGTTGCCTTTTCGGGTTACGGCAGCGCGCTGGACGGCATTCTTAAGTTCGCGGATGTTTCCAGGCCACGGGTAACCCTCGATATTGTCGAGTGCATCGGGCGCCAGATGCAGCGGTTCAAGATTGTTGGCGCTTGAAAACTCTTCAAGAAAATGCTTGACCAGAAGTGGAATATCTTCAATCCTGTCGCGCAGGGGAGGGATGAAGAGCGGAAACTCCTCAAGCCGGTAGTAGAGATCCTCTCTGAACAGATTGTTTTTGATGGCTCGGGAGAAATCCCTGTTGGTTGCCGAGATGACCCGGAAATTCACGGTTTTTTCTGTTTTTTCCCCGACCCTTCTGATTTTTCTTTCCTGGAGGGCACGAAGTACCTTTGCCTGAATGTCGGAGTTCATATCTCCGATTTCATCAAGAAATATGGTGCCGTTGTCGGCCTGTTCGAAAAATCCGGTATGATCGTTGTGTGCTCCGGTAAACGAGCCTTTGACGTGACCAAACAGCAGGCTGTCGGCCAGGTTATTTGAAATAGCAGCGCAGTTCACCGAAACAAAAGGACCGTTCTTTCTTTTGCTGCCGTAATGAATCGCTTCGGCAAAGAGCTCCTTGCCGGAACCGCTTTCACCGAGAATAAGTACATTCAGGTCGGTTTCCATAACCTGGATGACCTGCTCCATGGTCTGTTTGATAGCAGGGCTTTTTCCGACAATCTTCTTGAACAGGTTCTGGCTTTTCAGCTCTTTCTGCAGCAGCTGCACCTGACTTTGCAGCGATGACTCGGCAAGTGCATTGCGCATGACAATTTCCAACCGGTCGATGCTCAGCGGTTTGGTCAGGTACTCGTATGCTCCGAGTTTGATACATTTGACCGCATGGGGAATGTCATGCGATGCGGTGATCATGATAACGGGCGTGACGATATTGTGCGATTTCATGTGCAGCATCACCTCAAAACCGTCCTTCTTCGGCATATTGATGTCAAGAAGAATGACGTCGGGCGTTTGCTCCGAAATGCACCGTATGCACTCCTCGCCATCTTCCGCCACGACAGGCAGATAGCCCATCTTCTGAACGAAATGACTGAGAATCCGGCGCGATGTATTATCATCGTCAGCAATGAGAACAACGTTTTTGCGTGTTCCGACCACCTTGTTGCCGGCGTATCGATTATAATGCTCCTCTTTCAATGCAAGTATCGTTTTCTGCTTTAGGGGATGGGGTTAATCGTGTTGTTTCACCTGAAAATCCCTGAAAAACTGGTAAATCAGGGATTTTCTAACCTTCCGATGCCGCTTTTACTACTACTGCGCTCTGCATTGAGAAAGCCTTATAGCATTTCCTGTCAGATTTTCGGTTTCACAACAGGTGCAGCTGCTACCGGTGCTGCCACAGGTGGAGTTGCAACTGGAGCTGCGCTTTTTACTGGAGCTGCTACCTCTTTCTGACTGAACGGAATTTCCTTTACTTCTTTTTTCTGACGGTCTTCATTACCGCTGACCCTTGCGGTCGACATAACATTGCCGACAAGCTGACCGAGTCCTGAGCTTACATTGTCAAAAAGGTTCTGAACCTGACCGGAGCTGACGCTTGAAACGGTTGAGTTCAGGTTGACCAGCAGACCTTTCCACATTTTGCCGAGTTCCTGAAAAGAACTCTGAACCTGTTCTGAATTAAGTGTTGCGGTTACGCCGTCGATCAACTGTCCTGATACCGAGTTGACATTGTTGATCAACTTGCCGGAAACGGAATTGACGTTATTGATGATTCCCTGAACCGGTTCGGAATTGATGGTCGAGGTTACACCTTCGATAATCTGCCCGGTGGCTGAACTTACGGTGGTGATGATTCCCTGTACCGATTCAATGGTTGAATCAATCAGGACGCCCATGTTGCCGATCAGATTGGCCATATCGCCATTGCCGACATTGGAATCGGAGCTTTTTTGGACTGCCGGTTTTGGGGATCCTGCCGGCTTGTTGAGATCTTCTGCCATAGTTTATATAGAGGATTAAGGGTAAGTAATTAATTGTAATTATTTGAATATAACAATCTATTTACTAAGTCCTTCACCGTGAAATGTATTTTGATGGGTGTGGATTATACATCTCTCTTACGTTATATTTTCTCTGTAGTACCGGATTATGCTCTCCTGGTCAAACCCGAGCGCATACATTATGTGAATGGTGCCGAAGATCATCTGGAGGCGGATAATGCCGTTTTTGTGAAATTTTCTTGCGGAAGTAGTAACCTCATTGCCTAAGATGTGGAACAACTCCCGCTCTTCAATGCGCCTGACGATATCGTAATCCTCCATTATATGCATCGATTCATTGAACCCTCCGAGTTCATCAAACAGGATACGGTCGATAAAAAGTGACTGGTCTCCGCCGCGGCAGACCATCAGCGGAAACTGTGTGAACCATCCGAACAGTTTCAATACCGGGTCGTCGTCATCAAAACTCATTTTGAAACATCCCGCTCTTTTACCTTCCTTTACAGCGGAACGTATATCCTCAAGAAAGCTTTCAGGCGGCAGCGTGTCGGCGTGCAGAAAGTAGAGGATTGAGCCGGTGGCATGCCGGGCGCCATTGTTCATCTGCACGGCGCGCCCTTTTATGCTTTTGCTCACTGCAAGCGGAAAGCCTGCAAGAATTTCAGGAGTTCGGTCGGAACTGGCATCACTGACTATGATTTCCACCCCTTCTCCTCGCTCGGTAAGAGCAAGGAGTGCCTGCATGCTCTCAGCGATCACGGCCTCTTCATTATAGGTCGGGATTATGACGCTTACGCTTGCAGTGTCCATAATCCGCTGTTTTTCAGGTCTTCAAACGTATCGATATCCGAGAGTTCTCTGAGCTGCCTGAAGCTGATGTTGCGACGAAGGAGAATGTCGATACTCTCCTGAAGCACATCCGGATTGCTCCATTCCCGCTCTGAAAACAGTTCCGGTATTGCTTTTTTCATCCCGATCAGGTAAAAGCCGCCATCTTTTGCCGGGCCGATAACGGTGTCGGAGTCTTCAAGTGCTGAAAATGCCTCTTCGAGAATCTCCGTACTCAGTTCAAGGCAGTCTGTTCCTATGAGCACAATTTTGCGGGCGCCGGTTTTGAACCCGGAACTGAGCGCGTGATGCATGCGCTCGCCAAGATCTGATCCCCGCTGAAGTTGGGCAGTAGTTTCTCCGGAAAGGAGTATGTCGGAAGAGGGGATGAAGCTGGAGAAATATATCGTCCTTTTTGCCTTCACCCTTTCGGTAATGTCGGCGGTATGGCGCCTCAGGATTTCGTAAACCTCAATGGCTTTTTCGTCGCCGATTGTAGCGGCCAGGCGTGTTTTGACTTTACCGGGAATCGGGTTACGGGTAAAGATGATCAACAGGCGTTCGTTAATCATAACAGTGACCCCTGACAGCTTGAGCCCGAACCTGCCGTACAGCCATAGCAGTGCTGCCCCAGCGTTATCATACGGTTTCGGAGCTTTTCCTCACTGAACGCACTGATATGATCCGGCGCGGGTTTTACGAGCGGCAAATGAAGCATCTGGTTGAAATCACAGTTATAGAGCCTGCCATCCCACCCCACCGACACGGTAGTTCTGCACATCAGGTTTTCCAGTGCAAGCGGGTTGTAGCTGTTTGCCAGAAGAGCCATATAGCGGCAATACTCTCCGCCTTCAAGCAGATCGCCGAGAAAGCGGCTTACCGGCATATTGGTAATGGTATAGAGATGGCTGAAAACAATGCCGTGCTCATCGGCAAGGTGCTGTCGATACTCCGCTTCGAGCTGCGACTGACACCCCGGCAGCAAAGTACCGGCAGGATTATAGACCAGATTAAGTTCGAGTCCGCTTTTTTCAATACCGTACCCGATGCCGTTGAGCAGCTTCAATGCCTCGATGGATCGGTCGAAAACGCCGGAACCTCTCACCTTGTCTACCTGCTCCTTCGTGAAACAGGGAAGTGAGGCTATGATGGTAACCCTTTGCTCTTTGAGAAACTCCGGCAACGCCCGGTATTTTTCGCTTGTCGCAAAAAGAGTGAGATTCGATCGAACAAGGATGGTTCCGTCAGGAATGCATGCTCTGATGTTTTCTATGAACCAGCGGAATTCCGGGTTCATTTCAGGTGCTCCGCCGGTAATATCAACGGTTTTTATGGCGCTTCCGCCGAGAGCGTTCAGGCAGTGCTGCATGGTGGCGCGTGTCATCATCTCTTTTCGGTCGGGACCCGCATCGACATGGCAATGGCGGCAGAGAAGGTTACAGGTGTAACCGGTATTGATCTGCATGACGTCAATACCCCCCGGGCGGAGTGGAGTGTTTCCGGATTCTTCAATCTTCCGGCTGAAGGGGAGAATGCCGCACTCTGTCTCTTCAAGCAGTTTTACCTGGGCTTCAGCCGGCGTGGACCTGCCGCGCCGGTAATGGGGTGATGGTTGATCTTGCATATGAGGAAATCGGCGAAGATGGAGCTTATTATTTCTTTCTTGAAAACGCTTTTAGTCCTAAATCGTTCAGCCCCCATCCGGCAGACAGATCGGCTGAACCCTTCGCCTCATATTTTCAGCTTCCGAGCCTGCTGAGAAGTTTTTCTGCAACCTGTTTCCCGCTAAGCGCCGCGCCCTCCATTGATGCGAGGTACCGCTGATAGGTATAGTCTCCTGCAAGAAAGAAATTTTTTATCGGGCTGATCTGGTCCGGCCGGTGCTGATCGACATCCGGGACCGCCTTGTATACCGATTTGGGAATTTTGACCAGGGTTGACTTGAGCAGTTTTGCATCGCGGGATTTCGGGAAGCGCTCATGAATATCCTTCATGACCATGCTGATGATGACATCATTCGGCATATCCATGAGGTTATGGGCCGGTGCAAGCACAAGGCTCATAACGCTGCCGCCGTTTGCCGTTCCCATGCCGTTCTGAAAGTCTTCCGGGCAGGTGAGCGACACATCGGCAAAAGTTGCGAAGGTTGTGCCCTGCGAAAACATGAGGTTATCGGTATCGGTGATTTTACGGTCAAACCAGAGCTGACAGTTCGCTACCGGGCTGCCCTCAAACTCATAGAGATTTCGGAAATACTTGTGGGCAAGCCACTCGGCCGGCAGAACATTTTTGACATTGTGAACGGGCAGGGCCGAAATATAGGCATCAGCCGCGATGGTATGGCCGTCGCGCAGCACAGCATGTTTGATGGTCTCATCACTGTTAAGTTCAAACCGGCTCAGTTTTGCGTCGACAAAAATGCGTCCACCCTTGCTCTGGATGTACTGGCGCATTGGCTCAATCATCGAATCACCGGGATTTTTGCGAAAAAAGCCAAACTTGGTTGCCGCATAATCGGTACCGAAATATTTGAAAATGGTGATCATCGGGCGCGCGCTGATGACGTTCGGCTCAATGAAATTCATGGCCAGCGCAATGGCACGCCACAGTTTCTGCAGAGAGTGTTCCGAGGCTCCTCTCAGCCGGTGCCATTCCGAATAGGTCATATGGTCCTGGCTGCGAAAATACTCCTCATTGCCTGCCAGAGCGGGGAAGAGCCCCTTGATCAGCGAAATTTTGTCCCACATGGTCAGGAAGTCCGCCTGAAGACCACCGACAACCTCAGCCCATGGGCTTGGAAGGTTCGCTTTGCGGAAAAAAGACTGTTTGCCGTCCGGTTCGGCATAAATAAGTGCGTGGTCTTTCCATTGATAATTGTTTTCAGCTCCGACTCGTTTGAGATACTCCTGAAGCTGGCTGTAACCTCCGAAAACAATATGCAGTCCCGATTCTATCGAGTCACCATCGTTGTCTTTCCAGACGGAAACCTTTCCTCCAAGCACTTTGCGTTTCTCGTAAATTTCTACCGTGTGACCGCGATCAACAAGCTCTATTGCTGCGCTGAGTCCGGCAACCCCGGCTCCGAAAATTGCTATTTTCACCGATTATCTAAGATTTGTGTTTAGAAAGGATAACTGGATTGCCCGCTTCAAGCGTCATTTAATATAAGTAATGATAAGCCGATAACGAAAATCACCCGCTTTTCGGGAAAAGGGGGAGTGAGAAAAATCAGCGCTTATTGTCTCAGGATTCTGATTGCCTTATCTATCTCGGACAGGATTCGCATGCCGAGCCGGAATGATTCGCTGACGACAAAGCGCAGATCCTGGTTGGCCGGAGGGCGCGCAATGGGCGGAACGGGTGGAAATCCTCTTTTTTCAACGGGCTTGACGCCGCTGATATTGTTCCCGACAGGTTTGCTCTCTCTTTCAGGCATAAAAAACCATAACTGTTAATGGTTCTGAAAAAACAATTTCTCTTCTGGAGATCTTGATTCCATTTCAATAAATTAGCAAAAACAACGAAAGGAAAACAACCTGCAACTGTTTTCAGACAGACCGGCAGTTCGGTAAATGCAGATAACTCCTAAATAATTTAAGAGATTTGCCGAAAGAGTTGTGAATTATAAAGAAAACGATTGTTTATTTCTTACAATTGTGTAATTTTCACAGAATTTGATAAAACTAAAATCCCTTTATGTCCAGTCATCTTGATCTGATCGACCTTAAAATTATCGAGTCACTCGGTGAAAACGGCAGAGTTCGCTTGAGTGAACTTGCTGAAGTGGTGGGTCTTTCAATACCCTCAGTAAGCGAGAGGCTTGACAAGCTGCAGAAGAACGGCATCATCAAAGGATTTACCATGGAGGTCGATGAGCGCCAGCTCGGTTTTGACATTCATGCCTTCGTAAGGGTAAGAATCGATTCGTCGAAGCACTATAAGTCATTTATGGAGCATGTGATGAAAGAGGATGAGATCATGGAGTGCTTCTCAGTGACCGGCGAAGGATCGCATATCCTGAAGGTCATGACTCACAACACGGCATCGCTTGAGCAGTTTCTTTCAAGAATACAGAGCTGGCCGGGAGTTCTCGGTACCAATACCAGTTTTGTTCTTTCACAGCTTAAGAAAAACAAAAAAATCAGTGCGGAGATCGTTCGCACCAACCTTCAGGACCGTCAGGTTCTGATAACGTTTGATGAAAAGAAATCAAGAAGATAAATAGTCAGGTTTTCATTTTTTTCAGCAACAGGCAGCATCATGCAATTCAACAAGGAGGTTCTCTTGAGCAGCGATAGTAAAATTCCGGTATCCACTTACTTTGGTGCGATGACTTTTGATCAGAAAGCCATGCGTGCACGGCTTCCAAAAGAGGTATTCACAGCACTGCAGGGTACCATCAAGGCAGGTAAAAAAATTACAGAAGAGATTGCCGGTGTTGTGGCACACGGCATGAAGGAGTGGGCAATGGAAAAAGGCGCCACCCACTACACGCACTGGTTCCAGCCGATGACCGGTTCAACGGCAGAAAAACATGACGCATTTTTGTCGATCGATCGTGACGGCACACCGATCGAACGCTTTTCCGGCGAACAGCTGATCCAGGGCGAGCCTGATGCATCAAGCTTCCCGTCCGGCGGCATGCGTACCACTTTCGAAGCACGCGGCTATACCGCATGGGATCCTTCCAGCCCGGCATTCCTCATGAAGGGCGGCAAAGATCTTACCCTTTGTATTCCGACCGTCTTCATTTCCTACAACGGTGAAGCGCTCGATGCCAAAACACCGCTCCTGCGCTCCATGGATGCGGTCAGCAAATCATCCATCAGGCTTCTTGAGGCCCTCGGCGTCAGCGGCGTGTCACGCGTCAAGACTTTCGCCGGATGCGAACAGGAATATTTCCTCATCGACAAAAAATTCTACACCGAGCGCCCTGACCTTGTCATGTGCGGTCGTACCCTGCTCGGCGCTCTTCCTCCGAAAGGCCAGCAGCTTGAGGATCACTATTTCGGTTCTATTCCCGACCGTGTTCTTGAGTTCATGCAGGATGTAGAGCACGAGCTTTACCTGCTTGGTATTCCAGCCAAAACCCGTCATAACGAGGTTGCCCCTCACCAGTTTGAGATCGCTCCGATTTTTGAAGAGGCCAACATCGCCGTCGATCACAACCTGCTTGTCATGGAAGTGATGAGAAAGATCGCCGACAAGAAAGGATTTGCCCTTCTACTGGTTGAAAAGCCGTTTGCCGGCATCAACGGTTCAGGCAAGCACAACAACTGGTCAATCGGTACCGATACCGGTGTCAACCTGCTCGATCCGGGCGATACTCCGGAAAAGAACATTCAGTTCCTCGTATTCCTTGTTGCCGTACTGAAAGGTGTTTACAAGAGAGCTGATGTACTGAGAATGTCAATCGCCAGCATGGGCAACGATCACCGTCTCGGTGCAAACGAGGCACCTCCTGCTGTTGTAACCGTGTTCCTCGGTGAGCTGCTTGAGAGAGTTCTTGACGCAATCGAAAGCGGCAAGGTTGATCTCAAAACCGAAAAACAGGTTCTCAACCTTGGCCTTGCCCAGGTTCCGGAGGTTAACAAAGACTATACCGACCGTAACCGTACCTCACCGTTCGCTTTTACCGGCAACAAGTTCGAGTTCAGGGCTGTCGGTTCTTCACAGGCAGCGTCAGTGCCGAACATGGTGCTCAACACCCTCATGGCCGAAGCTGTTGACGGAATCGCCGATTCCATTCTTGCAAAAATCGAGGCGGGAAAAGACAGGGACTCAGCTATCCTTGAGACCCTTCGCGAGCAGATCACCGCTACCAAGCCGATCCGCTACCAGGGCGATAACTACAGTGAAGCCCTTCAGCAGTATGCGAAAGACAACGGTCTGCCGAACCTGAAGAACACCCCGCAGTCGCTCAGAGTACTGCTCAAGCAGGATGTTCGTGATCTCTTTATCAAGTACGGTGTACTGACAGGAGAAGAGACCAATTCACGCCTGCATATCCGTCTCGAACGCTATGTCAAGGGTATCGACATTGAAGCCCGCACACTGCAGCTCATGCTGAAGACTTTCGTTATTCCTGATGTTTCCGAATATCAGGGTGATATCGGCAGCTCCTTCAACAACCTGCTTGCCGCGGCAGAGGCTATCGGCCTTTCCGACAAGGCGATCAAGAGTCAGGCAGATCATCTCAAAAAGCTGGCCGAAAACCTTTCGACCCTGATTGATCTGACCAATGAGTTTGATGAAGCAGTTGAAAAGCTTGAGACGCTCGAAACCGAGTTCGAAAAGGCAGATTACTGTGCCGATGTACTGCTTCCGTTCATGGTTACCGTACGCGAAGTATCCGACAAACTCGAACTCATGGTTGACCGCAGCCGCTGGCAGCTTCCGACCTACTCGGAAATGCTGTTCGAGCACTGAACAAAACAATAATGAACAAGCAAAAAAGGTCCGCACATGCGGGCCTTTTTTGTTGAAAAGCAAAGGACCAAAAGGACGTCAAGGACAGCAACGACGAAGAGAAATATCATTCCTGAAGGAAGATCTTTTCTTTGTTTGTCATCTCGAACGCAGAGAGAGATCTTTCTTGCATATCAGCGTTCGAAACAGTAGCCGAGAGATTTCTCATCCCGAAAGAATCGGGAATTCGAAATGACACAGAGTGCGGAGCGCGAAGCGCAATCCTAAATTCAGAATCCAAAATTCAAAATCTCTTCAATCTTGTCCACTTGCGTCCACTTCGTCCACCATTTCCCCGTCCACTTGCGTCCACTTTCCCCTTCTTCCTCCCCAATTCAGAATCCCCGAAGGGTTCACTCTCCGATGATTTTGATAAGTACCCGCTTTTTTCTCATGCCGTCGAATTCGCCATAGAAAATCTGCTCCCAGGTTCCGAAATGCAGCCTGCCTTTCGTGACGGCAACAACCACTTCACGCCCCATGATCTGGCGTTTGTGATGTGCGTCACCGTTGTCCTCGCCGGTTCTGTTGTGCTGGTAACGGCTGAGCGGCTCGTGCGGAGCCAGCTCCTCAAGCCACCGCTTGTAATCCTGATGCAGGCCCGGTTCGTCATCGTTGATAAAGACCGATGCGGTTATATGCATCGCATTCACCAGGCAGAGCCCCTCCTGAATGCCGCTTTCGGAAAGTGCCTTTTCAACGTCGCCGGTGATATTGACAAAATCCATTCTTGCCGGCACCTGGAGCCAGAGTTCCTTGTGATAAGATTTCATGGGGTAAACAAGCTGTTAAGGTTTATTCAATACATACGGGAATTTACCATTTTGAGCGGTAGATGCAGCGAGGCTTGCCGGAGTTGAGATATCAATGGAGAGGATACTTCTCATAAATGTATGCTTGCAGAAAGGGGAGTAGCTGGCTGGGGCTGAGTTCCCTGTCAGCCACTTCCCTGAACCGTCTGTCAGGCGAAAGTCACGCCCACTTTTTGCCGAGTTCCTCCAGTCCGGCCTTCTGTAGATCTTCCGGGCTCATCAGAACGCGGAATTTACAACTTGCCTGAAAGTTGAGAAAAAATGGCTCTGCAAAAAACGGTACATCCGATGGATTCTGAACGTCAACAATAAAGATTCCGCCGCGTTTTCCCTCCTGTTCCGAGAAGTAGGCTGTCTCCGGCTTTAGCGTGTCAAGGATACGCTGAATGGTTTCGCCAACCTTGCCGCTTTTGACGAGAGAGTTGAATGGCTCAAGCGGGAACTCGACTGTCAGTAACATTTTCATGTGTATGCCTCCCTTGTTTACCGTTGATATGCGATCGTACACCTAAGGGGGGAGGCGTCTGTTTAAAGACCACCCTGAATTGATAGAGAGTGATCGAAGACGTTGAACGGGAGCCGGTTATTAAAAATTCCACCACTCACCAACAGGGCATCCACAAGGGAATGCCCTACGTTTTCGTCAGCACTGATATGCTTTACCTTGGAACACTGTACCGCTCTCTGACGCCGTTTTTGGAGAGCAGCATCTGCCATAGCTGGTTGGTTCTTGTCCTGAACCCGCCTGTGCAGCTTAACAGATAGTACCGCCACATGCGTTGAAACGTTTCGTCGTATCGGGCCGGCAGCATCGACCAACTCTTTTCGATGTTCTCGTACCACGCCATCAGCGTCCGGGCGTAATCGTCATGAGTAAAGATATGCCAGTCTTCAAGCGTAAACAGCCCTTCATAGCCTGAGGCGATCTGGCTCGCTGAAGGAATGTTGGCGTTCGGAAAGATGTATTTGTTGGCCCACGGCTCAACACTGGTGCTTGAGGTGTTTCCCCCAATGGTATGCAGCAGCGTCAACCCGTCCTCTTTCAGACACCGGTATACGACCTTGAAATAGTCCCGATAATTCTTGTATCCAACATGCTCGAACATGCCGATGGAGTAGATCCTGTCGAAGGCTTCATGCAGCTCGCGGTAGTCGATAACTTCAATGGTAACCGGCAGACCGGCGCAATTCTGGCGAGCCATTGCAGCCTGCTCTGTTGAAACCGTTACGCCGTGAACTGACACCCCGTAATTTTCAGCAGCAAATCGAGCTGCGCCGCCCCATCCGCATCCGATATCAAGTACCCTCATGCCCGGCTTGAGCTGCAACTTCTGAAAAATCAGGTGGAGCTTCTTCTCCTGTGCCTCTTCAAGATTTTCGGCATCCTTCCAGTAGCCGCAGCTGTATAGCATTCGCTTGTCAAGCATCGCTTTAAAGAGGTCGTTGCCGATATTGTAATGCTTTTCCGCCACCCTGAAGGCTCTTGAAGGTCGCTGCATATTGTAGAGCTTGCTGAGCCCCTTGCCGATCAGCATGACAGGCGGGGAGAGTTTATGCTCAGCCTTTGAATCAATAACCCGGTAAAAGAACTCTTCAAGCCGCTCACACTCCCACCAGCCCTCCATGTAGGCCTCACCCAAGCCAAGGTTCCCCTGGATGATCACCCGGCGATAGAGTGCCGGGTGATGGATTTGAATGTCCCACGCTCTCTGACCACCTATTTTGACATCGGCATCATCAAGGATGCGCTCAAACTGCGTTTTATAAAAGCCGTTCAGCATGTTCTGATGGTTTTATCGTGGGTGAGAGGTCGATAGAACCACAAATCGGCGACTCAATAGCATGACGGACAAGACACCTTGAAATTGGGGTCGGAATATGAAACGCCCTTCGGCGCTAAGTCGTTTCAGAAGATGAAAGAGAGGGGTGGCTCATGCATTAAGCAGGTAAAAAAATCGAGTTATCTGCAATGATTCTGTTTTATATCGCAGGGAAGAGATTAGAAAACAATATTTCAACCGCATGGACAGGGAACCGGAGAGACAAAGCTCCTTTGGGAGTATCCGATCCAAGGATTCCATTTTCGGTTAATGATGAGAGCAATGTTCTTGCGGTCCTCTCTTTAAGCCCGGTGATACGGCTCACTTCTCCACGGGGGATCTCTCCTTTTAGTAAAGTCGTTTCTATAATTGCGAAAGCCTCCGGCTTCCATTCTTGCCTCTCACAGTATTGTTTCAGTCTTTTGGAAAGGGAATCGAGTTCAAACAAGCTTTCCATAAAGGTCACCTGATCAAGACATATGTTCAGGAACCAGATTATAAAAGTATTGAGGGCTTTGAGTGAAAGGTTTCCTCTTCCATCAAGATCACCCTGGCGAGGCATATCGGCGTGATCCATCATTCTCATATAATCTTGCCGGCTTCCTAATCCCCGAGCAAGACCTCGCGACACCGACCAGAGACCATGAGCACCAATACCTGCATGAAGCGCCATTGCGTGGCTCATGAGACGACTCACACGGCCATTGCCGTCAAGAAATGGATGAATATAATTAAACCGGTGATGCGCAGCAGCCATTGCAGCCAGTCGCATTCCTTTCCCAAGAAGCCCGAAATTATAGCGCTTTTCAAAATACGCCATGAACGTTTCAACTGTGCTGCTCTCAGGCGGAAGATGCCGACCAACAGAGACATCATGTATTGGTTCACTTCGGAACATTCCCGGAACTATAGGGATTCTTGTCCCATTCCTTTCCAGATACATCATCGATTCCGGAAGATCCTTATAAAACTCCCTGTGCAGCCATTGGATAAATCGGCTAGAAGCTGCGTCGCCAAGTGCTCCGGCAGCGTACAGGGCATCAATCTCTCGCTGTACTCGGATATGGGAGAGAGCCTCTAACTGGAGATTTCGCCGCCCTCCGTTTGTATTGAACTGATTCTGCAGGGCGTCTTCAATGTCGCGTGGTTTGGTATTGTGTCCCTCAATAAGATTAGAATAATAGCAATTCATCACTCTGACAAGATCTGCGAGACTGGCTGCGGTTTTAGGATGAAGGCGATTCCCTAATTTTTCAGCAGATGCTGCCAGTGCGGCAATAAGGTCAACAATCTCCGGATCTAAAGAGTCCGGTAGGCATGGCTCAATGCGTGGCGGCGTTTCGGTGATCATGATTTTGCCGGTTATAGTAACTTATTGTCTCTTTTATTATAATCTGTTAAAAGAAATAATATATAAAAATTGCCGATGTGATTGCCGATGTTTTATACCTGGCTTATCTGATGCGAGATACTCAATCGGGTAACTATATAAATTGTCGAGAGTCCCGACTCCCGACTCGTCGGGACAACGAAGTTATCAAATCGCGTAACAAATTACATAGAGGAGCCTTTATACTGGCAAATGGTATGAGCAGTCACAGTGTTCATCCTGACCATTATCAAATAAAGGCTTCGTTGAATGTCAACGAAGGGGGTAAATCCGGGTCAGCAATTTCTGCTTATAAATGAGAGGCGGTACTCAATGAGAACATTCAGTGCCGTAGAAGCGGCTGTAATGGTTGGTTCCGGGTCAGAAAAGCCGGAAATATTTGATCATGATTTGGCCAGTTACTTCATCGGGAACAATGGCTGAGCAGTGAAGGTGAGGGCAAGCTCATACATCCTTGAGCGCTCAAGGGTGTGTGAGAATGGTATTTAATGTTGATAAAATGCATTATCATAACCAATGAGAAAAGTGAAGTGCCTGCTTTGAGTTTCACCCTGCCGGTTTCGTATGATCATCTTCCTGGTGGGTTTTATGCGCAGAAATACTGAAAAATGTATGCGATTAACTACATTAAAAAATTGTTATTCGCATAGAAACAAAGGACCTAACCCTGATGGTAAACAATAACGGTAATGGAAAATCCCTCGAATCCTGGATCTGGGATGCGGCATGTTCCATCCGTGGTGCCAAAGATGCGCCAAAATATAAAGATTTCATCCTGCCGCTGATTTTTACCAAGCGGCTGTGCGATGTTTTCGATGATGAGGTCAACCGTATCGCGGGAGAGGTTGGTTCGCGCAAAAAGGCCTTCCTGCTGGTCAGGGCCGATCACAAGCTGGTGCGCTTCTTTTTACCTCTGCTGCCGTACGATCCGGATGAATCGGTCTGGTCGATAATACGCAAACTCTCCGACAGGATCGGCGAAGGCGTCACGACCCACATGCGTGCCATCGCCAGGGAAAACCCGCTTTTGCAGGGCATAATCGACCGTGTCGATTTCAACGCCACCACGCATGGCCAGCGGGATATCGATGACGATCGCCTCTCCAATCTTATCGAAGCCATCAGCACCAAGCGTCTCGGACTCAAGGATGTCGAGGCCGACATTATCGGCAAGAGTTACGAGTACCTTATCCGCAAGTTCGCCGAAGGTGGCGGCCAGAGCGCGGGAGAGTTCTATACGCCGCCCGAAGTCGGTAACATCATGTCGAAGGTCCTCGCGCCACAACCGGGCATGGAGATCTACGACCCCTGCTGCGGTTCCGGCGGCCTTCTTGTGAAATGCGAGATCGCCATGGAAGAGGAGGGCAAAGGGAGGATGCGCAGTATCGCACCGCTCAAGCTCTACGGTCAGGAGTATACAGCAGATACCTGGGCCATGGCCAACATGAATATGATCATCCACGATATGGAGGGTCAGATAGAGATTGGCGATACCTTCAAGAACCCCAAGTTTCGCAACAAACAGGGCAGGCTTCGCACCTTTGATCGTGTTGTCGCCAATCCCATGTGGAATCAGGACTGGTTCACCGAGGCCGACTACGACAACGATGAGTTTGACCGCTTCCCCTCAGGAGCAGGATTTCCCGGTAAATCCTCCGCCGACTGGGGCTGGGTCCAGCACATGCACGCCAGCCTTAATGATACCGGCCGCGCGGCCGTTGTGCTCGACACCGGGGCCGCTTCACGTGGCTCGGGCAATGCCGGCACCAACAAGGAAAAGAGCGTACGCCAGTGGTTTGTCGATCACGACATTATCGAAAGCGTTCTCTACCTGCCCGAAAACCTCTTTTACAACACCACCGCTCCGGGCATTGTGCTGTTCCTGAACAAGGCGAAGCAGGAAGAGCGAAAAGGCAAGGTCCTGCTCGTCAACGCCAGCCAGGTCTTCGAGAAGGGCGATCCCAAGAACTTCATCCCCGAGGAGGGCATCCTGCGTATCGCCGAAACCCTCACCGGATGGAAGGAGGAGGAGAAGCTCAGCCGCATCGTCGATCACGCCGAACTGAAGAAGAACGACTTCAACATCTCCCCCAGCCGCTACATCCACACCAGCGATGCCGAAACCTACCGGCCGATTGCCGAGATTGTCGAAGAGCTGAACGCGATTGAACTGGAGGCCAAAGAGACCGATGAAGCTCTGCGAAATATCCTCAGGCAACTGGGAGTAGGGGTATGAAGAAGAAATCTACCGACGCCAAAATCAATGTTCGGGGCGCGGAAATCACCGTGATTCGCCGTCAGGACGAGGACTACATCTCGCTCACTGACATTGCGAAATCCAAGAATTCAGAGCACCCTGATGACCTCGTTCGCAACTGGCTACGAAATCGGAATACCCTGGAGCTTCTTGGTATTTGGGAGGAGCTGCACAACTCCCGTTTTAATCCCGTCGAATTCGACGGGATTAAGAAGCAGGCAGGACTGAACAGCTTTACGCTCACGCCGAAACAGTGGATTGAGAAAACCGATGCGATAGGTATTGTTTCAAAAGCCGGACGCTACGGCGGCACCTACGCCCATAAAGATGTGGCCTTCGAATTCGCATCCTGGGTCTCTGTTGAATTCAAGCTTTATCTTATCAAGGAATTTCAGCGCCTTAAAGAGGACGAAAACAGCCGCCTCTCGCTCGCCTGGAATCTCAATCGAACCCTTGCGAAGATCAACTATCGTCTCCATACCGATGCCATTCAGACCCACCTCATTCCGGCTGAGGTTACCCCTAAACAAGCCACATTTACCTACGCCAACGAGGCCGACATCCTAAACGTCGCCCTTTTCGGCCAGACAGCCCGTGAATGGCGCGATTCCAACCCCGGCAAAGAGGGTAACATGCGCGACCACGCTACTCTCGAACAGCTTCTCGTTCTCGCGAACATTGAGAACATGAATGCCGAATTCATCCACATGGAACTCCCCCAGGGTGACCGCCTCAAGCGTCTCAACGCTATTGCCATCCGCCAGATGCAAACGCTCACCGCACGCACGGCAAAGCAATTGAAAGGGGGGCGGTCATGAGCATTCTTGAAAAGGGGATAGTCCCGACGGGTCGGGTCCGCCATTCAGAATTCAACGGCTGTTCGGAAAATAATGGCGGGTTGGAAAACACGTTCTCCGTTGAAATAGATTCTGAAGGAGCATCGAGTCTGAGCGAGGACCTCCAGCAATCTGAAATTGGCAAATACCCGTCTGACTGGGAAGTCGGTCGCGTTGATTCCGCGTTCGACATTCAACAGGGAAAACAGGTCTCGAAGAGAAACCGTGACGGCGAACATCAACGACCGTTTCTCAGAACCAAAAATGTTTTCTGGAATCGACTCGAACTGACCGATCTCGATCAGATGCACTTCAGCGAGGCAGAGCAATCTCGTCTCAAACTCCGTGCAAACGATTTACTTGTCTGTGAAGGAGGCGCGATTGGGCGAACTGCTCTTTGGAACAACGAGGTCGAAGGATGCCTATACCAAAATCATCTGCATCGCCTTCGTGCGAAGGACAAGAAGGCGGATCCTCAATTTGTGGTGTATTGGCTCTGGTATGCTTTCGATGTAGCCAAACTTTATATTGGTCGAGGCAACGTTACGACGATTCCGAATCTTTCTCAATCGAAGTTGGCCGAGCTGCCCATGGCGCTTCCCCCGCTCCCCGAGCAGAAGAAGATTGCTCACATCCTTTCGACGGTGCAACGGGCGATCGAAGCGCAGGAACGGATCATTCAGACCACCATCGAGCTGAAAAAGGCCCTCATGCACAAGCTCTTCACCGAAGGCCTCCGCAACGAACCCCAAAAGCGAACCGAAATCGGCCCTGTGCCCGAGAGTTGGGATGTGGTGGAGTTGGGCAAACTTGTCAACTTTATGACGGGCAAACTCAACTCAAACGCCGCTGTAAAGGACGGAACGTATCCGTTTTTCACCTGTTCTCAGGAAACATTCTGGATTGACCACTACGCGTTCGATACAGAAGCGATTCTCCTATCAGGTAACAACGCACAGGCAATTTATTCAGTGAAACACTATGAAGGTAAGTTCAACGCCTATCAGCGAACATACGTAATTACGATCAAGGGCATAGATCGTATCTCTTATCTGTTCTTATCCCAGATGCTTACTCGCAGCTTAGAGCGGCTTCGCACAATCTCGATTGGGAGTTCAACAAAATATCTCACCCTCGGCCTTTTAACAAACCTCGTTGTAGCGATCCCGCCGTATGGCGATGGTATAGTAATTGGCGAGTGGCTGAATAAAGTTGATGAAAAAATTAAAGAGCACGAGTCTAAGCTGAAAACGCTTCAAAACCTTTTTCGCACCCTTCTCCACGAACTGATGACCGCGAAGACACGGGCATCAGCTTTAAAACCCGAAAAAGCTCCCAATGAGTATCCAAATTGATACCGTCCGCATCTCAGGATTGCGTGGAATAAAGAATATTGAGGTATCGTTGCCACGAGTTGCTGTGCTTATTGGCCCAAACAATTCAGGGAAGACCTCTTTTCTGAAGGCAATGCAGTTGGTTCTCGGGGACTATTCCAGATTTGTCTCAGAAGAGGACTTCAACGTTGACGCGGATGACAAGAGAGCTTCTTCCATAATCATAGATATCAGAATTGTACCGCTTGATACAGGAGGGAAACAAGCTCAAATCTTCAACGAAGAATGGGCAACGGTATTTGGAGACAAAATTAAGGCTGAGCCGAATCTCAATCAATTTGTTGCTATTCGGGCTCGTTGCCAACCAAATGTCATCAAGGGTGGTTTTGATACAGCGCGCTTTACACTAGAGAAGTGGCCGCAATTCGATAAATGGACAACAGAGAAACTGAAGGAAACGAGAATGGCTCAGCGTTTTGATAGCATGCCGTTTTATGCAATTGACGCTCAACGAGACATTCATTCGGAACTGAAAGAACGGAACTCCTTTATTGGTCGGGTTTTATCAAACGTGGACTATTCCAAAGAAGATATTGCCTCCATTGAAGGTCTGATCAAAACTGTCAATGAAGAAGCTGTCGAGAAAAGCACAGACCTCAAGGAGTTGAAGGAAACCCTTGAAAGTTTGAACCAGTCGTTTCAAGGGGCTGGCGACGCTGAGATTACTCCATTTCCGAAGAAAATTCGTGATTTGTCGAAACATTTTACTGTTCATTTTGGGAGTGGTCTTGATGGAGTGTTTTCAATGGAATACCACGGTATGGGGACAAGAAGCTGGGCTTCACTTCTGACGGTTAAAGCGCTGATCAAGCTGACCGATACAAGACATCAAAATGAAGCTGAACCATTTTTCGCGATTATCGCCGCAGAGGAGCCAGAAGCGCATCTTCATCCCAACGCTCAAAGGACGCTCTATCGTCAATTGGCTGAAACTAATGGGCAGGTTATTGTAAGCACACATTCTCCATATCTGACCGCAATGGCAGATATTTCAGACATCCGTTGTTTTTCGAGAAATTTTCGGAATGTAATCATCCGATCAATTGTGTGCCCGATGTCAGCTGAAGATAAAAAAATTATCGCGCGGGAAATTATGTCAAAACGAGGAGAATTACTTTTCTCGTCGGCAATGATCTTGTGTGAAGGGATTACGGAGGAGCAAATAATTCCTGCTATGTTTAAGATCTTTTGTGGCAAACAATTGCATGAGGTTGGAGTTTCTTGTATCAGCGTTGGGGGGAAGAACTATTCTCCTTTTGTGAAACTCGCTTGCAGTCTTGGCATCCCGACTTTTATCGTGAGTGATAATGATCGCGATACCTACCGGGAGATCGAAGCTCAAATTCGAAGGCTACGAAAGGATGCTGGCCTTGCGCTTTCTACAGATGAGTTCGGCATTGCATATCTTTCGAATGGTAATGACTTTGAGGCCGAATTGATGGGTATGGGATTGCGGGATGAGCTTGTAGAAGCTCTCGTCTTATGTGAAACAAAAGGATCTGACCATCCGCGATACACAGCAGCCAAGCGCAAAGAAATTGTTGCGTTTTCGGATGTTGATTTACTCGTTCGTCTGCGAGACTCGAAGGCGTCATATGCAGGATTCCTAGGTGACGTGATTCGTTCAAATCCGAATGGACGAACGAAAGAAGAACTTGTTCCACTACCTGTTCGAAGTGGGTTTGCAATAGTTAAAAACTGGCTTACACAATGATTTCCCTTTCTTCATCGCAGTCCCAGATTGTCGAGGCGCCATTAAGCGGAGCAATCAGAGTTCTTGCTTCAGCGGGTTCAGGAAAAACACGGGTGCTAACAGAGCGTGTGCGCCATATCATGGAGTGCACTAAAAAGGACGGAATTGTTGCTATCACCTTTACAAATAAAGCCGCTGATGAGATGCTGGCTCGTTTAGAAGGCTTGGACGGGTTCGAAGATAGGTGCTGGATTACTACTATTCACGCACTTTGCCAAAGAATCATTGACCAGTATGGTAATGCAATTGGACTCCCTTCTGTGTTGCATATTTTCGAGCGTGATCAGGATCGCAAAACCGTATTCTTGCAATCGCTTCGCGATAACGGTATTGATGTTGATACTTTTCTAAACGTTACTGATACGAAGACTAAGCGGGATCGTGAGAAAATAATACAGAACTACTTAGACCAGTTTTCTGTGGTGAAACGCAATCTTTTATCCGCTGATGAAATCAGGGAAAAGTATTCTGAAGACGAATCGTTTTGGCGAATTTATCAAGCATATCAAGATGCTCTTCTTCAGAGTGGCGGGATGGATTTTGATGATATTCTCGTTTTTGCTGTTCGGATTCTTCTTGAACAACCTTGGTGTGGTCACGTCTACCGAGCAAAATATAAACATCTATGCGTGGATGAAGCGCAGGACCTCAACAGAGCACAATACGAATTTATAAAAGCGTTTTGTGGTGTGGAGATCCGGAGCGTTATGATGGTAGGCGATCCCAACCAGATGATTTACGGTTTCAATGGTTCTTCACATGAATACTTATGTGAAAGGTTTATTGAGGATTTTAAGCCACAGACCTTTACGCTGAACGAAAACTATCGAAGTTCCAAGGCTGTTATTCATCTAGCGAATAAACTTAAGCGAGGATCTCAGATCGAAACGAATTTCGCTAAGAGTGGAAAAGCTGAGATCAGAGCTTTTCAGGACGAGGAAGAGGAGGCGGCATGGGTTTGCGATAAGATACTAGACCTTTTAAAACCCGGAGTGGATTCCGACAAGGAGATTGAAGGGGGGATAGGCCTTTCCAATATTGTGATACTGGCTCGCAATCGATTTGTTTTCCAATGTATTGAGAAAGAATTAACCGATAGAGAAATTCTGTATTCTCTTAAAAAAGGAGAACGTCAATCTGAGCCAACGTCGATATTCGGTAAGGTTCTTGATCTTGGGATTCGACTTCGTCTAAACCCCAAAGACTGGGTTGATGGCAAAAAACTTTTTTCTACTCTAACGGTACAATACCCCGAAAAATGGGGACACGAATTACAGTTAGATAATTTGGCAGACCTCCTTTCTAAGGTTGAGATTTTTTTCCCGGAAATGCAAGCAGAGTTGCTCCGTGCAATTCAGCGGCTTGATCTTGATGATCCGAATATCCCAAAATTTTGTAAAACTTTTGCGAAGCAAATCGAGGATCTGTCCCTCATTGTTGAACCTCAAGCTTCTGCTGAGCTTGAACGTTCACTTTTGGAACTCTGTGAATTTAGAGGTCTTTGGACAACATTTAAGAGAAAGGGTCTGGGTGATACACTCACTGCATTTCGTAATGCAATCGCTCTCGGTCAGCTGTATGACGACGTAAACTCGCAGGGACTAACGCTCAGTACTGTTCATACGATGAAGGGGTTGGAGAAAGATATTGTGTTTCTCGTTGGCATGTGTGAAGGCGTTTTTCCCGATTACAGGGCGGAAAAAAAGCACGAATTAGATGAGGAATTAAACAATGCCTTTGTTGCGGTAACCAGATCTCGCAGATGGATTTATATATCATATCCGAAAAAACGTAAGATGCCTTGGGGCGATATGAAGATTCAAACGCCCTCTCGATTCCTGAAGCTGATGGAAAGCTGATTACTTATGAAATAACGCTGAATATACCAACCCCTTCCGTGCAAAACGCAGTCCAGTTTCGGAGTTTAGAATGCGCGATGTCATGGGCTTGACAGTTGTATCATTGAAGGACGTGGTGGAAAGAAGATTGGATTGTTCGATCCAACGAAGGATGGGATTGAAGTTAGGACTGTCGCGATTAAGCGATAAAAGTAAAGGCTGGTCGGTTATCGCGACATAAATCGCGACACCGTGTCGCGATATCCAAAATGAGTGCAAATACCTGTCGAAATCAAGTTTAGAAGAGAACGCCATGCCCACACCCAGCGAACATAAAACCGTTCAAGCCCGCATCCTTGCCTACGCGCAGGAGATTGGTTGGACCTTTGTGCCTCGCGAGGAGGCGGAGGAAAGGAGAGCGGGTTTCCCAACCCGGCAATATGGGGAAATCGCGGGCAGGAATGCCCACGCTCCTTTATCGCTCTTTTTTGATGACCTGCTTGACGCGAAGGTGCGGGAGTTCAATCCACGCTATACTGAGGCGGAAGGAGCGTTGCTCGGGCAGTTCCGCCACTTCCATGCAGACATCTACGGCAATCGGGAATTCGTGGAGCACCTGCGCAATCGGGGCAAGTTCTTCGACCATGAGGAGAAGCGCGAACGCGACCTGGTTCTGATTGATTACGATGAACCGGCGAACAACGTTTACGAAGTGACCGAGGAGTGGGCCTTTCACAATGGCCACTATGGCACGCGGGAGGATGTCGTGTTTCTCATCAACGGCATTCCGGTTCTGGTGATCGAGTGCAAGAATGCCAACAAGGAGGAGGCGATTGCCCTTGGGGTGGACCAGATACGCCGATACCATCGCGAAACGCCCGAACTGTTCGTGTCGCAGCAGCTCTTTACCGCTACTGACGCCATCGGTTTTTCCTACGGGGTAAGCTGGAACATGGTGCGCCGGAACATTTTCAACTGGAAGGACGGGGAGGTTGGCAAGCTGGAGGCGAAGGTGAAGAGCTTCTGTGCCATCCCTTCTGTGCTGGCCGTCCTGAAAGAGTACATTGTCTTTGCCGAAAAGGACGAAGAGCTGAACAAATATATCCTGCGCCAGCACCAGACCGGAGCGGTGGAGCAGGTGGTCAAGCGTTCTCTTGATCCTGTTCGCAGACGAGGCCTCGTCTGGCATACACAGGGGAGCGGGAAGACCTTCACCATGATCAAGGCGGCAGAGCTGCTTTTCCGTGCACCGGAGGCGGAAAAGCCGACTATCCTTCTGATGATTGACCGTAATGAGCTGGAAGATCAGATGCTCAAAAATCTTGCTGCACTGGGGCTGGGCAATCTGGAACATGCCACCAGCATTACACGGCTCAACAACCTTTTGCGCGACGACTACCGGGGCATTATTGTCACGATGATCCACAAGTTCCGTGATATGCCGGCCAGTATCAATACCCGGTCGAACATCTATGTCCTGATTGACGAAGCGCACCGCACCACGGGTGGTGATTTGGGTAACTTCCTCATGGCCGGGTTGCCGAACGCCAGTTACATCGGCTTTACCGGCACCCCGGTGGACAAGACCGTCTACGGCAAGGGTACCTTCAAGACCTTCGGCTGTGAGGACGACAAAGGTTACCTGCACAAGTACTCCATTGCCGAGAGCATTGGCGACGGCACAACGCTGCCGCTCTACTACACGCTTGCCCCGAACGAGATGCTTGTGCCGCATGAAATCCTCGACAAGGAGTTCCTCTCCCTGGCTGAGGCCGAGGGTGTGGCCGATATCGAGGAGCTGAACAAGATCCTTGAAAGGGCGGTGAATCTGAAGAACTTTCTCAAGGGTAAAGATCGCATCGAGAGTGTGGCCCGATTTGTTGCAGATCACTATCGTGAAAATGTTGAGCCGCTCGGGTACAAGGCCTTTCTCGTCGGAGTTGACCGAGAGGCCTGCGCCCACTATAAACATGCGCTGGATCAGTTCCTGCCACCCGAATATTCCGAGGTTGTCTACACCGGTAACAACAATGACTCCGCACTGCTCAAGGAGTTCCATCTCGACCCCAAAAAGGAGCGGCAGATCCGCAAGAGCTTTGGCAAACTTGACCAGCAGCCGAAAATCCTGATCGTTACCGAAAAACTGCTCACCGGTTTCGATGCTCCTGTGCTCTATGCGATCTATCTCGACAAGCCGATGCGCGACCATACCCTGCTGCAAGCTATTGCGAGGGTGAACCGACCCTATGAGAACGAGATGCTGGAGATGGTTAAGCCGCACGGTTTTGTGCTCGATTTTGTGGGTATTTTCGACAAGCTCGAAAAGGCTCTCGCCTTCGACAGCGAAGAGGTTAATGCCATCGTCAAGGATCTGAAGCTCCTCAAAGTGCTGTTCCGGAACAAGATGGAGCAAGAGGCCCCCGGGTATCTTGCGCTGATTGAACGGAACTTTAACGACAGGGATGTCGATTCCCTGATTGAGCACTTCCGCGATCCGGAACGGCGCAAGGCGTTTTTCAAGGAGTACAAGGAGATTGAGATGCTCTACGAAATCATCTCACCTGACGCCTTTCTGCGGCCCTTCATCGATGATTACAGTACCCTCTCGGCGGTTTATGCTGTTGTAAGAAATGCCTATACCCGGCGCGTTCAGGTTGATCGCGCATTTCAGAGAAAGACCAGTGAGCTGGTACAGAAGTATGTTGGGACCAGTTACATTCAGCCTGTCAGCGAAACAGTGGAAATTAACGAAGAGACCGTAAGGTATATTGTCGAAAGCCAAGGCGGAGGCGGGAAAAAGGTCATCAATCTGGTCAAGAGTATTGAGAAAATAGCGGAAGATGAGAGCGACGACCCCTATCTTATCGCCATGGCTGAGCGGGCTCAGGCGGTGCAGGAGAGTTTTGAGAGTCGCCAGACCAGCACGGCTGAAGCGCTGGAAAAATTATTGAGAGAAGTTGAAGCGAACGAGGCTCGAAAAAGGGAGCAGGCTGAGAAGGGCTTTGACGGGCTGACCTACTTTGTCTATCGTACGCTCCTTGATGCAAAGATCAACAACGCTGAAGAGGTGAGTCGCAGGATCAAGCAAGCCTTTATCGAGTTTCCCGACTGGAAGAAGAGCGACAAGTCGCTGCGAGAGCTGCGCAAGCAGGTGACCTTTGCTGTTCTGGCTCATAGTGATGACATGGAACAGGTGACTCACTTTGTTGACCAGCTTTTTACGCTGCTTGAAAAAGCAAACAGGATGTAATGTGATGGCTTTATTGGATCAAAAACGCGCGTTTAAAAAACGAACCTGTTACTGGGCAGAAAAACTTGATGTCAAGGTTGCATGGCTTGGTGTGCGCACAATGCGGAATAAATGGGCATCCTGTTCCACCACGGGCCACATGAACTTTAATGTCGAATTGCTAGTGCTCGATCAGGAGATATGGGACTATGTTATTGTCCACGAACTGCTCCATTTCTTTGTCCCCAACCACGGCAAGCTCTGGAAAAGCCTTATGCGCCTGCATCTGGGCGAGTATGAGGCATGCGAAGCCGCGTTGAAGGATATCGCGCATGCCAATGTGCCGCAGCGGACGCGCTGAAGCTGGAGGGGAAGGGGATCGATCCATTAGCTGTTGGAATGAACAGTAATGGCCTTTTCGGTAGTGCCACTCTTGATTTCGTCGGACCCGGCAATGGTGCTGGGATTCTGAGGCTGGCAGATTCAGGGTTTTCATGGATTACAGCTACAGTTTCCTTCGGGTACTTTTCCGACAGCTTCACACAAAGGGAATACACCTTTTGAAGTTAATTCATCCCACTCCGGCACTTCGGATTTTTTTACTGACCAGCAAAGAGCATGGTATTGCGGGGGTTGTGTTCAACTCTCTTGCAAGCATTCGGCAAAAGATGGTTTTTTCTCACTTGGCAACCTTGTATTAGTCGGGTTTGACTTGTCGATATTTTGACTGTTATCGTTGAGTTGACAAAGTTTTCTTGTCAGCGATTCATACTGAGAGACCACTTGCTTTATTGCGAATTTCTGCTCAATAACCTTGCTTGCTGCATACCCGATCTTTCTGTAATCGGACTTCAACAGCCTTATTGTTCCTTCGGCAAGTTGCTTATGATTGTTGGGTGCTACGATAACACCGGTTTGCATATTCACAATTATATCGACAAGTCCGCCGCCGGATGTCGCAACCACAGGAACTCCGCATGACATTGATTCAAGAGCGCTCATAGACATGCCTTCATCCGGTGACGGCATGATGGTTATATCAATGGTCGAGAGGATATCGGGAATATTTTCTTTAAAGCCGGTAAATATGACCTTATCAGCAATATTCAGACTTTTCGCCTGAAGCTTGAGCTTTTGTTCGATTCCACCTGTCCCAACGACAATCACGTTGATATTTGGATAGGTATTTGCAATTTCAGGGATGGCATCTATAAGGCATTCCAGTCCTTTGCCATTGTCTAATCGACTGATGACTCCAATTCTGATGATTTTGTCCAGAATGAATCTGCTCTCTTTTTTGATTCTGCGGAATTTCGATATATCGATACCGTCATATATAACGGCTATTTTTTCGTGATTTATTTCAAAATCCTTGATGAACTCACGCTTTATTTTATCTGATATGGCAATGACTTTATCAACAAGAAAATAATAGAGAATTCTGTTAATGTGTTTTTTGATTCCGGTTTTTCGATACGGGACATTACGGGTTATAATTACGGGCGTTTCAGTGAGTTTGCCGGCAATTGATGCAATCCAGTAAAATTTTGGAGAATGGATATCAATAATGTCTATGTTGTGCTCTTTGATGATCCGCCTGATTTTACGAACCATAAAAAGGTTTGTATCGAATTTCGGATCAATAGCGATGACCTGAATCCCTTCGCGGCGAAGACGGGCTTCCACTTCGCTGCCCGGTAGGCAGCATCCAATAACGGTATGTCCGCAACGCTTGAGTTCCCTGCTGTATAGAAATACCCGGTTTGCACCTCCAGACCATGGAATGGATGCGATGAATTTCAGGATGTTCATTTTTTCCTCCCGGGTTCTGTATGCTTGACGCTGAAACCGTCTACAAAAGCAAACCATCCTCCCGAAAAATTTTTATGCGGATCAACGTGATGCATGCCGTCCCTGTTCCACCATTCTTTTCCGGGTTGCACTATCGGCTGGTCTGATACCGGCTCTTCCCTGTATGTTTTTTCTGTGAGTTCAGTAATGCGAAATGCCCAAACCCGACTGCCGTATAACGGTATTTCATCCTGGGCGTAGCGATAGATGAAACCCTCATAGTCTATTACTCTCCCGCCAGGTCTTGCGTATTGTGAACTCTCCGTTACCAAAGGACTTTTCGGGTGCTCTTTCCACGGTCCCGGAAGCGTTTCAGATGTAAAAAGGTACAGGCTTTTGTTTTTTCCATAGCTGAACAGATACCAGAGGTTACCATGTCGTATGATTGATGGGTCGATTATTGCACTGTTGCTGTTCTTTTTATTGATCAGCGTTCCGATACGTTTCCATTGTTCAGGAAAGTTCGTTGCTCGATAGAGTTGCACGCCCCCGGAATTTTTGCATTCAGGTATCAGGTAATAGTTATCCTCCCAGTAAAACACATAAGGATAGGAAAGGTGAAAGCGTTCTCGAATGATGATATTCCGGTATTGCCACTTTTGTCCGTCTGAGCTGAACGCATAACCAATCTCCCCGATATTTCTTTTATTGTTCAGAACTTCGAAAAAAAGGTAGTAACCGTTTTGTCCCTTTATCATGAATGGATCCGCAACAAATCTTGCCTTGATATCGGTCACATCTTCAGCGGTGATTACTGGATTTTTTATATCGGCAGGAGGGTGCAGCTCGAAAGGAGATGAGCCTTCATAAATGCTTATCGCCCAGGTTTCACGGCTTCGGCGAATCACAGCTTTCCTTAGATGTTTGCGATACCGTGCAACAAAGAGTGAAAGTGCTGTTATGAGTATAAAACTGAATGCAGCGATTATGAGCATGATTTTTCAATCATATTTGATCAATCCAGTTTTTTGTGGCCGAGCCGGATATATTTTTGTCAGAAACCACTCGGGTTTCATCGCTTATTTTCTGAGCTACTCCTGTAAATGGTTTTTCTCTCAAAAAACCTAACGAAGAGAAAGTGCTCAGGGGGGTATGAATACTCACTGTTCTACCAAAAACTGACGAAATATAACACCTGATTATTAAAGATTGCCAAGGTAATTAGCAATGATGAAACGCCATATCGATCATAACCGGAAATAATCTCATTCCGGCCGCTTTTCCTTTTCCATCGCTCCGGTTGTGAAAATATAGGTGTTTTATGCTGCACCTGCTTCTCCACATGCCGGACGGTCGGGACAGTTTTGATGCTGGAAAGGCTCTGACGATTCAGGAATGATTTGCGCTATACGGTAATGTCCGGTTTCAATAAAGCCAATCGATATACGCGATCTCTTACGTTTTTTCAGAGAATGTTCTATGAGGTGTTGAATCATATCCCGTGGATGTTTCCGCATACAATGACCGGCAAAACTACAACATTTGGCAATTGCTCGTAAATGACCTAAAATAATGGGATAAAATCCGCAGAATTAACTTCTTTGATACAACACAACGGGGGTATACCGATGATTCCGGAGAAATTTAAGGAAGTGTTAAAGAACGATGGAGTGGTTGCAATAGCAACGCTGGGGCAGGATGGACCTCATATGGTCAATACCTGGAACAGTTATATCCGGGTTACCGATGATGAACGGCTATTGATTCCTGTCGGTTACATGCATCGCACAGAAGCGAACATTGCTTACAACAATCAGGTATTGATTACGATGGGAAGCCGCAAGGTCGAAGGGAATATGGGCCCCGGTGCCGGTTTTCTGATTAAAGGTACAGCCGGTATAGAAACCTCCGGTCCTGATTTTGACGTCATCAAAGCAAAATTTGCATGGGCGCGTGCCGTAATGGCAGTAACAGCCAACTCCATTGAACAGACATTGTAGAGCACCTCTCAGAATTTGTTTCGAAACCAGATTACTTCGTTGGTCCCGACAAGTCGTAGCTCCATCAGCTATGTTCCCTGGCTTCACATAGCGCCTGTTCCCTTAGCCCGTAACGCCGGCACCCTGTCGCATTCCGCGCTGCGTTTTCGACCGGATGTCCATTCTCAGGCTCTTAAATTTCCTTGCAGCTCTATTTTATCCGTTTCCAGATGCAAGCCTTATAACTGATTTTTATCGGAAAGTTTTCATAATTTATCAAGCCTTGTTTTAAGGATTGTCAAAAGAAGCATCATGGATCAAGTTGAAAAAATAGCGCCTACTTTCCCGATGAATGTGCTGGTCGTGGATGATGAGAGCAACATCAGAAAAACGATGAAGATGTTTTTCGATCTGGAGCATCACAAGGTCACAACAGTCTCAAATGCAAAAGATGCATTGCTCGAAGCCGGCCTGCAGATTTTTGACCTTGCTTTTGTGGATCTCAGGTTAGGTTTGGAGAGTGGACTTGATCTGGTCACTTCGCTTCTTGCCAGGTCACCCTGGCTGAAGATTGTTGTCATTACAGCATTCGCATCGGTTGATACAGCGGTTGAAGCGATGAGACGTGGTGCGGTTGACTATCTGCCCAAGCCGTTTATGCCGGGCCAGCTCAAGCTTGTTCTTGAAAGACTGGCTGCTATTCGGACGCTGGAGCAGCGCATCAATCTTCTTCAGGACGATCTGGATCGTAACGACCCGGATGTGTCACTGAGTTCCCTTTATCCGCCCATGCAGAGGGTGATAGAACTTGCCCGGCAGGTTGCGACTTCTGATGCAGTTGTCATGCTTTTGGGGCCGAGCGGCTGTGGAAAAACCATGCTTGCCCGCCTCATCCACCGCTGGAGCCATCGATCCGACAAGCCATTCAGCGTAATCTCCTGCCCGTCTCTGAGTCAGGAACTTCTGGAAAGTGAGCTTTTCGGTCACGTCAAGGGAGCTTTTACCGGTGCACTCAGGGACAATCCCGGACGTGTGGCGAGTGGCGAAGGCGGGACCCTGTTCCTTGATGAGATAGGTGATCTTCCGCTTTCGATTCAGTCGAAACTTCTTCGGTTCATACAGGAGCGGGAGTATGAACGCGTCGGCGATCAGCGCACCCGGAAAGCGAATGTGCGCATCATTGCCGCCACCAATGCCGATCTCAAGTCGGCGGTCGCATCAGGCCGTTTCAGGGAAGATCTCTATTATCGACTCAACGTCATTCAGATAACACTTCCATCGCTTGCCGAGCGTTCCGGGGATATTGAAGCATTGGCCGGCAGCATGCTCGCTTTTTTCAATGCCCAGAATCACAAGGCCATTCAGGGATTCAGCCCTGCGGTGCTCAGAATTTTTTGCGACTATGGCTGGCCGGGAAACATCCGCGAGCTTCGAAATGTGGTTGAACGTGCGGTGATTCTGTGTACGACGTCAATGATCGGAGAGGAACTTCTCCCTGAGTCAATGGCTTCCGCCGTGCAGCAGCCAAGCAGGATCGGAGACAGAATAAAACTGGATACAATTGATGAACTTCATATTCGCAGAGTGCTTGCTTCGACCTCTTCAGTGCATGAAGCGGCTGAAGTATTGGGCATCGACAAGGCGACACTCTGGCGAAAGCGCAAGCAGTTCGGGATATAAGCGATGTGATAACCGCCTGTCGGAATTGATGTATTGGATGAAATGGTAATCATGTCGACGGTGTAAGCCGTAAGTTGCGTTGTTTTTTTGATTGACAAGGTAAGGAGATAGCCGCAAAGAATCATTTTACTCCCTCCGGGTGGTGCCAAAACTCTGGTTTACGTCCTGACACCGTTTTTTATCACATCCTGCAATTTTTTCCCGTCAATACTTAGATCTGGAACCAGCTTCTTGAGTTGGGCATTTTCCCCTTTCGTGTTGCTGGAGCCGCCTTGGCTCTGGAATAACCTATACCACCGAACTTTTTCTTCCACTTGAAACACATGTTTCGTGAGATTCCCTCCTGGCGACATATCTCTCCGGATTTAAAAGTCCGCCTATTTCTCCTGAATAATAAGCCATTATCTCTGGCTGCATTGAAAAATGCACCTTTTCAAATAGCAGATAATTGAAATATGCAGCCACAGGGGCTGGCTTATAGCCGCTAAGTGCTTGTAATTCAACAAAAAAATAATTGGCATGAGAGTTGATGCATCAAATATGACTTCAGAGAAAAGTGTTGAAACAAGGATGCAACATGGCCGAAGATTTGATTTTTGTGAGCTGGGGAAATCGTGCGAATAGAGATGTGTGGCGTGTTGATTATCTGCAAAGAAGCGCCAACGGAAAATATGAGTTTGTATCCGGAAGTGACGATCCTCACTTCCCCATAAACGTTGATCAATTTGGCCCTATTCAAGAGGATCTATTACTCAATGCAATAAAAAATGAATTCCCCAATTCGAAAATCAGAATAGAACTCATAAAAAGGAAGAATTCCGGAGGAGATTGATTTAAGAGCAAGACATATCGATTTGATTGATAATTATTTTTTAAACAAAGAGCTATTCAATAGGGGAGGTGATAGGACTAAACCATTAAACGCGTTATCTCGCCGCTTTTTTCTCTTGATATGACCAGGAAAAATTGAAGGTCTAAATATTGTTGTTACAACAAGAACTAAAATTTAAAGCCATGAAAAAAATTGAGGCTATCATTCGGACAAGCCAGTATGAAGAGTTGAAACAAGCTCTCCACAATATTGATATTGATTTCTTTACCTGGTGGGACGTTACGGGACAGGGTAATGACTCAAAATTCAAAAAAGTAATCTATCGGGGAAGTATCAGAGAGACTTCGCTCATTTCAAGACGATTACTGTCAATCGTTGTGCGCGACATTAATTTGGAGAAAACGATCGAGTGTATTTTAAAGCATGCAAATACAGGAGAGGTCGGAGACGGCAAGATCTTTGTCTCGGAGATTACAGCAGCCTACAGAATCCGAACTGGTGAATGCGGTGAGGAGTCTCTCTTCATCAAAGACTCCCCAATGCATGCATATGATTCCCATTAATTATTAGCATCTGGTCAATTCGAGGTGCCCTACTGCGAGGCCATTTCATCCTTGTCAATACCTTCCTGAAAACTAGTTGGATACAAGTTATATTATTATAACAACTTATGCTGCCACCCTAAGCCGAAAATCCTTACTTTTGGCTTAGGGTGGTGTCGCTTTACGACAGAGTAAGCGAGGATAAAACTCTCACTTGTATATCCATCAGTTGATCGTGATTTTACGCTCGTCACTATGACATTTTTACATTCCTCATGTCTCGTCAGCTTGCCCAACTGTTTCTCATCTTTTGAAAAGTATTTTTCTTCCTTTATCTCGTCCGGGATCCGGTCTCCCTCAGGTCAACGTTGAATAATGCACGATTGCATGATCTGCGAGCGTGCATTTTGATACTGAAAACCCCTCATTTCCTTCCAATTTCGCCCGGATTCCCTTGATCCTGTGTATGGCACGCTATTTGTCTTGAAAGAGATAAACATTGGATTATGAAAATCGGAATCAGACAAAAACTCCTGCTCGGACTCGGCGGAATGCTAATAATTATCGCTGCGATCAGTTTCATGACCATCCGCCAGATTGACGAGCTTGGCAGGTCTCTCGGCATCGTGCTGAAACAGAATTACCTGAGCGTGGTGGCGTGTCAGGATATGAAAGATGCCCTTGAAAGAATAGACAGCGGGGTATTGAACAGCTTTATCGGCAATCACGAGGATGGGGTGCAGATGGTGAACGAGCATAAAGCGAAGTTCAACGATGCGCTTGACCGTGAACTGCACAATATCACCCTGCCGGGAGAACAGGAAAGAGCTGATCGGGTTCGCTCCCTGTCAGCAGAATACTTTGGAACTCTCTCCATAATCATGGACAGTTCGAAACCCGAGTCTCTGCGGCGCACACTCTACTATAAGAAGCTGGTGCCGATGTTCGATGAGCTCAAAGTGGTTGCGCATGAGATTTTCGAGTTGAATGAATCGAACATGATATCGGAAAAAAATGCCGCACATAACCTTTCGATTTCAACCCGCTGGAGGGTGCTTTCCATCAGTTTTGCCAGTGTGTTGCTCGCCCTCTTGTTAGGCTATCAGATTCAGCGTTGGGTACTCAATCCTTTGCGGGACCTGATTGACAGCACCGAAGAGATCCGTCGCGGCAACTTTGAAGTTGTCCTCCAGACCG
>Ga0326726_10000553_pt1 | contig 34733 bp, 37 predicted proteins | sample MHFenrmetagenome_2_FD_207603 | JGI IMG/M metagenome (GOLD analysis project Ga0326726, IMG submission 207603) | Lab enriched peat soil microbial communities from Michigan Hollow, Ithaca, NY, United States - MHF15MN | ecosystem: Environmental > Terrestrial > Soil > Wetlands > Peat | place: USA...
GACGGTTGCCTACCCAGGCCATGCAGTAGGTGCTGACGAAGCTGGCGATACCGCGTACCAGGAACAGCGCCAGCAGCAGAATCGGAATCCAGCGGATGAAATCCTTGTTCTTGGCAACGAAGCCTTCATCCAGCAGCGGCTTGAACAGCGCCGGCAGCAGGGGCTCGGTGGCGGCGGCGACGATCAGCGCGAAGATGGACAGCCCGAACATGCGCCAGTAGGGCTTCACATAGCCCATCAGGCGGCTATACAGGCTGCGGCTGTCGTGTACGGGCTTCATAGCAGCAGGGTGGCGAGTCCGAGGAAGATGAAAAAGCCCATGCTGTCGGTGACGAAGGTGATCATCACCGACGAGCCGATGGCCGGGTCACGCTTCACACGCGCCTGAATAATGTCCTGCGATGGGTTTTCGATGTTTTCGGTCATGGGGCGGATGTCAAAGGCCCCGAGATTGTAACGCGCCGCGGTTTGCAGGCGTTGATTCTGTCAGGGATGAGCCACCCAAAGGGGCGGCCAATGGGAGGGCATTTTGCTGCCGCTCGCCATCTTGCCGAGAGACTGTTCAAACAGACGCGCCCAACCAATGCAACGCTTCCTCTTCCCAGGCGTATACGTGCTCTGAAGAAGCGGCGAGCGTAGAATATGTCGCCATGTCGGAAATCATCGATCAGCGCCCGCGCGCGCAAAACCCCCTGGAACAGCACCTGAGCGAGGTGCAGTTGCTGCTCGCGCGTCAGCGCCGCGTCGAAGCCGTGGTGCAGAAACAGGACATGCCGCGCCACGATCTGGTCGAGGGGTTGGTGCACCGGCAGCATCTGGTCGAATTGCACAACCTGCTGCGACGCCTGTCGGCCGGCGAGATCGCGCGTGTCATCGAGACCTTGCCTGAGGAAGACCGCCTCGCTGCCTGGCAGGAGGTGGAGGAAAGTCGTTGCGAACTGGTTCTTGAACTGGTGTCCGACGAGGTGCGCGCCGCATTGCTGCAGGCACGGCCCCACAGCAGCGCGCGCAATATGCTCTCGGCCTTCGAGTTGAAGAACGGCAGGATTTCTCAGGTGCGCATTGACAGTCGCGACAATCTGGCCGACGTCAACCCGATCTGGGTCGATCTCGTCGCCCCTACCGCAGGTGTGCGTGCCTGGGTGGGCGAGCACTTCCAGCTTTACCTGCCCGATCCGGAAGACGTCACCGACATCGAGGAAAGCGCGCGCTTCTATATCGACGACAACGATTCGGTGCATTTAAGCTCGAACTTCCTGCTTGACAAGCAGGGCAATTCGCGCAACGTCGCGGTGGCCTTCATTCTCCACCGCAATATCCTGTTTTCGGTGCGCAATGAGGAACTCCCGGTGTTCCGCCTGCAGCGACTGCGCGCCCGCACCCAGCCAGGCTATGTGTCGGACGGCAAGGACGTGTTGCTCGATCTCTACGGCGCGGACGTCGAATACTCGGCCGACGCGCTCGAGGACATCTACGCCGAACTCGAGCGTGTCGGCCGCCAGGTGCTCTCGCCGCAGGTCACCGATGACGAGGCCGCCGAAATCCTCGCCGAGATCGCCAAGGGCGAGGACCTGAATGGCCGCATCCGCCGCAACGTGCTCGACACGCGCCGTGCGCTGTCTTTCCTGATGCGCGGCCGCTTGCTCTCCACCGAACAGCATGAGGACACGCGCCAGATCCTGCGGGACATCGACTCGCTCGACGGCCACACGTCCTTCCTCTTCAACAAGATCAACTTCCTGATGGACGCCACCGTCGGCTTCATCAACATCAACCAGAACAAGCGCGTGTCGAAATTGACTGCCCTCGGTGTGGTGTTCATGCCGATGAATATCATCGCCGGTATCGGCGGAATGTCGGAATTCACGATGATGACCGAGGGCATTCCGTGGCCGATTTCCTACGGAGCCTTCACGCTTGCGATGGTCACGCTTGGTTATGGGACCTTCCAGGCACTACGCTATCTTGAACATCGCAAGGCCCGGCACGCGCTTGTCGCCCGTCAGCGCAAGGAAGCCTGAGGGCGCTTCCTGTTTCCTGTTTCGCCATCGATTAACGCGGCACCTGCGCATACCCCATGTAACGCGTGATAACCGCAACACGCCTCTGGTAGGCGCGCGAGCTGCGGTGGTTTTCGTACCAGCGCGGATTGGGCACCATGGCGGCCATGCGTGCGGCCTGGTCACGGTTGAGATTGGCGGCGGAGGTTTTGTAGTAGCGGCGGGCGGCAGCTTCGGCGCCGTAGATGCCGTTACCCCATTCGATGACGTTAAGATACACCTCGAGGATGCGGCGCTTGCTCCAGGTGGTTTCGATCATCAGGGTAATCACGGCTTCCTGACCCTTGCGGATGAAGCTGCGCTCTCCGGAGAGGAACAGGTTTTTGGCGAGTTGCTGGCTGATGGTGGAACCGCCGGCGACGAGCCGGCCTTTCTTCAGATTCTTTTTCACCGCGGCCTCGATGCCCTCGACATCGAAGCCTTCGTGTTCAAGAAATTTGGCGTCTTCGGCGGCGATGATCGCGCGCTTCAGGTGGATGGAAATGCGATCGTACGGCACCCACTTGTGGCGCAGCTCGGCGTCGGGGTTCTTGTCCTGCTGCCGCTCCAGCCCGGCGGCCATGAAGGCGGTGGATGCGGGGTTGTGATCGATCCACCACAGCACATGCGCAAATATCCACAACTGATACAGCAGCACCAGCGCGATCGCATACGCGATGCCCTTGCCGAGCCAGCGCAATGGGGTACGCATCATCAGCGGAGGCTCGCGATGACGGGTGCAGTGTCTGGGCGCACACCACGCCACAGATAAAATGCTTCGGCAGCCTGTTCGACCAGCATGCCGAGGCCGTCGACGGTAGCCGCGCCGTGATTGTGCGCAAAGGCGAGGAAGGGTGTGTCGCGTCCGTACATCATGTCGTAGGCGAGCGAGTCTGCGGTGAAGATGTGTGGCGACAGCGGCGGCAGTTCGCCGGCCAGGCTGGCGGCGGTGGCATTGATGATCAGATCGAAGGCCGTGTCGGCCGCGTCGAAACTGCAGGCCGCGACGCCAGAATGATGCATGGCATGGCCAAACAGTTCGGCCAGTTCCCGCGCACGACTGACGGTGCGGTTGGCGATGACGAGCGAGGCAGGCTGCTGATCGAGCAGCGGTTCTATCACGCCGCGGGCCGCGCCACCGGCGCCGAGCAGCAGGATACGTTTGCCGGCCATCTCGCATCGCAGGTTGCGGGTGAGGTCCGCCACCAGTCCGGCGCCGTCGGTGTTGTCGCCGAGGATGCCGTCGGCATCGAATACCAGCGTATTCACCGCGCCGGCGTGCTGGGCGCGTGGACTCAGGCGGCTGGCCAGCTTGAAGGCTTCTTTCTTGAACGGCACGGTCACATTGGCGCCGCGTCCGCCGGCCGAAATGAACGCCGCCACGCTGTCCGCAAAGCCGTCGAGCGGCGCAAGGATGGCTTCATACGTCATGTCCTGTCCGGTTTGGCGGGCAAAGGCGGCGTGAATCTGCGGAGATTTGGAGTGGGCAATCGGATGCCCGAATACGGCGTAACGGTCTGTCATGGCGGCCGTATTTTAGCTGTTGAACCGGCCGCGTTGCGTTTTGTGTTGCCCGATTCGGCCTGACGGGTCAGATCTGGGCCCAGGGCAGGCCCCGGTGCTTCCAGCCGTTGAGTTCGTTGCGATGGCCGGTGGCCTTGTTGAGATCGCCTTCGAAGCCTTCGAGCACGTTGTAGCAGTTGCCCCGCCCGGCCTCGGTGCAGGCAGCGGCTGCCCGGTGTGATCGATGGCCGCTGCGGCAGATGAAAAACAGCAGGGATTCCGGGTCGGTGGCCTGCGCCAGTTGGACCAGAAAGTGGGGATTGTGTACCCAACCCGGCCAGGATTGCCATTCGACGTGCACTGCACCGGGAAGGGCGCCGTTCAATTCAATTTCCGCGTGCGAACGCACGTCGATCAGGCGCGTTCCAGGTGCAAGTTGCATGAGTTCATGTGCTTCGTGCGGCAGCCAGGCCCCTGCAAAAGGCCAGGAATGGGTCTGGCTACGACCATGAGCAGTGTTGAGCAACTCGGTAATGCGTCCCATGATGGCTACCCTTAAGATTGATTCAGTATATGTAACTCGCCGCACGATGCAATTTGCACCATTGCGGTGCGATTGATGTCCTTGATGCATCTAAAAGGTGCGCTTCAGAATGTGGGCACTGCTCTATCACGCGACATGAGCCTTGTGGCACAATGGTCTCAGCCTGATTTTTTGCATGGCATGGTTGCTGCTAACAGCTTTTTGTGTGGCGTATCGGGGCACATGTCTGTAGGCCCTTATAACGCTCTAAATTTATCCATTTCAGTTTGAGGAGATTCAGCATGGCCGTGGCCAATGTGATCAAGATGATTAAGGATGGCGAAGTGAAGTTCGTCGATCTGCGCTTTACCGATACCCGTGGCAAGGAACAGCACGTGTCGATTCCCGCCCGCATCGTGACCGAAGACTGGTTTGAAGACGGTCACCCGTTCGACGGTTCCTCGATCGCCGGCTGGAAGGGCATTCAGGCGTCCGACATGCTGCTGAAAGCCGATCCAGATTCGGCCTACATGGACCCCTTCTTCGATGAGCCCACGCTGATCCTGACCTGCGACGTGATCGAGCCGTCCGATGGCAAGGGTTACGAGCGCGATCCGCGTTCGGTGGCCAAGCGCGCCGAAGCCTACCTGAAGTCCACCGGCATCGCCGATGTCGCCTACTTCGGCCCGGAACCCGAGTTCTTCATTTTCGATTCCATCACCTGGCACGACAACATGTCGGGCTGCGGCGTGCAGATCAACTCCGAAGAAGCCGCCTGGTCGTCCGCTGAAAAATTTGAAAACGGCAACACCGGCCACCGTCCAGGCGTGAAGGGCGGTTACTTCCCGGTGCCCCCGGTCGACAGTCTGCAGGACATCCGCGCCGCCATGGTGCTGGCGCTGGAAGAAGCCGGCATCCCGGTTGAAGTGTTCCACCACGAAGTGGCCACCGCGGGCCAGTGCGAAATCGGCACCGTGTTCAACACGCTGACCAAGCGCGCCGACTGGACGCAGACGCTGAAATACATCGTGCAGAACGTCGCCCACGCCTACGGCAAGACCGCGACCTTCATGCCCAAACCGATTGTCGGCGACAACGGTTCCGGCATGCACGTCCACCAGTCGCTGTGGAAAGGCGGCAAGAACCTGTTCGCGGGCAACGGCTATGCCGGTCTTTCAGAAATGTGCCTGTATTACATCGGCGGCATCATCAAGCACGCCAAGGCGCTGAATGCGATCACCAACCCGTCGACCAACTCGTACAAGCGTCTGGTGCCCGGCTTCGAAGCCCCCGTGATGCTGGCCTACTCGGCGCGTAACCGTTCGGCCTCGATCCGCATTCCGATTGCCGCCAGCGAAAAGGCCCGCCGCATCGAGACCCGCTTCCCGGATCCCACCGCCAACCCGTATCTGTGCTTTGCTGCGCTGATGATGGCCGGCCTCGACGGCATCCAGAACAAGATCCACCCCGGCGACCCATCGGACAAGGATTTGTACGACCTGCCACCGGAAGAGGACGCGAAGATCCCGAAGGTCTGCCACAGCCTGGAAATGGCGCTGGAAGAACTCGACAAGGATCGCGAGTTCCTGACCCGCGGCGGCGTGTTCACCAACGACATGATCGACGCCTACATCACGCTGAAGATGGAGGAAGTCACCAAGTACCGCATGACCACGCACCCGGTCGAGTTCGCGATGTACTACTCGCTGTAATCCTCTGCGTGTATGGAAGTAAGGGGGCGGCTTCGGCCGCCCCCTTTTTCATGGATGTCTCAGGGTATGTGGTGCTAAGCGGCATCAAGATTGCCGGTTTTTGGCCGTTACCAGAGGGGTACGCTACACTCGTCACTATGCAAATCGCACGTTTTTCCTTCCTTCTTTGCCTGATTCTGTCTGCGCCCACGCAGGCTGAAATCTACAAATATGTCGATGAGAATGGCCAGGTGATGTTTACCGACGTGTACATGAAGGGGGCAAAACGCATCGATCTGCCGGGCGCTCCCGCACCGTTGCCGAGTAGTAGTGGAAAGGCTCCCAGAAAGGCATCCTACAATCCCAGCCCGGCCGATTTTCCGCGCATCGATGCAGGTACGCAGAAGCGTCGCGACGACATTCGTAGGCAGGTGCTGGAAGACGAAATAGCTGGCGAACGTCGCAATGCCGATGAGGCGCGCCGTCAACTGACACTGGGTGAACGGCTGCAACCAGGTGAACGCGCCACCGATACGACCTATCTGAATCGGGTGAACAAGTTGCGTTCCACCGTTCAGCAGCACGAACAAAACGTCACCTCGATCCAACGCGAACTGGCAAATCTGAAGTAAGCGTCCTGCTTTACACATACGTGGCTTGTGGGCAATCAAGGTCGACCATGGTTGTTACTGCAAGGAGGGCGGTTGTAAAGCCGATCAATTGGGAATATCCACGCTCTAAAGAAGCTAAAGCTTCAACAACCACGCTCCACCCGCAAGGGGTAGGCCGTGGTTGTAAGGCGCTAAAGCACCAACAACCACGCTCTGGCACAATCAGTGCTTCAATAGAGTGCATGAGCATGATGCCAGCATCTCCCCACGACTTTTCCGGACTCGACTGCCTATCCACTGGCGCGATGGTGCTGGATGGTGACAACTGCATCCAGTACGTCAACCCGGCGGCCGAGACCTTGCTCGGGGTGTCGGGGGCGCTGCTGGTCGGGAGCGCTGCCGACCAGGCGCTTGATCGAAGTTTTGAGTTGCTGAAGGCGATCCAGACTGCGCGCAGCGAGCAGGAAACCGTCATCGAATATGAACTGGAAGTGACGGTGAACGGACATCCGCCCATTCGCATCGGGTGCAGCATTTCACCGCTGGAGCAACCGCTGCACGCCGTGTTGATTGAAATGCGTGCGATTGATCCGCATCTGCGCATCGCCCGGCTGGAACAGGCGCGCCTGCAACAGGAAGCCAATCGCGAACTGCTGCGCAACCTGGCACATGAAATCAAGAATCCGCTGGGCGGGATTCGTGGGGCGGCGCAATTGCTGGAGCACGAACTGCCGCGCGAGTCGCTGCGCGAATACACGCAGGTCATCATTAAGGAATCGGACCGTCTGCAATCGCTGATGGAGCGGCTGCTGACGCCGCACCGGATGCCCCGTTTTGGTGCGGTGAACATCCACGAAGTGCTGGAGCGCGTTCGCAGCCTGATCCTGGCCGAAACCCCGAGCGTGACGCTGCGGCGCGACTATGACCTTAGCCTGCCGGAAATCCGCGCCGATGCTGAACAACTCATCCAGGCCACCCTCAATATCGCGCGCAACGCCGTGCAGGCGATGCACGGCCAGGGCGAAATCATTTTAAAAACCCGGGTGGCGCGACAGATCACCCTGGAAAGCCGCCGCTACCGATTGGGCATGCGCGTCGAGATTATCGACAATGGTCCCGGTATACCCGATGAGATCCGCGAACAGATTTTCTATCCGCTGGTATCTGGCCGCGAAGGCGGCAGTGGCTTGGGGCTGGCGGTGGCGCAAACGCTGGTCGCGCAAAACCACGGCACCATCGACTGTGAAAGCCGGCCCGGTCACACCGTATTTTCCATTTTCCTGCCTATTCCCATCTGAACCCCATGCCTAAACCAAGCTCTGTCTGGATTATCGACGACGACCGTTCCATTCGGTGGGTCCTTGAGAAAGCCCTGCTGCGCGAAGAAATTCCATGCATGACTTTCAGCTCGGCAAGCGATGCATTGCGCGAGATGGAGCGAAGCCAGCCTAGTGTGGTGATGTCCGACATCCGCATGCCGGGTGTATCCGGACTGGAGTTGCTGCAGTCGCTGAAGGAGCGCTTGCCCAAAGTGCCGGTCATCATCATGACCGCGTATTCCGACCTCGACAGTGCTGTGGCGGCGTTTCAGGGGGGCGCTTTTGAATACCTGCCCAAGCCATTCGACGTCGATCAGGCGCTTGAACTGGTGCGCCGCGCCCTGGCGGAAAACGCCAGCCGTGATGTGCCAGTCAGCAGCGATGCGCCGGTGCCGGAAATTCTCGGGCAGGCGCCCGCCATGCAGGAAGTGTTCCGTGCCATCGGCCGCTTGAGCCAGTCGCATGCCACCGTGCTGATCACGGGGGAGTCGGGCAGCGGCAAGGAACTGGTCGCGCATGCGCTGCACCGTCACAGTCCGCGCGCTGCCGGACCCTTCATTGCACTCAACACCGCAGCCATTCCCAAGGATTTGCTGGAATCCGAACTTTTCGGCCACGAACGCGGCGCTTTCACCGGCGCTGCAGCACAGCGGCGTGGTCGCTTCGAGCAGGCTGACGGCGGCACGCTGTTCCTGGACGAGATCGGCGACATGCCGGCCGAACTGCAGACCCGATTGCTGCGGGTGCTGGCGGATGGCCAGTTTTACCGGGTCGGTGGACACACGCCGATCAAGGTCAATGTGCGAGTGATTGCAGCGACCCACCAGGATCTGGAAGTGCGGGTGCGCGAAGGCTTGTTCCGCGAGGATCTGTTTCACCGCCTGAACGTGATTCGCCTGCGCCTTCCGGCGCTGCGCGAGCGGCGCGAGGACATTCCTTTACTGTTGCGGCATTTCATGCAGAAAAGCGCACGCGAACTGGGGATGGAAGCCAAGGGGGTGTCGGAAGCCGCGCTCAAGACGCTGGTCAATTTGCCGTGGAGCGGCAACGTGCGCCAGCTCGAGAACGTCTGCCATTATCTGACTGTCATGGCACCCGGCCAGGTGGTCGAAGTGGGAGATCTGCCGACAGATCTGATGCAGGGTATCGCCGAACACACGGGTGGCGACTGGCTGCAGGGCCTTGCAACCGAGGCGAGTGCACGCCTGGCGCGCGGCGAGGCGGCAATTCTGGATGACCTGACCCAGGCCTACGAAAAAACCCTGATCGAAGTGGCCCTGCGCCACACCGGCGGGCGCCGCATCGAGGCTGCACATCTGCTCGGCTGGGGGCGCAATACCCTGACCCGCAAGATTCACGAACTGGGGATGAATAGCGAAGCCGAGATGGGAGAAACAAAATAATTGCCATGCAGGCGGAGACGCCGCAACAAAAAAGCCGACTTTGAGTCGGCTTTTTTGCAGTCGGGATGCGCGTTGTCAGGCAGCCTGTGCTTCTTCCAGCAACTTCTGGATTTCGCCTTTCTGGTACATCTCGATCATGATGTCGCAGCCGCCGATGAGCTCACCTTTGACATAGAGCTGCGGGAAAGTCGGCCAGTTGGCGTAGTACTTCAGGTTTTCGAAAATTTCCGGATCGGCCAGCACGTTCACCGCCAGAAAGTCCTTGACGCCGCAGGCCTGCAGCACTTGCGCCGCGCGCGACGAAAAGCCGCATTGCGGGAACTGCGGCGTGCCCTTCATGTACAGCACGACATTATTGCTGGTGACTTGGTCACGGATACGATCGAGAGGGGTCATTGCGGGCTCCTGAATAATACTTGACTGGAATGATCAAGAATTATACGCACGATGAAATCGGCGTCAAGCCGCTTTGGGGGTGCCGTTGTCCAGGTAGGGGCTGATGAAGGCCTTGTGAAATAAGTGCGGGACCAATAATCGTGGCGACCTACGGAGCCAGTGTGCGTGCAGATAGGCCGCGCTGCGTGCCAGTGGTGTGAAGGTATTCTCGCAGCCAGGGTGGGCGGGCGCCAGCGCGCAGGTGAAGATGCTGTCCATCAAGTTCAGGATTGCACCACGCGGCGCGGCCGCTACAAGGCTGGAATCGACTTCATCCGGAACAGGCGTGTCAAAAAAATGCCGGGCGTAGCGGAGGGCGTAAAACAGCGGTCGGCCTAATTGCATTTCCTCGGCGCGGGCGAGCAGCTTTGTCCAGAAGGACGTTACGGTCGACGCCTCGCGCAGCAGCAGATCGATGTCGCTCAAGTCGAGCAGGCCGTGCGTCAGTTCACTGTTATAAAACAACTGGGTGGCAGCGTGCAGGACACGGTCTTCGGCTGCCAGCACGGCCACGCCCGGCAAACCTTGCACCGCGACGGCGCGGCTGCGCATCTTGGCGGAGTCCGGGTGGTAGTGCGCTGACTCCGGCAGGATCGCATGGTGCACATCGATAACCATGGCGTGTCGCACATGCTGCATTGGCGGAATGTCGAGCGTCCAGCGACGGTAATAACGCTGGTCGTAGTCGGGCAGGCCCACTGTGTGCCAGCCAGCCAGCATCAGGGCGGATTCGACCTGGTCAAGCTGCTCGCGTGGCACAAGAATGTCGATGTCGTTGAACAGGCGCCCGCGCGCACCGGGCAGGTCGGCCATCACATCAGCAGCACACTTGAGCACGATCAGCGGAAAGTTGAGTCCGGCCAGCGCCGCGCGTACTTGCTGCACCTCCCAGCGCACCTCGATCTGCTGCTTGTCCGACAGGATGGCGGCGGCTTCGAAGTGCCAGCGGGCAACCGAAGGGATCATGGCGGCCAGTCCATTTTGCTGCAGCACATGATGCATGCGGGCCAGCAGACCGGCCTGACGGGCCTGGCGGATCAAGTTGTCCCAATCGCCAATGGAAAAACGGCGGATCGCATCGGGGCTGCGAAAAATGCGGGAAACGAGATCGGACGTCGCGCGCATGTCAGTTCTCGTCCTGTCCCGTCGAGCGCGCGGCAGCCAGACGGTCGAAGGCAGCAACGGCTTCGTCCAGCCGGCTGTATTGAAAGTCGTAGCACGCGGTTTGCTCGGTGAGCGCCGTGCCAACGCGAAACCCCTCAGCGCCGAGAAGGCTGTAATTGAAGGCGTTCTGCGCCAGGTACATGAAAGTATGCAACTTTGACCGCGGAACCAGTTCGGTGTCAGATCCCGCTGTCCACTTGGGGAAGATTACCCAGCCGGGGCGCGCCGGCTCATGCTGGCGCTGCACGCTGTCGCGCGTCGGGCGCAGGTGCGCCACCATGCCCTTGAGCGTGTCGCGTGATTCTCGGTTGATAATGGCAAGCGGACTGTACGCGCGAATGACGTCGATGGACTGGTTTTTGAGGCTGACCGGGCGCGGCAGAGGATGGATAAGTCCGGTCTTGCGGTCAACCAGCGTCAGTTCGTCCGACAGCAGCCGCCAGCCTGACAGCATCAATGCAGCGGCAAGCGTGCTTTTTCCCGATCCGGGCGAGGCTGGCAAAATTGCCGCCAGCCCATTCTTTTCCACCACTGCCGCGTGAATGATCAGGTATTGATGCGCCTGGGTGGAGATGCACCAGTTGAGGCCCCATTCAAGCATGGGGAAAGCCTGGTCGTAGGGGAGCGGCTTGAAGGAGGGGATGCCGTCGAGCGTGAAATTGATCTGTCTTCGAAACCAGCGACGCCAGCCTTTGGGTGAGTTGACCGTGACATGGAAGTCGGCGAATGCTTCATGAGGGTTGCGCACCTCGAACTGGCCATACAGCTGAGCCAGGCCCTCCGCAACGCTCGGAATCCCGGATTGCACGCGCAGCGAAAAGGGGCCGGTGCGAAGCCAGATGCCTGGTCCGGCAAGCTGTCGCCGCAACGTGGCGGGAGGGAGTTGCAACAGCTTCATGGCGTGTGCAGGCCGGTCTGGCGCACTGCCGTCATTGAGGCAAAAGGGTCCAACGTCGAGCAGGAAGTGTTGCTGCAGGCCTGATAAACGTCAGGTGTCAGCGGTTCCGGGCAATGCGACTCAGCAGAAGAAGCGCAGGGTATGGCCGCCTCTTCCTCCCGGATATTTATCGACCAGCCATCAGAATTTGTATTTCCGTCCATACGATCTTTCAAACAGACGATAATTGTTTGAGCAGGCGCCAGTCGTTGCTTTAGGTGGGCGGTACTAGATTCATTTCATGAAGCAATTTTTAAACCATCCCATGAGAACAGCTGATTTTAAAGTGCTTTACTAAGGTTCGGGATCAATGTGTAAAGAATTCCGACAGCCTATGCGCAATACGGGATGTGCTGTTGCAACGAAACGTACAGGAGAGTTTGAAGGAAAGCAGCGTTTTTCGTGGCGCGAATTCAATAGGTGCTGAGTCGCTGTGATGGTGGCGCAAGTGCATCGCATCTTCACACGCGGCGGCATTTTCATGTGCCATGTTCCGCGTGACACCCCGGATTAAACAAGTCTGGAAAACTGCACCTAAGGTACGAACCCAACACCATTGTGCTTCGTCGTCATCGACCGGTTAAACGCGGATTCTGGATATCGCGCCTGAATTGCTGTACCAGCGCGTGCTGCTGATTCCGGGGTCGGAGAATGAGATTGAGGGGGTGGTGGGGTATCAAAAGGTTTAACGGCTGGGTTATCAAAACAAAACGGGCGCTGATAGCGCCCGTTTTGTTGGTGATTCCAGATCAACCATGTCCTAGGTTGCAGATAGTGTCTACCCAAGGTTTCAGGTCGGCATTTTTAATGCACGTGGACTGGTTCGGTTCGGGGTAATAATCCGTCCCATTTGCAATGCAGGAATAGATCTCCTTGCATTGCTGTCGCGTGAGCGGAAATTCTTTCAACTGGTCGTTGTCGCACTCGGCGTTCAGGTAGAGCACACAGCACTTAGCCGCATAGATGCAATCCGCGTCCGAATTGGGATTCCAGCGCTGATCGCCGCAATGCATGCTGATCAAGTCGGCAAGTGTGCAGTTGTCGTAGCCATAAGTGTTGTTCGTTTTCACGCAATCCCATTTGCGTGTTTTCGTGTAGCCACTGCCTGTTGATGTTTGTTTGCACTTGTATCGTTTGTTGCCTGGAGCGCCAAAGCAGCCCTCGAAGGTTTGGGAATATCCTAGGTTTTGGTTGCCCCCCGGAGCAAATCCATTCACATAGTGGTGATCATCCCAAGTTCTCTTCGTGCCATTTTTCCAGTCCGACTTGCAGTTTCCGCTGGAATCCCAGTCGCGATCGACTGGCCGGCGGTGATATGAGTCACCCTTGCTGTCGCAGACACCCTTGTGCCACACTTTGGAGTGGTTGCACACCATGTTGGAGCAACCGTCGTCGCCGTTAGGACCATGCCCAGAGCCCGCACCCGACAACTTGCCGGAACAAGTAAGGTTGCGCGGAACGCATGCGAGTGCGTTTTTTGTGGCCAGGGATGCGACTACAACGGTGACCGCCAACCCGCCTTTCGTCAGGTTGCGACGGGACTGACTGATCGGTTCCTGTTGCTCAGTGTTGTTCTGATTTTCCATGGCAAACTCTTAAAGTGAATCAACGCGACACAATACATGCAAGATTGAGGCCATAAATCACCTTGTAACTATTTTACATAAAGAACAATAGGTTATGAAATCCGGACAAACGCCGCCGCAAAGAAGTGTCAAGTTTGCCGACAAAATTTCAATCCTGTGATTTTTTCTCCGACACGCGGCGCTTCCAGGCCTTGTACAGCAGGTGGGGGATAAGCAAGTGCGGCGGCATACGTAGCCAGTGGCTACGCACGTAGAGTACAAACTCGGCAACAGGAGTGAGCCATGTCCGGCAACTGGCGTGAAAACTCAACACACCCAGGCGAATGACCGGCGTCATCAGATAAGGAACCCCCCGGCCAGGCGAAGGGCGCGCGACGGCAACTGGAACGCTGAGCCCGAATAGCGTCTGGAGTTGCACGAGGACGTAGTGGAGCGGATCTTGCAGGTTCAATTCGTGGGCGCGCGCCAACAGGCGTTGCCAAAAACCAGCCTCATGAACATGAGGCGCGAACAGCAGATACAAGTCAGACAGGTCACGCAGACCATGGCCCCATTCGCCCTCATACACAAGGTGGGTGGCCGAATGCAGGATCAGGTCGAGATGATCCGGCACATAGAGGCATTGGTAGCCAGGCAGACGGTGCGCGCTGGCCAGTACCTGTTCGGGATGGGTACGGATACGTGCGGTTTCAGGCAACAGGTTGTGATGTACATCCAGCAGGGTGTGCCGGCTCATGTGTCGCATGGGGGGGAGTTCGTGCATCCAGGCCCGGTAATAGCGCTCGTCGTAAGCGTCTTTTGAATGCGTCATCCAGCCCGCTGCGGTGAGCGCGGATTCAGCGTCTTGCAAGTGTGCTTTAGTTATCAGGATGTCGATGTCTGTCATGAACCGGCCCGCGGACGCGGCATGATTCAGAGCCACATAGGCACCACCTTTGAGCAGCAATACCGGGGTGTCGAGTTTTTTGAGTGTGCGATCCAGCAAGCGCAACTCGTAGCGAGCAGCTGTCGCCTGTTGCTGCGCAAAGGTGAGGTCGCCTTCCAGGATATGCCACGCCTGTTTGGGAAGCTGGTCGATGTTTTTTTCCTGCTGGGCTAGCGCCGCCAATCGTGCAAGCAAGCCAGCTGCGCGCGCTTGCCGCAGAAGGAGATCCCATTGCGTCGGAGACAGTGATGCCATCGACGTGGGCTGCGTCAGGGCATGGATCAGTTCTGCGCAACCCAACTTCATGCCACCAATTCCGAGAAAAAAGCCAGCGCGTCATCCAGCTGGGAATACCAGATGCGTTGGCATGTGCAGGTGTCGAGCGTGTTTTTTGTCAGGCGGAAGGCGAGCGGGCCCAACAAGTTGTAATTGAACGCATGACTGGCCAGATGAATAAAGGCTGAGGCCTTGTCCTGAGGGTGTCGGGTCAGAAGCGCCTGAGACTTCCAGCGCGGGAAGACAATGTGGCGGGGCTGGGCTTTCTCGTCCATACGCAAAACGCTGTCCGGCATGGGGCGCAGGTGTGCAACGCTGCCCTTGTGCGTATCCAGAGCGGTTTCGCCAATGCTCGCAGCCTGGGAAAACGAACGGATGATGTCGATGCTGGCGTTCTTCAGGCTGACGGGGCGTGCCAGCGGTACGATTTGCCCGTCATCCCGGTCAATCAGGGTGATTTCATCCGAAAGCAAGCGCCAGCCAGAGAGCACCAAGGCTGCCGTCAGCGTGCTTTTTCCAGCGCCGGGGTCGCCCGGCAGAATCACGGCTTGGCCGTTTTTTTCCAGAACAGCCGCGTGCAACATCAGATAGTGGTGGGCATGCGCGGCAATACACCAGTTCATACCCCATTCCAGTTGTGCAAAAGCGTGATCGGCCGGTAACGGTATGAATGGCGAAAACCCGTCCATGGCGAATTCGACCTGTGGGTGAATCCAACGGCGCAACCCGGCGGGTCGTCGAATGCTGACGTGAAAATCATGCAGGTCAAAGGGGCCAACCTCGAAGTCGGCGTACAACTGGCTGAGCCCCCTGGCCACCCCGGCTTCACTGGATTGCACAAGAAAACGGAACGGACCTGTTTGCAAGCCGAGCCCGGCGGCTATGCGTTCGGTCAGGGCAGCGGCGGGAATGTCGCTAAGCCGCATCAATAGGCTCAATCACGTCAAGTTGATGCAAAGCTTCCAGTATGTGCACCAAGACTTCTTCGGGTTGTTCAACACCTTCGTCACGCAACATGCGTTGAAAGTGGTCGGGATCACTTTCGCCGGACGCAAGAAACGCCAGAAACATTCCCGCTGTTTCTGCCAGTTGATGCGTCTGGTTGGCGGCGCCATGGTAGAGAACGTATTCGTGCTCACCTGGCCAGCAGTGCCATATCAAGGATGCGTCCGGCGGAATGCGCCAATGCAGGGTTCTCATGGTTGGAAATCATCGCACAAGGGTGTGTACCCGGCACAGCCCAGGGTGACTCGCCCGTGTCCAGCCAGATCCATGCGGGTGGAGATTTGCGTGTAACCCTGCTCGCGCATTGTGCGTTGGCAGGCATTACCCTGGTCGAAACCATGTTCGAGCAGCAACCAGCCGCCAGGGCGCAGATGCGCCGGCGCGCCAGCCACGATCCTGCGGATGTCGGCCAGTCCGCCGTCCTCGCTCTGCAAGGCCTCCCTGGGTTCGAAGCGAAGATCGCCATGCTCCAGGTGGGCGTCCCCGGTAGCAATATATGGCGGGTTGGCGACGATGATGTCGAAATTCTTCACACCCAGTCCGGTATACCAGTCGCTCAACAGAAACTCCAGATTCCGCAGGCCAAGGGAGGTGGCGTTATCACGCGCCACCTCCAATGCCGTGGGCGAGCGATCGACTGCCAGGATCCGGGCTAGCGGGCGGTGAACAGCCAGGGCCAGGGCGACGGCACCGCTGCCGGTGCCAAGGTCCAGAACACTGCGGTCCTGGTCTGTCGGGATGCGTTCCAGGGCCAGTTGAACCAACAGTTCGGTCTCCGGGCGCGGGATCAGTACCGCTGGGGTGACGGCGAAATTCAGGCCGAAGAATTCGCGTTTGCCAAGGAGGTAGGCAACAGGCTCGCCGGCGGCGCGGCGGACGGTCAGGCTTGCGATGGCGTCTCGTTGTGCCGGGGTGGGCTGGTCGCGGTCATGTGCGATCAGCCAGGCGTGATCGACACCGAGGGTGTGTCCGATCAGCACGCGCGCTTCCAGTCTGGCTTCGCGCCTTTGCAGCCCGAGCGTGGAAGCGATGCGGGCAGTGGCGTCGTCAATCAGTTCTGCAACGGTGGCAGCCTGGCCGCTCACAGTTCACTCCTCACTGCTCACTCCCCTCACACTTCACCGGAAAGGGTCGCCAGCAGTTCGGCCTGATGCTCGGCGGCCAGCGCATCGAACAGTTCGGTGAGATCGCCGTCCATCATGGCGTCGATCCTGTACAACGTGAGGTTGATGCGGTGATCGGTGATGCGGCCCTGCGGGAAATTGTAGGTGCGGATGCGGTCGGAGCGGTCGCCGCTGCCGATCAGACTCTTGCGCGTGCTCGCCTCGGATGCGTGCTGGGCCTGGATTTCGCGGTCTTTCAGCCGCGCCACCAACACGCTCATGGCCTGCGCGCGATTGCGGTGCTGCGAGCGGTCGTCCTGGCATTCGACCACGAGGCCCGTCGGCAGGTGGGTGATGCGCACCGCGGAGTCGGTCTTGTTGATGTGCTGACCGCCGGCGCCGGAAGCGCGATAGGTGTCAATGCGCAGGTCGGCCGGATTGATGGCGACTTCGCCCACTTCGTCGGCTTCCGGCATCACCGCCACGGTGCAGGCCGAGGTATGGATACGCCCCTGCGATTCGGTTTCCGGCACGCGCTGCACGCGGTGGCCGCCTGATTCGAATTTCAGTCGCGAATAGGCGCCGTGCCCGACGATGCGCATGATCACCTCCTTGTAGCCGCCGACCTCGCCTGGATTTTCCGATACCACTTCGACCTTCCAGCCTTGGCGTTCGGCGTAGCGCGTATACATGCGCAGCAGATTGCCGGCAAACAGCGCCGATTCGTCGCCACCGGTGCCGGCGCGAATTTCCAGGAAGATGTTGCGTTCGTCATTGGGATCGCGCGGAAGCAGCGCGGTTTGCAATTCGGTTTCCAGTTGCGCGATTTTTGCCGCGCTGTCGGCAAGTTCTGCTTCGGCAAGCGAACGAAGAGCCGGGTCGGCGAGCATCTCGCCCGCGGTTTTCTGGTCGGCTTCAACTTGCCGGTATTGACGATACAGCGCCACCACCGGGGTGAGGTCGGCGTGTTCACGGGTGAGCTTGCGGTAGCTTTCCATGTCGCCCGCGATTTCTGGCTGCGACAGCAGGGCGTCGAGTTCCTCCAGCCGCTCGTCGGCGCGAGCGAGCTTGCCGGCCAGGGAAGGTTTCATTCGTGGTGCAGGCCGTACAGCTGGCTGATGATGCGAACGCATTGGTCGCGTTCGGCGCTGCCGGCATGGTTAAGTGCGTGGGTGGGTGCGTGAAGCAACTTGTTGGAGAGGGCGTGACTCATCGCCTCGAGCACGGCACGCGGATCGTCGCCCCGGGCCAGCGCCCTTTCGGCCTTTTCAATTTCGTGACGGCGGTGTCGCTCGGCACTGTCGCGCAGAGAGCGGATCACCGGCACCAGTTCGCGGCCTTCCATCCAGTGGACAAAATTTTCCACGCTGGTTTCGATGATGGCCTCGGCCTGAACCACCTGCGCCACACGGTTGTCCATGCCTTCGCGCACCACCTGTCCGAGGTCGTCCACGCTGTATAGAAACACGTCGTCCATATCGGCGACTTCAGCCTCGACGTCACGCGGCACGGCCAGGTCGACGATGAAAATGGGGCGGTGGCGGCGTTGCTTGATGGCACGTTCGAGCAAACCCTTGCCGAGGATCGGCATCGGGCTCGCGGTGGAAGTGATGATGATGTCGTAGGCCGGCAGTTCGTCGGACAGAGCGGTAAGCGGGATCACCCCGGCGCCGAAGCGATCGGCCAGCGGGCGGGCACGTTCGGTGGTACGGTTGGCGACGGTCATGCGGCGCGGATGCTGTGCGGCAAAGTGGGTGATGCACAACTCGATCATCTCGCCGGCGCCGATGAACAGGCAGGCCTGCTCCTTGATTCCGGGGAAAATCCGCTCGGCGAGTCGAACTGCGGCAGCGGCCATCGACACCGAGTTGGCACCGATCTCGGTGCTGGTACGCACCTCCTTGGCCACCGAAAAGGTGCGCTGGAACAGTTTGTGCAGCAGCAGGCCGAGTGTGCCGGCTTTCTCGGCGGTCTGCACCGCCTGTTTCATCTGCCCGAGGATTTGTGTTTCGCCCAGCACCATCGAATCGAGCCCGGCCGCGACGCGAAACGCGTGCTGTGCAGCTTTTTCGCGCGGCAGTGCGTAGAGATAGGGCGCCAGTTCCCGCTGCTCGATGTGATGAAAATCGGCCAGCCATTGCGTGACGGCATCAGGGCTGGGCGTGTTGCAATACAGTTCGGTACGGTTGCAGGTCGACAGGATGGCGACTTCGGAGGCGTGCTGGCTTTCTGTCAAATCATGCAGCGCCGGCTCGAGTTTTTCGGGGCCGAACGCCACCTGCTCGCGGATCGCGAGTGGCGCGGTGTGATGATTGACCCCGAGGGCGAGAAGCTGCATGAAGGCAGATGGCCGAGATAATAATGGGTGCTATTTTACCTGCTTCGCCAAGTGGCGCGAGCGGGGGCTGTGTTCAAATCAAAGCGCAGGCGGTCGTAATAGCGGCCGCGATAAAGCAGACGGCGGCGTTCGGGTGAATCGGTAAACGCGCTTCGAGTATGCAGCACATTGTTGCAGATGAGCCCCATGCCGGGACGCAGGCGTGCATTCAGGATGAACTCCGAGCCGGCGAGAATGTCGGCCAGGGCTTTGACCGCAGCCAGCGTGGCGGCATCGTTCTTCCACACGATCGAGCGGGTGCGCGCGGTGTAGCGCATATAGAGAAACCCCTGTTCTGCGTCGACCGCGAACACCGGCCCGCTTTGTTCGGGACGTGCGATGTTGTCCTCATCCATGCGGGCGGGAATGGTCATTGCATCCGTTTGCATCAGCGCGGCAATGAAATCGGGGTTGGTGTCGCGCAGCTGGATGTAGGCGATTTCATGGTCCAGCAGGGCATTCTCGCCGCCTGCTTCGGCATCCTGCGCGCAGTGCAAAGTCATGCCGAGGATGCGGCGGTCGAGTGCGTTGTAATAGCCGTCGGTATGCCAGTTGATGGGCTTGTGGGTGTAGGGGATGAATTCGCCGCGTACGCTGCCTTCGTCGCCCGCCGGGGTGATGCTGGACAGACCGTCTTCATCGGCGAGGTAATTGCCTTCCAGCCGGGTGAGGCCAAGCTGATGTCCCAGTCGCTTGGCCAACGCCTTGTCGGCGGCGTTTAGATGCGGCGCGCTGTAGATCGCCATGTTGGCGCGTGCGCAACGCGACCCGAGGGCGTGAATGTCAGCTGGCGTGAGATGGCGCGGATCGGCCAGCGACACGATCAGTTCGTCGACGCTACGCGGATAGGCGGCGAGCTTAGCGTCGCGCCAGGCGCGATAGGCGGTGTCATCGGCGAGGTCGAAGGGGTTGCTCATAGGGTTGCCTGATTCCGTTCCTGAATCGGACAGGGCGCGAAGCCGAGCCGAAGACAGTACTCATGTACGGCAAGGCGAAGGCGACAAAGCCATGTCCGATTCAGGGGCGGAATCATTCCGGCGGCAGCATGTCGGGCGAACCGAAGCCGCGCTTGACCGGGGCGTCCGACAACAGGCCCTTGAAGCTCTTCCTCACCGTGCCCATCATCTCGGGCATTTCTATGTCCATGATCTGGTCCATGATCCAGGTCTTGTCGCTGTCGCCCATCTCGTCGCGGATCTGCAGGCCGAGAAAGCGCAGGGCCGGGAAGCTGGCCTTGTCGTCGTCGGGGAACTCGAACTCGGCGTAATCGGCAAAGCGACGGTTGAGGAAGTCGATGAACTCGGCCTTGTAGTTGCGGCTCCCATCGCCCTTGCCGACGACGCTGATGATGTTTTCTTCCATCACTTCGCCCAGCCGGTTGGCGACCGCCTGAAGCACCGCAACGCGCCGCTCCGGCGGTAGCGTCGCATAAGCCATGCGGTCGCAGTAATGCACCAGAAAGGCGAGGAATTCGGCGATCAGCTTGAAGCCGCGCGCCGGGGTGATGATGTCGTAGTTTTCGCGGCCGAGATTGTCCACCGCCTTGTCGGCGACGCGCCATGTGGTGGTGGCGACGGCGGAGGCGATTTCATCGGCGCTGCGCTCGCCGTCCTTCTTGAACCAGATGGTTTTGACGCGGATGGGCATGGCCATGGATGTTCTCCTTGAGTCGCCTAGGCGACGTCTCCTGTGGCGACGGGACGGGCGGGATCGGTGATCCACTCGCTCCACGAGCCGGGGTACAGCCGTGAACCAGGGAGCCCGGCGATTTCCATCGCCAGAATGTTGTGGCAGGCGGTGACGCCGGAACCGCACATGTGGATGGCCTGCCACGCCGGTTTGCCTTTGAGCAGGGCCTGGTAGTTCTCGCGCAAGGCTTCGGGCGGCAAAAAGGTGCCGTCCACATCGAGGTTTTCATCGAAAGGATAGTTGATTGCGCCTGGCACGTGCCCGGCTACCGGATCGAGCGGCTCGAACTCGCCCGAAAACCGGCGGTCGGGGCGCGCATCGATGATGAGTTGCTCACCCGAACGGGAGGCGTGCATGACCTCATCCGCGCCTACAATCTGGGTGGGTTCGGGCAGACAGGCGCACGCAGCCTTGTGTGGTGTCGGCAGGTCGGCATCGACCGGGCGTTTTTCGCGCAGCCATTTCGGATACCCCCCGTCCAGCAGGGCAACACCAGGGTGGCCGAGCCAGCGCATCATCCACCACAGCCGCACGGCCATGGCGCCATAACTGTCGTCATACACCACTACCTGCTTGTTGACGCCGACCCCCCATTCGCAGAGCTTTTCAGTCAGCACATGTGGGTCGGGCAGCGGATGCCGTCCAGTTGTGTCGCCGACCCGGGCGGAGAGGTCATCGTCCAGATGCACATAGCGTGCACCCGGGATATGGGCATTCGCGTAAGCCTGACGCCCCGCCTCGCTATCGGTGAGGGTGAAGCGGCAGTCCAGAACGACCCAGTTCGGATCGTCCAGATGTGCGGCCAGGTCTTCAGTGGTAACGAGGGTATTGGAAAACATGCGTGGAGCCGTGAAAGGTGAGCCGCAAGTCAAAAGCGGGCAGCGGTTTTCCCACTGCCCGCTCTTTGGGTGTGCCTGATGGAGTTCAGTAGCCGCCCTTGCCGTAAGGCTTGGTCAGGCCGGCAACGCGGCAGGCCTGGCGCGCGGGCTGGTTGGGGAAGAGGTCGTACAGCTTTTTCTTCCAGTCCACGCCTTCATGCATTTCATCCAGTTCGGCGACCATGTTGCGGAAGTTGGGGGTGTGGCCGTCTTCCTTGTATTTGTCGCGCAGGTAGTTGATGACTTGCCAGTGCTCGTCGGTCAGCGTGATTTTTTCAGCTGCGGCGATGACCGGGGGGACGTCGTCGCTGAAGCTGGCTTCCAGCAGGAATTCCTCTTCGCCGGTTTCGAGCTCTTCGCCATTCACAACATAAGACATGTTTTCTCCTTTCGGGTTGGTCAATAAAAAAATCAAAGAATCGCCGGTACGACCGGTGCGATGGATTTATGCGGGATAAATATCCCGCAGCCTAACAAACGGTTGCGTCCCATGCCTTCGTCCTGAATTTGCAGGGACTTGTGCGGCGGCACGTCGTGCAGCAGCAAACTATAGCCATGCAAGGTGCCGGAGGCGCTGTGCAGGGTTTGCGGCTTGCCGCAGATAAATCCGCAACGCAGCTTGAAATGGCCATCCAGCTCCTGCATCACATCCTGCACGAATTGTTCTTCACTGGCGCTGCCGGTGTCAACGAAATGCGCGTAGATGTTGCTGAACGGGGTGAAAGCGCGCGTTTTGAAGTTGCCGATTTGCAGTGGATGGCCGGCCAGTTCGAGCGTCTGCCCAACCAGTTGCAGCATATCGTCTACCCGCGACCGGGGCACGCGGATGAATAACTTGGTGCGCCGGTTGATGTTGAGTGTTGCGTCGCCTTTGTTGGTTTCCGCGCCTTTCAGGTGCTGGATGCCAGTGCCGGTATCTTCTACCAGCCACGGGAAAATCTTGAGTAACGCGTCAGAAAGCAGTTGCGCATTGTCGGCCGGGATGGTCGTGCCAATAAGATCGAACTGCAAATCGATCATGTGCGGCATGTATTCCTCGGGCTTGTTTTCAGGCCAGCCAGACCAGCTCATGGCGCATCTCCGGCATTCTCTTTTGCCCAGGCGAGCATGAGTTCGCCCCATTTCTGCGCGCTGACAGGGTCGACGTCGAAAATGGTGAAACGCTTGTTTTCACGAATGCGGATGCGCATAAAAGCAACACCGCCCGACTCGTGGGTCAGATGCTGGAACTCGACTTCCTGGCCGCCGAAGGGCAGGCGCATTTTGTCTATGGGGGTGATCTCAGGCATTGAATTTCAATCTGTAGCGATTCAGTTGCATGAATAATGATTACGTTGCCAAGGCAGCGCATAAATTCGGAATTTGCCTTATTGAGGGCGGCGCGCAATATTTAAACCCTGTTATGGGCAAGGACTTGCGTTTTCAACAATATTTTAATACTCTTATTGGTTCCTGTGGCGAGCACGTAATGTCTCACTCTTTGGCTCGATGAGGCATTACCGCGTTGGGGAAATCCACCTACTCCTTTTGGGTAGGTGTAGGCCTACCGCAATGGAGTAGGTGTTTTACCCATGAGAATGATGGTGATGCAGCCGTCTAGCCAATACGATGATGCGATACCGTTAAGCTGTCGGCTGAGCGGGCATTTCGAAATTTCCTAGGAGAGAAGATTATGGCAAAGAAAATGATTGATACGCCCAATCTGGACCAGCTCGAAAGTGGCCCGTGGCCCAGTTTCGTGACTGGCCTGAAGCGTCTGGCTAAAGATAACGACATGATGGTTGACCTGATGGGTCAGCTGGAAACGTCGTACCAGACCAAGTTCGGTTACTGGAAGGGCGGTACGGTTGGTGTGTTCGGTTACGGTGGTGGCGTGATCCCCCGTTTCACCGAGCTGAAGGATGCCGACCACAAGCCGCTGTTCCCCGAGGCTGCCGAATTCCACACCCTGCGTATTCAGCCGCCCGCTGGCATGCATTACAGCTCCGACCTGCTGCGCAAAATGTGCGACACCTGGTCGGCTACCGGTGGTTCGGGTCTGATCGCGTTCCATGGCCAGTCCGGCGACATCATGTTCCAGGGCATCAAGACCGCTGACGTTCAGGGCGCGTTTGATGCCTTTAACGAAATGGGCTTCGACTTGGGTGGTGCCGGTCCCGCGCTGCGTACCTCGATGTCCTGCGTCGGTGCTGCGCGTTGCGAAATGTCCTGCTACGACGAAGCCAAAGCGCTGCGTACCGTCATTAACAACAACCTGGATGACATGCATCGCCCGTCCCTGCCGTACAAGTTCAAGTTCAAGTTCTCGGGTTGCCCGAACGACTGCGTCAACGCGATCCAGCGTTCCGACATGGCCACCATTGGCACCTGGCGCGACAACATCCGCGTGAACGAGTCTCAGGTTCAGGATTACTACAAACATCACGGCATGTCTGACCTCGTCAACGACGTGATCAGCAAGTGCCCGACCAAGGCGATCACCCTGGTGGCTGCTGACAAGGTTGTCGCCAGCAGCACCGTGTCGGTTGCCAAACTCGGCGACGGCAATGCCTTGTGCATCGACAACAAGAACTGCGTGCGCTGCATGCACTGCCTCAACGTCATTCCCGGCGGCCTACTGCCCGGCAAGGACAAGGGCGTGTCCATCCTGGTGGGCGGCAAGGGGGTGCTGAAGATCGGCGCCACCATGGGAACCGTGGTGATTCCTTTCATGAAGCTCGAGTCCGACGAAGACTTTGAAAAGCTGAACGAACTGGCTCGCAACATCCTCGACTTCTTCGCGGAAAACGCGCTGGAGCACGAGCGTACCGGCGAAATGATCGAGCGCATCGGCCTGACCAACTTCCTCGAGGGGATGGATATCCCGGTCGATCCCCGCATGATCAAGGAGCCGCGTTCCAACCCCTACTTCCGTTCCGATGACTGGGACGAGCAGGTCGAGAAGTGGAACGAGTACAAGCAGACCGCCGCTTAATCGTTACTTACCCCGGGTTCCGATATGTATCGGTACCCGCGTATTAAAATTTGTTGGAGATAAATCATGGCAGAAATGCGTCCGCCTATCGAATCCGGCGCACCGGATCCGATGCCCTACATGCACCCCGTGATGGTGAAAAACTATGGCAAGTGGTCTTTCCACAGCCATCCGAAGCCGGGTGTCCTCTATCACCGCGCTGAATCCGGCGACGAAATCTGGACGGTCAAGGCCGGCACAGCGCGTCAGATGGATCACTACACCATCCGCGAACTGGCCGACATCGCTGACCAGTATGGCGACGGCTTCGTGCGCTTTACTGCACGTTCCAATATCGAATACATGGTGGCTGACGGTGCCAAGGTCGAGCCGCTGATCAAGGCGCTCTCCGACAAGGGCTACCCCATCGGCGGCACCGCCAACTCGATTTCCATGATCGCCCACACCCAGGGCTGGCTGCACTGCGACATCCCCGGCACCGACGCTTCCGGCGTGGTGAAGGCGCTGATGGACGAGCTGCACGACGACTTCGTCAAGTGCGAGATGCCCAATCGCGTCAAGCTGTCCACCTCCTGCTGCGAAATCAACTGCGGCGGCCAGGCTGACTTGGCCATCATCGTGCAGCACACCAAGCCGCCGAAGATCAACCACGACCTGGTTGCCAACGTGTGTGAGCGTCCCTCAGTTGTGGCGCGTTGCCCGGTCGCGGCGATCCGTCCCGCCCTGGTGAATGGCAAGCCCTCGCTGGAAGTCGATGAGAAGAAGTGCATTTGCTGCGGCGCGTGCTTCCCGCCCTGCCCGCCGATGCAGATCAACGATCCCGAGCACTCCAAGATTGCGATCTGGGTGGGCGGCAAGAACTCCAATGCCCGGTCCAAGCCGACCTTCCACAAACTGGTTGCATCCGGCCTGCCGAACAACGCTCCGCGTTGGCCGGAAGTGGCCGAAGTGGTCAAGAAGATCCTCGCTACCTACAAGGCAGACGGCAAACCTTGGGAGCGCATGATCGACTGGATCGACCGTATTGGCTGGCCCGCATTCTTCGAGAAGACCGGCCTGCCCTTCACCAAGTATCACATCGATAACTGGCGCGGCGGTCGTGCCAACCTGAACGCTTCTGCGCACATCCGTTTCTAAGATGTATCGGCCCGTCACGGTTTTGGCCGTGGCGGGGGAAGTGGAAACAATGACTGGATTTTTCGGAGTTTGAGCTAGCCATGCAATTCGGCATTCTTGTAAATGAAGGGCCTTACACCCACCAGGCCAGTGACACCGCTTATCTCTTCGCCCGTACGGCGATCGAAAAGGGTCACACAGTCCCGCGTGTTTTTTTCTATCATGACGGCGTGAACAATTCCACACGCCTGGCAACACCTCCCCAGGACGATCGCAATGTCTCCGCTCGCTGGTCCAAGCTGGCGGCCGAGCATAAAGTTGACCTGGTTGTTTGCGTGGCTGCAGCACAGCGTCGCGGCATCACTGATGATGTTCTGGCGCCCGGCTACCGGATTTCCGGTCTGGGGCAGTTGGTGGAAATGGGTATTCAGTACGATCGTCTCGTGACGTTCGGCGATTGATGGCCAAAGATTGAGATATTTGAGATGAGCGATATGGACGAAATGGATGATGGCTCCGGCATCATCAAGAAATTCATGTTCCTGAACCGCAAGGCGCCGCACGGGACCGTGTACGCGCTGGAAGGTCTGGAAGTGGTGCTGATTACGGCTGCTTTCGATCAGGATGTGAGCATGGTGTTCACCGATGATGGTGTGTACCAGTTGATGAAAGGCATCGACACCAAGGGGATCGAGGTCAAGGATTTCTCCAAGACCTACCGTGCGCTGGAAGGCTACGACATCGAGAAGCTCTATGTCGATCAGGTGTCGATGGATGCACGTGGTCTGACCGAAGATGACCTGATTGTGGATGTGACGGTGCTCTCCGTCGATGAGATGGCGAATCTCATGGCCGAGCAAGACGTCGTTATCAGCTTCTAAGGGGATAGACATGCTGCATATTGTGAATAAATCGGCCGCTGAGCGCAGTTCGCTGGAAAGCTGCCTGCGCATGGCCACCAAAGGTTCTGCTGTTTTGTTGATCGAAGACGCGGTGTACGCGGTGACGAACGGCAACGCGGCAGCGGCGAAAATCCAGGCAGCAGCGGCTGACCTCAAGATTTACGCACTCGGTCCTGATCTGGCGGCGCGCGGCATGGCCGGGCGTGTGCTGGACGGAGTCAATGTCGTGGATTACGGCGGTTTTGTGGATCTGGTCGCAGAGCACAGCAACTGTCAGTCTTGGCTGTAACTTTTAATCAAAGGAGTATTGCTATGCCCATGGTGAATATCGCCGGTAAGGAAGTCGAAGTCGACGAAGAAGGCTATCTGGTCGACCTGTCGCAGTGGAACGAAGACATCGCCAAATACATGGCTGTCGAAGAAAAGGTTGATCTGACCGAAAGCCACTGGGAAGTCGTCAACTTCCTGCGTGAGTACTACGCCGAATACCAGATCGCACCTGCTGTTCGCGTGCTGACCAAGGCAATCGGCAAGAAGCTCGGCCCTGATAAAGGCAACAACAAGTACCTGTACGAGTTGTTCCCCTACGGCCCCGCCAAGCAGGCTTGTAAGATCGCTGGCCTGCCCAAGCCGACCGGCTGTATCTAAGCCGTAAAGCTTTCGGGTCGCCCCGGTATGTGTTCCGGGGCGGCTTTGATTCAGGTTTTTGTTTCCAAATCAAATGCGCATGGCTGCTGATGCCTGCGTAAGCAAGAGCGTTTGATTCGTAAACAGTTACGTTGTTATGGCATACGATTCCGCACGCGCTTCAGCGCGTGGCGGATCGGAGTCAAATAGGAGATTGAGTTTGTCTACTGTGACGATGATTTATGCCGGGATGTTTTACATCGCAACCTTGTTGCTGGTGGTCGGTCTGGGGTACAAGATTTTCGACTACAGCCGCACCCCCGCGCCGCTGAAGATCCCCACCACGCCTGCCCCCATTACGCAAAGGGGGGTGGTGTACCGCATGGCCAAGGAAGTGGTGCTGTTCGAGTCGCTGTTCAAGTCCAACAAATGGATATGGACATTTGGCTGGCTCTTTCATTTCGGTTTGTTCCTGGTGCTGGCCCGTCATCTGCGTTACTTCACGCAGCCGGTCTGGTTCTGGGTCGGCATCATCCAGCCTTTCGGCAAATACGCCAGCATCATGATGGTGCTGGGATTGGCCGGCTTGTTGGTGCGCCGCTTTGTGGTCGACCGTGTGCGCTACATTTCCACCCCGTCTGATTACCTGATGCTGGTGTTGCTGCTTGCAATTGGGCTATCCGGCATGTTGATGACCTTTGTTGCCCACACAGACATCATTGCCCTCAAGGAATTCTTCATGGGCTTGATGTATTTCGACCTGCAGCCGCTTCCGCAAGATCCGATCCTGCTGGCACATCTTGCCATGGTGGCTTTGCTGATGGTGATCTTTCCGGTCAGCAAATTGCTGCATGCGCCGGGCCTGTTCTTCAGCCCCACGCGCAATCAGGCGGATAACCCACGCGAACATCGCCATGTGGCGGCGTGGGCGGCACGGCTCGATCAGAACAATTGATTCGTTGACTTCGATTAACGAACGATAAGTACGGACAGAGGACTCCCAAGTGGCTGCTGCTGAATTTGACATCCCGGAACTCAAGGACGACATCGAGGTTCCCAAGCTGCGCGAAGGCGTGATGGCGCATGCCAAGTCCTTTATCGCGGGCAAGCCGGTACAGGATTTCATGGGCTACCCGCATGAACTGGGCGAGGACTGGAAAGAGCGTGCGCTTGAAAAAATGGGAGACTTGCTGGGCAAGTACCGCTCGCTGAAAGTCTTTCTGGATGCCTGCGTGCACTGCGGAGCCTGCACCGACAAGTGCCATTATTTCCTCGGCACCGCCGATCCGAAAAACATGCCGGTCGCGCGACAGGACCTGATGCGCCAGGTCTATCGCCGCTATTTCACCACCCCGGGCAAGCTTTTCCCCAGGTTGGTCGGCGCCAAGGATCTGACCAAGGAAATTCTCGACGACTGGTACAACTACTACCATCAGTGCTCGGAATGCCGTCGCTGCTCGGTGTTCTGCCCGTACGGCATCGATACCGCCGAAATCACCATGGCAGGCCGCGAGATTCTCAACCACGTCGGCATGGGGCAAAAGTATTCCAACGAAATTCTGGGCAAGGTCCAGAAGATCGGCAACAACCTCGGACTGCCCGGTCCCGCGCTGATCGATACCCTGGAAGGCCTGGAAGAGGATATCGAAGCCGACACCGGTGTTCCGGTCAAGATGCCGATCGATGTGAAAGGCGCAGAAGTGTTGCTGGTCACGCCGTCCGCAGACTTCTTCTCCGAACCTCACGTCGAATCGCTGATCGGCTACGCCAAGGTGTTCCACGCTGCCGGCATCAACTGGACGCTGTCCTCGCATGCGTCGGAGGCCGGCAACTTCGGCCTGTTCAACGGCAACTACGAGACCATGCGCAAGGTCGCCATGCGCATCCGCGACGCCGCCCTGGAACTCGGCGTCAAGCGCATCGTGGTCGGCGAATGTGGTCACGCCTGGCGCGTCGCCTACAGCTTCTGGAACACCCTGACCGGAATCGGATACGGGGGCAACGATCCGTTCTCGATTGAACTGCAAAAACAGCTCGACCCGAACTATCCGCAGCCGCAGCACATTTGCGAGCTGACCAATGACCTGATCAAGTCCGGCAAGATCAAGGTCGACCCGTCGATGAACGATGACCTCGTGGTGACCTATCACGACTCGTGCAACGTCGCGCGCGCCTCGCGCATGGGCACCGAGCCGGGCGGCCAGTTCACCATTCCGCGCGAACTGATTCAGTCGGTGGTGAACAATTTCCACAACATGGCGGATGACACCATTTACGAATCCACCTTCTGCTGTGGTGGCGGCGGCGGCCTGCTGACCGACGACCTGATGGAAGTCCGGGTCAAGGGCGCGTTGCCACGCGTCACCGCGCTGAACAACGTGGTCAAGGAACACCAGGTCAATTTCATGGCCACCATCTGCGCGATCTGCAAGGCGCAGTTCACCAAGGTTTTGCCCAAGTATGGCTTCGACATGAGCATGGTGGGCGGTGTGCATCAATTGGTTAGCAAGGCGATCAAGCTGGACTGAAACCAGGCCAGTCTGATTGCGATTTATATATTTTTAGTTACGTAGGCGTTAGGAGAACCAACATGGCTGTCACGACGAACAAAGCAAAATCCGAAGGCGTTACATGGCGTCGTTATAAGGACGGCGAATCACTAGGTGACATTCGCTCTTCCCAGGACATGATTTTTCAGTCGAGCTGGACGCACAAGTGCCCGGAGTACATGCTTTCCACGCCGCCTTGTCAGGGTTCCTGCCCGGCCGGAGAAGACATCCGTGGTTACCTCAACATCGTGCGCGGCATCGAGAAGCCGCCAGCAGGCGTGACCTGGCAGGAATACGCGTTCCGCCGCGTCACCGAAGCCAACCCCTTCCCCGGCGTGATGGGACGCGTCTGTCCCGCGCCCTGCGAATCCGGTTGTAACCGCAACATGGTCGAAGATCATGTCGGCATCAACGCGGTCGAACACTTCGTGGGCGACTGGGGTATTGAAAACAACATGACCTACACCTCCACGGCGGCCGAAACCGGCAAGAAAGTGGCTGTGATTGGTGCCGGCCCTGCCGGCCTGGCAGCCGCGTATCAGCTGCGTCTGCGCGGCCATGGCGTGACCATTTTCGACGAGCATGCAGAGCTCGGCGGCATGATGCGTTACGGCATTCCCGGCTTTCGCACCCCGCGTGAAATGCTCGATGCTGAAATCAAGCGCATCATCGACCTCGGCGTTGAAACCCGTCTGAAAACCCGCATCGGCTCCGACGTCAGCTTCGAGCAGATCGAAAAGGAATTCGACGCCATCTTCATGGCGATGGGTGCGCAGGCTGGCCGTCCGCTGCCAGTGCCCGGCGCCGAGGCGCCCAACTGCGTGACCGCCGTGGCGTTCCTGCGCGCGTTCAACGAAGGCCGCCTGCAGCACGTCGGCAACCGCGTGGTGGTGATCGGCGGTGGCGATACCTCGATTGACGTGGCGACCGTTGCCCGTCGTCTGGGTAATGTCACCAAAGCGGGCACTGCGGATGATCGTCCGGAAGCGGTGATTGCAGGCCACATGGCGCATGATGTGGCTGCCATCTCCGCCCGTGGCGGCGCTGAAGTGGTGCTGGTGTCGCGTGCCACCATGGACAAGATGGCCGCCAACAAGCATGAAGTTGAACATGCATTGCAGGAAGGCATCGAAATCATTGGTGGTGTGACCCCGGTGGCAGTGGTGGTCGACGAGCGTGGCCGTGCAACGGCGCTGCGCGTGTCCGATTTCGTGATGGAAGGCAAAGAGACCAAACTCGTCGAAGGCACCGAGCGCGACCTGCCGGCCGACCTGATCGTGTCCGCCATCGGCCAGGGCGTCGACTTCACCGGCCTCGAGCAGTTCAACAACAACAACGGCCTGATGAAAGCCGACAAGAACTACCGCTTCCCCGGCAAAGAGCACATCTTCGTCGGCGGCGACGTGCTGCGTCCGCACCTGCTGACTACCGCGATCGGCCATGCCTCCATCGCCGCGGATGGCATCGATGCCTTCCTCAAGGGCAAGGAACTCGACAAGCGCCCGAAAGTGGACGTTCACCACTTCGACGAAATCCGCAAGTGGCTCGAAACCGGACATGAGTACAAGGAAGTCAAAGGCCAGATCTGGGGCACCGATGACCGTAAAGACATCCTGCACAACTTCGAAGACCGTTCGGCGCGTCACATCATTCCGCACAACGATCTGTTCCTCGGTCACTTTCCCAACGTGCCACGGCATGTCCGTGACGTGATCGTGCTGGACAAGGAAGGCGCGCTGGGCAACTTCGAAGAACGTCTGCAGCTTCTGTCCGAAAAGGCAGTCGTCGACGAAGCCAAGCGCTGCATGTCCTGCGGCCAGTGCTTCGAATGCGACAACTGCGTGGTCTACTGCCCGCAGACCGCCGTATTCAAGGTGAAGAAGAAGGACAACCCCACCTTGGGTCGTTACGTCGACACCGACTACGGCAAGTGCATCGGCTGCCACATTTGTGCCGACGTCTGCCCGACCGGCTACATCATCATGGGTATGGGTGACTAAGCGTGGCAGGCAAGATGAAACGCCTCCTGGCGCTGGGTGCGGTCGTGCTGACGACTGCGGCCCTGGCCTGGGCCGGGTTGGATGACGACGACCAGCCCAAGGCCGGTGGCGCACCCAAGCCCGTAATCGCGGAGCCCATCAAGGGTGAACGGTGTGTGGAAGACGAGGCCTACATGCGGCGCAACCACATGAAGCTGCTGGACCATCATCGTGATGAGACGGTGCTTCAGGGCGTCCGCACCAAGAAATACAGCCTCAAGGAATGTATCAACTGCCACGCCAGCAAGAAGACGGGCAGTGTCGCAACCGCCAAAGACGACTTCTGCGTCAGCTGCCACAGCTATGCAGCGGTCAAGATCGACTGCTTTGATTGTCATTCCACCAAGCCGCAAGGCTCGTTGGCGATGCATCCGTTGAACGCTGAAGCCGCGCACTACAAGCACGAGATGGATGGGGATGAGCAATGAGCGAACTGAAATCGATGTCTGACAACGCGCCCAACTCGCCCGAGCGTCGCCGCTTTATCGGTGCAGCCACCGCCACCGCTGCGGGGTTGACCCTTGTCCCGGGCGTCATGCTGATTGAAGTGGCGCATGGGCGTCCCGATGAGCAGGCCGCCAGCAGCGCCGTGCGCTGGGGCATGCTGGTTGACGCGAACCAGTGCGCGACCGGCTGTGATGACTGTGTGACCGCATGCAGCACTGAAAACGGCTGGACCCCGGTCGCCGAAAGCAAGCACCCCAAACAGGCACCGCAATGGATCCGCAAGCTGGAACTGCAGGATCCGCTGACGCAGATGGAAACCAACCTGCCGATGATGTGCCAGCACTGCGCCGAACCGCCGTGCGTCGACGTCTGCCCGACCGGCGCCTCGTTCAAGCGTGCCGACGGCATCGTGCTGGTCAACCGCCACACCTGCATCGGCTGCCGCTACTGCATGATGGCGTGCCCGTACAAGGCGCGCTCGCTGGTTCACGAATCACTGAACGACACCCAGAAGCAGGATGTGCCGCGCGGCATCGGCTGCGTCGAAGCGTGCACCTTCTGTGTGCAGAAGGTCGATCGTGGCGATGGCACCACCGCCTGCGTCGAAGCGTGTACTGCCGCGGGCCACAATGCCCTGCTGTTCGGCGACATGAATGACCCCGAAAGCGAGATATCGAAGCGCCTGCGCGAACTGCCGACCAAGCAGGTACGTGCCGACCTCAATCTCAACCTCGGCGTTCGCTATCACGGAATCTAAATCAACATGGCAAGCATTACCTTCCGCGAAGTAGAAGGCAGCAGCCTGAAGTACTGGCTGCTGTTCGGGGGCATCGGCCTCTTTGTGCTGTTCGGCTTCCTGGCTTATTTGTACATGCATCATCACGGCCACGTCGTGACCGGCATGGACAACCAGATCGTCTGGGGCCTGCCGCACGTTTTTGCCGTGTTCCTGATCGTTGCCGCTTCGGGTGCGTTGAACGTCGCCTCGATTGCATCGGTGTTCAACAAGCCGATGTACAAGCCGCTGGCGCCGCTGTCGGCGATCCTGGCCCTGGCCCTGATGCTGGGCGGCCTGCTGGTGCTGGTGCTCGATCTGGGTCGTTCCGACCGCCTGATCGTGGCAATGACCCACTTCAACTTCAAGTCGATGTTCACCTGGAACGTGTTCCTGTATTCAGGCTTTTTTGGTCTTGTGGGTGCATACCTGTGGACGATGCTGGATCGCAGCGTCAAGTCCTACTCCAAGGCAGCCGGCACGGCGGCGTTCATCTGGCGTCTGACGCTGACGACGGGTACCGGCTCCCTGTTCGGTTTCCTCATTGCACGCGAACTGTACGGCACTTCGATGCTGGCGCCGATGTTCATCATCATGTCGTTTGCCTACGGCCTGGCGATCTACCTGATGGTGCTGGCCGCAGCCTACGCCTGGACCGGCCGCACCCTGGGCGATGCGGTGATGTTGCGTCTGAAGAGCCTGCTGGCCGTGTTTGTCGCCGCGGTGCTCTACTTCGTTGTGGTGTATCACCTGACCAACCTGTACTTCGCCAAGATGGGCAGCGTCGAAGCCTTCATCCTGCGCGACGGCGGTATCATCACCTCGCTGTTCTGGGTGGGGCAGATCGTCATCGGCTGCGTGCTGCCGCTGGTGATTCTGCTGAGCGGTCTGGGCAAGCAGCGCACGTGGATTATGGTGGCCTGCGCGCTCATCATCCTGGGCGGGGTCGCACAGATGTACGTCACCATCATCGGCGCCCAGGCTTATCCGCTCGACATGTTCCCGGGCATGATCGAGAAGAGCAGTTTCTTCGACGGCGAAGTGCACCACTACTCGCCCAGCGTGCCCGAGTTGTTCCTCGGTTTGGGTGGCGTGGCGATCGCGCTGCTGGTCACGACCTTTGCGGTCAAGGTATTGCGCCTGTTGCCGGCAAGCCTGGACGACGCCACGGTCGCCAAGCTGGAACATTGATGCATGATCCTGCCGGGCGGGAGCCTGGCAGGGGATTGGCCGGCATGAATAATTCGGCGCCTTCCCACATCCATCCCATTCGTTGGGCTTCCATGTCCCACAGGGGGACTCCGACTTTCTATGAGGTTAAAACCCCATGAAAGATCGTATGCCCTACAAGAGGACTCCGATTTTCTATGGGGTTAAAACCCCATGAAAAGTCGTATGCCCCGCGTCTTCATTTCAGCTGCCCACAAATCGTCCGGCAAGACGACGCTCACGCTCGGGCTGTGTGCCGCGCTTGATGCACGCGGCCATGTGGTGCAGCCGTTCAAAAAAGGGCCCGATTACATCGACCCGATGTGGCTGGGCATGGCAGCGCGGCGCCCGTGCTACAACCTCGATTTCCACATGATGCAGCGCGATGAAATCGAACGGCAATTCGCGCGTGCTGCGGGGGGCGCACGCATCAGCCTGATCGAAGGCAACAAGGGGCTGTACGACGGACTGGATCTCGATGGCAGCAACAGCAACGCGGCGCTGGCCAAGCTTCTGGGCACGCCGGTGGTGCTGGTGATCGATGCGCGCGGCATGACGCGCGGGGTAGCACCGCTGATTCTGGGCTATCAGGCTTTCGATCCTGAGATCCGCATCGCGGGCGTCATTCTCA
>Ga0326726_10000554_pt1 | contig 34727 bp, 26 predicted proteins | sample MHFenrmetagenome_2_FD_207603 | JGI IMG/M metagenome (GOLD analysis project Ga0326726, IMG submission 207603) | Lab enriched peat soil microbial communities from Michigan Hollow, Ithaca, NY, United States - MHF15MN | ecosystem: Environmental > Terrestrial > Soil > Wetlands > Peat | place: USA...
AGCCCCCGCGGAGAGTGCACGAGGATCTCCGCGACCCCGGCCTTCGGGAAATATTTCCTGACTATGCCGATGTAGATCTTCGTTTCCGTCGCCTCCGAACCGTGGTATTTTGCCCATGCCCGAGCAGGGCGTCCGAAGTAGAAGCCGTTCGAGAATCCGCGATTGTAGACTCTGGCGAGTTCCTCCTCAAAGCCTGCCGAGAAAGCTCTGTATGCTTCATGGAAGCCCTCCTCATGCCGATGGGCGGCGATGAAGTCGATCGCCTTTCGGTAGCATGCCGTGGTCGTCGATACATATTCGGGGCTCCGGTTCCGGCCTTCGATCTTGAAGGCCCCGATGCCGGCGTCGTAAAGCTGGTCAAGGAAGGTGATCGTGCAGAGGTCTTTCGGGCTCATCACATAGTCGGTGCCGATTTCGAGCTGGTGATCCTCCTCGTCGTCGGTGATCAGGTAGGAGCGGCGGCAGGGCTGCAGGCACTCCCCGCGGTTCGCCGAGCGCCCGAAGAGCTCCTGCGAGATGAAGCATCGTCCCGAGACGGCCACGCACATTGCGCCGTGCACGAAACACTCTATGGTGACCGGCAGCTTCTCCTCGTCGATGCGGGCGGTGATCGACGCCGCCTGTTCTAGGGTCAGCTCCCTGGCCGGAACGATCATCCTTGCGCCCAGCGAGGCGTAGAAGCCGACGGCCTCGAAGTTGCTCACCGAAGCCTGCGTCGAGAGGTGGAACGGCATTTCGTGCCTCATGCAGGCGTTGATGACCGCCGTGTCCCAGCAGATCACCGCGTCCAGGCCCGCTTTTTTGGCAGACGAAACTACCGAGTCGATCGTCCCGATTTCAGCGTCGTAGATCATGGAGTTCAGTGCAAGATAAGCCCTGGCGCCATGGCTGCTGCAGAGCCGCGCGATGCCTCCGAAATCGCCTGTTTTGAACCCCTTGCTGGCTGAGCGCATGTTGAAGCCGTCTGCCCCGAAATAGACGGCGTCGGCGCCGGCGTCGAGGGCGGCACGCATCGAGGTCCAATCTCCGGCGGGAGAGATGAGTTCTGGTTTGTTTCGCAATATCGACACTGGTAAAGGGAAAAAGTGGGCAAGTCTCCAGTCCGCCAAGTTCGGTGAAGAACGGCGAAAACCGAATTATTCGTTATAATATGAGCAAAAATAATCAGTCACCCGACAACACCATGAATGAACGACTGGCCTCCGGGCTTTTTGCCGGCCTGTCCGCCGCACTGATCATCGCCGAAGCCTCAATGGCCGCCATTTATGGTTTCCAGCCGGGTCCGATCCTTTTTTGCCTCTCGATCTACGCCGGGGCGGCGGGAATCCTGTTTTCCCTGCGGACCCTTCTCGAAGGCGGCAGCCGTGGCGTCGAAAGCGTTTCGGAACGAAGGGCCAGGGCGATGCAGGACCGGAACATGGGCAATATCCTCGAGGGCTATGACGTCGACGAGGAGTTTATCGGGCACGGACGGGGAAGCCGCAAGTCCTCTTCGGCCAAGGCTTCCGGTGATGCCCGGCCTCTCGACGAGGAGGAGCTGAGGTCTGCTGTCATTAACTATGCTGCCATGGCAGGCGGTCTTGTCAGGCTGAGGGAGACGCTCGAATCGATGGATGATCGTGCTTTCGGGATGATGGCCCGTAACGCGGGGATCACCGGCGTCACCAGGGAGCATGCGCTCGCAGTGGCGATTGAGCTTGCTGCCGGAGGCGAAGCCGGAAAAAATGAGGAAGCGCCGAGGCTTTCTATCTCACTCGACCGCGAGACCTTCGACGACTATATCCGGCGGGGCATGACAGAAGGCGATCACGGTCATGACGGGGATGAAGGAGCAGGGTTTTCCGTCGGGCTGGATGCCGACAGACTGTCCGCCTTGCCATCAGAACCGCCGACCGATTTTTCCCACGATCCGAAAGCGATCTTTTCCAAAATCAACCGGGCGGGCGGGAAGCGATGAGGCGCCCATCGTATCCGCCGCTGAGCAAAGCCATGCTCAGCCGCCTGGCAAAGCTCGGGCAGAAAAAATATCGTGATATCGAGGGGCTGTTCCTCGCCGAAGGGTTGCGCACAGTGAGCGAATTGCTCGACCGGCTGCCGGATCCCGAAATGCTTCATGCGCTCGTCCTCGAAGAGAGCGCCGTCGGCCGGATGAGCGGCCTCGAACGTTTCAGGGGGAAGGTGTTTATAGCCGATGCGGACTCTTTTGCCCGATTGGCGCAGACAACGACGCCACAGGGCGTGTGCGGGGCTTTCAGGAAGCAGCCGGCCGGAAAATTCCAGCCCGGTCTCGGCAGCTCGTTTGTCGTGGCGCTCGACGACGTGCAGGATCCCGGCAATGTAGGCACCATAATCCGTACGGCCGCCTGGTTCGGCGCGGAGGCAGTCATCTGCGGTGAGGGCACGGCAGATCCCTATAACGCCAAAGCGGTCAGGTCGAGCGCAGGCAGCATTCATGCGGTCAGGATCATCTCCGTACCCAGCCTCGTCCAGGAGTTGCAACGCCTCCAGGGCGAAGGGTTCATGGTGTCGGCGGCGGCGCTCGAAGGCAGCGATTACCGCAGTTTCCATGATTGGCCCGTCCGGAGGGCGCTGGTTATCGGGAACGAGGCCAACGGCATCAGCCCCGACGTGCTCGATCTGGCCGATCGTCTGCTGCTTATTCCCCATGCAGGCGCCACTCCGCCCGTCGAATCGCTCAACGCTTCGGTGTCAGCGGGTATCCTGATCTCCACCCTGTCGTTCGTCTGAGGGGAACTTTTTTGTTTTACACGATTCAGTTGTTTGCCGGTTTTTGTACAGCACGGTGAGAGCGGATAGTAAAGATATTGGGCTGAAGCCCGAAGAATTATGTTGATCTCTCTCCCCCCGGACTTCACTCCTCCTTATTCAGGGGGACTTCAGTTCCCCGGACATTTAAATCTTACATTTTCTTCAGTTGCCCCGGACTTCAGTCCAATATCTTTTTTCTGACCAATCGGGACATGAACAGGACTACTTGTCCATCTCATTTCATGGTGATCCTGAAAAAGGAGCGAATCATCACCGTCCCGGCGGGGTGAAACATTTCGCAGGCTTCGGTTGTTCGATTGGTTGCCTCCTTTTCAAATCCGGGCGGGGCATCGGGTGACGGATGCCGCCATACGATAGAGCCTGACGGTATGCTGAAGACGGCCGTGCTTGCGTTCGCAACTTTTTTCGCAACAATCGGCCCGGTCGATCTGGCGGGCGTCCTGGCTGCACTGACGCCCTACCATACTGCAGGAGAGCGGCGGGCACTGGCCGTAAAGGCGGTCGTGATTGCTGCATGTATTCTTCTGTCCTTTGCTTTCGGCGGCAAGACGCTGCTCGACTATCTCGGCATTTCGCTGGCAGCACTGAGGATATCCGGCGGAATCCTGCTGTTGCTACTCGGTATCTCGATGGTGTTCGGAAAAGGTGCCGGTGGTCCGCGATCGTCCGAAGAGGAGACCATCGAGGCGATGCAGAAAAAGGACATCTCCGTGTTTCCCCTCGCCATGCCGCTCATCGCCGGGCCGGCGTCGATCAGTGCTTCCGTGCTTCTCATGGCCGGCACGAAGGGTGATCTGCTGCAGCAGGCAGCCGTCATCACAGGTATGATGGCCGTGCTTGCCGTCACCCTGCTGCTGTTCATGGCGGCTTCCGGTGTCCAGCGCCTGCTGGGGGTGACCGGTCTGCACGTGATCAGCCGCACGGTCGGAGTTGTGCTTTCGGCTCTGGCCGTGCAGTTTATGCTTGACGGGATACGGGAGAGCGGATTATTGAGATGACGGTACAAACGAAGGTTTTTCACAAAGGAGAGTTGCCCTCATGCTTCAAGCCATTGAACAACTGATATTCAGGAACCTCACTCCACTGTCGATACGGCACCTCCCCCCGCCTGACATCGGTGACGCTTCCGGTCTTTCGGCCTCGGTCTACAGGCAGATGGAGCAGGAGTTCCAGACAGTGCCTCCGATCACGATGCACCACCTGAACCCTTCGCTGATGGCCGGTGTCTGGAGTGCCTGCCGTGAGTCGCTGATCGCCGGACCGGACCGGTTGCTCAAGGAGTCGGTCGCAGTCGCGGTCTCGAAGTCCAATCGCTGTCCGTACTGCGTACAGGCGCATACCTCGATGCTTCGGGGGTCTGGCGATATGGTGGCGCTCCGTGCAGCCGAGGGCAACGGAGACGGCAAGGAGGCCTTCAGTGAGGCCGTCTCCTGGGCGGCAGCTATCGGCAAGGTTTCGGCGCAGCCTCCCGTTGCCCCTTTTTCACGTGAAAAAGCCCCGGCCGTCCTGGCTACTGCCGTACTGTTCCACTACATCAACAGGATGGTCAATATCTTTCTCGACGACACGATGATGCCGATCGTCGGCAAGGTCCCGGTGATCGGCGATCAGGCGTTAAAGATTTTCAGCAACGCTGTGTCTGGGCGGATCGTCACAGTCGACGTCGCACCTGGAATTTTCCTGACGGCAGCTCCTCTGACGGCTTTGCCTGGAGCATTCCGTTGGGCGTCGGGTGCTCCAAATGTGGCGGGAGGCCTTCTCCGTTTCGCATCGGCGGTCAATGCCGCATCTTCGACTTCGGTCGATGTCGGGGTGCAGGAGTTGGTTGGCCAGGCCATCGCTGCCTGGGAGGGTGAAAATCAGGAGCCAGGAAAGGAGTGGCTGAACAGGATGGTTGCCCCCCTGCCTCAACAGACGCGTCCTCAGGCAAGAATGGCTCTTCTGGCAGCGATGGCTTCATGGGCTGTCGACGATGCCGAGATTGCGGCCTTCAAACGCACAGGTATGGGCGACAGGGAGCTGCTCGACACGGTGGCCTGGGGTGCATATCTTGCGACGGAGAGGATTGCAGGGTGGATCGCTCCCGGATAAACAGCAAGGACCAATGGGACGAAAGGGACCGAAAGGACATAAGGGGTTCGAGAGGAAAAGATGATGCAGCAAAGCCTCTTCATTTCCCGTGCGGATAGATTGCTTCGTTGGCTTTTGTAAGGATCTCTGAAAAAGATGAGTCAGGATATTGGGCTGAAGCCCGAAGAATTTTTTGAGGAATCTTCTCCCCGGGCTAAAGCCCGGGGCAACAGGAAGAGAATGTAAGACTGAATGTCCGGAGGGTTAAAACCCTCCTGAGTATGGGAGGCTGAAGCCCGGGGCAACTGGAAGAGAATGTAAGACTGAATGTCCGGAGGGTTAAAACCCCCCTGAGTATGGGAGGCTGAAGCCCGGGGCAACTGGAAGGCAATGTAAGACTGAATGTCCGGAGGGTTAAAACCCTCCTGAGTAAGGGAGGCTGAAGCCCGGGGCAACTGAAGACAATGTAATAGTTTAATGTCCGTCGAGGTGGTCTCGAAAAAGTTGTCGATTGCAATCTTGACCCTGGGATCGCCGAGATCCAGTCAGGCAATTCATACGTATGCTTCGGCTTGGCAACCTGCAAAGTCATTTTTTGTTGATTAGTCTAAATGCAGAGCCCTTTTTAAGATCTTTGAAAATGCCGAGATGGCGCTCGGCGCTCCCGGCAAAAGAAAAAGGCCGCCTCATTTTGACTTATGAGACAGCTTCCTCTGAGTGTTGGCGGGTTTTCTGATTCGTTCGCGTCACCCTCTAGCCGTTCACGACGATTTCTCGGGCGCTGTTTTGGGTTCAGTTACTCCTGCCTGACGACCAGCACGGGGTAGTCGATGTCGTCGACCAGGTTCCGGATGGTCTCTGCGGGTAGGTCCATGCGATCTCCAAGCACGAGGAGCCCTGAATCGATCATCCTGATATAGCGGGCGAGCTGGTGGCCGTCGGTCAGCGGGAGATGGTGGTATTCCGTCGGTATGCCGGAGGATTCGACGAGCGGGCCGACCGCCTGCAGGCAGAGCTCTTCGGCGTCCGGTGCAGGATCGGTTACAATGAGGTGAAGGATGCTTTCCGGCCCCGCGATCTCCAGCGCGACTTCAAGGGCGCGCATCGAACCTTCAGATCCGTCGTAAAGCACGAGCAGCGGCCCTTCTGCAGCCGTGACGCCGGGGCGCATCAGCAGCACGGTCTTCTTGCCTTCGTTCAGTGCTGTCCGAGCCGTCGATCCGAGCCCCTTGCGGCACGAAGGCGACCTTCCGCTGCGTCCGAGCACGAGGATGTCCGCTTCGGGGGCCGCCGACATCAGCTCTTCAGGCACCATGCCCCGCAGTACCCTGAACGTATGGCGAATCGTGAGGGCCTCGGCGGTTTGCTGCAGCATCTCACTTGCCTGGCGCGCCTGGAGCCTGAGCAGTCGTTCGAGCCGGACGGGGTCGAGTTTCCCCGTCGTCGAGCTGTACCGCCTCACCACGTCTACGAAAGGCAACCCGGCCATGTGCAGCAGGTTGATGTCCTCGACGAAGATGCCTATCAGTTCAGCCTGAAGCCGGGAGGCCATCTCTGCGGCAGCGTCGAGCGAAGCCCTGCTGTGCGGCGAACAGTCCAGTGCGACCGCGATCGAGCGGATCATGCCTGTTTTCATCGATGAGTGCATTGCAGGTTCGCTCCCTTTTACCGGTTAGCTTTTCGTTTGATCTTTATCGTGGTCGGCGGCGAACGATTTCTGCTTTTCAGCCATGGCCGTGAGCCGCTCGAAGACCATCGCGTTGACCGTTCCGGGCGGCCATGTTCCACCGGCGACAGGTTCGCCCGCCGGAACGCCGGTCAGGATTTCGATGCCCTGATCGACATGCGAGACAGGGTAGATCGAAAAGAGACCCGATTCGACGGCTTTGACGATGTCGTTCCTGAGCATCAGGTGCCTGACGTTCGAAGCCGGAATCAGCACGCCGTGGTGTCCGTTCAGTCCCCGCTCGTTGCAAAGATCGAAAAATCCCTCGATTTTTTCATTGACTCCGCCGATCGCCTGCACTTCACCGTACTGGTTGACCGAACCGGTAACGGCGAAGCACTGCCTGACAGGGATTGAGGCGATCGCGGAGAGCAAGGCGTACAGCTCGGCCGATGATGCGCTGTCTCCGTCGACACCGCTGTAGGACTGCTCGAAGACCAGCGTGGCCGAAAGCGAGAGGGGCTGGTCGGCTGCATAGCGTGCACCGAGGAATCCCGACAGGATCATCACTCCTTTCGAATGGATCGGACCGCCCATCTCGACCTCCCGTTCGATGTCGATCACCTCGCCCTTGCCGAGCCTGGCCCGTGCCGTAATCCGGCTTGGACGCCCGAAATTCCTGTCGCCCAGCGAATAGACGGCAAGGCCGTTGATCTGGCCGATCTTTTCCGAGTCTGTATCGATCAGGATGGTGCCTCGCATCATGGCCTCCTGCAGTCGCTCCTGGATGCGTGAGGCACGGTGCAACTGCGAGTCGAGCACCGCCTGGACGTCGTCGGCCGTCACGGTATCCCGCCCGGCTCCCGAAGCGAGGTAATCCGCCTCGTGGACGAGGTCGCAGATTCCCTGCAGGTTCGTGGTCAGCTTGGTCGCATCGCCGGCCAGGCGGGAGCCCTGTTCGATGACCCTTGCTACAGCTCCCCGGTCGAAATGGCGCAGTTTTTCGCGCACCGCCATCGATCCGATCAGCCGCGCGTAGGCAAGATGGGTTTCATGGTTCCTGTCCATTTCGTCCTCGAAATCGGCGGCCACCTTGAACAGCTCGTTGAAATCGGGATCGTACGTGCTGAGAAGATAATAGAGCATTCGCTCACCGAGCAGGATAACCTTGATATCGAGAGGGATCGGTTCCGGTTCGAGGGAGATCGTACTGACCAGGCTGTAGAGCTGAGCGAGCGATTCTATGCGAACCTGCCGTGTACGTATCGCTTTTTTCAGGGCTTCCCATGCGAACGGTTCCATGAGCAGCCTTCGTGCATCGAGGATGAGGTAGCCGCCGTTGGCCCGGTGGAGGGCGCCCGGTTTGATCAGCGTGAAATCGGTGACCAGCGTGCCCATCTGTGCAGAGTGTTCGATATCGCCGATAAGGTTCAGACACGCGGGTTTATCTTCGAGGATCACCGGTGCGCCGTTCATTCTGCTGTTGTCGATCATCACGTTGACCCGGTATCGGATGAAGAAACGACCTCGGATCATCTGCTTCTGTGATGTTTGCATCATGAAAAGCTCATGGTCCGGCTGTGCTTTTTCGAGGAACTGATCGAAGTTCTCGACGATGTCGTTTTCGATGGCGTCTAGATAGCGGACCACATCAGCAAGCACCAGATATTTGGATCTGATCTCTCCCATGAGGGGCTTCAGGGCGAATCCGGAGACTTCACGATTCAGCTCCTTGATCTTTTCGACGGATTCACGGTGCCATTTCGGGATCTGCGCCATGATCGACTGGAGTCTGTCCCTGAGCATCTCGATCTCCTTTTCGATCGTAGCGCGATCCTCCGGTTTCATGCGCAAGTAATTATCGGATTCGATCACCTTTCCCTTGTGGGTCGGGGCGAAGGCGAATCCGCCGGGAGTGCGGATGAGTGCGATTTCATGTTCCTGCGCGTCACGTTCGAGTTCTTCGATCGCTTTGCCCTGCTGCTCCTGGAAGGACTCCTGGATCTCCTTTTCCCTCGACTGGTACTCTTCGCTACTGAAGGCCGTCGGCATGACGCTGAAAAGGGTTTCGACGAGGTGGTCCATGTCGTTACTGAGCTTGCAAGCTGTGCCGGGAGGCAGTCGAAGAGCTTTCGGGTTCCTCGGTTTCTCGAAGTCGTAGACATAGCACCAATCGTCCGGCCGTGGCGCTCCAGGGGCCAGGGTGCTCAGGAACTGCAGCACGGCCGACTGCTTGCCCGTGCCGGCCGGACCGAGGGCAAAGAGGTTGAAGCCGTCGTGCCTGATGCCCATGCCGAGCCGGATGGCATCGAGGGCCCGTTGCTGGCCCGCAATTTCGACCTTGCCGTCAAGGTCGGCCGTTGTCTGAAATTCGAACTCCTGGGGATCACATTGGCTGAACAGCTGACAGGGGGCAAGCTTTCCAGGGACTTGCATGTCGGGTGCTCCTTTATTCCGGTCGAAAGAAGGTCGGTTGTCTGGGAACGGTGTCTGCCGGAATCAGCGGTTCGTTCCATCGAGGGTTTTGCATGAAACGCCGGCATGCTTCGTTCAGCTGCGGGGATTTCATGTAAACCCTTTATCTGATAGAACTCACCGAACGGCTGAAATGGTTCCCGGCGACGTTGTCAGGCTTCGTCTGTCTCTTCGATGGCCTTGTGCAGATGTATCGGTTCGCCCGCTTTTTTCCTCAGCCGGAGGTTGAGCATCTCCACGCAGACAGAGAAGGCCATCGCGAAATAGATGTAGCCTCTCGGGAATTCGAATCCGGCACCTTCGGCAAGAAGCGTGACGCCGACCAGGATCAGGAAGCTGAGGGCCAGCATCTTGATGGTCGGGTGTCGCTCGACGAACTCTCCGATCGACTTCGAGGCTACCATCATGATGGCCACGGCGATCATGATGGAGAGGATCATGACCGGAATATCCTTTGCGAGACCGACTGCCGTGATGACCGAGTCGAGCGAAAAGACGATGTCGATGAGCGCGATCTGGATGAGGGTAGCGACAAATCCCGACGCCGAGCCTTCGCCGGCTTCGTTCTCGCCCCCTTCCAGGCTCTGGTGAATCTCATGGGTGCTTTTGGCGAGCAGGAACAGGCCCCCGCCGATGAGGATGATATCCCGGCCCGTCACACCATGTCCGAAGATCGAGAAGAGGTCGGCTGTCAGGCCCATGACCCAGGTGATCGAGAGCAGGAGGGCGATCCGGGTGAGCATGGCCAGACCGAGGCCGAGAATCCGTCCGGGGCTCTGCTGTGCCGTGGGCATGCGGCCGACGATGATGGTGATGAAGATGATGTTGTCGATGCCCAGTACGATCTCGAGCGACGTCAGCGTCGCAAGGGCTATCCAGGCTTCGGGGCGAAGAATCCATTCCATTGGGGTAGAAGCAAAATGATGTAGTTGCAGCTCAATATCCAGTCAATGTACATCTGAAGCTGATGACCGGCAAAAATCCGGTTCTTTACGGCGAAAATTCTACATTTAAATTTACAGGCTTATATCAGTTTTGCTCTTGCCATGACCGATTCGTACGATGCAGAGACACATGCCGGGTTGAAACGATGTTTCGACAGCGGAAGGACCCGGTCTGTTGAATGGAGATTGTCACAGCTCCGGGGGCTCGACTCTTTTCTGCATGAGCAGGAGGCTTCGATCGCCAGGGCCGTGCATGATGATTTCCGGAAGCCGGAGGCTGAAATGTTTCTGACCGAGACCAGCTATCTTGCCGGCGAAATCAGGCATGTCGTCCGAAACCTCCACCGCTGGATGCGTCCCCGACGAGTAGGCGTGCCTCTGCAATACCTGCCTGCCCGGGCATTCGTCGAGCGGGAACCGCTCGGCGTCGTACTCGTCATCGGCGCATGGAACTATCCCCTCCAGCTTTGCCTCGCTCCTCTTGTCGGGGCGCTTTCAGGCGGCAACTGTGCCGTCGTCAAACCTTCGGAGCTGGCTCCGGCCACATCGAAACTGCTTGCATCCACCCTTCACGAGTACCTCGATCCGGAAGCGGTCAAGGTGTGCGAGGGCGGTGCGAAGCAATCCGCTGATCTCCTGCGCCACCGGTTCGATCGAATCTTTTTTACCGGCAGCCGTCAGAAGGGTCGGGAGGTGATGGAGGCTGCGGCGCGTCATCTTACCCCGGTGACGCTCGAACTCGGGGGGAAGTGTCCCTGCATCGTGACGGAGACGGCCGACTTGCGAGTAGCCGCCCGGAGGATCGTCTGGGCGAAATTCCTCAATACCGGACAGACCTGTGTCGCACCGGATTACCTGCTCGTTCACCATGCCGTCGAGGAGCGCCTGCTCGAAATGATGAAGGAGGCCCTGGATCATTTTTACGGTGCCGATCCGAAAGCGAGTTCCGATTACGGACGCATCGTCGACGCCCGGAATTTCCGGCGGATCAGGGATCTCCTTCGCGAAGGAGCGCTGTTCGCGGGGGGTGGATCGGACGAATCCGAACTCTATATCGCTCCGACGATCGTCCGGGGTGTGCGGCCCGGTTCCCCGCTCATGCAGGAGGAGATTTTCGGCCCCGTGCTCCCGGTTATTCCGTTCCAGTCGCTGGCGAACGCTTTGGAGCATGTCCGGTCTGAGCCTGAACCGATCGCAGTCTACCTTTTTTCCCGTGATCGCGGCGAGCTGAAGCAGGTCAGAGCGCAAACCCGGAGCGGAGGCATCTGCTGCAACGACCTTCTTTTTCAGGCCGCTATCCCGGGCCTGCCTTTCGGCGGAAGGGGATTGAGCGGGATGGGCGTCTATCACGGCATTGCCGGTTTCGAGACATTTACCACCCAGAGGAGCGTGCTCGATCGCACCGGTTTTCCCGATCCGGATCTCCGATACCCTCCATACAGTGCAGGCAAATTTCGCCTGCTCAGGAAAATCGTAACAATGTTTTCATAGCATGGATACCTGGACGAGTGAGAAAGCAGCCCCGATGAGGGGATCAGAAGCCAGGACAGGCCTGGCTTTCGGCGGTGGCGTGGTGCTCGGGGCGGCGCATATCGGCGTCCTGAAAGCGATGCAGGAGTTGGGATTCAGGGCTGATTGCGTGGCCGGCACAAGCATTGGTTCGTTCGTTGCTGCGCTGCACGCCTTCGGTAAAAGCTGGGAGGAGATCGAAAAAGTAGCCCTGGAGCTCGACTGGTCCGACCTTTCAGGGCTTACGATCTCCGGCTACGGCCTGCTCTCCATCAGGAAGTTCGGCGACATCGTCAATCGCCTGCTCGGCTCTTGCAGGATCGAAGATGCCCCGGTCCCCCTGGCGATAGTTGCGACCGATATCTGTACCGGCAGGAAAGTGGTGATGCGAAGGGGGGATGTGGCCATGGCAGTCATGGCCAGCTCTTCGATTCCAGGCATTTTCAAGCCGGTGGAACACCACCGGATGCTGCTGGTAGACGGGGTGCTGACCGAGAACGTCCCGGTTTCCCCACTGACCGATATGGGCGCCGAAAGGATTGTCTGTATCGACCTGCTGGGCAGGCATACCTTCCGGCGGCCGGAACATATGGCCACCCTGCTGCTCAATGCGTTCTACAGCGCGATGCGCTCCGTTTCGCAGATGCAGATACAGAACGCCGATCTGGTGATCAGTCCCGATCTGTCGGGTTTCAGCCTTGTCGATATGTCTGCGGTGCCTGCTATTGTCGACACAGGATACCGCGAGTCGTTTCCATTGATCAAGAGCTGGATGGAGCGCGGAAAATGAAAAAGCAGCGACTGCTCCCCGTTCTCGCCATGCTCCTTTTCCTGCCGTCATTCTCCATGGCGGCTTTACCGCCGCAGGGAGGAGCGATGGGCATAGCCCGCCCTTATGCTTCAGGAGTGAAAATCAACGGACCCCGGCTTGGAGATGCCGATTACGATCTTTCGGAGACGAAGGGCGGGAAGGCATCACTGAACGATGAATGGCGAACGCTTACGGGCAGGGTATTGTACCAGAGAAGCAGGCTGGACTATCAGGGCAGCAATTTCTCTGTGTACACGCTCATGACGGAAGGGATGCTCGATTTTTATTCCCGTGACGAACTGCTCCTGCGGCCGTACCTCTCCGCCGGACTGAGCTATGCGACGGTCGACGCAGAGGCGCTCGGAAGGGATGGTGACGATGAGACCCTGATTCTCCAGCTTGGCGCCGGAGTCGGGTTGCAGCTTTCGCCAGCTGTCATGGTCGATGCGCGTTACCGTTACATCCATCCGTTCGATCGCCGGTTGCGGGTATACGGAATGCCCTTCGAGATGGATGTCGCCACCCATAACCTCCTTATCGGGATGCGGTTCAGTTTCTGATCCGTCATCCGGACGGCTTCGTTTCACTGTTCCCGTAATGTCGCCGTTATGTGGAAACGGAGCCGGAGGCTTGTTCCGGCTTCCCCTTTTTTGTAAAATGAAGATGAAACCCTCTCGAATACGGTTCGACCTATTCTCGCCTCAGAGCCGTTCATTGCAAGCTGTAGTTCAGTATCAAGATCCCTGACGTACAATTTCCTGCGATTTTCCATCCCCGATGGTATTGCCGGTGCGTTCTCGAAGAGTCGACAGTTCAACAGTGAAAAGCAAGGAGGAACCTATGCCTATCCGCAGGTTAAGGGATTTTCTCGACAGCCATCATGTAAGGTATTTCGTCATCAGCCACTCTCCGGCTTACACGGCGCAGGAGATCGCTGCCGTCGCCCACGTACCCGGAAAGACGATGGCTAAAACGGTGATGGTCTCCATTGGCGGCAAAATGGCCATGGCGGTCCTGCCTGCCTCCAGGCATCTCGATTTCGAGCTGCTGCGGGCGCTGAGCGACACCAGGGATGTGGAGCTGGCCGAAGAGAAGGAGTTCAGCGGCCTGTTTCCCGAATGTGAAATAGGTGCGATGCCTCCTTTCGGCAATCTTTACGGCATGGAGGTTTACGCCGACGACGAACTTGACGAAGCCGACGAGATCACCTTCAATGCCGGCGCCCATACCGAGCTTCTCAGGCTTGCCTGGGCCGACTATAAAAAGCTGGTGAATCCGCTTATGGCAAGGCTTTCCCTGAGGCCTTGACCTTGCGATCTGCGTGAGGCTTTTTACGCGGGAAATATTACCTTTGACAGTGCAATAGCCTGTCATTGGGAAAGGTATGATTGATCGGGATTTTCCGGTCCAGTAAAAGCTCCCGTAACAGGGCATCGAAATGATTATCAGATTTCGCCGACTTGCGATATGAAGATAGCCTTATATGCGGGGACCTATGTGAAGGATAAGGATGGGGCTGTACGGTCGATCTATCAGCTGGTTGCGTCCCTCATCAGGAGCGGCCACCGGGTCGCGGTATGGTCTCCGGACATTTCCGACCAGGGGAATGGTGCTGTCCTGGTCCATAAAGTACCGTCCGTTCCGATTCCGCTTTACCCGGATTACCGGCTTGGTTTTTGCCTGGCCAGAAACGAACGCGAGCTCGAACTGTTTTCGCCGGACCTCATCCACATATCGACACCCGATATTGTCGGGAGAAAATTTCTGCAATTCGCAAAGAAACGCGGGATTCCTGTCGTATCGGTCTTTCACACCGATTTCCCCTCCTATCTCAGCTACTATCGCCTCGGTTTTGCCAAAGAGGTCGTATGGAGCATGCTTGTCCGTTTTTACAATGCCTGCGATATCGTGCTCGCTCCGAACGAAAGCGTCAGGAGCAAGCTTGAAGCGCATGGTATCCGCAATATAGAGGTCTGGTCGAGGGGAGTCGACAAAGAGCTGTTCGATCCTTCACGCCGTTCCGAAGCGCTGCGCAGCGCATGGCAGGCATCAGGCAAGACCGTGTTCATCTACACCGGCAGATTCGTGTTCTACAAGGACATCGAGGTCGTGATGAGTCTTTACAAGCGTTTCATGGACGAAGGTTACAGCGATCGCGTCCGGTTCGTCATGATCGGGTCGGGGCCTGAGGAGGAGCTTATGAGGCGTCGTATGCCCGAAGCGGTGTTTACCGGATATCTTACGGGAAAGGCCCTCCCCGAAGCCTACGCGAGCGGAGACGTCTTCCTCTTCCCATCCACGACGGAAGCGTTCTGCAACGTCGTTCTCGAAGCGCTCGCTTCCGGTCTGCCGGCTGTCGTATCCGATACAGGGGGATGCATGGAGCTGGTCAGGCGGTCTCAGGGCGGTATTGTGGCAAAAGCCGGCGACATCGAACAGTTCTACGTCTCATGCCTGCGTCTGATGCAGGATGGCGAGGAGTTGCGCGCGATGAGGGCCCGGGGACTCGCATTTGCAGAAAACAAATCATGGGAGGCCATCAACGGCTCCCTGATCAATCGCTACCAGGAGATGTCCGCAGCCATGCTTGCCGGGGGGTGAACGATGCGGCTGGTTTGTTTGTTCTGCATTCAACGTTCTGTTGTCGAAGGGGCGATTCGGCTCGGATCCCCCGGAATCTGTACCTCTTTTTACCGGTATTACCCGTTTTACCCGTTTCAGTCAGCCGGGTTTCGGGGTTTCGCCCGAAAACTCAAGTGCGTGTAGTGCATTACGTCCACTCTTTCCGGTGAGTGTCGTTCAGCAGTTTACAACCCATATTCCCTGACCATGTCACCATCATCGCCATCATACGAGGAGTTGTTGAAAAGGGTAGCTGAGCTCGAGTCGGCGCTCCTGATGCGCAGCCTGATCGAAGACGAGTCCCCCGGCAGCAGGCTGGTTCCGGGTGAACCGCTTTCAGAACTGACCTGTAAGGATCCTGATGATTCATCGGTGAAAAAGGAGCTCGAATACAAAACCCGTGAGCTCGAGCGCTCCCGTATCATGCTGGATGAGACTCGCCATCATTTCAGGGCGACAGAGGCCATGTTCAGTGCCATTCTTGCCAGCAGCCCCGATACGGTTATTTATGTCGATTCAGCCCACAGGGTCATTTACATGAACCGGAATCTTCCCGGTTATGCATTGGAGGATCTTACAGGAAAGCATCTGTGCGCCATGCTTCTTCCCGAGTTTTATGACAAATGCCATTCGACTGTCGAGTCGGTGTTCAGTACCGGGGAACCTTCAAGGATGGAAAGCTGCATTCTGTCGAAAGATGGTCACTGGATGTGTCTTGAATCGCGTTTTTCGCCCTGTTTCGAGGATGGCGTCGTGTCAGCGGTAGTCATAATCACCGCCGAAATCACCGACAGGAAAAGAATGGAGCTTGATGTGGCCAATTCCATCAAGGATCTCGAACGGTTCAACAGTCTGATGGTCGGCCGTGAGCAGCGCGTCGTGGAGTTGAAGTCCGAGGTCAACCGGTTGTGTGCGCAGATCGGGAAGCCGCTTCGATACAGTTTTTCGCTCGACGAAACGCATGAAATCGACCAGCTCTTTTCCCTCCGTTATGCAGAGGACGGCTCGTTTTTCCAGGGGAACGCGACTTCAGACGAGGCGGCGGCGAAAGCCCAGGGTTCCGCACAGCGGGCCTCCGCTCAGCGTGAAGCGCTCCTGAACCTTGTGGAAGATGCCGTACTGGCCCGTAACGCCCTGATCGAGACGAACCGAAAGCTCGAGGAATCGATTCGTAACGCCCAGCTCCTGACCATGAAGGCCAAGGCGGCCAATGCAGCGAAAAGCGAGTTCCTTGCAAATGTGAGCCATGAGATCCGGACGCCTATGAACGGTGTCATCGGCATGTCGGACCTGTTGCTCGAAACACCCCTCAGCCCGGAACAGAGAAAATATCTGGAGACCATCATCTCCAGCGGCAGGAACCTGCTGAGGCTGATCAACGACATTCTTGATTTTTCGAAAATCGAAGCCAACCGGCTCGAACTCGAAATCGTCGATTTCAATCTTCTTTCCCTGCTCGAAGACGTTACGGAAATGCTCGGTCTCGAAGCGCACGAAAAAGGACTCGAGATTACGCTCATTCCTGATACGGCATTGCCGGAGCTGGTGACAGGGGATCCGTCGAGGATCAGGCAGGTGCTGATCAATCTGATCGCCAACGCCATCAAATTCACTCCTTCCGGTGAAATTCTGGTCAGGGTGGAGGTGGAGGAGGAGTCCGGTGACAATGTTTTCCTTCGTTTTTCGGTGACCGATACCGGGATCGGCATTCCCGAGGATTGTATGGCTTCGATCTTTGCCCCTTTCATCCAGGGCGACGGATCGACGATCAGGAAATACGGCGGAACCGGTCTCGGGTTGTCCATATCGAACCATCTGGCGCTCAGGATGGGCGGCGACATCACCGTCACCAGCAAAGAGGGGGAGGGTTCGACCTTCACTTTCCGAGTCAGGCTTTCGCTGCAGCAGGGGCGATCGGATGTCGTTCAAAGGAAAGTTCCTGGACGTGCGGGTCTGCGGGTGCTGCTCGTCGACGGTCATCCGGAACGGCGCGCCATGCTCGGAAAACTGCTCCGCTCATGGTCCTGCCGCTGCACCGATGCGTCCGACGGCTCACGGGCCGTAGCCATTGTCGAGCAGGCGCTGAATGCCGGCAGAACCTGGGATATCGCCATCATCGACGACAACCTCGAAGGCATGCCTTCCGTCGAGCTGTGCCGCTGGTTCAGGTCCCAGGCCACCACACGGGATATACGGATCATCGTGATGCAGGCCTACGGCAGGCGTGAAACCTTGGCCATGCCTTTCGACACAGAGGTCGACATATTCCTGCACAAGCCTGTTCGCCGCAAAGTCCTCTTCGAGGCGATCGCCGGATTCGTGCAACGCATGAAGTCGATGAAGGACGATCGGATGGCGACCGCCGCGGTACAGGCCGAATCGCCGCTGTCGCGACTGGAGGCCAGGATTCTTGTCGTGGAAGACAGCGCCGTGAATCAGCAGGTTGCGGTTGCCATGCTTCGTAAAGCCGGCTATGAGCCCCAGATCGCAAGGGACGGCCGCGAAGCGATCACCCTCCTTTCCGGAGGGGGTTTCGATCTGGTGTTCATGGATTGCCATATGCCTGAAATCGACGGATTCGAGGCGACCAGGATCATCAGGAGCGGACAGGCCGGCGATGCAAACCCCGATCTGCCGATCGTGGCCATGACTGCCAATGCCATGGTGGGGGATCGTGAGCGTTGCCTCGATGCCGGAATGGATGATTACATCGCCAAACCGCTCAGCAAGCAGGATTTCATCCACATGCTCGAAAAATATCTGGGGCAGCCTGAAATTGTCGCCGATAAGTCGTTTGCTCCTGAACTCCTTGAATCCGCAAGTTCCGATGACGGGGATGTGTTTGCCGAACAGGAGATGCTCGACAGGCTCCAGCAGGATCGGGATATCGCAGGGGAGGTTCTACTGCAGTTCATTTGTGACGCTCCGGACTACTTCAACCGGATCAGGGAGGCCTTGCAAAACCGGGATACTGAGCGGCTGCGCCTGCTCGTCCATACGGTGAAAGGCTCGGCGGCAACGATCGGAGCAGTGAGGCTGAGCCGGCAGGCGCTGATGATCGAGAAGCTCATCGGCGCATCGGGTCTGAATGCCGTCGCGGCATCGATTCCGCTGCTCGAAGAGGAGTTTGTGCTCCTGAAGCGCAGGCTCGCCGTTAAGGGGTGGTATGCTGAACAATCTCAACCATGATGGAGAACTTTCCATGAATGCAGGATTTGTCGGCCTAGGTAAAATGGGTTTCAACATGGTGGAGCATCTACTTGAACTTGGCCATCGCGTGGTGGTTCACGACCTCTCTCCCGATGCGGTCGAAGCCATCTCGGCAAAAGGTGCGATACCGGCGATTTCGCTTCAGCAACTGGTCGGTGAACTTGAAACGCCGAGGATCATCTGGATGATGGTGCCGGCCGGAGGTGCCGTCGATAAGGTGCTTGACGGACTCACACCGTTCCTGAACAGGGGCGACATCGTGATCGACGGGGGCAATTCCCGGTATACCGACACCGTTGCCCGCGCTGAAAAGCTGGACCGGCAGGGCATCAATCTTCTCGATGTCGGCACAAGCGGCGGGCTCGAGGGCGCCCGGCACGGGGCCTGCATGATGGTCGGGGGTAACCGTGATGCCTACGATTTCGTCGAACCGCTGCTCGCGGGGCTCTGCGTCGCGAACGGTTGCGGCTACATGGGCGCCTCCGGGTCGGGCCATTTCGTCAAGATGGTGCACAACGGAATCGAGTACGGGATGATGCAGGCGATCGGCGAAGGTTTCGACCTGCTCGAATCGAGCGGATTCGGCATAGACCATGAAACTGTCGCCCGTGTCTGGTCGAACGGTTCGGTCATCAGGGGATGGTTGATGGAGCTCGCGGAAAAGGCATTGGCAAAAGATGGGCGTTTGTCCTATCTCGGCGGGGCTATCGCCGATTCGGGAGAAGGGAGATGGACGGTCGAAACGGCTCTCGAACTGGGCGTATCGACCCCCGTGATCGCAGCGTCGGTGCTCCGGAGATTCGCTTCCCGCCGACCCGACAACTTTTCCGACAGGCTGGTCGCCGCGCTTCGCAACGAGTTCGGCGGGCACGGTTATGCCCCTGCAGGCGGAACGGAGGCGTCGTCATGAGCGGCCGGCTGGAAAATTTCACGATCATCATTTTCGGGGCGGGCGGCGACCTGGCGTCAAGAAAGCTTTTCCCCTCCGTCTACCAGCTCGCCCGGTGGGGTCATCTGCCCCCTGCGTACCGTGTGATCGGCGTAGGCCGGGCCGGCCTGAGCAATGAGGCGTTCCGCAGTTTCGTCAAGGATCGGGTCACGGAGCTCTCCCCTGAGTCGATCGACGATCCCGGTCGCTTCGATGAGTTCTGCAGCCGCCTGTTCTATGTCAATGTCGAACTCGACAAGGTCGAGGGCTATTATGCGCTGTACAATGAGATCATGGCCACCAGAGGCGAAGAGGGGGTCTGCAACAACCTTCTATTCTACCTGTCGACACCTCCGAGCCTTGCGCCCGGCATTGTTCACAACCTCGTCCTGGCCGGACTTGGCGGTCGTCAAAGACCCTGTCCCGGATGGCGAAAGATCATCGTCGAAAAGCCGTTCGGCCATGATCTCAAGAGCGCTGTCGAATTGAACCGGATCCTCGAGGAGGCCTTCGAAGAGCGCCAGATCTACCGTATCGACCACTACCTCGGTAAGGAGCCGGTGCAGAACATCATGGTGTTCCGCTTCTCGAACGGCATGTTCGAACCGCTCTGGAACCGGCAATACATCGAGCAGGTCCAGATCACCATCGCCGAGGAGTTCGGCATCAGGGGGCGGGGTGCCTATTACGAGGAGGCCGGACTTCTGGGCGACATCATCCAGAACCACGGCCTCCAGCTTCTGGCGGCAATCGCCATGGAGCCTCCCGTGGAGCTCAGCCCCGACGCGATCAGGGTCGAGAAGGCCAAAGTGCTGCGATCGGTGCGGCTTTTCGACAGGGATTCGGTGCACGATTCGGTGGTGCTCGGCCAGTACGAGGGGTATCGGCTCGAAAAAGGGGTCGCCCCGGACTCGAAGGTCGAAACCTGTGCAGCCGTGAAGTTCCATCTCGACAACTGGCGCTGGTCAGGGGTGCCCTTCTACATGAAAGCCGGCAAAAGCCTCTCCCGGACGGTGACCGAGATCGTGATCACCTTCAAATGCCCTCCCCAGAATTTTTATGCGAACAGCGCCGCGCCGAGCTGCACTCCGAACCAGGTGATCCTCGGCATCCAGCCGGACGAGACTGTCGCCATCCGGTTCGGCACCAAGCGGCCGGGCGAGGAGATGGTCACCGATCCCGTGTTCATGAAGTTCGATTACCGCACCTCGTTCGCCGAGAAGGGACTGACGCCATACCATCGCCTTCTGCTCGATGCCATCGCCGGCGACCAGATGAATTTCATCCGTCGCGACAGCGTCGAACGCGCATGGACCATCATCGACAGCATCAGGGATGCTCTGGACGGCCAGGTTCCCGAACCATATCCCGTGAACTCCTGGGGTCCGGAATCGTCGGTACGGATCTACGGGTGACGGCTCTCCTGCGAGGACTCCGCGACGAACCAGACTGAATCACCGTTGACAGGCCTGACCATGCCGGCCGGCAGGTCGGGCCGCGATCCTTCGTGGATGGAAAACGCAAGATCATATCGCTCTGCGGGCACCAGGAACATCACCGCCCGGGCATGGTTGATCACCGGCAGGGTCAGCGTCAGGCGGGTACAGGGAGGGGTTGCCCAGGGTGCGTCCACTGCGATGACCCATTTTTCGAGTTCACCCAGAGCCTTTGTGTCTTCCGGAAAAAGCGAGGCCGTGTGGCCGTCGTCGCCGATCCCGAGCAGGACGAGATCGAAGGTGGGAAACCCGGAACGGGCCTCACTCTCCTTTTTCCGGAAAAATGACCTGAGCAGCTCTTCGTAGCGGAGAGCATCCTCATCGGGCACTCCCGACTCGACAGGCATGACGAAGACGTTGTCCCGTCGAACGCATGCATGGCGCATCAGCGATTCCCTCACCATCCCGTAATTGCTGTCGGGGTGGTTTGTCGGTACGTATCGCTCGTCTCCCTGGAACAGGAACGTCTCCGGCCATGGCAGGGTGATGGATTCAGGGTCCTGCACGGAACGGTTGACACGGTCCGGCAGGTCGTAGCCGAGCTTTTCGAAGAGTTCCTCACGGAGGCCCCCGGCGAGCTTTTCGTATAACCTTTTCGGAGTGCTTCCCCCTGAAAGCACCAGCGTGAAGCGGCCCCGTTCGGCTACCGCCCGGTAGGCTGCTGCCATGATGAATCCCGCTGCTCTGTCGGCCAGAGTCTCTTCGTTTCCGGTTATCCAGCTGTTCATGAGCATCCTGTCGGATTTGACAGATTGTGTGTCGTATCGAATAACCCTTTGGCGACCTCGGCGATGTGCCGTCCGGTGAACCCGAATGCGGTCATGACCGTCGCCCCTGGAGCTGAAGCCCCGAAATGATCGAGGCCTGTAATCCTGCCCTCCGATCCAGCGATGCCCTCCCATCCGAATGGTGAGGCAGCTTCGATGACCACCCGTTTCCTTTCGGCTGCGGGGAGCACCTCCTCCCTGTATGATGCCGTTTGTTCTGCGAAGAGCCCCATGCCGGGCATCGAGACAACCCTCGCGGCGATACCCTCCTCTTCGAGCAGCTTTTTCGCTTCGAGCGCCGGGTGCACCTCCGAACCGGTGGCGACCAGGATCACCCGTCGCCCGTCGGCTCCTGCCGGCCAGTCTGAGAGGACATAGGCGCCCCGGGAGGTTCCTTCCATGACCGGCAGGGGTGCGGTATCCAGACGCGGCAAGGCCTGGCGGGTGAGAACGAGAGCCACGGGTTTCCGGCGCGACAGCGCGAGGCGCCAGGCGGCAAGCGTCTCGTTGGCGTCGGCGGGGCGAATGACGTCGAGTCCGGGAATTGCCCTCAGCATGGCGAGCTGTTCGACCGGCTGATGGGTCGGGCCATCCTCGCCAAGACCGATGCTGTCGTGCGTGAAGATGAAAATCACGTGTTGCCGCATCAGGCATGCGATCCGTATGGCCGGTTTCATGTAATCGGAGAAAATGAGGAAGGTGCCGCCGTAAGGCACCACGATTTTCGAAAGGGCCATGCCGTTCATCATGGCTGCCATGGCGTGTTCCCTGACCCCGAAATGGATGTTGAAGCCCTCGAAACGTCCTTCTTCCACATCGATGGCCCCGGCGATGGCCGTGCCGGTCGAAACACCCAGATCCGCCGATCCGCCGACAAGGAACGGTACATTTCCGGCAAGGGCGCCGAGTATCGCTTTGGAAGCCTGTCGGGTGGCAATGGGCTCGCCGGGCCCGAACGGCTTCAACGCAGAAAGCCACGCTTCAGGCATGCCGCCGTTCAGGAGGGTTTCGACGTTTCCGGCCAGCTCCGGCCGTTGTTCCCGGAACCGTTTCCAGCGCAGCTGCCAATCGGCTTCGATTGCCGAACCCCTCGTGACGGTGCCCCTGAAGCATTCCCGCACCGATTCCGGAACCACGAACGACTGATCTTCGGGGAATCCGAAGCGTTGCTTGAGCAGTCGGGTTTCGGCTGCACCGAGCGGTTCCCCGTGCGCTGAAGATCTCCCGGCCTTGTTGGGGCTTCCGTAACCGATGGTCGTGTGCACAAGGATCATCGAAGGCCGATCGCTCTCTGCTTTGGCATCGAGCACGCTCTTCTCGATAGCCTGAAGGTCGTTACCGTCCGCCTCGTCGACATGCCAGCCATAGGCTTCGTAGCGCAGACGGACGTTTTCCGTGAAGGCAAGGCTTGTCGGGCCCTCGATAGAGATCCCGTTGTCGTCGTACAGGCAGATGAGCTTTCCGAGCTTCAGGTGTCCGGCAAGTGAAGAGGCTTCGGAACTGAGTCCCTCCATCAGGTCTCCGTCGCTGCAGATGACGTAGGTTCGGTAGTCGATGACGGTCAGATCGTCCGTGTTGAGCCTCGAAGCAAGCAACCGCTCGGCGAGTGCCATGCCGATGGCCGTGGCGATGCCCTGGCCGAGCGGGCCGGTGGTCGTTTCGACGCCGGGAGTGTGGCCGTATTCAGGATGCCCGGGGGTTCTGCTTCCGAACTGGCGGAACGCTTTCAGGTCGTCAAGCCCGAGGTCGTAGCCGCAAAGGTGCAGCAGCGAATAGAGCAGGGCCGATCCATGCCCGGCGGAGAGCACGAACCGGTCGCGGTTCAGCCAGGAGGGGTTCGCCGGGTTGTGGCGCATGATCTTCGTGAAGAGCGCATAGGCCATCGGAGCTGCACCAAGAGGCAATCCCGGATGGCCCGATCCGGCCTTTTCGACCATGTCGACGGCCAGCAGCCTCACGGTGGTTATGGCCTCGGCATCGATGATACTCGTTGTACATGCCATGAGCTCAGTGATGTTTTGTCGAAGGGGAGCCTGTTACCTGATTATACGCTTCGGGGAGTCATCGTACCAGACCCGGATTTGCTGAATGGTCCGGCGGGAAGTAACTTGACTATGGATGCTCCGCAGAGTATAACATTCCGCAGGGCGTACCTGTTCCTCAAATCCAATTGAACCACAATGCCCCTTGCCGACGGTTACGGCGTTCTTGTCGGGACGCTGCACTCCTATCATTGCGATGCCGGGAACGCCAACGGCCACTATTACCATTGTACTGTAATTGTCAGGACGCCCTACGGACCATATCCCTGCGCCATCGATCTCGACAGCAAAGCCGAAAAGAACGGTATCGAGTGGCGGATTGTCGAATTGGGCAAGACGGTACGGCTTCTGCTTTCCCTGATCAGGGATGGCTGGCACAGCATAGGCGTCGGCGAAGAGGGTTCCGGGGCGATCGATTACTACAGGAGTCCTGAACTGAAGGGTGACGAAATCTGGAAACACGGCACCGGAAACGAAGCGTTCACAGACCTCGAGGCCCTACTCCGGCATAGCAGGCGGCTTTTCGTCTATGGCGAACCGTTCAGGAACGGAGTGCATGGGGTGCACAACATCCATCAGAACCAGGGCGACCCGGCCACAAGCCGCTGGGCGCCGGAAAACGCGTCATGGCAGGACGGCGGGCTGGTTGTCGAACGCGCCGATGGAACCATGGCTGCGTTTCTCTGCAGGTTCAGCACCCAGCGGAAAAGCGCTGAAGTCGACAAGAGTGGCGATGCTCGCTGATCCGTGCTTTGAATCAGGCAGGACGGATCGAATTTTTCGATTTCCCGTGCGTTGATTAAGTTCAATGATAGTTCCTCCCTCCGGCGTTTCATCTCGTACATAAGGAAGATATCCACGATCAGCCCCATGAAAAAAACAGTCGTCATCGCGTTGATGCTTTGCTTTCCGGCATTCCTGCCGGTACTGCATGCAGAAGAACAGGGTATCTCGGTAACCGCTTCGGGAGCGGTCAGTGTTCGGCCGGATATTGCAGTGTTCAGGGCTGTGGTTCAGTCGTCGGACAAGGATGCCCGCAAGGCGGCGGCAAAGACCTCCGAGACCTGGAACGCGCTGCAGAAGGCTTTGCGCTCCGCAGGTGTTTCTGTCGACGATTCCCCTTCGGCAGGCTACACGGTCTACCCGGAATGGGTCTGGGACAAGTCGTCCGGCAAGAACGTGCTCAAAGGATATGTCGCTCGTCATGTGGTCAGGGTGACCGTCCGCGACCTTCGCCTGACCGGGGCTGCGGTCGATGCTGCCGTGCAGGCCGGGGTGGGCAATGTGGAAGAGATACAGTTTTCCTCTTCACGACAGGAGGCATTGCGTCGGGAGGCTCTCGATCTTGCGGTAAGGAAAGCACGCATGGACGGGGAGGTGATGGCAAACGCTGCCGGGGGAAAACTTGGCGCCCTTATGGACCTGACAGCCGATCAGCAATCCTTTCCAAGGCCATCGCAGGATCTCATGATGTTGAAAGCTGCACCGATGGCTCCGGCTACGGAGATCGCACCAGCCGAAGAGGAGGTCACGGTAACGGTGCATTCCCGCTGGCGCTTCATCGGATCGACAGGGAAATAGCCGGTTTCCCCCACCGGTAGAGGGTAGTACATGACCTTGCTGAAGAATTTGCAGGGGCGGTTTCATGAAAAAGGCTACCGATGAAAAAGCATATTCTGGACCGGTATGAACGTACGCCCGACGGACGGCTCATCATCGATGTGTCCGCATCGAGGGTCGAGGAGCTTTACGAGGACTTCGACAAGAAAGCGCCTTACCATAAAAAAGACCTCGACGAGGACCTGGCTTACTATCTTACGGAGTGCGTCCGTGAAATCGGGCGTGTCGATTTCGTTATCAGGTTCACTCTCGATATCATGCCGTCGGAAGAGCTGAAAGAGCGGGTAAGGACAAGTCTCAACAAATTCTTCATATACCAGCGCGAACTCGAACTTGCCTCGATGAAAAAAATGCTGAGGAAGTCGATGGTGTTTTTCATGCTCGGCGTCACCCTTCTGTTCTTCTCGCTGTGGTTTGCCGGGACCCTTCTTCGTGCTGCAGAAAGCGCGTTCATCCGCACAGTGCTTGTCGAGGGGCTGACCATCGCCGCCTGGGTGTCGCTCTGGGAATCGCTGGCGACCGTTCTTGTCGACTGGCGTCCCCACCAGCAGCGGATCCGCATGAACTTCCGCATAGCTTTTGCTCCGGTACAGTTTCATGCCTCGGGACTTCCTCGCTGAACTGCGACAGGCGAACGCCCTTTTGCCTCAAGAAAAAAAGGGTTATCTTAACAGAATTTCTGAAAGAGGCCCACCGGACTACCCGGCTCAGCCGACTTGCATCAGGTTGCCACCCCACCTGTCTTGGCAGCTTGTTGTGTAATTACTGGAAACAAAGGATCGATCACTACTATGACGGGTACCATTTGCGTGTCCGCACCATGAGGAAGATGCATATGAAAAGAGGAATACTTGTTTTTTTGCTGCTGTTTATGGCAATGCCGCCGACCAGCCGCTCCGTCACTATCACCGATTTTCCACAGAAAAGTCAGTCCGCCCCGGTGACGCAGTTGTTGACCGCACTCAATAATGAAATCAATCCTAAAGCCCTCGATCTCGCCGTGCGGGGTTATTACAACCTCAAACGTCAGGGTCTCATCCGGCGCGAAGGGATTGTCACCCTCATCGATTTCGACAAACCGTCAGTCAGCGAACGTCTTTACATCATCGATGTCGATAACGGAAAAATACTGCATTCGGCTCTGGTTGCGCATGGAAAAGGCAGCGGAGAGAATGTCGCGACCCGATTTTCCAACAAGCCCGGATCGAACAAAAGCAGTGTCGGTTTCTATCTGACCGAAAATACCTACAACGGAAAGAACGGCTATTCGCTGGTGCTGAAGGGACTCGATCACGGCATCAACGACAAGGCTGAGCGGAGGAGCATCGTGATCCACGGTGCGGACTACGTTTCCCGGGACTATATCAACAAGCATGGCCGGCTTGGCAGAAGCCAGGGTTGCCCGGCGTTGTCGATGGAGAGTTACCAGCAGGTGATCAACCTGATCAAGGAGGGCACCTGCCTTTTTATTTATCATAACGGAAGGGATTATGCCTCCAGATCAGGCGTCCTTCATCCGGGCGCTTCGTTCAGGAGCGGTCGCACGGATAATCCGGCATAATGTTCATTAAAAATAAATGACCCCGATTTTATTGCTCTGGTTTGCGGCTCTGCCCATTCTGAATCCTGACTCCTCAGCGCCGTCCGTAACCGCCGGCAGATCGCAGCACTCGACCTCGCCGGACCCCGCCGTCAGGAAATTTCTCCAGAGCGACCTGACTCGCCTCGGTCGGTTCAGCGTTTCGGCTGGCCCGGACCGGGCTTCGATTACCGGCTCCATGCAGCGGTTTTACCGTGCCCTGGGCTATCGTACTGCCTGGACCAATCGCCAGGCTGTCGCCCGTCTTGTCGAGGTTATCGAGGAGAGCGCCGGTGACGGTCTGATGCCCTCCGATTACCATATCGACGAAATCCGGAAATATTATGAAAACCCGCCCGAATCGCCGTCGCAGAAAGCAAGGGCCGATCTTCTGATGACCGATGCGGTATTCACGCTGCTCTCGCATATGCGTTCCGGAAAAATCTACCCGCAGTCGATCGAGCCGGACTGGAACATTGCCGTTTCAAGACCGGGCGCGGATTATGACCGGACGCTGATGTCGGCGATCATGGGCAGCCGCTTTCCTGAACTGGTCAACTCACTCAGGCCTTCGTCGCCGGAATACATGCATCTGCGAAAAGGGCTTGCACAATATCGTAAGATCGCTGCAGACGGCGGGTGGTCGAGCGTTCCAACCGGTCCGATGATCTTCAGGATCGGCGCAATCGACAGCCGGATTCCGGCCATTCGCCAGCGGCTTATCATCTCGGGCGATCTGGCTGCTGATGCCCCGATCGCCACGGAGGCGGATTTGCCGAAGCTTCCGGCTGATTCTACCGCTGCCGACTCTTCTGCAATAAAAAAGGCCATTTTGGCTGCAAAGACCGATCCGGCGCTTGTCTACACTTCCGTGCTTCTCGAGGCAGTCAAATCTTTCCAGAAAAGGCATGGACTGAATGCCGACGGCATTATCGGCAATGAAACCATCAGTGCCATGAATGTGCCGGTCAAGGAGCGGATCGACCAGATCCGTCTCAATCTGGAGCGTTACCGGTGGTTTCTGCACACCCGGGGCCCGAACTATGTGATGGTCAACCTCCCGTCGTTCACGGTCGATTACGTTCAGAACAATGTCAATCGCTGGCACTCCAGGGTCATTATCGGCAAGCCCGACCTGCAGACCCCGGTGTTCAAAGCCGAGATCCAGTACCTCATCCTGAATCCGCACTGGGTGATTCCGCCGGGCATCATGATCAAGGAGGCCATTCCGGGCATCGCGAAGGATGTCTCTTACCTTCGCAAGAGACAACTGGCTGTCGTGGATAACGACGGCAAAGAGGTCGATCCCCGTACGATCAAATGGTCCAATTATCTGAATGGCGGATTTCCCTACCGGATTATCCAGGATTCGGGCGACGAAGGATCCCTCGGCAGGATCAAGTTCATGATGCCGAACCGGTTCATGGTCTACATGCACGACACCCCGTCGAAGGAGCTGTTCGATAAAAGCAGGAGGACATTCAGCCACGGATGCGTCAGGGTTGACAGGCCTCTTGAACTTGCCGAGCTCCTGATGAAAGATCCTGTCAAGTGGAACAGGACGAAAATCGAGGCGGCCATCGATACCGACAAGACGCGCACCGTGAATCTTCCCGTTCCCGTGCCGGTCTATTTCCTCTACCAGACGGCATTTGTGGATGATGACCGTGTGCAGTTCAGGTCGGACGTCTACGACCGTGACGCCAGACTGCTCAAGGTGCTCAACAGTCGGGCCAGCAGCTGGTATGTCGACTCTGCTTCTAAGTAACAGGATTGTTTTACTCTGAACGGCGCCGCATCGGGGCGCCGGATTTGCAGTTCAACCCCATAACGTTACCTTCATGTCTTTCAACGTTACCATTACCGTCTCGAAAGAGTTCGAGACCCCGGCATCGCCCGACAAGGTGTTCAAACTTCTGGCTGATGTGCCGGAGTCCGCATCACATTTCCCCGATGTGGAAAAGCTGGATGATCTGGGCGGCAATACGTTCCACTGGACCATGGAGAAGATCGGCATCGGGGATCATACGCTTCAGCAGACGATCTATGCATGCACCTATCGCAGCAACGATGCGACAAAGACGGTGGATTGGGTTCCGGTCGACGGAGTCGGCAATGCCAGGGTCGAAGGCGGCTGGCGGCTGAGTCCCTCTGCAGTCGGCACGAAGGTTTTGCTGAAGACCAAAGGTGCGCTTTCGGTCGACTTTCCCGGGTTCCTGCAGTTCCTTCTTTCACCGCTGATCGAAATGGCATTCGCCCAGAAGATCGACCAGTATGTATCGAACCTCAGGGAGTCGCTCGGCCGGGCCTGACGGTAAGCCTTACTGTTTCAGGAACGTGAGGAGCTCAGCCTTGAAGTCGTTCAGCGAGTCGTACTTCCTCGGACCGTAATCCTTTCGGGTGTTGTCTGCGGACCACTCGCACAGGAATGTCCTGTATCCTTTCCCGGCGATGTCGTTTCCCTTTTCAAGCGTTATGTAGCGGAACGTATCTCCTTTCCTGACCAGTGCGGCATGACGGCAAAGCGGTTCGGTTACAGGTTCCGGGAACGAGATAAGGACAAGGTCGAAATCCGGACGGTGCTCGGCCTTGATTTTCAGCCCGTCGGAATATGCTTTACCCAGGGGTCCTTCGACGATACGGAGGAATTCGGCGGTATTGCCTGTGAAGAGGTCGTTGAAAAACCTCGATCCGGTTTCGGAAAACAGGATGCCGGGAATGATCATGTGATGCAGGGCATAGGTGGTTTCCGTCTCCTGCTTTGCCGTTGCAGCCGGCTGCTCAGCAGCCCCGGCGGTTGAGGGGATCGAAGCGGTTCCGCTGCCAAGGAGGAGCATGACGGACAGCAGGATGGTGTTTCGTCTGAGACGGCTTCTATGCATGGGTGTCGAATGTTTGGGAGTTTGGGAAGGTGGTTCCGGACCGTTGCCGGTAATGTTCAATTTAGGGAATGGAAGCAAAACTGCCATAACGGAAAAACGAAAGCCCCGGAACGATCATCGATGATTGTTCCGGGGCTTTGCAGTTTCCAGAGCTATCGACCGTTTATTATTCCAGATCGTAATTCAGTACAGGGGCGAGCCATTTTTCGGTTTCCGCGATACTCATCTGCTTGCGGTTCGCGTACTCTTCGACCTGGTCGCGTCCGATCTTGCCGAGCACGAAATACCTTGCGGCCGGATTGGCGAAGTAAAGCCCGCTGACCGATGCTGCCGGGTTCATGGCGAAGGATTCGGTCAGCGTGATTCCTGTGGCGGCTTCAGCGTTGAGCAGGTCGAAGATGGTAGCCTTCTCGGTGTGGTCGGGGCATGCCGGATAACCGGGAGCGGGCCGGATGCCACGGTACTTTTCGGCGATGAGCTCTTCGCAACCGAGCTTTTCATCCGGAGCATAGCCCCAGAGTTCGCGGCGTACCTTTTCGTGCAGCATTTCGGCGAAGGCTTCGGCAAGCCTGTCGGCGAGGGACTGGGCCATGATGCGGTAGTAATCGTCGTGGAGCTCGCTGAACTCCTTCAGCAGCTTTTCGATGCCGAGACCCGTAGTCACGGCGAAGCATCCGACATAGTCCTCCAGGCCGCTCTCCCTTGGGGCGACGAAGTCTGCCAGGGCCAGGTTCGGTTCTCCGGCTGCTTTTTCCTGCTGCTGGCGGAGCGTGTGCAGGACGGTTCGAATCATCGAGCGGCTCTCATCGGCATAGACCATGATGTCGTCGCCTACGCTGCCTGCAGGGAAGATGCCGGCGACGCCCCTGATGCCGAGCAGTTTTTCACTTTCGATCCTGTCGAGCAGTGCGTTGGCGTCGTCGTACAGCTTTTTCGCCTCTTCGCCCACGGTGCCGTCGTCGAATATCTGCGGATAGTGACCGTGCATCTCCCAGCTTCGGAAGAAGGGGGACCAGTCGATGTATGGGCGAAGATCGCCGGCTGTGACACCGTCGAGCACCGTGATGCCTGTTTTTACCGGTTTGGCAGGAGACTCTTTGCTCCAGTCGATATCGAGCCTGTTTTCCCGTGCAGCGGAAAGGGAAACATATTTTTTCGATGCGTTTCTTTCGGCATGGCTCCGGCGCATTCCTTCCTGCTCATCCCTGAGCGTGGCGACGTAGCTGTGCCTGAGTGCCGGGTTGAACAGGCTGCTGACCACCGGCACGCTGCGCGATGCGTCGAGCACGTGCACGACCGGGCCTGAGTAGTTGGGGGCGAGCTTGACCGCCGTGTGCATCTTCGAGGTGGTCGCACCGCCGATGAGGAGCGGAATTTTCATGCCTGCACGCTCCATCTCCCTGGCAACATGGGCCATCTCCTCGAGCGACGGGGTGATCAGGCCGGAGAGTCCCAGGACGTCCGCCTTTTCCCTGACGACCGCTTCGAGGATCTTTTCGCACGGCATCAGGACGCCGATGTCGACGACGTCGAAGTTGTTGCAGGAGAGCACGACCGCGACGATGTTCTTGCCGATGTCGTGTACGTCGCCCTTGACCGTTGCGAGCAGCACTTTGGCCTTGGCGCTCGTGTCGTTGCTCCTGGCTTTTTCAGCCTCGATGTGCGGGATGAGGCAGGCCACCGACCGCTTCATGACCCGGGCGCTCTTGACCACCTGCGGCAGGAACATCTTGCCTTCGGCGAACAGGTCTCCGATGAAGTTCATGCCGTCCATGAGCGGTCCTTCGATGACCGTAAGCGGGCTCGTGTAGAGCTGGCGGGCCTCCTCGGTATCCTCTTCGATAAATTCCACGATGCCCTTGACGAGCGCATGCTTCAGCCGCTCCTCGACGGGAAGGTTGCGCCATTCGGCAGCCTTGACTTCGCTCTTTTCGCCGCCGTCCCGGATGGTTTCAGCGAAGCTGACCAGTCTTTCGGTAGCGTCGGGTCGCCGGTTCAGGAGCACATCTTCGACGCGGGCGAGCAGTTCCGGTTCGATCTCTTCGTAAATACCGAGCTGGGCGGCATTGACGATGCCCATGTCGAGCCCGGCCCTGATCGCGTGGTAGAGGAACGAGGTGTGCATCGCTTCGCGCACCGGTTCGTTTCCGCGGAAGGAGAACGAGACGTTGCTGATCCCGCCGGACACCTTCGCATAGGGGAGGTTCTGCTTGATCCAGCGAACGCTTTCGATGAAATCGATCGCGTAGTTGTTGTGCTCCTCGATTCCCGTAGCCACGGTGAGCACGTTCGGGTCGAAGATGATGTCCTCGGGCGGGAATCCGACCTCTTTGGTCAGGATGTCATAGGCGCGGCTGCATATTTCGATGCGGCGCTGGAGGCTGTCGGCCTGCCCCTGTTCGTCGAAAGCCATGACGACCGTGGCGGCACCGTACTGCCGGATCTTGCGGGCGCGTTCCCTGAAGAGCTCTTCGCCCTCCTTGAGGCTGATGGAGTTGACGATGCCCTTGCCCTGTACGCAGCGCAGCCCGTTTTCGATGACCGACCACTTCGAAGAGTCGATCATGACCGGCACCCTGGAGATTTCCGGTTCGGACGCGATGAGGTTCAGGAACTCGACGATCACCTTTTCGGAGTCGAGCATCCCTTCATCGAGGTTGACGTCGATCACCTGTGCGCCGTTCTCGACCTGGTGGCGGGCGATGGAGAGCGCTTCGTCGTAGTTGCCCTCCTTGATGAGGCGGGCGAATTTGCGGGAGCCGGTCACGTTGGTCCGTTCGCCGACGTTGATGAACCCGGTGTTCTCGTCGACGTTGAGCGGTTCGAGGCCTGAAAGCTTCAGGACGTGGCAGTCGGCGGGGCGTTTCCTCGGCTGCAGCGTGCTGACGGCTTTGGCGATCGCCCGGATGTGGGACGGCGTGGTGCCGCAGCATCCGCCGACGATGTTGACGAACCCTGAATCGGCGAATCCGGCGATCTGGGCGGCCATGTACTCCGGAGAGTCGTCATACTCGCCGAACTCGTTCGGCAGGCCGGCGTTGGGATAGACGCTGACATAGCTCTCGGCGATGCCGGAGAGCGCTTCGATGAACGGGCGCATCTGCTTCGAGCCGAGCGCGCAGTTCAGGCCGACCGAGAGCAGGTCGGGCATGTGGGAGATCGAGATCCAGAACGCCTCGGTGGTCTGCCCTGACAGGGTTCTGCCGCTCTGGTCGACGACCGTGCCCGAGACCATCACCGGCACTCGCCAGCCGGTTTTGTTGAAATACTCTTCGATGGAGTAGAGCGCAGCCTTGCAGTTCAGGGTGTCGAACACGGTTTCGACGAGCAGCAGGTCTACGCCGCCCTCGTGCAATCCTTCGAGCTGTTCGGTATAGTTGTCGACCACCTCCTGGAAGGTGACCGCCCGGTAGCCGGGGTTGTTCACGTCCGGCGAGAGCGAAAGGGTCTTGTTTGTCGGCCCGATCGAACCTGCGATGAAGCGCGGCTTGTCGGGCGTGCGGGCCGTATATTCGTCTGCCGCCGATCTGGCCAGTGCGGCCGCTGCCACGTTCAGCTCCTTCGTGAGGTGCTGCATCTGGTAGTCTGACTGGGAGATCGGGTTGGCGTTGAAGGTGTTGGTCTCGATGATATCGGCACCCGCATCGAGGAAGTCGCAGTGGATGGATCGGATGACGTCGGGCCTGGTCAGTACGAGAATGTCGTTGTTGCCCTTGAGCGAGTGGGAGTGGGATGCAAAACGGTCAGCTCGAAAATCCTGTTCTCCAAGACCATGTTTCTGGATCATGGTGCCCATGGCCCCGTCGAGCACGAGAATCCTGCGCTCGAGCAGACTGTACAGATTGTCCTTCATTAAGACGCTCAATGTTTATTTATTAGGGCGCCGCGCTCATCCGGCGGCGTTACAAAATCAGTTTTCAAAGTAACAAAAAAGCGTGGAAATCCCCTTTGAGGAGATCGCCGCTTCAGAAGATGCTGTTGTTGATGTGTTCCTTGAGCCATGCAGCAACAAGATCGATTGTATCGTCGTTTATCTGGTGCGCCATGGGGTACTCCCTGTAGGTTACGTCGGAGATATTTTCCTTGAGCCATTGCCCGGCATCGCGGCCCTTGGCGATCGGAAGGACGTCATCGTAAAGGCCATGGACCACGAGGAACGGCAGGCTTTCCAGGCCGAGCGGCATCACGCACTCTTCCGGCCGCGTGTCGGGCAACTGACCGCTGAGGGCGATGACGCCGTGCAGGAGCTCAGGGGCGTTGAACGCGGTCAGATAGTTCATGACTGCGCCCTGGCTGAACCCCATGAGGAACACCTTTCCTCCCGGAGGACGATAGGTGGCGACGAGTTCGCGCAGGAACCCGGTAAGCTGTATGAGAGCCCTGCCTGCCGCTTCGCGATCGACCGTGATGCCGTAAGGGGTGAATTCGATCGGAAACCAGCCAAACATATCATCTCCGAGCGGCAGCGGAGCCCGGACGCTGATGATGCGAAGGCGATTGTCGAGGTCGGGTGCGAGGCTGATGAGGTCCTTTTCATTGCTTCCGTACCCGTGGAGCATGACCAGCAACGGGCTTTCTTCCTCAGGCCGGTCGGTATAGTCGAGATAGGTGAAGGTGTCGTGTTTTCGTTCCAGCATCTTGTTGTGGTTTGTTGCGATTGCCCTATTGATGAACGACCTCGGTGATAATGCCACCGCCGAGCACTTCGTCGTCACGGTAGAAAACCACCGCCTGGCCGGTGGCGACGGCATTTTTCGGCTCGAGGAATGAAACCGTTGCACGGTCACCGTCGAGTGGTTCAATGGTGCAGGGGGTTTCCCTGTCGCGGTACCTGATTTTGGCGGAAGCCTCCAGGGGGGCGTCCGGTTTGTCGACTCCGATCCAGTTGACGCCTGAAGCGATGATGGCGCGGTTCTTCAGTTGCTCCTTTGTGCCTACATGGATGCGGTTGTTTTCAGCGTCGATCTCCGTGACGTACACCGGCTCACCGGTCGAAATGCCGAGGCCTCGCCGCTGTCCGATCGTGTAGAAAGGGTAGCCGCGATGCCTGCCGATAACTTTTCCGTCCTCGTCCACGATTTCGCCTCCGGCAACCTGCGATTCGAGTCCCGGGATGGCGCTGGTGAGGTAGGCGCAGTAATCGTCATGCGGTACGAAGCAGATCTCCTGGCTCTCCTTCTTTTCTGCGGCAAGCACCCCATATGAGCGGGCCATTTCACGCACTTCGGGTTTGGTATATCCGCCGAGAGGGAAGCGGGTCCTGGCGAGATCTTCCCTGGTGAGCATCCAGAGGAAGTAGCTCTGGTCTTTCTGCGG
>Ga0326726_10000555_pt1 | contig 34671 bp, 30 predicted proteins | sample MHFenrmetagenome_2_FD_207603 | JGI IMG/M metagenome (GOLD analysis project Ga0326726, IMG submission 207603) | Lab enriched peat soil microbial communities from Michigan Hollow, Ithaca, NY, United States - MHF15MN | ecosystem: Environmental > Terrestrial > Soil > Wetlands > Peat | place: USA...
GGCCGCAAGCTGCGTGGCGACGCGGATCTCCTCGTCGCTGACGTCCGGGTTTCGCTGCTGAAACTCGGAAATGACGAGGGCGAGTTTCTGGCCGAGCTCCTGCGCGCGCGGAGACGGCATCTGCTCAGGTACGTAGGGCACGATCATCGAACAAGTGCTCCTTCCTGCTGTGCTGACAATCAGGTACCGCGGCGCCCGACGAGCAGCCGGTACTTGCTCAGGCTCCGCAGGGCGGCCGCCCGCTTGCCCGCCGCCTCGTACAAACGAGACAGGTTGAACCAGGCGTCTGCAAGGGTGGGCTCCACACCGATGGCCTGCTCGTACGCCTTGATCGCGTCGGGCCGCCGCTTCATGTCCTCGAGAGCGATGCCCAGGTTGAACCACGCGGTGGCACTCGTGCCACGGCGGGATCGAGCGGGCGGCGCATCGGAAGTGTTGCGTCCGGTTCGGCTTGCGTCCGGCGCGGTCGCGTCCTGCGCCCGCACCGCGAGCGCCAGCAGGTAGTGCGACGCCGCCTGGGCTGCCTCGCCGCCCTCCTGCAGCAGCCGCCCCAGGTTGACGTGCGCGTCGGCGTGATGCGGGTCCAGCTCCAGTGCGCGGCGGTACGCGTCCCGCGCCTCGGCCACGTCCACCGCCTCGAGATCGAAGCCGAGGTCGTACCACTCGTCGGCGCCCATCTCCGCTTCGGCGTCGCGCGCGGCCTGCGCCGCCCGCCGCGCCAGTGGAGCCGCGCGGGTGGCCAGCTCGGAGACGGCGAAGTCGAGCACCACCTGTCCCGACTCCGGGTTCCACGCCGTCGCCCCGTCGTGCACGACGACTTTGTCCCCTTCGGCCGTGATGCGCACGGCCGAGAGCGGCCGCCCCGCGGGAAGCTGCTGCCGGAGCCTCCGCAGCGCGCGCGTGATGCGCGCCAGCGGGATGCGTGCCTCCGCGAGTCCCTTGGCCGCGCGCAGCAGCACCAGGTCGGGAAAGGAAAAGCGATACTCGCCGCGGGAGGCGCGGCCCGGTTGGAGGAATCCGCTGCGGGCGAACGCCCGCACTTGTGTGGGGGAAAGACCGAGGAGCTTGGCGACGTCCTTCGCCGCGTAGCCCTTCAAGGGATCAGCCCGACGAGACCTTCCGCGCCTTGCGCTGCTTCGGCGCCTCTTCCGCCTTCTCCAGCTTGAGGCGCGGCGCGCGCTTCGCGGGCTTCCGCTCCTCGGCGTCGCCCTTGCCGCCCTTGGCGAGGCTGGCCTTCAGCGCCTCCATGAGATCAATGATCTGCGTCTCGGGCGCGGCGGCCGGCTCGGACGTGATCTCGTGGCCTTCGACCTTCTGCTGGATGCTCTCGAGCATCCGCTTCTTGACGTTGTCCTCGTACGCCTCGGGCTTGAACTCCTCCGACGCCGCCTGCTCGATCAGCTGCACCGCCAGCGCCAGCTCGGCCTTCTTGACCTCGCCCTCGGGGATGTCCACGTCCTTGATGGAGCGGATCTCGTCGGCGTAGTGCAATTGCTCCATCACCAGCCCGTCGTCCAGCGGCCGCACCATCACGAGATACTGCTTGCCCCGCGCCGCATACTGCCCCAGCGCCGCGCGCTTCGTCGTCTTCAGCGCCTGCGCCAGCAGCTTGTACGCGCGCTCGCCCCCCTTGTCCGGGCCGAGGAAGTAGGCCTTCTCGAGCCAGAGGCGGTCCACCTGCTCGGCCGGCACGAACTGGCCGATGTCAATCGCGCCGGTGGACTTCTCCTCCATCGTCTTCAGCTCTTCGGGCGAGAAGAGGACGTACTGACCCTTGGCGAATTCGTAGCCCTTGATCATGTCGTCCTTCTCGACCTTTTCCCCGTCCTGCGCACACACGTACTGCTGCTTCAGGCGGGAGCCGCACTTCTTGTGCAGCCAGTTGAAGCTCACCGCCGCCGTGGACTCTGAGGCCGAGTACAGCTTGATCGGCACCGACACGAGGCCGAAGGCGATGGTCGCCGAACCGATTGGACGCGCGCTCATAGGGGGCGCTATGATAAGGGCTCTCAATTATGGGCGCAACTGGCAAGACCTCGTCCGACGCGCTAAGTGCCTATCGCGCAAAGCGTTCGCTCGAGCGCACCCCCGAGCCCGCCGGGGTCGTGGTGCCCCTGCCTGGGCACCTGTTCGTGGTCCACAAGCACGCGGCCACGCGGCTCCACTACGACCTGCGCCTGGAGATGGACGGGGTCCTGCGCTCCTGGGCCGTGCCCAAGGGCCCCTCCCGGAACCCGGCGGACAAGCGGCTCGCGGTCATGGTCGAGGACCACCCGATCGAGTACGGCGACTTCGAGGGGAAGATCCCCGAGGGGAACTACGGCGCGGGCGGCGTGATCGTGTGGGACCGTGGGATGTGGGTCCCGGTCGAGGACATCGTCCAGGGCTTCGAGAAGGGGAAGCTCCTCTTCGAGCTGAGGGGCTACAAGCTCAAGGGCAAGTGGACGCTGGTGAAGATCAAGAAGGGCGTGAAGGAGTGGCTCCTGATCAAGGAGCGGGACTCCCAGGTCGTCACGACCAATGGCGAGGTGTTCCCGCAGGGTTCGGTGCTCTCGGGCCTCACGGTGGAGGAGGTGAAGGCGGGCGCGAGCCCGGCCGGCGCGCTGGCCGAAGAGCTGAAGAAGGCCGGCGCACCGCAGCGGAAGGTGCGCGTGAAGGACGTGGAGCTGATGCTCGCCGAGTCGCGGGAGAAGGCGTTCACGAAGCAGGGGTGGCTGTTCGAGCTGAAGTTCGACGGCTTCCGCTTCCTGGCGTCGCGGGAGAACGGCGAGGGGAAGCTGACCACGCGGAACGGCCACGACCTCACCGCGGCGTTTCCCGAGATCGCGCGCTCCCTGACCGCGCTGCCATTCGACGACCTGGTGCTGGACGGCGAGCTGGTCGTGCCCGACGATGCGGGGTTGCCGAGCTTCCAGCGCCTGCAGGAGCGCGCCCGGTTCACCCGTGCGACCGATATCGCGCGTTGGTCTGTCGATACGCCGGCGTCGCTGTTCCTGTTCGATCTCCTCGCCGCCGAAGGGTACGACGCGCGCTCACTCCCGCTGCTGGAGCGGAAGCGGCTCCTGAGGCGAGTCGTGCCGGAGGTGGGTCCGCTCCGGTTCCTCGAGCACTTCGAGACGACGGGCGAGGCGGTCTACGAGCAGGTGACGAAGATGGGGCTCGAGGGCGTGGTGGCGAAGAAGGCCGACGCGCCGTACCGCGCCGGTCGCTCGAGCAACTGGCTCAAGATCCGCGCGGAGCGCTCGGATGACTTCGTCGTCGTGGGCTACACCAGGCCCAAGGGCTCGCGCGCGGGATTCGGCGCGCTGCACTTGGGGCTCTACGACCGCGGGGCGCTGGTGTATGTGGGCCGCGTGGGGACGGGCTTCGATACCGCGCAGCTCCAGGAGTACGCGGCGGCGCTGGAGGCCGCGAAGCGGCCCGAGCCGCCGTTCAAGGGCGCGGGCCCCGCGGGCAATGAGCACGCGTGGGTCGAGCCGCGCCTGGTCGCGGAGGTGAGATACCTGGAGTGGACGGACGACGGGCAGCTCAGGCAGCCGGTGTTCGTGAGGTTCCGGAGTGACAAGCGCCCGGTGGAATGCGTCAAAGAGGTGGTAGGTGGTAGGTCGCAGGTGGTAGAAGAGCCCTCATCGCTACCACCTACCACCCACCACCTACAACCGTCTTTCCAGTTCACCAACCTCCAGAAGGTCTACTGGCCCGCCGACGGCTACACCAAGGGCGATCTGGTCGCCTACTACAAGGCCATCTCGCCCTGGCTGCTGCCGTACCTCAAGGACCGCCCCCTCGTGCTCACGCGCTTCCCCGACGGCATCGAGGGGAAGTCGTTCTTCCAGAAGGACGCACCCGCCTACGCGCACGACTTCGTGCGCACGGTGCGGATGTGGAGCGCCGAGTCCGAGCGCGAGCTCAACTACTTCGTCTGCGACGGCGAGTCGGCGCTGCTGTACATCGCGAACATGGGCGCGATCCCGCTGCACATCTGGGGAAGCCGGGTCGCGACGCTGGAAACGCCGGACTGGTGCATCCTGGACCTGGATCCCAAGGAGGCCCCGTTCGCGCACGTGGTGACCGTCGCGCGCGCGATCCGCGCAATGGCCGAGGAGATCGGGCTCCCCACGTTCGTGAAGACCTCGGGCTCGACGGGACTCCACGTGCTCGTGCCGCTGGGCCGCCAGTGCACTTTCGAGCAGGCGCGCACGCTGGGCGGCCTGCTGGCGCGGGTCGTCGCGGCGGAGCTGCCCGACATCGCTACGATCACGCGGCAGGTCCAGAAGCGGGACGGGCGGGTCTACCTCGACTACGTGCAGAACGGGCACGGGCGGCTGCTGGCCGCGCCGTTTACAGCGCGGCCCGTGCCCGGGGCGCTCGTCTCGATGCCGCTGGAGTGGAAGGAAGTCACGCCCAAGCTCGACATCGCGAAGTTCACGATCCGGACGGCGCCCGTGCGGATGGAGAAGCTGGGCGAGGATCCGCTGATCGCGGTGCTGACGCTGAAGCCGGATCTGGTGGCGGCGTTGGCGGGGCTGCACCGGCGGCTCGAGGGCCGGAAGGCGAAGGCGGCAGCGCCGAAGGGGAAGCGGAAGGCGGCGGCCAAGCGGTGAGCACCGAGTGCAGCTTCGAGGTGCCGGGCTCGGGCAGCGTCACGGCCCTGGTCGTCCATCCGCCCAAGGCCACGCTGGGCTACGTGCTGGCGCACGGCGCCGGGGCGGGGATGCGGCATCCGTTCCTCGAGGCCATCGCGCAGCGCCTGGCCGCGCGCCGCGTCGCGACCTTCCGCTATCAGTTCCCCTATATGGAAGGGAAGCGCGGGCGGCCCGACTCACCTCAGGTGGCGGCCGCCACCGTGCGGGCGGCGGTCGCGGAGGCATCGAAGCAGCTGGGTGGGCTCCCGCTCGTCGCCGGCGGCAAGTCGTTCGGCGGGCGCATGACATCAACCGCCGCTGCGGAGGCGCCGCTCGCCGGTGTCTGCGGCCTGGCGTTCCTTGGCTTTCCGCTGCATCCGCCGGGGAAGCCGAGCACGTCGCGCGCGGACCATCTGGACCGCGTCACCGTTCCGATGCTGTTCCTCCAGGGGACGCGCGACGAGTTCGCGGAGCTGTCGCTGCTCAAGCAGGTGATCCAGCGCCTCGACCCGCGCGCCACGATGCATCTCGTGGAGGACGGCAATCATTCCTTCGCCGTGCCGAAGAAGACGGGGCGGACCAAAGACGAAGTGATGAACGAGCTTGCCGAGACCCTCAGCTCCTGGGCAGCTCGGCTGTGAACGCGTCGGCGAGCTTCGGCCCCGCGCCCGCTTCCTCGTGCTTGAAGAAGACGAAGGCGTCCTTCCATGGCTGCGACGCGACGGTCTTCGCCCAGCGCTCGAGGTCCGCCTTCTCGTACTGGGCGCGGCGGAGGCGGAGGTAGCCCCAGTCGGCGGTCGCCACCGTCGGGACCTGGAGCGGCTCCGCCTCGCCCTCCTCGGGATCCGTGTCGGCGATGACGAGGGCCGCGTTGTGTCCCTTGAGCGCGCCGAAGACCTCGTCGTCGAACCACGACGCGTGCCTGAACTCGAAGGCGGCCCGCCAGGTCTCGGGCACGTGGCCGAGAAACTCCTGGAGCCGCGGCAGGTCCTTCTTCAGGTTGGGGGGCAACTGGAAGAGGGTCGGGCCGAGCTTGGGCCCGAGGACGTTGGCGGTCTTGAGGAAGTAGGAAACCTCTTCGCCCGCGTCCTTGAGCCGCTTGCGGTGCGTGATGCGCTGCGACGCCTTGAGCACAAAGGTGAAATGGTCGGGGACGTCCGCGGCCCACCCGACCAGGACTTTTTCAGTCGGCATCCGGTAGAAGGTGTTGTTAATTTCCACGGTGCCAAACCGCGATCCATAGAAGCGCAGCATCCCGTCGGCCGGCAGGTCGGCGGGGTAGAAGCTGCCCTTCCATTCCTTATAGGCATAGCCGCTCGTGCCGACGGCGATGCGCACCGTTCACCTCGTTGGTCCGATGGGAAAGGGGAAGTGTATGCGCACCAACTGGTTTCTCAAGGTCATCGCGTTCCTGGCGCTCGCCGCACCCGCGGCGCTCGCGCAGGGGCTGCCGCCGGGCGAGGACAGCGCTGTCCAGCGGCTCAACGCCTCGCCGCGCCACGGGGAGTGGATCGCGTACGACGCCGGCGGCGGCGACTCCGTGAAGGCGTGGGTGGTCTACCCCGAGCGGAGCGACAAGGCGCCCGTTGTCATCGTGATCCACGAGATCTTCGGCCTCACCGACTGGATTCGATCGGTGACCGATCAGCTCGCGGCCGAGGGCTTCATCGCCATCGCTCCCGACCTGCTGACGGGGAAGGGCCCGAACGGCGGCGGAACGGCGTCGGTGGACCGTCAGGGCGCCGTCGCCCTGATCCAGCACCTGGCGCCGGAGGAGGTGGCGCGCCGGCTCCGCGCCGCGGCCGCCTATGCCACCGCGCTCCCCGCCGCCAGGAACGCGGTCGGGAGCGTCGGCTTCTGCTGGGGCGGCTCCAACAGCTTCGCGTTCGCCACCAACTTCGCGGACCTCAAGGGCGCGGTGGTCTACTACGGCACGCCGCCGGCCGAAGAGGCGATGGGGCGCCTCCGCGCCCCCGTCCTTGGCCTCTACGGCGGCGACGACGCGCGCGTCACGAGCACCGTGCAGCCCGCGCAGCAGTTGATGACGCGGCTCGGCAAGAGCTACGAGCCGCACGTCTTCGATGGCGCCGGCCACGGCTTCCTGCGCGACCAGGCGGGGAGGAATGGGGCGAACCTGCAGGCGGCTCGGATGGCGTGGCCGAGGACGGTGGCGTTCCTGAGAGAGGCGCTGGGTTCTTGACGTCCCTGCCCCCGCTCCCATATTCGCGCTGGCCTGACCCTCATCCCTCGCAAGGAGACAGCCCGGTGAATATCACAGTCAACTATCTGGCCGTCGTGGTAGCGGCGGCGATCGGCTTCATCCTCGGGTGGATTTGGTACACGCCCCTGTTCGGGAAACAATGGATGGCGGCCCGCGGCGTCACGCCGGAGCAAGTGGCGGACGGCCAGAAGAACATGGCGCGCAACATGATCGTGGTCGCGCTGGGTATCCTGATCATGTCCTGGGCGCTCAGCGTGTTCGCGAACTACACGCACCTGGTCACGTGGATGCAGGGAGTGAAGCTGGGCGCTCTGGCCTGGTTCGGGTTCGCGTTCACGCTCGGCCTGATCGACGCCGTGATGACCTCGGGTCGGAAGGCTTCCGCGTTCTACATCGACGCAGCCTACTGGCTGATCACGCTCGTCATCATCGGGGTCACCGTCTCCGTCTGGCATTGAGGCCCTGATACGCGGCCCTGAGCCCTTTCCCTCGCAAGGAGACAGCCCGGTGGACATCACGGTCAACTACTTGGCAGTCCTGGTAGCGGCGATCGTCAGCTTCATCCTTGGCGCCATATGGCACGGTCCCCTGTTCGGGAAGACCTGGGCCGTCGCCAGAGGCCTCACGCCGGAGCAGATCGAGGCCGGGAAGAAGCACATGCCGCGCTACATGGTCATCATCTTCCTGCTGTTGGTGGTGGTGGCCTGGGGGCTCGCGGTGCTTGCCGGCTATACGCACCTCGTGACATTGATGCAGGGGCTCAAACTCGGCTTCATCTGCTGGCTCGCCTTCGCCGTAACGACGGGCCTCGCCGAGGCGGCGATGGTCCCGGGGGCGAAATACACGACGTTCTACGTCAGCATGGGCTCGTGGCTCATCACCTTCCTCGTTTCCGGGATGATCGTCAGCTATTGGCACTGAGCAGGAAGTGATGGGTGAGAGGTGATGGGTGATTGAGTGATGGGGAAGGCGCGACCCCCATCACCTAATCACCCATCACGCATCACCCATCACCTGTGGATCCATCTCGCCCCTCCCTGAAGGTCCTGCGTACGCTAATTGCACCAATTCGGCCCCGAGCGCGGCAATTCCGCCGGAACCCATCTGGATTCGTTGGGAATCGGAGTGCGACATGGACCTGACGTTCGACTCCTCGAAGATCATCTACCTCGACAACGCCGCGACCACCTTCCCGAAGCCGCGCGAGGTGCTCCATCGGATGGTGGACGCGTACGCCCGGTTCGGCGTAAACCCGGGCCGGTCGGGCTACGACCTGTGCATGGTCGCCGGGGAGCTGGTCTTCGAGACCCGGAAGGCGTTGGCCGCCTTCTTCGGCGGGAAGACGCCGGAGCGGCTGGTCTTCGCGGCGAACGCGACCGACGCGCTGAATCTGGCGATCCTCGGCGTGTTGAAGCCGGGGGACCACGCCATCACGACGACCATCGAGCACAACTCGGTCATCCGGCCACTCAACCACCTGCACCGCGACAGCCGGGTCGAGGTGGACTTCGTCCCCGTCGAGCTCGACGGCCGCGTGGACCCGGACGAGATCGCCCGCAGGTTCCGGCCGAACACCAGGCTGGTGGTCGTCAACCACGGCTCGAACGTGATCGGGACGATCCAGCCGGTGGCGGAGATCGGCAGGCGGTGCCGCGAGCGGGGGATTCTCCTCGCGGTGGACGCGGCCCAGACTGCGGGCGTGATCCCGATAGACATCGAGACGATGTGCATTGACCTGCTGGCCTTCACCGGTCACAAGTCGCTGCTCGCCCCCACCGGTACGGGCGGGCTGCTGGTGCGGGACGGCGTGGAGGTGCGCACGACGCGGTTCGGCGGCACCGGCGTCCACTCGGCCCATCCGTTCCATCTCGAGGAATATCCGTACCGGCTGGAGGCGGGGACCTGCAACGTCCTCGGCATCGCCGGGCTGCATTTCGCGCTGGAGTACCTTCTGGAGCGGGGGATCGGCGAGGTCCACAAGCAGGAGATGGCGCTGTTCGCGCGGCTGCAGGATGGGTTGGCCCGGATCGAGGGCGTGGTGCTGCACGGCACCACCAGCCTCGAGCATCGGCTCGCGGTGCTCTCCTTCACGGTGACCGGGCGCGACCCGGGGGACGTGGGCGCGCTGCTCGACGCCGACTACAACATCGCCGCGCGCACCGGCCTCCAGTGCGCGCCGCTGATTCACGAGCAGATGGGGACGGCGCCGCACGGCACGGTGCGGTTGAGCGTGGGGCCGATGAACGTGAGATCGGACGTGGAGGCGGCCGTCGCCGCGGTGTCCGAGATCGCGGCGGAGGTGAAGGTTTAGGGCGTCGGGCGCGCCACCAACGCGTCGGCCGCCACCTCGGCCAGGGTCCTGATTTCCACGCCCAGCGCGTAGTGGCGGTTCAGCTCCATCAGCTGGTCAATACAGTTGTGGCAGGGCGAGACGACGACCCTGGCCCCGGTGCGGCGGATCTGCTCCGCCTTCAGCCGGCCGCCGGCCAGCCGCCGCTCGGCGTACTCCGACGCCGCGAGCAGCCCGCCGCCGCCCCCGCAGCAGTAGTTCCGCTCCCGGTTCGGCGTCATCTCGACGAAGTCCAGCGCCGCGGCGCGCAACACCCTCCGCTGCGGCTCGATCACGCCGCCGTTCCGCACCAGGTTGCAGGGGTCGTGCAGGGTCACGCGCGCCGGGTTGCGCGCGGAATCGAGTCTGATGCGCCCGGCCGACACGTAATCGTCCAGGACCTCGACGAAGCTCCGGACCTCGAAGGGCAGCGGCCGGCCCAGCCACTCGGGCGCTTCCCACCTGAGGCTCCGGTAGCCGTGCCCGCACTCGGCAACGACGAGCGTCTCGACGCCCAGCTCCTCGGCGCGCTCGATGACGCCGCGGGCGATCCGGCGCGCCGCGTCCCTGTCCGCTGCGAAGTAGCCGTAGTTGGTGATGTCGAAGTCGGTGCTGCTCAGCGTCCAGCGCTCGCCGGCGGCGTGGAAGAGCTGGCCCGCAGCCGAGATGGAGAGCGGGAAGAACTTGATCTCACGCGGGTTCAGCGCGTACAGGACACGGGCGTGGCGGCGGTCAATCGGCAGCGTGACCGACGGATCGCCGGTGGTGGCGCGAAGGTCGTCCTCCAGCCAGGCGATCGTCTCCCGCACGTCGTCCGCACCGATGCGCATGCTGTTGCCGGTCTCGAGCGCGGCGGTGACGTTGGCGCGGATCCCCGCCGGCGTGAGCCCCGCGGCGGCGGCCGAAGCCGATGGCGGCGGCGGGATCGAGCCCGACGGCGCAGTTGAGCGTGCAGCGCCCGCACATCGTGCAGCGGGCGAACCCGCTCTCCACCAGCTCCGCCAGCGCGGCGTCGTTGAGCGCGCGGGCGCCGGTGAGGCGGGGCAGCACCCTCCCCGTCCAGGTGCGGTAGCGGCGGTAGAGCCGCGCCACCTGCTGCACCTTCGCGGCGGGCGCCGACGCCGCCTCGCGGTCCGCGAGGAAGACGTGGCAACTCTCGGCGCAGAGGTTGCACCGCACGCAGGCCTCGAGCGAGGCCGCCGTTCCGGCGTCGAGACCGGTCCGCAACAGTTGGAGCGCGCGGTCTATCACGGCAGCACTCCGCGCCTGCCGTAGTACGCGCCCCACAGCCGCCGGCTGGTGAGCAGGAAGAGCATGTGCCGCAGCTTCCCCAGCGGCGCGTAGCAGAGCAGGGCGGCGCCAATCAGCTGAAAGGCGGGGAGCGCAGCCGGCGCCACCGCCGTGGCGAGGGCGCCGGCGAGCGCGGCGTCGACGAGGAGGTTTGAGACGAGGTCGTCGGGAACGCTGAGCGCACGCAGGCCAGGGTCGGAGCGCCGCTTCGCCAGCAGCCCGAGGCCCGAGGCGAGCGCGGCGCCGAAGAGCACGGCGAGTGCGATCGCCACGGGCCGCGAGGGGGCGAGCGGCGTCAGGGACAGGGCGAGACACGCCAGCATCAGGAAGATGCCGGCGTGGTAGACGATGCCGGCCAGGTACGAGGGCAGGTGGCCGCGCGCGCTTTCCTTCGCCCACGGCAGAAACGCCGTCGTGAAGGCGTAGCGGACGCCGGAAGCGGCGCGCCCGCGCGGCGCGGCGAAGAGCCGCACGCGCGTCGAGCCGATGCGCAATCGGGCGTGGCCGAGCGCCGCGACGGCAAACAGGATGGCTGCGAGGAGGAGAGAGGAGGGGAGCCCCACTACACGCAGCCCTCCGGCTTCGGGAGGCCGGCCACCTTGCAGGCGCCCTTGGCCGGGCCCGATGGGAAGAGCTTGAAGATCGTGCGCAGGTTGAGGTTCGTCGCCTGGCAGAGCTTGCGCACCATCGGCGCCGTGCCGTGCTCCACCCAGTACTCGCGGATGTACCGCACCACTGCCCAGTGCGGCTCTCCCATCTCCGCAATCCCCTCGGCCGTGGCGAAGAGTCGGGCGACCTCGTCGTTCCACAACTCGGGCTGCTGGAGAAAGCCCTCGGCGTCCACGAGGAACGTGCGGCCGGCGATCTCGATTTCTGGCAAAGGCACCTCCCCCGGGTCTCGCCAGTGCACATCACGTGCCTCGCGAGTCGGGATTGCGCGTGCGGATTGGGGATTGGAACTGTCGTGTCTGGCAACCAGGCGTCCGGCAACTGGCGGCTTTCATTGCACGGGCACGGTGATTGCGCTCCTCGTTTCCGATGGAAGGCGAGATCTATCGGCTGCCGCGGGAGCGGCTGGGAGCCCTGGTGGAGCGGCTGGCCCGGGACTACCGCGTTCTGGGTCCGGTGAGGCGAGGGGAGACCTGCGCCTGGGCAGATGTCCGGCCGGACACCGCGTTGGCCCTCGACTATCCCACCACCATGCTCCCGCCGCGCCAGTTCTTCGCTCCGCAGCGCGAGGTGCTGTTCCGCTTCCAGCGGGCCGCGGACGGCCGCTTCGCCTTTGAGGAGCCGTCGAGCCAGGAGCCGCTGGCGCTGCTCGGCGTGCATGGGTGCGACCTCACCGGGCTCCGGGTCCTCAGGTCCTTCCACGAGTCGAGCTGCCGCGACAAGGTGGTGCCGAACCGGCTCGACCGCGCCTTCATCCTCGGCATCGGCTGCTGGAGCCCCTGCATCGAAGAGTCGTTCTGCAAGGACATGGGGAGCCTGGAGAGCGAGACCCCGGCGGCGCTCTACGCCTGGGACCTGGGCGAGGTGCTGCTGTTCAAGGTCCTGACGGAGCGCGGGCGCGAGATGCTGGAATCCGTGTCGCCGGCGGCCGCCACGGCCGAAGAGCTGGTCGCGCTGCGGCGTCGCCTGCGGGTCCGCAACGAGACCTTCCCGACCCATCTGCGGTTCCCTCCCCAGAAGCTCGCTGCGGCGCTCGAGGCGGCGGAGTCCGACATCCTCTGGGAAGCGAACGCCGACCGCTGCCTCTCGTGCGGCCGCTGCAACCTGGTCTGCCCGACCTGCACCTGTTTCGACGTCTGCGACCAGGCCGGGCTGGACGGGAGCGCGGGCGCGCGGCTGCGGACCTGGACCGGGTGCCAGGTGCCGGGCTTCTCCAAGATCGCGGGCGGCCACGACTTCCGCCCGACCCGCACGCAGCAGCTGCGCTACCGCGTCTTCCGCAAGGGGAAGTACATGCCGGAGCGGTACGGGATGGTCGGGTGCACGGGGTGCGGCCGCTGCATTGCCCACTGCCCGACCGAGATCTCGATCCGCGACATCTTCCGGCAGGTCGGGGCGCCCTGATGCCGCAGGTCTCGATGATCCCCCAGCCGTGCCGCGTGGTCGCCGCGACGCCGCAGAACAGCCGCGACGTCCACTACGTGGTCGAAGTGCCGGCGCGGTCGTTCGCGCCGGAGCCGGGGCAGTTCGTCATGATCTCGCTGCCCGGGATCGGGGAGGCGCCGTTCAGCCTCACGGCGCTGCCCGGCGAGGGCGCGCCGCCCGGGCACTTCGAGCTGCTGATGCGCCGCGTCGGCCGGCTGACGAACCTGCTCACCCGGGTCAAGCCGGGCGGGATGTTGTACGTGCGCGGCCCGTACGGCCGGCGCGTGGAGTGGGATGCCTTCGAGGGGGCCAACCTGATCATGATGGCCGGCGGACTGGGGCTGGCGCCGCTGCGGGCGTTCATCTGGCGCGCCATGGCCCGGCGCCGCGAGTTCCGTCGCATAGACGTGCTGGTGGGCGCGCGGAGCCCCGAGGAGCTGCTGTTCAAGGGCGACCTCGACACCTGGGCCGCGCGGACCGACGACGTGCACGTCCGCCTGACGGTGGATGCGGCTCGCGAGGGATGGACCGGCCGGATCGGCGTCACCTCGTCGCTGCTCGAGGGGCTGAAGGTGGACACGCAGGACACCTACGCCTTTCTCTGCGGCCCGCCGGTGATGTACCGCGACTGCCTGCGGCGCCTGCTGGGGATGGGGCTGTACGAAAACCACCTGTGGCTCACTCTCGAGCGCCGGATGAAGTGCGGCATCGGGCTGTGCGGCAACTGCCAGCTGAGCGGCCACTACCTCTGTCAGGAGGGTCCGCTCCTCAGCTACCGCGAGGTGCGGCACCTCCGGGAGGCCGTGTGAACCGCCCGCGCGCCGCCTTCTTCTCCTTCGGCTCGTGCGAGGGGTGCCAGCTCCAAGTCCTCTCGGTCGAGGACGCGCTGCTCGAGCTGCTCGGCGCCGTGGAGGTGGTGAACTTCCGCGAGGCGATGGACGACCGCCGCGACGACTACGAGATCGCCTTCGTCGAGGGCTCGGTGATCCGGCCCGACGACATCGCGGAGATCCGCCAGATCCGCCAGCGCGCGCGCATCCTGATCGCCCTCGGCGCCTGCGCCTGCCTCGGCGGCGTGAACGCGATCCGCAACCGGCGGACCGCGGGAGCGCTGGCGGACGAGGTGTACGGCGGACGGCAGGACGGCGTTTTCGAGGCGCTCGCCGCCAGCCCGGTCTCCAGCGTCGTGCAGGTGGACTACGAGATCCGGGGCTGCCCGATCGACCGCGCCGAGTTTCTCGATGCGGTCAGGTCGCTGGTGGCGGGCACCGTGCCGTACACGCCTCCGTTCGCGGTGTGCGTACAGTGCACGCTGCGGGGCACGCCGTGCATCCTCGAGCGCGGCCTGCCGTGTCTCGGTGCGGTGGCGCGCGCCGGCTGCGAGGCGATCTGTCCCGCCTACGGCGCGCCGTGCGAGGCGTGCCGCGGGTTCCACGATGTGCCGAACTTCGAGGCGCTGGGCGAAGCGTTTACGCGCCACGGGATGGCGCGCGGGCTGGCCGCCGAGAAGCTCCAGCTCTTCAACGACTACCGGGAGGTCCGGGCAGCATGGGAGCGAGCGCTGCCGTCGCCGTCCGACACCTGACCCGCGTGGAGGGCCACGGCAACATCGTCGTGGACGTCCAGGACGGGGTGGTCACGCGGTGCGACCTCGAGATCGTCGAGGCGCCGCGGTTCTTCGAGGTGCTCCTCAAGGGCCGTCCGGCCGACGAGGCGGCGCGCATCGCCTGCCGGATCTGCGGCATCTGCTCGGTCGGGCACGCGACGGCGGCGGTTCACGCGGTCGAGGCCGCGCTCGGCATCACGCCCGGCCCCAAGCTGCGCCTGCTGCGGCGGCTCAACATGGCGGGGGAGTGGCTCCAGTCCCACGTCCTGCACCTCGGGTTCCTGGTCGCGCCCGACGCCTTCGGCGCGGGCTCCGTGCTGCCCCTCGCGGCCAGCCATCCGGACCTGGTGAAGGGCGCGCTGCGCCTCAAGCGGCTGGCGAACGACATCTGCTGCGCCGTGAGCGGGCGGCACGTGATGCCGATCTCCTATCACCCCGGCTGGATGGGGTACTGGCCCCTGCCGGCGGAGCTGGAGGCGCTGCGCGGCCGCCTGGCGGAGGCGGCGGCGGACCTCGACGCGCTGGTGGAGGTGTTCGCGCAGATCACCTGGCCCGCGCTGTCACGAACCGCCGAGCACGTGGCCGCGCTCGAGCCGGGCGCGTACCCGATGATGGGCGGACCCCTGCACTCGACGGCGGGCCGGGTGACGCCGCCGGCGGGGTACGGGGCGGTGCTCCAGGAATTCGTCGTGGACCATTCGGCGGCGAAGCACGTGCGCGGCCCCCGGGGGGGGGGAGACGGCGGCCGCGATGGAGGAGGCACGATCCGCGTCGGCGCGTTGGCGCGGGTGTCGCTCGCGTACGACCGCCTGCATCCCCGGGCGGCCGCGGCGCTGCAGCGGCTCAAGCTGGCGCCCGACTCCGCCAACCCGTTCGACAACATTCCCGCGCAGGTGGTCGAAGCCATCCAGGCGCACGCCGAGGCGGCGGCGGCCGTCGAGGCGCTGCTCGCCGACCCGGCGAGCGAAGGGCCGGCGGCTCCGACGCGGCCCGGCGGGGAAGGGATCGGCATCGTCGAGGTCCCGCGCGGCACGCTGGTGCACCACTACGAGATCGGCGCCGACGGGCGCATCGCGCGCGCCAACTGCCTGATCCCGACCAGCCAGAATCTGGTCTCGATCGAGGCCGACATGCGCACGTTCGTCCCCGCGCTCCTCGACCGTCCGAAGGACGAGATCACGCACGCCCTGGAGATGCTGGTGCGGGCCTACGACCCGTGCATCTCCTGCGCCGTGCACTGAAGGGAGTGGCAGCGATGATCGACGCCCTGAAGCGATCCACCTTCTTCGCCGGCTTCGACGACAAGTCGCTGGCCGACATCGCCGCCTTCGCGCACCAGCTGACCTTCGAGGCCGGCCAGATCATCTTCGACCGGGACGAGGAGGCTCGCGCGGCCTACATCATTCTCACGGGACGCGTCCGGCAGGGATTCGAGGTCTCGCCGGGGAGCGAAGTGTGGTTTCTCACCGGAGAGCCGGGCGACCTGTTCGGGTTCGGCTCGCTGATCGCGCCCCGGGTGCGCGCCATGCGCGCCAAGGCATCGGAACGGACCGAGGTTGTCTCGCTGGATGCCGATGCGCTCCTGGAGTACCTCGAGGCGCACCCGCACTTCGGCTTCATCTTCATGGAGCGGCTGGCGCAGGTGATCTATCAGCGGCTCAACAACAGCCGCCTCCAGATCATCCACCTGATGCCGCCGAAGGAAACGGAGGGACCGACGCTCTAGTCCGCCGGCACCGGCACCGGCTCTGCCTTCTTGCCCGCCACGCCGCTGAACACCCGCGCCAGCCATCCCTGGAAGGTGTCGAGATAGGTGTAGACCACCGGCGTCACGTACAGCGTTATGATCTGAGAGAAGGCCAGGCCGCCGACGACCGCGAGCCCGAGCGGCTGGCGGGACTCGCCGCCGGCGCCGAGCGCGAACGCGATCGGCAGCGTCGCCATCAGGGCGCACATCGTCGTCATCATGATGGGCCGGAACCGGATCAGGCAGGCCTGCACGATCGCGTCGCGCGGGCTCTTCCCCTCGGTGCGCTCCGCATCCAGGGCGAAGTCGATCATCATGATGGCGTTCTTCTTCACCAGGCCCACCAGCATGATCACGCCCACGAAGGCATAGACGTTGAGGTCGGTGCCGAACACCCACAGGGTGAGCAGCGCGCCGAACCCCGCGAAGGGGAGCCCGGACAGGATCGTGAGCGGGTGGATGAAGCTCTCGTACAGGACGCCGAGCACCAGGTAGATGACGAGCACGGCCAGCAGCAGCAGGAAGAGCAGTCCCGACTGACTCGCCTGGAAGGCCTGCGCCGTGCCCGCGAAGTTGGTCGTGATCGAGGACGGCAGGGTCTGATCGGCGACCCGCTGGACGGCGTCCACCGCCTGGCTCAGCGAAACCCCCTCCCGGGTGTCGAAGGAGATCGTGACCGACGGGAGCTGGCCCGAGTGGTTGACGCTGAGCGGCCCGACCCCCTGGGTGGCCCGCGCCATCGCGCCCAGCGGCACCAGCGCTCCCGTCTTGGAGTGGATGTACAGGGTGTTGAGGGCCGTCAGGTCGCGCTGGTACTCCGGGAGCAGCTCCATGATCACGGAGTACTGGTTGTTCGGCGTGAGGATCGTGGAGACCTGGCGGGTGCCATAGGCGTTGTACAGCGCGCTCTCGAGCGCGTCCATGCTGACGCCGAGGGCGGCCGCGCGGTCGCGATCGATGTCGATGTGCACCTGCGGGTTCTTGATCTGCAGATCGCTGGTGACGTTCTGGAGGACCGGGACTTCCTGGAGCCGCGTGAGGAGGCTCGTCGCGTTGTCGTACAGCGCGTCAATGTCGGGGCTCTGGAGCGTGAACTGGTACAGCGCCTTGGAGCCGCGCCCGCCGATCCGGAGGGAGGGCGGATTCTGGAGGAAGACCCGCATCCCCGGCACTCGACCCAGCTTGGGCTGCAGCTCGCGGATCACCGCGTCGGCGTCGAGGGCGCGCTCCGACCGCGGCTTGAGGCGGATGCTGAGGCGCGCCTGGTTCCCGCCGCCCACCGAGGACATGAACTCCGCAACGTTCGCGTCCTTCTGGAGGATGGCGGCCACCTGCTGCTGATGGCGCACCATGGACTCGTAGCTCGTCCCCTCGGCCGCCTCGGTCGTGCCCTGGATCATCCCGGTGTCTTCGGACGGGATGAAGCCCTTCGGGACCCGGATGAAGAGGAAAACCGTCGCCGCGAAGACGATGCCCGTAAAGACCATCGTGCCCCGGCGGTGCTGCATCGTCCACACCAGGGTGACGTCGTAGAAGTGGAGCACCCGGTCGTAGATGTGCTCCGTCCACTGGAACAGGCGGCCATGATGCTGCTCGCGCTGGGGACGGAGGAACCGGCTCGCCAACATCGGCGTCAGGGTCAATGACACGACGCCCGACACCAGGATCGCGACGCCGATCGTCACCGCGAATTCGTTGAACAGCCGCCCGACGATTCCACCCATGAACAGCACCGGGATGAACACCGCCACCAGCGACAGGGTCATCGAGAGAATGGTGAAGCCGACCTGGCGGGCGCCGTCGAAGGCGGCCTGCATGGGCGGTTTCCCCATCTCGAGGTGGCGCACGATGTTCTCCAGCATCACGATCGCGTCGTCCACCACGAAGCCCACCGCGAGGGTCAGCGCCATCAACGACAGGTTGTCGAGGCTGAAGCCCAGCAGGTACATCACGGAGAAGGTGCCGACGATGGACATCGGCAGGGCCAGGCTGGGAATGACGGTGGCGGAGACGTTCCTCAGGAACAGGAAGATCACCATCACCACCAGGCACAGCGTGAGGAGCAGCGTGGCCTTGACGTCGCGGACCGACGCCCGGATGGACTGGGAGCGGTCCCACAGCGTGTGCAGCTCGACCGATGCCGGGAACTGGACCTTGAGCTGGTCCACCAGCGCCAGCACCGCGTCCGCGACGGCCACGGTGTTGGTCCCCGGCTGCCGCTGGATGGCGAGCACGATGCCGCGCACGCCGTTGAACCAGGTCGCCGACTTGTCGTTCTGCACGCTGTCGGCGACCCACCCGATGTCCTGGAGACGCACCGGCGAGCCGTTGCGATAGGACACGATCAGCTGGCGGAACTCCTTGGCACTCCCCATCTGCCCGTTGGCGTCGAGGGTGAGCACCTTGTGGTGCCCGTACAGCGCCCCGCTGGGCATGTTGACGTTGCCGGAACTGACCGCCGCGTTCACGTCATCGAGCCCGACGCCCCGCGCCGCCATCTGCTGCGGGTCCAGGCGGATGCGCACCGCGTACTTCATCGAGCCGAACACGTTCACGGCCGCCACCCCGGAGACCATCGAGATCCGCTGCGCCAGGAAGGTCTCGGCGTACTCGTTCAGCGTGGTCAGCGGGAGGGTGGGCGAGGTCAGCGCCAGCATCAGGATCGGCGAGGCGGCCGGGTTCTGCTTGCGGAACGACGGCGGCAGCATGTCCCTGGGCAGCGAGCGCTGGACCCCCGACATGGCCGTCTGCACGTCCTGCGCGGCGCCGTCAATGTCGCGGTCGAGGGCGAACTGCAGCGTGATGTCGGTGCTCCCCTGGCTGCTGCTCGACGTCATCTGGTCGAGCCCGGGGATCGTCGAGAACTGCTTCTCGAGCGGCGTCGCCACCACGGACGCCATCGTCTCGGGGCTCGCGCCCGAGAGGTTGGCGCTCACCGAGATCGTCGGGAAGTCCACGGTGGGCAGGTCGCTCACCGGCAGGAGCCGGTAGCCCATGACTCCGAAGAGAAGAATGCCCGCCATGACGAGCGTCGTCATGACGGGTCGCTTGATGAACAGCTCCGAGATGCTCACGGGGAGCCGGTCGGCGGGGTCGAAGCTCCGGTCTTGATCTCGACCCGCGCGCCCGGCACCAGCCGGAGCTGCCCGTCCGTCACCACCCGCTGGCCGGCCGCGAGTCCCTTCGCGATCACCACATAGTCTTCGGCCGCCCGTCCCACGGTGACCTCTTGCGCGCGGGCCGTCTGGTCGGCGTTCAGCACGTAGACGTACGGCCCGGCCTGCCCGGTCATCACCGCCTGGGCCGGGATCGTGAGCACGTCCTTTTCGACGTTCAGCACCAGGCTCACCGCGACGAACTCCCCCGGCCACAGCTTCCGGTCGGCGTTGGCAAACGTCGCCTTGAGCTGGATCGTGCCGGTGGTGGTGTCCACCTCGTTGTTGATGAACGTCAGCTGCCCGAGGAGGGCCGCGGTCGAGTCGTTGGCCGGCCGGATCCGGACGTCGAGGACGTGCCGGTCGCTGAAGCGCTGGATGTCGTCCAGATACTGCTGCGGCACCGAGAAGCTCACCGCGATCGGCCGGAGCTGGTTGACCACGACCAGGGGCGTCGGCCCGTTGGCCGGCACCAGGTTCCCCTCACGGAGCAGCAGGTTTCCCGTGCGGCCGGAGATCTGCGCCCGGATCGTCGTGTACTCGAGGTTCAGCCGCGCCGTCTTCACCGCGGCCGAGTCCGCGAGCACGACGGCGTCGAGGGCGTCCGCGTTGGCCTTGATCTGGTCGAACTGCTCCTGCGTGGCCAGGTTGTTGCGCGCCAACTCCTCGTAGCGGCTCACCTGCGCGCGAGCGTTGACGAGCTGGGCGCGGTCCTTGGCCAGGTTGGCCGCCGCCTGATCGAGCGCCGCCTGGAAGGGGCGTGCGTCAATCTCGAAGAGCAGCTGCCCCTTCTGGACCTCCTCGCCCTCCCGGAAGCCGACGCGCATCAGCGTCCCGCCCACCTGCGACCGCACGGCGACGGTCTGGATCGGGGTCACCGAGCCGATGGCGCTGATCTCGTAGGGGACCGAGCGCTGCTGGACCGGGGCCACAGTCACCGGCACGCTCGGCCGCGGGGGGCGGGCGTCCGATTTGCTGCACGCGGCCAGCGCCAGCACCGCTGCGGCGGCGCAGCTGGCGCGGCTCAGGGATCGTCCTTTCGCGCGGATCGGGTATCTCGCAATCATCTGGTGACTTACGCGCCAGGGGCGCCGTGCGTTGGCGGACGGTGACATCTCAGTCGGTCGGCGCCCGGGCGCGCGGCGCAAAGAAAGCCGCCGTCACCAGGGCGGCCTCATCCGGCGCAGTTGCGCAACAACCGTTCCTCGGGGAATCTTACCGGCCAATCCCTTCCTGAGGAAAGACGCCCATGTCGTACCCATACGCGCTCCCTTCGCTCCCCTATGCGTTCGACGCGCTCGAGCCGCACATCGACGCGCAGACGATGCAGATCCACCACGGGAAGCATCACCAGGCGTACGTCAACAACCTGAATGCGGCGCTCGAGAAGGCCCCGGAGTGGCAGAAGAAGGGGCTGGGCGAGGTCCTCGCCTCCCTCGACAAGGTGCCGGAGGCCGTGCGCACGGCGGTCCGCAACAACGGCGGCGGGCACTGGAACCACACGGCGTTCTGGAAGCTGATGGCGCCGAAGGCCGGCGGGGCGCCCAAGGGCGACGTGGCCGACCTGATCACCAGGAGTTTCGGCGGCTTCGACAAGTTCAAGGAGCAGTTTGCCGCCGCGGCGATGGGGCGGTTCGGCTCCGGGTGGGCGTGGCTGCTGTTCGACGCCGGGAAGCTCTCGATCATGAGCACCCCCAACCAGGACAACCCGGCGATGGAGAAGAGGGCCGCGGTCCTCGGCCTCGACGTCTGGGAGCACGCCTACTATCTGAAGTACCAGAACCGGCGGGCCGACTACATCGGGGCGTGGTGGAACGTCGTGAACTGGGAGCAGGTGAACGCCAACTTGAAGGAAGTGAGGTAGGGGGGAAGGCCGGCACCTTGCCGGACGCCGGGTCGGCCGGCCGGGTCGGGCGCGGGGACCGCGTCGCTCGCGTCGCGGTGGCGATCGCCGTGGCGATCGCTGTTCTGGCTCTGCTTGGGTGGCTGGCGGACGTCGCCGCGCTCCGCGGCGTCAGGCCGCAGTGGGTTTCGATGCGGCCCATCACGGCCGTTGCCATGCTCCTGCTGGGGCTGGCGCTGTGGCCTCCGCGGGAGTTCAGGACGGCCCCGGCGGGGCTGCGCGCCCGACGGGGCGCCGCGATCGTGGTCGCGCTGCTCGGTTTCGTCACGATCCTGGAGTACGCGCTGGGGCTGCGTCTCGGCGTTGACGAACTGCTGTTCCGTTCGCGGCTGAGTGCGCTCGCCGCCGCCGAGCCGGGCCGGATGGCTCCGACTACCGCGGTGGACTTTCTGCTGCTCGGTGGAGCCGCGCTGGCGCTGCGAGGGCGAGCGCCCGCGCTGCGTGCCGCCTCGGAGCTGCTTGCCCTCGCTGCCGCCTTGCTCGCCTCTCTGATACTCGTCGGCTACCTGTTCGAGATCGCGCCCCGCGAAAGCGGGCAGCGGGCGGTGATGATGGCGGTCAACACCGCGGTCGCCTTCCTCGCGCTGTCGGTGAGCGTGGTCGCGAGCAACCCGGAGTCACGGCTCCTCCGGATCCTGGCCGGCGGCCGGCCGGGGGGCGTGATCGTGCGCCGGGTACTGCCGTCGGTGCTCGTTGCGATGCTCCTGTTGGCGTGGCTCGAGCTCGCGGCCGAACGGATGGGGCTCTTCGGCGATCCGTTCGCGGATGCGCTGCAGACCGTCGCGGGCATGGCGGTGGTCGCCCTGCTGCTGTTGTGGGGCGCCGACAGCCTCAATCGCACGGAAGCGGAGCGCAGGCGAGCCGAAGAGACGCTGCGGTGGGAACAGTTTCTCATGGGCACGCTCATGGAGAACGTTCCCGACGCGATCTACTTCAAGGACGCCGCGAGCCGCTTCATCCGAATCAACCGGGCCCTGGCCCGGCGGTTTGGGCTGAGCGATCCCGACCAGGCGGTGGGCAAGACGGATCTCGATTTCTTTGCGCCGGAGCATGCCCAGGCGGCACTGGAAACCGAGCAGCGGGTCATCCGCACGGGTCAGCCGGCCGTGAACATGGAAGAGATGGAAACCTGGCCCGATCGCCCGAGCACCTGGGTCTCGAGCACGAAGATGCCCCTGCGCGACGTATCCGGGGCGATCACCGGCAGCTTCGGCATCTCCCGGGACATCACGGAGCGGAAGCTGGCGGACCAGGCGCTGCAGGCGAGCGAGGCGCGGTTCCGGGCCGCCTTCATGACCGTCTCCGACGCGCACTACATCGCGACGCGCGACGAGGGGGTGATCCTCGAGGTGAACGACCGCTTCGCGGACGTGTTCGGCTACCCGCGAGAGGAGGTGCTCGGCCGGACCTCCCTGGAGCTCGGGCTCTATGCCACGCCCGCCGACCGCGGGAGAATGCTCGCGGAGTTGAGGTCCACGGGTGTGGTGCGGAACCTCGAGGTCGTGGCGCGACGCAAGGACGGGGAGACCATCCCCGTCCTCATCTCGGTCAGCGAGCTCAAGATGGGTGAACAGGCGCTCATCCTGGGCGTCGTCCGGGACGTGAGCGAGCAGAAGCGGTCGGCCGAGGCGCTCCGGAGCCTCGAGGGCCAGCTCCGCCAGTCGCAGAAACTGGAGGCCGTCGGCCAGCTGGCCGGCGGCGTGGCGCACGACTTCAACAACGTCCTGACCGCCATCACCGGCTACGCCGACCTCCTGCTCGGAGACCTCGCGGTGGAGGATCCGAAGCGCCAGGACGTTCAGGAGATCAAGGCTGCCGCCCAGCGCGCGGCCACTCTGACCCGCCAGCTTCTCGCCTTCAGCCGCAAGCAGGTGTTGCAGCCGCGGGTGCTGGATCTCAACGCGGTGGTCCGGACGCTGGAGAAGATGCTCCAACCCCTCATCGGCGAGCACGTGAAGCTCCGAATCGTGCTGGAGCCGGCGCTCGGCGCGGTGCGCGCCGACCCGGCCCAGATCGAGCAGGTCATCATGAACCTGGCCGTCAACGCGCGGGACGCATTGCAGGGCGGCGGCCAGCTCACGATCGAGACGGCGAACGTAGACCTCGACGAGGCGCAGGCCCGCGAGCGTTCGGGAGCGACGCCGGGGCCCTACGTCATGCTGGCGGTGAGCGACACGGGCGTGGGCATGGACGCCGAGACCCGGGCCCACATCTTCGAGCCGTTCTTCACCACGAAGGAGCAGGGCAGAGGAACCGGCCTCGGCCTGGCCACCGTGTACGGAATCATCAAGCAGAGCGGCGGCCACATCTGGGTCTCCAGCGCGCCGGAACGGGGGGCCGCCTTCCAGATCTACCTGCCGCGGGTGAGCGAGGTCGCCGAGGCGCAGGGCGTGGAGGTCGCTGCGCAGCCGGCAGCAGGCGGCCGCGAGACCGTGCTGCTCGCCGAAGACGATGCGTCGGTCCGCGAGGTCGTGGCACAGGCCCTGTCGCAGAAGGGCTACCGGGTGCTGCGCGCCCCCGACGGCCAGACGGCGCTGGAGATGGCCCGCTCGAGTGCCGAGGTGATCCACCTGCTCGTGACGGACCTCGTGATGCCGGGCATGACGGGCCGCGCGCTGGCCTCCGCTCTCGTCGCGGAGCGCCGCGGCGTCCGGGTGCTCTACATCTCCGGCTACACCGACGACGCTGTTGTACGCAAGGATGTCTTTGAGGAGGGCGTGCCGTATCTGCAGAAGCCCTTTACGTCCGAGGCCCTCGCCCTCAAGGTGCGCGAGGTGCTGGATCGCAGGTAGGTAGACTGCCGGCTACCGAGGGCGGATCAGGCGATTCGGCCTCCGATGGCGTAGTGACACCAGTGGCAGTGCGCGCCCGCGAACAGTACGGACAGCGCGCACCAGGCACCGAGGACCATGAGGGCGGTGCTCATCGTCAGGTGCTCAGGTAGGAGATCTGGACGACCCGCTTCGAGCTGCCGGCGAGTTCTACGACGCGCGAGCTGACGCAGATCTCTTCACCCGCAACGGTCCGCACGTCCAGCGCGCCGACGCCCTCGATCCGCAGCCGGCGGAGCATCGGACGAAACGTCGGGCTCACGACGACTCCGACCGTGTCCTGCTGCAACCGCGCGCCGAGGATGGACGCCGTCACGTACGCCGTGGCCTGGACGGCGCCGGACCGCTGAGCGGCTGCGGGCCGGGCGAGCAACGGCGCCCCCGCCAAGACGGCCGCCAGCAGTGCGACGCGGAGGCCCCGCCCCAAGCGGAGGTCCCGGGCCGGCATTCCGGCGGTGCGTGTGGATGAGGTCGTTGCCATCGGAACCAAAGGTGCGTTCCGAGGGCAGTTGCCAACATCGGATTATCGGGAAGCAGCGTGTGCGACTGCGCTGATACACCGTAGGGGAAGCCTCACGCGCGAGATGCGCGGCGGGCCAGCCGCGCCCCTGCACCCTACACCCTGGCTAGGTCACTCGTCGCAGACTTCCCGGAAGAAAGTGGGGAGGTCCGCCGTCAGCGGCGCGCCGACGCCCGCCGGCGCGGCGGTGGCCCCAGAGAGCGCCTTGATCGCGAGCAGATCCGAGCGAAGTAGCTGGCACGCAAGGAGTTGCCCTACACCCGAAGGAGCGGGAAGGCGCCCGGAGCCGGCTCCCGGAGGGCGAGCCCTGACGCCCGACTGACGCTCGCGGCGTAGGGTATCTGCCCGGATGTTCGAGGCGCTCTGGCGCAGACGCGCCGGCGGTGCCATTCGTTTACGCCGGGGGATTCCGGCGATGCGTCCAGTTGCAGGCAATCTCCGCTCGACGCTGCGCCGACGGCGTACGCTGCTGCTCGCTGGCACGTGCCTCGTCGTCTGCTTTGCGGTCTACGTCGGCCGCATTGGTTCATCGACCCGCACCCTTCCGTCCTGGCACTGGATCGACGTACTCGCTCTTCTGGGCGCCGCCGCCGCGGCGTTCGTGCTTCTCGTCCTGGCGTGGCTCGACCTGCGCCGCGACGAAGCTGCGCTTGCGCGGCTGCACGAAAGCGAGGCGCGCCTCGCGCTGCTGACGAGCCAGGCACCGGCGGACGTTTGGACAACGGATACGGAATTGCGTCTGACGTCGGTAATGGGGTCCCTGATTGCTCAGCTGGAGAACCCCGATGCGCGGGTTCCGGGCCGCACCCTGTACGACGTGTTCGGCACGCATGATCCCACGCATCCGGCAATCGCGGCGCACCTGCGGGCGCTCAAGGGAGACTCCGCAACCTACGAGCGCCAGGTCGGCGACCGGATGCTCGAGGGCCGCGTGGAGCCGTTGCGAGACGACGAGGGTCGTGTCATCGGATGTGTCGGCACGGCGATGGATGTCTCGACCTGGCGGTGGGCGGAGAGCCAGGTGCGGCGATTCGCGGCGCTGGTCCAGGCGTCGGAGGATGCGATTGTCTCCACCGACCTCGACGGCGTGGTTGAGATCTGGAACCCGGCTGCCGAGCGGCTGTACGGCTACTCGGCCGACGAGATGCTCGGACATCCGGTGTCGGTTCTCGAGCCTCCCGGCCGCGCGGGTGAGCAGGCGGCGCTGCGCGAGCGTCTGATCAGGGGCGAGAGCTTGCGAGCCTACGACACGATCCGCCGTAAGCGGGACGGCACGGCCGTCGAGATCTCGACGCACCTCTCGCCCATACGCGACGGACAGGGCACGCTCGTCGGCGTCTCGGCCGTCATCCGCGACATCACCGAGCGGCGTGCGGGGGAGCGGCAGCTGCGCTTGCTCGCCGATGCACTGGCGAATGCGAGCGACATGATCTCGGTGACCGACGCCGATAATCGCTTCGTATACGTGAACGAGGCTTTCCTTCGCGCCTACGGGTACGCGCGCGAGGAGGTGCTCGGCCGGACGCCGGCTCTCCTGGAGCCATCGGATGACGTGCGGCAGGAGATCCTCGCGGCCACGATGCGGGGTGGCTGGAGCGGGGATCTCGTCAACCGCCGGAAGGACGGCACGGAATTCCCGGTGTCGCTCAGCACGACGGTGATCCGCGATGCGGCGGGCCGGGTTCTCGGCCTCCTCGGCGTGGCGCGGGACATCTCCGAGCGGCAGCGGGCGGAGGAGGCGCGGAAGGACGCTGAAGAGCATTACAGGGTCCTGGCGGAGAACTCGCCAGACCTGATCGCTCGCTTTGATGCCCGGCTGCGGCACGTGTATGTCAATCCCGCGGCGGCGCAGGTGGGGAAGTTGTCAGCAAGCGAGTATGTTGGGTTGACAACTGCCGAGGCTGGAGTCCCTGAGCCCTTCGCCACGATGCTCAATGAGCGGCTCGGCCAGGTCTTGAGGACAGGAGCAATGCTGGATGCGGAGGACGTCGTACCGACACCGGAGGGCATTCGGTACCTCCTTACGCGGGTTGCCCCCGAACTGGCCCCCGATGGCAGCGTCCGCTCAGTGTTGTCCTTCGCGCGCGACATCACCGAGCGCAAGCGCACCGAGGAGGAGATGGCGCGCATAGCCTCATTCCCGCAGATGAGCCCGATGCCCATCGCGGAAGTAGATGCCGCAGGCAAGATCTCCTTCATGAATCCTGTCGCCGAGCGATTGTTCGAGGAGCTACGGACGGTATCTCCCAATCACCCGTTTGTGGCGGATGCCTGGACGCTGATCGACGAGCGCCAAGGCTTGGGAACGGGGCCGCGCAGCCGTGAAGTACAGGTTGGTGCGCGATGGTACCTCCAGGACATGTACGTGCTGCCCGACCGCTCGCACGTGCGCATCTACGCGACGGACATCACCGAGCGCCGCCGGGCCGAGGAGGCGCTCCGCCAGAGCGAGGTGATGTTCCGTCTCATGGCGGAGAACGCGAGCGACATCATCAGCCGTCACGCCCCGGATGGCACCTTCCTGTACGTCTCGCCGGCGTGCCGGACGCTGCTGGGCTACGACGCCGAGGAGCTGCTCGGACGCTCCCCGCTGGAATTCGTTCACCCCGATGACGTAACCAGGCCCCCCCCGCCCGTGGAGGTGCTTCGGCCGCCGAGTAGCTACTCGCTCACCTTCCGCTTTCGACGCAAGGACGGCAGGTACGCGTGGCTCGAGAGCCGTGGACACGCTGAGTACGACCAGACGACCGGCGCGGTCACCGAAGTCCAGATTACGTCGCGCGATGTCAGCGACCGCATGCAGGTGGAGGAGCGACTCGGTCGCCAGGGCGAAGAACTGCGTGCGCTCGCCAGGCACCTCGAGTCGGTGCGCGACGACGAGCACGCGGCGATGGTGCGGGTCATTCATGACGAGCTGGGCCAGGCGCTGACAGCCTTGCGTCTCGACCTGAGCTGGCTCGGCCGAAGGCTCCCGGCGAGGAGCGTCGCGCTGCGCAGGAAGCTGGACGAGATGACTGCGTTGACCGATGGGACGATCGAGGCCAGCAGGCGCCTCGTCGCCGATCTGCGCCCGCCGATCCTCGACGATCTCGGGTTGGTGCCGGCGCTGGAGTGGTACCTCGAGACGGTTGAAGAACGCACCAAGGTGCGCGCCCGGCTCGACGTCGCCGCGGAGCCGCTCGATGTGACCGGCCCGGCGGCGCTGACGGCCTACCGGATCGTGCAGGAGGCGCTGACCAACGTGGCCCGGCATGCCCAGGCCAAGCACGTGACGGTGCGACTCGGCACACGGGCCGGCGCCCTGCTCCTCGAGATCGCCGACGACGGCGCGGGCATGGGTGCGGACAGGGCGTACAGCCCGCGGTCGTTCGGCATCATCGGCATGCGGGAACGCGCATTGGCGCACGGGGGAGCGCTGGAGGTCGGGCCTTCGCCGGGCGGGGGCACCGTCGTCCGGGCCACGATCCCGCTCGAGCCGCGCCAGGCGGCGCGGGGGCCGGCATGATCCGGCTGCTGCTCGCCGACGACCACGCCGTGGTCCGGGCCGGGCTGCGGAGCCTCCTCGAAGTAAAAGGAGAGCTGAAGGTCGTGGCGGAGGCGGCGACCGGCGACGAGGTCCTGCGCCTGCTGCCCACGCTGCCGGTGGATGTCCTCGTGCTCGACGTCTCGATGCCGGGCCCGGGTATCTTCGAGCTGCTGCGCAGGCTCAAGGAGGAGCATCCGCGGGTGCGCACCGTCGTTCTGACGATGCACCCGGAGGACCAGTACGCCGTACGCGTGCTCCGCGCGGGCGCCGCGGCCTGCCTGTCCAAGGAGCGTTCGCCGGAACTGCTTGTGGATGCCATCCGGAAGGCGCACGCCGGAGGCATCTTCGTCACGCCGGCTCTGGGCGAAGCGCTCGCGAGAGGCCTGACGTCTCCCACACGCTCACGGGCGGGCGCGCCGCTCTCCAATCGGGAGCTGGAGGTGTTGGTGCGTCTCGCGTCGGGCCAGAGCACCAAGGCCATCGCAGCCGACCTGGCCATGAGCCCCAAGACCGTCAGCACCTACCACTCCCGCATCCGCCGGAAGCTCGGCCTGCAGTCCGACGCGGATCTCATCCGCTACGCTTTGGAGCAGCACCTCACGACCTAACCACGATTCAGCGTGTCGGCGTTATCGAGCCGGCGCTCCGGCGGGCGGGGTCCTAGGCGGTGAGGACCTCCTCGACAAGGGCGAGAAATCCGGACTGGTCGAACGGCTTGCTGAGCGTGCGCACGGCACCGAGCTGGGTGGCCACGGCCAGGATGCTCGCGGCGTCCATGAATCCCCCCCCCGAGACGGCGATGACCCTCATTCCTGGTCGGCGCAGCGCCAGCTCCCGGATGAACTCCAACCCGTCCATGTCCGGCATGAAGAGGTCGGTGACGACCAGGTCCACGGGCTGCGCGGCGAGCCGGCGCAGGCCTTCGGCGCCGCCATCTGCCTCCGCGGTGGTGTGCCCCGCGCGCTCCAGAAGCCGGACCATGAGGCGCCGGACCTCCGGCTGATCGTCCACGACGAGCACTCGCGCCATCGCCTCCGAGTGTACTCCTCACCTGGCACGGGCACAACGGAGCAGCCCCTCACGAGCGAACCCGATAACGCGTGTCGGCTCTTGTAGGATTGGCCGCACACCCCGCCGCACTTGGGGCTGACAGCCGCTCTGACCGGCGTGCAACAGCTTTCGGACAGTGGTGCACGTAGGTGCGCCGCTGATCTAGCAGCAGTCGGAGGCATTCCTGTGGACGTGTTCGTCGTCGAGGACAGTGGCCCGATGCGGCACCGGGTGGTCGAGGCATTGGAAGAGCTGGTGGACGTGCGCGTCGTCGGCGTGGCCGACAGCGCCGACGAAGCCATAGCCGAGATCAGGAGCCTCCGGCCGCACTTCGTGGTGCTGGACCTGAGGCTGGCGCAGGGGAGCGGCCTGTTCGTGCTGGAAGCGGTGAAGAAGTTCGAGCCGCCTCCGGTCGTCGCCGTCCTCACGAACTATCCGATCCAGCAGTACCGGGCGCGGTGCGCGCAGCTGGGGGCCGACTTCTTCTTCGACAAGGCGAAAGGCCTGGATCCGCTGCTCCAGGTGGCCCGCCGGATGGTCGCCGACGCTGAGCGGCACGGCGCCTGTGCCTGACCTGCTGGTGTTCGCGCTGGGCGAGCACCGCCTCGCCGTGCCGGCCTCCTCGGTCGTTGAGGTGGTGCGCGTGGTGGCGTCGGCCGTGCTGCCGGGCGCTCCCGCGATCGTCGAGGGCGTGATCAACGTGCGGGGGGCGCTCGTCCCGGTGCTCGACATCCGCGCGCGCTTCGACCTTCCGCCTGTGGCGGTGGATCCCGACCAGCATCTGATCGTCGCCCACGCCGGGGGGCGTCTTGTCGCGCTGCGCGTAGACCGGGCTCTCGATCTCGTCACGGTGACTGAGGACGCGGTCGAGGCCGCCGAGCGCGTTGCGCCCGGATCCACACTGGTGGCAGGCGTAGCGCGGCTGCCGGACGGCGTGCTCGTCATCCATGATCTCGAGCGGTTCCTCTGTCTCGACGAGGGCGAGCCGCTGGACGCGGCCCTCGAGCTGGCCGGCCGGCCGTGAGCCCCACGCCCGATCTCTCGGTCCTCTTCGTGGACGAAGCCGCCGCGCTGGTGCGGGCGCGTACGGGGCTGGTGGTCGGCCCCGCCAGGACTGCGGCCTTCCGGTCCGCGCTCGCCGACGCAATGGGGAGCGCGCGCGTGAGCGATCCCGTGGTCTATCTCGCAGATCTCGCTGTGACTCCGGCCTTGATGGACGATCTCGCTGGGCGGGTCACGGTCGGCGAGACGTACTTCTTCCGCGACCCCGACCAGTTCGTCCTCATCGAGCGGGAGATCTTGCCGGCGCTCGTCGCAGCCAGGCGCCCGAACGATGGGGCGCTGCGTATCTGGAGCGCCGGGTGCGCGACGGGCGAGGAGGCTTACACCCTGGCCATCCTCGCCTCCCGGGTCGGCGCCCGCGCGCGCACCGTCGGCACCGACATCTCGCGGTGCGCGCTCGCCAAGGCGCGGAGTGCGCGCTACACGCGCTGGTCGTTCCGGGGTGTGGCCGAGGGCTTCGTCGCGGGACAATTCGACCAGGTGGGCGCCGAGTTCGAGCTTCACCGTGAGTACCGTGACGTGGTCGAATTCCGATACCTGAATCTCGCGGACGCCGGCTACCCCTCGGCCGCATCCGGTATCGTGTCGATGGACCTGATTCTCTGCCGCAACGTGCTCATCTACTTCGACCGCGAGACCGTGGCTCGCGTGGCGGATCAACTGCTCCGCTCGCTGGCCGACGACGGCTGGCTGGTGCTCGGCGCCTCCGACCCGATGATCGCCGATCTGGTCCCCTGTCGGGTCGTGGTGAGCAGCGCCGGTTTGATGTACCGGCCGGCGAGGGGGACGGCAGTCTCGTTTGCGTCCCTTCTGCCGCCCCCTCGGCCGCAGGTGGCGCCCACGCCTGCGGTTGTCGCCGAGCCGCCGGCCTTTGCGCCGGAGCCGGCGCGCCCGGAGACCGTGCAGAATCCCGTGCCCGCTTCCGATGCGGAGGTGGCCGCGCGCTGCTACGCCGTCCGCGACTACGACGGGGCAGCCGAGGCCGCGCGTCGGGCGGTGGGGAATCGGGATGCTGAGGCCGGTGTGTGGGTCCTGCTGGTCCGCGCCCTGGCGAATGGCGGGAAGCTGGGTGAAGCGGAGCGCGCTTGCGCACTGGCGCTCGAGCGGCACGGGATGTCGGCTGAACTCTCACTGCTCCATGCGTCGCTGCTGACCGCGGCGCGCCGCTACGGCGCCGCGGCGGTCGCCGCGCGCAAGGCGCTGTACCTGGATCGGGGCTTGGCCATGGCGCACCTGGCGCATGGAGCCGCGTTGGCTGGGCTGGAAGACGTCCCGGGCGCCCGCGGCGCGTTCACCAACGCGGCGAGCCTGCTTGCCGGCGTGACGCGAGACGCGGTCGTGCCGGCGTCGGGCGGCGAGGCCGCCGGCCGGCTCGCTGACCTCGTGCGCGCAGAGCTCGGGTTGCTGACCGAGGCCGCCGCGTGACGGGCGAACAGGTGCGAGCCCTGCTCGAGGAGCGAGCCCGCGTGCTGGCGCGACCCGTGGAGCGCCGGGCCGTCAGTGGCACCTTCGAGGCGGTGAGCTTCGTCCTCGCGGATGAGCGCTATGCCGTCGAATCGCGCTTCGTGGTGGAGGTGTTTCCCCTGGCGGACCTGGCCCTGCTTCCGGGCGCGAAGGCGCCGGTGCTGGGCGTAACGGCGTGGCGGGGTGGGCTGCTGACCGTGCTCGATCTCCGCCCGCTTCTCGGGATTTCAACGACGGCGCTGAACGATCTGGGCCGTGTCATCGTGATTGGCGAGGCGCGAGCCTCTTTCGGGATTCTGGTGGACCGGGTGCAGGAGATCGTGAGCCTTCGTCTGTCGGAGATTCATGAGCCCCCGGACGGCGTGGCGGTGCGCCGAGAGTACCTGCGCGGTGTCACAGGTGGCGCGCTGCTGGTGCTCGATGCTGGCGCGCTGTTGCGGCTTTGCGGGTGAGGGCACGGGTGTACCCATCTGTTCGGGAGAGGGGCGAACCATGACATGGACCGTTGGCAGGAAGATCACCTTCGGTTTCAGCCTGTCGATCGTCATCGTCGCGGCACTGGGGGGCGTCTCGTACCGCAACTCGAGCATCCTCCTGCGGACGACCGGCTGGGTTGCGCACACCTACGAGGTGCGCGCGCAGATCGACCGGGTAGAGAGAGTGCTCGCGGACGCCGAAACGGGACAGCGCGGCTACCTCCTGACGGGGCTGAACTCGTATCTCGAGCCTTACACCGCCGCGCTGCAGCAGGTGACGCCCGTCCTGGACTCGCTTCGGACGCTCACTGCCGACAACGCTGCGCAGCAGAAGCGCATCGGTACGGCCCAGCCACTGGTCCAGGCGAAGCTGGACGAACTCCAGGAGACGATCAACCTGCGGAAGCAGGGTCGACCGGCGGCGGCGCTGGCCATCGTGCTCACCGACCGCGGCAAGCAGACCATGGATCAACTCCGCGGGGTGCTGGCGGCCATGAGCACCGAGGAGCGCGGTCTCCTGCAACAGCGCATCGCCGACGCTGAAGCCAGTGCCAGGATGACGTCCTTCGGCATCGCGCTGGCCACGGGCTTGGGGCTGGTGCTGGTCGTGGTGAGTTCCCTGGTGCTTTCTCGCGCGGTGAACCGCCCGTTGCAGGAGACGGCCGCGCTGTTGGCCTCGAGCTCAGCGGAGATCCTGGCCGCGACCACCCAGCAGGCCTCGGGGGCGAGCGAGTCCGCGGCTGCAGTAGCCGAGACGGTCACGACCATCGACGAGGTGACGCAGACCTCGGAGCAGGCGGCGCAGCGGGCAAAGACGGTGGCCGATTCGGCCCAGCGTGCGGCGGAAATCGGCAAGGCAGGCCGGCGCGCGGTGGACGAATCCGTGGAAGGCATATCGGCGGTCAGAGCGCAGGTGGATTCCATCGCCGGGAGCATCCTCGCCCTGGCGGAGCAGGCCCAGGCGATCGGGGAGATCATCGCCGCCGTCAACGACATCGCGGAGCAGACCAATATCCTCGCGCTCAACGCCTCGGTCGAGGCAGCGCGCGCGGGCGAGGCGGGCCGCGGCTTCTCGGTGGTGGCGACCGAAGTCAAGAGCCTGGCGGAGCAGTCGAAGAAAGCGACCGTCCAGGTGCGGCAGATCCTCGGCGAGATCCAGCGCGCAACCAGCGCGGCGGTGATGACGACCGAGCAGGGCACCAAGCAGGTCGCAGCTCTCAGCAAGCAGGTTGGCGCGGCCGGTGAGACTATCCGTTCCCTGGAGCAGGCGTCCGCCGAGGGCGCCCAGGCGTCGGCCCAGATCGTGGCGTCGTCGGGGCAGCAGGCGGCGGGCATGGCGCAAATCCGCCAGGCGATCGCCAACATCCACGGGGCCACCCAGCAGAATCTGGCGTCCACGAAACAGGCCGAGGGCGCCGCGAGGGATCTCAACGCACTGGGCACCAAGCTGCTGGACCTGGTCGGCGGCAACCATCATGCCCCGATGAAGGCGGCGCGCGTGTGACGGCCCAGGATGCGCTTGCCACGCGGCTCACGGCGATATTCGTCTCCGAGTTCGAGGAGCAGCTCAGGGTGATGAATGCCGATCTCCTCGCGCTGGAGGCGCAGCCCGGGAATCCGGAGCGGCTCAAGTCGCTGTTTCGCGTGGCGCACACGTTGAAGGGGGCCGCGCGGGCGGCGGGCGTGCCTCCCGTCGAGACCGCGTGCCACGCGGCGGAGGGGCTCCTGGCCGACGCCCGCGACGGCAAGAGGAGCCTGGAGCCGGAGCACTTCGAGGCCCTCTTCGACGCGGCGGATGTACTGCAGGAGGCCCACAGGTGTCTTGCGGAAGACGCCGCCCTGCCGGAAGGCCTGCTCGATGGCGTGGCGGAGCGCCTGCGGCTGCTGCGGAGCCGGCCCGAAGGCGCTGTCGCGCCCAGTGCGGTGCCGGCGTTCGTCCCGCCGGTCCGGAGCGGTGATGGCGAAGTCCGGGTCCGGCCCGAGGCGCTGGACGCATTGCTCGGCTCGGCGAGCCAGTTGCTCGTGGCGGCCGCGGGCAACGCGAGCCGCCCCGCTGAGCTCGAGGCCTTCGCCGACGCCCTGGCCGCCACCGCCTCCGACTGGCGTCGAACGGCGCGGCGTCTCCGGCTGATCCTCGAGCGATCGGGACCGTCCGGCGGGGCCGGGGCGCTCGAGGATCTGGATGCGCGGCTGCATCGGCTCGCGCACGACAGCGCGCGGCTGGCGGCCGGACTGGGTCGCGACGCCCGCGGGGTCTCGCGCGCCGCCGACGAGGTGCTGAGCAGGGTCCGGCGGGTGCGGCTGCGACCCTTCGCAGACGCGTGTGACGGGCTCCCTCGCGCCGCTCGCGACCTGGCGACCGCGACGGGCAAGGAGGTCGAGCTCGAGATCGTGGGCGGTGAGGTGCAGGCGGACCGCGCCGTGCTCGATCGCGTGCGTGAAGCCCTGCTGCAGCTGGTGCGGAACGCGGCGGCTCATGGCATTGAGCGGCCTGACGAGCGGGAGTCTGCCGGCAAGCCTCGGCGGGGCCGGGTCACGATCGCGGCGGCGCTTCGCGGCGACAGGATCGCGATCACGGTCTCCGATGACGGGGCGGGCCTCAATGTGCCGGCAATCCGCTCGCGGTTGGCAGGCCTCGGCCGCCCCACGCCGGCGGACGAACGGTTGCTGGTGCGGGGGATCTTCGAGGGGGGCATGAGTACTGCCGCCGACGCCACCGTCATCTCGGGGCGCGGGGTGGGACTCGACATCGTCCGGGCCGCGATGGCGGCC
>Ga0326726_10000556_pt1 | contig 34667 bp, 32 predicted proteins | sample MHFenrmetagenome_2_FD_207603 | JGI IMG/M metagenome (GOLD analysis project Ga0326726, IMG submission 207603) | Lab enriched peat soil microbial communities from Michigan Hollow, Ithaca, NY, United States - MHF15MN | ecosystem: Environmental > Terrestrial > Soil > Wetlands > Peat | place: USA...
CCGCGACGGTTCTGCTGCCAGCACTGCTCGTTCGACTCGGTGCAGAACGGCTTTTCCTTGCCGTAGCTGATGGTGCGGATGCGGTCCGCACTCACCCCGGCCTGGACCAGCGCGTTCTTGACGGCGTTGGCGCGGTTGTCACCCAGCGCGAGATTGTACTCGGTGGAGCCGCGCTCGTCGCAGTGTCCCTCAACCGTGAAGCGCACATTCGGATGTTGCGCCAGCCACTGCGCATCACCCTGCAACGCGGTCTGCTGGTCGGGACGGATGTCGTACTTGTCGTAGTCGAAGAAGACGTCCTTGATGTTCTGATTGAACATCTCCTCCTCCGTGGCTGTCGGCTGCGGTGCCGGAGCCGGGGGCGGCGTGACCGTGACCCGCGCCGTGGCTTCCTGTGTACCGCCCGCGCCCTTGGCGATCAGGCGATAGGTGGTGGATTGCGCCGGCGATACTCGGCGCGACCCATCCGGACCGACTTGGCCGACGCCTTCCAGAGTCACGTCGGTGGCGTTCTGCGTCTGCCACGTCAGCGTGCTGCCCTGGCCGGGTTGAATCGTGTCCGGGCTCGCGCTCAGCGTCGCGGTAGGCGCCGCCGGTGGCGGTGGCGGCGGTGGCGGCGGGGGAGCGACCTTCTTCTTGCATCCGCCCAGCGCCAACACGCTAGCGAGAAGTACGACGAAAAATAACCACTTCATCTTGCTGTGCTTCACCTCTGTCCTCCCATATAACCTAAGTAAAACTACGTGAAAGCGGCGCCAGTTACTCGGCCGGAGTTTGCTTCCCGGCGTCCTGCTCGGAAGTCAACAATGTACACCTGAAACTCGCAAACTTCGCGGTCGCAACTAGTACCTCACATGGTACGGTGATCCGGTTCCCATAACCGTGTGACCCGATTTCGAAACCCTACTTCCAACTCCAGTTCGGCTGCGTGTTCTGCCCCGCGGTCGTCAACTGATGCGGTTGCGTACCGTCGGCCAGCATCGTCCAGATCTGGTCGCCACCGCGGCGGTTCGACTGGAAGACGATGTGCCGCCCGTCCGGCGACCATGACGGAAAATCATTGCGCCCCGCCTCATGGGTCAACTGGACGATCTGCTTGTTGGCGATGTCCATGACATAGATATCCTGGGCGCCGGGCATGCCCGGCCCATAATGCCGGATCCATGCAAAGGCGAGGAACTGCCCATTCGGCGACCACGACGGCGAAACCGCGTAACCCTGGTCGGTCATGCGCTGTGGGTTTGTGCCGTCGGCCGCCATCATGTAGATCTGCGGCAGGCCGCTGCGTCCGCTCACCCACGCGATCTGCGATCCCGTCTTCGGATTCCAAACCGGCGAGACGTCCGGGCCGTGAAAGGCGGTGACCCGCCGCAGCTGGCTGCCGTCGCTGTCGGAAACGAAAATCTCCGGGTCCCCGGTGCGGGAAGACGAAAAGGCGATCTGCTTGCCGTCGGGAGACCACGCCGGCGACAGGTTCGTGCTCCCGAAGCGCGGAAAGGCAACATTGCGCCCCAAGTCGAGCGAGTACATGGCGATGTTCCATCCGCCGCCGGTCATGGCGCTGAAGGCCACGCGCGAGCCATCAGGGGAAATGCGCGGCGAGAGTGCGATGGAGCCGAGGTGCGTCAACTGGCGCTGGTTGGCGCCGTCGTAATCCATGGCCCAGATTTCCTTGTGCCCGCCACGGTTGCTGACAAAAACGATCTTGCTTTCGAAAATGCCCTGGATGCCGCCGCCCAAGCGGAAGATGATCTCATTGGCAAAGCGGTGGGCGATGATGCGCGCATTTTCCTCGGTCGCCTTTTCGCGGTACTGCTTGCCCAGGACCTGCGGCGACTGCGTATTCCTGACGTCGTAGAGCCAGCCCAGCACCATCACCTCGCCGGTGGAGGCATTCAGGTTTCCGAAGGCGAGCATGCTGGCGTTGGTCGGCGGATTGGCCCACGCGTCCAGTTTGACTTCCTCGGGCGAACCGGGCACCTGCAGCGGATAGAAGCTCTTCGAGACCACCTCGAAGATGCCCGCCTGGTCCAAGTCATTCCACAGCGTGTCGTTGAATGTCTTCAGCAGCGCACCGCTGGTGGGATCGGCCGAGGTCGGCTTGAACTCGGGCACCGCGAGGCGCACCTTTTCGACTCCCAGCCCGGTGCCGGTGCGAATCCAGTCCTGGGCAAAGGCGGAACCGGCCAGCAGCAGCGTGACAATGGATACAAGCGCCGTTCGTTTCATCATTCTTCGTGACATATATCGTAGGCCGAGCGATTCGCTGGTCAATCGGTAAATCAACGCAGAATACAAATGATCAGCGCCGGTAATCGAACCAAAACTCCACCGAGACCCGGTTGCCGGCGTACTCATTGGGCAAGGGTCCGAACGAATCAATGCGCTGCAACGCGCGCACCGCGGACTGGTCCAGCGACGGCACGCCGCTGGATTGCTCGACCTGCACCTTCGTCGGTTGGCCCGAGCGCGTGATCTCGAACGTGATGTACACCCGCCGTGCATCGTGAATATTGGGATCGATCTCGTATTTCAGCCAGTTCTCGGAAACCTTCTTGCGCACCACGTCCACATACCAAGAAAACTTCGAGCCAAAATCGCCACCGCCGTTCGTGAAACCGAAGCCGCCCTTCGCGTTGCCGGCGCTGAACACGCCATAAGGTCCGCTGACCGGGCCGCCTTGCCCAAACGGCACTACGTTGTTGGTCGCCTGCTCCACCGGTTGCGGTTTCTGCTGGGTGGAAGTCCGCGCCTTGGTTTCGGGCTTGCGCTTGGTTGGCTTCTCTGGGATCGGGATTGCTTCCGGTGTCGGCACTTCCTTGGCTTTGGGCAACGACTGCGTCAGGCCTTTCGATTCGTTGGCCAAAATGTTCTGCGACTGCGGCGCGGTGTTGGGCAGGGGAATGGTGCTCACCAGGTTGGCGCTCATGGCGCCGCCGCCCGAACTTGTGCCGCCCCACGACTCGCCCTTGAGGTGGCCGAAAATTGCTCCGTACAGCAGGACCGCGCCAAACAGCGACCCATGCAGCGCCACCGACCAGCCGAGCGGCCGCTTCCAACTCTCGCGTTCGGTGAAGATCTCAGCGGTTGCTGCCATTCGCTTTCAAGGGCTGGGTGACGATGCTGACGTTGGTGATCCCCGCCTGCTTGACGGCATCCATCACCGTGGCGAAAGCGCCGAAGGGAACATTCTCGTCGGCGCGAAGAAAAATCGACTGCCGCTGCGGATCGCGCACCTTGCGGCGCAGCAGGTCCGGGATCTGGTGGATGTTGATGGGATCGTTGCCGACAAAAACCCGCTGCTGGCGGTCAATGCTGATGACCAGCCGCTCTTCGGTGATTTCCTTCACCGTTTTTGTTTTGGGAACATCGACTTCAATGCCGGACTGCAGAATAGGCGCGGTCAGCATGAAGATGATGAGCAACACCAGGACCACGTCCACCAGCGGGGTGATGTTGATGTCGGCCATCGACGATCTGGTGCGGCCATTGGAATCGGTAAACGCCATCTAACGTAACTCCGGTTCCGGGGCGGCGACCCGCCGCGGCGATTCGACGCCGGTGCGCTCCACCGCGTTCAGCATTTCCAGCGAGAAATCATCCATGCGCGACCCAAACTCGCGGACGTCGTTGCCGAACAGATTGTAGGCAATCAAAGCCGGGATGGCGGCGAACAGGCCGGCGGCGGTGGTGACCAGCGCCTCGGAAATGCCGGGAGCGACCGCGCGCAGTGTGGCCGCGCCGGCGGTTCCCAGGCCGTGAAAGGCGTCAATGATGCCCCAAACGGTCCCGAAAAGACCGATGAAGGGCGTGGCGGCGGCGGTGATCGCCAGCCAGGGCAGGCGGCGCTCCAGCCGCGTCAGTTCTTCCGACGCCGAAATCTGCATGGCTCGCTGCATGGAAGGCGCATTACCGCGCGCGCGTTTGTATTCTTCGTATCCGCCTTCAAACACCGCCACCAGCGGGCTGGGCTTGAACTGCTCGGCCACCGCGGCAATGTCCTGGAAGCGCTGCGCCCGGCGGAAGGCGCGCAGGAATCGGCCGCTCTGCACCCGCGCCCGCCGCAACATGTTCCAGCGCGAGAGAATGATCGACCAGGAGAGGATGCTGAAAAACAGCAAAATGATGAGAACGCCCTTGGCGACCGGTCCGGTCTGCCATACCAAGTTTACGATCTCACCGCCGATGATGAACGCTAGGAGAGGGGAAATAGCCATCACTCTTTTTAGAGAATCTGCGCCGGAGCTAGACTCAATTATAGACCAGCGCTTGCGGAGAATGTTGTTGGCGTACTTGGTCCAAGTTGTGGATTTTCGTATAGACGTAAGAGTATTTCACGTCCGCAGGCAATTGCCGCTCAGGCGTTCACCTGAATTCGTGGGGGAATCTCGCTGCTCACAACTCGGGAACTCACAGTTCTCAACTCATGCTATTCTGCGCACGAATTGCCTCCGAGGAATCGCCCGTGCTGCTCGAACTCCGTGTCGAGAACTATGCCGTCATCGACCATGTGGTGGTGGAGTTCGCTCCCGGCCTGAATCTGCTCACCGGCGAAACCGGCGCCGGCAAGTCCATCCTGATCGACGCGCTCGCGCTTCTGCTGGGAGAGAAAGCCTCGGGCGAAACGATCCGCCACGGCGCCGAGAAGGCCGTCGTCGCGGCCGTTTTCGAGGCCGATGACGCGCGCGCGGCGGAAGTGCTGGAACGAAACGGCATCGACATGGAAGACGGCGAGATGATCTTGCGCCGCGAAGTAGCAGCCGGGGGCCGCGGGCGGGTCTTCGTCAATAATCAGCCGGCGACGGTTGCCGTGCTCAAGCAACTGGCGCCACTGGTGGCGTCGGTTCACGCGCAGAACCAGTCCATTCTCGGCTTCGATGCGGCCGCTCGTCTCAAACTCCTCGACAGCTTTGCAGGATGCGATACGCAGGCGGTTGGGGACGCGTTTGCCTCCTGGCACGGCATTCAAAGCCGCATCGCCGAACTCGAACGCGGCGAGCAGGACAAACTTCGTCTCATCGACTTGTGGAGTTTCCAGAAAAAGGAGATCGAGGGAGCCAGGCTCCAGGCCGGCGAAGACGAGCGTTTCGAGGCGGAGAAACGCGTCCTCGCCAACGCCGAGAAGATCTACACCGCGGCCATGACCGCTTACGACCAACTGTACGAGGGCGACGCCGCGGCCGCCAGCTCTCTCCGGGCAGCGTCGCGGCAGGTAGAGGAACTCGCGCGCTACGACGCGCATTTCCAGGAAGCGATCGCCACCCTCGAGTCGGCGCGCATTGCCGCCGAAGATGTCGGCATGACATTACGCGACTATGCTTCCGGCATCAATGCCTCGCCTGAGCGCCTCGCCGAGATCGAAGACCGGCTGGCCCTGCTGGATCGCCTGAAGCGGAAATACGGCGAGTCACTCGAGGCCGTCATTGCCTACGGTGAAGATGTCTCGCGCAAATTGAGCGACATTGAGAATAAAGACGAGGTGCTGCGCAAGCTGCGCTCGGAATTGGCTACCGCAGCCAGCGCGTACCTGACGGCGGCGCGCTCCTTGTCGCGCCAGCGCGCCGAAGCGGCACGCCGCTTGGAGAAGCTGGTCGAGCAGGAAGTGAACGAGCTCGCCATGAAAGCGCGATTCCGCGTCGAGATGGACACCGCGGCAGATGAGCCCAGATGGACAAGCTCAGGGTTCGATCAGGTGCGCTACATGATCGCAACCAACCCGGGAGAGCCGCTCCACCCGGTGGAACAAATCGCCTCAGGCGGCGAAATGTCGCGGGTGATGCTGGCGCTGAAGGCGACCATCGAAACGCGCTCGCGCCGCAAAAAGAACGAAGTGCAGCGCACGCTCGTCTTCGACGAGATTGACACCGGCATTGGCGGGCGGGCAGCCGAAGCTGTCGGCAAGAAGCTGAAGGCGCTGGCCGCGACCTCGCAGGTGCTCTGCATCACGCACTTGCCGCAGATCGCCTGTTTCGCCGACCACCACTATGTCATCGAGAAAAAGGAAACGGCTGGCCGCACCCGCACCAGTGTCCGCCACCTCGATGAGCGCGAGCACCGCGACGAACTGGCGCGCATGCTGAGCGGCGCCAAGGTAACCGAGACCTCGATCAAGCACGCGGAACAGATGTTGAAAGCGAAAGCGTAAACGTCAGGCCGCGCGACGCCGCTTGCTGACCGCCGTTTTCTTGTTTGCTTTGCCCACCGCTCCGGAACTGACGATCCGCACGTACTTGCGTTCGGCAGTGCGGTCGGGAGCAACGGTAGCTTTTTGCTCGATAACCGTGGGTCCCTTTTTTTGTGCACTGGTGCACGAGCCCTGTAAGCATGGCGCCAGTTCGGTGCCGAATCACGCCGGTTAATGCTAATGCCCACATTGTCTGTTATTTACATTGACGATGCGCATCGGCGTAGGCTAGCTTTGCATCTCTTATACTTAAGGGTGAGGGGTATTCCGGGGGTCCAACCGGCCAGCAATTGATGACCGAAAATGAGCAGAAATCGCTTTTGTTGCTGAAGCCACGAGGTTTTTGCGCGGGGGTCGTGCGCGCCATCGACATTGTTCGCATTGCCCTACAGACCTTTGGCCCGCCCATCTACGTGCGCAAGGAAATTGTGCATAACCGGTACGTGGTGGAAGAGCTTTCCGCCAAGGGAGCTATTTTCGTCGACAACGTGGACGAAGTTCCTGCCGGCGAGCGCGTCATTTACAGCGCCCACGGTGTCGCTCCCGAGGTTCGCGAGGCAAGCTTGGACAGGAACTTGCGCGTGATTGATGCCACCTGCCCGCTGGTCACCAAGGTGCATGTCGAGGCCGTGAAATTCGCCAAGGAAGGCTATGCGCTCATCCTGATTGGTCACCGCGACCACGACGAGGTGATCGGCACCCTGGGAGAGGCTCCGGCTGTAACGCAGGTTGTAGGGTCCGCCGCCGACGTCGAAAGACTCCACGTGCCCGACCCTAATCGCGTCGCATACCTGACGCAAACTACGCTCAGCCTGGACGAAACTCGCGATATTGTCGAGGCGCTGAATAAGAAGTTTCCCAACATCAAGGGGCCAGCGGCTCAGGACATCTGCTACGCCACCGAAAACCGCCAGACAGCGGTCAAACACATCGCCAGCGAGGTGGACTTGCTGCTGGTCGTCGGATCAGACAACAGTTCCAACTCCAAGCGCCTGGTGGAGGTGTCGGGAAGTCTAAGGACGCCGTCGTATCTCATCGAGAACTATCGCGCGATCAAGCCGCAGTGGTTGGATGGCGTCAAGACGGTTGCCCTCACAGCGGGAGCATCGGCGCCGGAGTGCCTGGTGGAAGAAGTGGTCGAGTTCCTTCGCGGCAAGGGCTACACCCAGGTGAGAGAAGTCGAAGTCATGCCGGAAAACGTACGGTTTGGCTTACCGCCGGAAATTGTCGAAGCGATCGGCAGCGCTCCTGCTGCCACCATGGCGGAATAATTCAGTCAGAGGAGGGTTCGGGCGGGTTCTTCCCCCAGAAACCCCGATGATATTTGGCAAAATCGACGACCTGCTGAGCCGCGTGGCCGCCGCGGTGGACGCGGCGAGAAAATACCTGTTTTCCGTCCAGCACGAAGACGGGTACTGGTGTGGCGAACTTGAGGCCGATACCAGCCTCGAGTCCGATTACATCATGATGCATACCCTGCTCGGCACTGGCGACGCCAAGAAATTCCAGAAAGCCGCCCGTTGGATCCTGGAGCATCAGAATGAAGACGGCGGCTGGCCAATTTTTCCCGACGGTCCTTCCGATGTCAGCACCTCGGTTAAAGCGTATTTCGCGCTCAAACTGGCCGGCCACAGCGCCGATGAACCCGCCCTTCAGCGTGCGCGCTTGAAGATCCACGAACTCGGCGGCCCGGCCTGCGCCAATACCTACACCAAGATCTATCTCTGTTTCCTGGGCCAGTACGACTGGTTCGCCGTCCCCGCCATTCCTCCCGAGATCGTGCTTTTTCCGAACTGGTTTTGGTTCAACATTTACGAAATCTCGTCGTGGTCTCGCGCCATCTTCATTCCGCTGGCTATCGTCTACGCGAAAAAGCCATACAAGAGAATTCCAGCGGAGATGGGCATCGAGGAGCTGTTTCCCGGCGGCCGTGACAATTGCAATCTGTACCTGCATTGGGACTCGCACATCTTCAGTTGGCGGAATTTCTTCCTCTTCCTGGATCGTGCTACGCACTGGTTCGAGCGTTTCCACATTCGGCCGCTGCGCTCCATCGCGCTGCGCGCCGCCGAAGGATGGATGCTGGAACGCTTCGAGATGAGCGACGGCCTGGGAGCGATCTATCCGGCGATGATGAACTCCATCATCGCCCTGCGCTGCCTCGGCTACTCCGTGGATGACCCGCAGTTCATTCGCGCCGTGGATGAGTTCGAAGCTCTCGGCATCGAGGAAGAAACTACGTTCCGGATGCAGCCCTGCAGACCGCCGGTATGGGACACGGGGTACGCGCTGTACGCGCTCGGGGAAAGCGGGGTCAGCGCGAAAGACACGCGCATGGTGGCCGCCGCCGATTGGGTGCTGAAGAAGCAGGTCTCGCACAAAGGTGACTGGTCGGTGAAGAACAAGCAAGGCCAGCCGGCGGGCTGGTACTTCGAGTTCAACAACGAGTTCTACCCCGACGTGGACGATACCGCGCAGGTCTGCCTCGCTCTTGACCATGTGGAACATCCCAACGAGCGTTACCAGCACGAGTCGGTCGCACGCGCCATTGATTGGGTGTTTTCCATGCAGTGTAAGGACGGCGGCTGGGCTTCGTTCGACAAGGACAACGACAAGCTCGTGTTCCAATACATCCCGTTCGCCGATCACAATGCCATGCTCGATCCGGCCACCGTGGACATTACCGGGCGCGTGCTGGAAACGCTGGCCGCCCAAGGCTACAGCCAGCAGGACAAGCGCATTCAGCGGGCCATTGATTTCATCCTGAAGAACCAGGAACCGGACGGCTCATGGTTCGGCCGCTGGGGCTGCAATTACATCTACGGCACGCATCTTGTGCTGCGCGGCTTGGAAGCGATCGGGGTGGATCACAACGAGCCTTACATCCAACAAGCAGCCGAATGGTTGCGCATGGTGCAGAACGCCGACGGCGGCTGGGGCGAGAGCATCTGGTCGTATCACGATCCGGCGACGCGCGGCGTCGGACCCAGCACGGCTTCGCAAACCGCGTGGGCGGTGATGGGTTTGCTCGCCGCCGGCGACACGCGCAGCGATTGCGTGCATAAGGGCGTCGCTTATCTGCTGAAAACACAGCGCAGCGACGGTTCCTGGTGGGAGAAATGGAACACCGGCACCGGGTTTCCCAAAGTTTTCTACCTCAAGTACCACATGTACGCCGAGTATTTCCCCTTGCTCGCGCTGGCAACGTATCAAAAGGCGATCGCAGCGGCTGAAGACGCCACCACGCTGCCGCCGCGAGAGATTCGAACCCTGGAAACGGAGTTGGGAGAAGCCTGATGGCAGTGCCGGTTTCACAGATGTGGACGGTAGCCAGCTACGTCCTCAAGCAGAAGTTGCAGGGACGCAAGCGCTATCCGCTCGTCCTCATGCTGGAGCCGCTGTTTCGCTGCAATCTGGCTTGCGCTGGCTGCGGCAAGATCCAATACCCCGGGCACGTGCTGAAAATGCAGCTCACTCCCGACGAATGCTTCCGCGCGGTGGAAGAATGCGGTGTGCCCACCGTCGCCATCCCCGGGGGCGAACCGCTGTTGCATCCGCAGATCGGGGAAATTGTTGCCGGCCTGGTGGAACGCAAGAAATACGTTTATCTCTGCACCAACGCGCTCCTGCTGAAACAGAAAATCCATCTCTTCCAGCCCAGCAAGTTTCTGACGTTCTCCGTCCATGTTGACGGCCAGCGCGAGCATCACGATTTTTCCGTCTGCCTGGAAGGCGGCTTCGACAGGGCGATCGAAGGCATCAAGGAAGCGCTTGGGCGCGGCTTCCGAGTGACGACCAACACCACGCTATTCGATGGCGCCGATCCGAAGAGCGTGCGCGCATTTTTCGACGAAATGATGGACCTCGGGGTCGAGGGCATGATGCTCTCGCCGGGCTACTCCTACGATAAGGCGCCTGACCAGAACCATTTCCTCGGACGCGCTCGCACCCGGCGGCTCTTCCGCGCGATCTTGTCGAATCGAAAACCGAGCTGGCGCTTCAACATGTCACCCCTGTTCCTCGAATTCCTGATGGGCAAGCGCGACTATCCGTGCACCGCGTGGGGCATGCCGACGTTTAACGTCTTCGGCTGGCAAAAACCCTGCTACCTGCTGCAGGACGGATACGCCGATACGTTTGCCGAACTCCTACAGGAAACCCAATGGGAGCGCTACGGCACCGAATCGGGCAATCCGAAATGCGCCAACTGCATGGTGCACAGTGGCTACGAAGCGTCTGCCGTCAATGACACGTTCAGCTCACTGCGCGGATTCTGGGACACCATGCGCGCCACGCTCTCCGGCCGCTATGACGATCCCAAGGCTTTGGAACTACTCCACGAGCCGGTGCGCCCGGTGCACGCGTTCGATCCTCTGGTCCAGATCGAGCGCAACTCACCGCAGGAGACGCGCGTGTGACCGGTCGTGAAGCAGGACATCGCGGCGAACCGCAAGCTCCCAATCCGGACACGCTGGAAGTGGTCGAACGCGGCGCCCGCGAGCAACTCGAAGGCTGGGTCCCCGAGCTCGCCGATGAGAACGAGCTCCGCGAAGCCTTGGAGCGCGCCTTCGATTACCGCGGCGACGTGCAGATCACGCGCAAGGACGGCAGCAAGATCGAAGGGTTTGTTTTCGACCGCCGCTCCGGCCCAACGCTGGCCGATTCGTTCGTTCGCCTGTTGCCGAAAGACGGGACCGCAAAGACCTCCGTTGGTTACGCCGACATCGCCGCCCTCTCTTTCGGTCGCGACATGGCCGCCGGAAAAAGCTGGGAGGCGTGGGTCCGCCAGTACTGGGAGCGCAAGGCGGCTGGCGAGAAAGGCATTTCATTGCAGCCGGAAAAGCTCGAATAGCGGCTGCAATCTCATGAGAGCGTTCGTTACAGGAGCGACGGGTTTCGTCGGAAGCCACGTTGCGCGCGCGTTGGCCAACATGGGCGCCGACCTGCGCCTCCTGGTGCGCGCGTCGAGCCCCACAGAGAATATTGACGGCCTGAACGCCGACCGCGTCATCGGCGACTTGCGTGACCCGGGTTCGTTCCGCTCCGCCATCACCGGTTGCGATGCTGTGTTTCACGTCGCCGCCGACTATCGCCTGTGGACGCGCGACGCCGCCGACACGCAGTCCATGTATCGCTGCAACGTCGAGGGTACGCGCGGCCTGATTGATGCGGCGCGTCAGGCCGGCGTGCGGCGCGTTGTCTACTGCTCCACGGTTGCGACCGTGGGTTTCACCGGCAACGGCCGCCCGGCGGATGAAAGCTCCCCGGTGGGGCTCGACAAAATGATCGGCCACTATAAGCGCTCGAAATTCATGGCCGAGCAAGTGGCGATCGAGGCGGGAAAATCCGGCGGCGACGTGGTCGTGGTGAACCCCACCACGCCGGTCGGAGAGCGCGATGTGAAGCCCACGCCGACCGGGCGCATCATTCTCGATTTTCTGAAACGCAAGTTTCCGGCCTACGTGGACACCGGCCTCAACCTGGTGGATGTTCGTGAAGTCGCGCGCGGGCACATCGCCGCCATGGAGAAGGGAAGACCCGGAGAGCGTTACATCCTGGGCGGAGAGAATCTGACTCTGAAGCAAATCCTCGATCGTCTGGCCGCCATCACTGGACTGGCAGCGCCCCGGGTCCGCCTGCCTTATGTGTTTGCGCTGGCGGCGGGCGTAGCAGACACCGTCGTCACTGGCCACATCCGGCGCCGCGAACCGCGGGTCACGCTCGATGCGGTCCGCATGGGCCGCAAAAAAATGTGGGTTTCGTCGGAGAAAGCGCAACGCGAGTTGGGTTGGAACATAGTGCCGGTGGATGACGCCTTGCGGCGCGCTGCCGAGTGGTTTCGGGCCAATCATTATGTCGGTTGAGATCGCTATTATCGTTGCGATGGAGCGCGAAGTCCGGCCACTGGTCCGTCACTGGTCGCGCCGCGATCTGGTCCACAGTGGCGGGGCAATGCCGGCCTTCGAGCGCGACGGTGTTCTGGTGGTCTGCTCCGGCATCGGCGGAGAGTTCGCGCGCCGGGCCGCGGTTGCGGTTTTTGCTTCCGAGCATCCGCGGGTAGTAGTCTCGGCGGGATTGGCCGGCGCATTGGACCGGCAATTCAGCGTCGGCCAAGTTTTTCAACCGGCAACGGTGGTGGATCTTCTTACCTGCTCGCGTTTTGAAGCTCTCGGCGGAAGCGGCGTGCTGGTGAGCGTATCTTCCGTACTGGACCGCGACGCCAAACGCCGGATCCAGGGTTCTTACGGCGCCCTAGCTGCCGACATGGAAGCGGCCGCGGTCGCCCTGCTCGCTGCTCAGCACGGCTGCCCCTTTGTAGCGCTCAAGGCTATCTCGGACGATGCTGACTTCGACATGCCGCCGTTAGATCGGTTCCTTGACACGCGCGGGCGCATCCGGACAGCTCGTTTCCTGGCCGATGGCGGCATTTCGCCGCGACGATGGGTGGCAGTGGCGAGATTGTGGCGTAATTCCGCGCGCGCTTCTCGGGAGCTTTCCCGGGCGCTCGCTCATCTTATTGAGAGGCAAGGTGCAGCGCTGGAACCGGCGCTATCAGGCAGGGCCAGGTAATGTCAGTTGCCACACAAATCGGCCGACGTCGGGACTCCGTATCCCTCCCTGCCAACATGCGCGCTGCGGTCTATCACGGCAAGGACGATGTCCGCCTGGAAGAAGTACCCGTACCCAGGATCGGACCCGGCGAGTTGCTGATTCAGGTTCACACCTGCGGCATTTGTGGAACCGACCTGAAAAAAATCAGCACAGGTTCTCATTCCGCGCCTCGCATTTTTGGACACGAGACTGCGGGTATGGTGGCCCAAGTCGGGCCTGGAGTTGCCAGCTACTCTGTTGGCGACCGGGTCAGCGTTTTTCATCACATCCCGTGCCGAAAGTGTTATTACTGCCGCCACAAAGTCTTTGCCCAGTGTCCGGTATACAAACAAGTAGGCTGCACCGCCGGCTTCGAGCCCAGTGGTGGCGGCTTTTCCGAGTATGTCCGCGTCATGGACTGGATCGTCGCCTGTGACGGGGTAGTCAGGCTTCCCGACAACGTCAGCTTTGAGCAGGCTTCCTTCATCGAACCGGTCAATACCTGCCTGAAGGGAATTAAGGCATTGCGTCTGGAGCCGGACGAAACGGTATACGTCATCGGCCAGGGTCCCATCGGTATCATGTTGGGAATATTGGCTCAAAAGACTTGTGCAAAGGTATTCACTTCCGATTTGTTCCCTCAGAGGCTTACAATAGCGGATGGGTTTGGCCTTGGCAGGTCCATTGATGCCTCGCGTTGCGATGCCGTCCAAGCCGTGCGCCAATGGACCGAGGGGCGTGGGGCCGATGCCGTGGTCCTGGCGGTTGCTGGGACCTCGTTGATACGTGCTGCCATGGAGGCGGCGCGCCCGGGTGGCAGGATCTTGCTTTTCGCCCAGACGGTTAGAGGAGAGGCCGTCATCGATCCCGCCGCAATCTGTGTCGACGAAAAAACTCTGTTGGGCTCGTACAGCGCTTCCGTTGACCTTCAGGAGGAAGCCGTGAGTTTGGTTTGCCGCCAGGAGACGGCTCTGGAGCGGCTCATCACTCACCGCTTTCCGCTTTCAAGCGCCGTGGAAGCACTGAACTTAGCGGCTCATCCCCGGCCGGAATCGATGAAGGTGGTCATTCAACCGGGACTGGAACCAGGATCCCAGGTACGCAAGTCTTCGTAGGTTTGGAGAAGTAGTACAGGGAAGGAAACCTAGTGAATGGACAGATGACAGCAGCGGTCCTCTACGGTAAAGAGGACGTGAAAATTGAGCGAGTTCCGATCCCCCGGGTTGGGTATGGCGAAGTTCTGATCAAAGTGCACGTCGCCCTTACCTGCGGCACCGATCTCAAGGTATACCAGCGCGGATATCACGCCCGCATGATCGTCCCGCCCGCGCTGTTCGGTCACGAGTTGGCCGGCGTCGTCGAGGAGGTCGGACCCGGCGTCAAGAGCTTCCGCAGCGGCATGCGCGTGGTGGCGCTGAATTCCGCCCCTTGCCAGATGTGCTTCTACTGCTCCAAGCACCAGGAAAATCTCTGCGAGGATCTGCTTTTCAACAACGGCGCTTATGCCGAGTACATCAAAATTCCGCGCCGCATCGTCGAAAGCAACATGCTGGCCGTGCCCAGCAACGTCAGCTATGAGGAAGCAGCCATGGTGGAGCCGCTGGCCTGCGTGCTGCGTGGGCTGCACGAGACCAACATGGAAATCGGCGACACCGTGGTCGTCATCGGCGGCGGCCCCATCGGCCTGATGTTCGTCCAGTTGGCCAAGTTGACCGGATGCAACGTCATCGCGGTCGCCAAGCGCGATTCCCAGGTCGCGGCGGCCAGACGACTCGGGGCCGACGATGTGGTGCAGATCACGCAGGTGCAGGACGCTGTCGACGCCGTGCGCGCGCTCACCCCGGACCGCCGCGGCGCCGACGTTGTCATCGAAGCCGTCGGCCGCCCCGAAGCCTGGGAGTGGTCCATTGATATGGTGCGCAAGGGCGGCACGGTCAACCTCTTTGGCGGATGCGCCAGCGGCACCACGGTCGCGCTCGATACCAATCGCCTTCACTATTCCGAGATCACGCTCAAGGCCACCTTCCACCACACGCCGGAAACGGTGCGGAAGGCGTTCGCGCTGATCGCCGAGCGCAAGATCCGTGGCGCTGACTACATCACCGGCGAAGCGCCTCTGTCGCGTTTGCAGCAGGTCCTGCGCCACATGCTCAACCGGAATGGCGACATCAAGACCGCTATCATTCCGGGGCACTGAATCGAGGCTCCAGGCTTTAGGCGCAAGGCTCTAGGCAGGTAGCCTAGGAGGAACCTTGCGCCTCGTGTTTTAGTGGAGCTTGAACGTTTCACCTTTTGTGTTGCGTCCCGAGTTCTGTGCGCTGAACCTTTCGCCGTGACTCTGTTTCCTGAGCCTTGCGCCTTGCGCCTTGTGCCGCTGTGGTTAAATTAGCTGGTTGAACACTGCTCCCAATTCCGTACCCTTCGCCGGACTCCCGCCGGAGTACGCCATCCCGGAACATGCACCCTCGCTGGCCGACGCGCGGGCTTACTGTGAGCGCCTGGCGCGCAGCCATTACGAAAACTTTTCCGTCGCCACCTGGTTTCTTCCGGCGCGCCTGCGCCCGCATTTCTACAGCGTGTACGCCTACTGCCGTATCTCCGACGATCTTGGCGACGAGGTTGGCGACCCGCTCGAATCTTTGCGCCTGCTGGACGAATGGGAAGGCGAGCTGAACGCCTGCTACAACGTCCTTCGGTGGGGCACGGCTTCAGCGGGGCCGCAAGCTGCCGGGTTGGGGAAGGGCACGACTGTAGTCGTGTCGCAAAATGCCCTTCCCGGCGAAGGGGTTTTAGCCCCTGGGGATATCGGCCCGCGTCACCCCGTTTTTGTCGCCCTTTTGGACACGATTCGCGCCTGCGACATTCCCCGTCAGCCCTTTGCCGACCTGCTGAAAGCCTTTCGGCAGGACCAGACCGTCGGTCGCTATCCGACTTTTGACGAGGTGCTTGACTACTGCTGCTACTCCGCCAATCCGGTCGGCCATCTCGTACTCTACGTCTGCGGCTATCGCGACGAGGAGCGCCAGCAGCTTTCCGACTTCACCTGCACGGCGCTGCAATTGGCAAACTTCTGGCAGGACGTCTGGCCCGATTACGGCAAGGGACGCATCTATATTCCGCTCGACGATCTGCAGCGCTACGGCGTGACCGAGCAGGACATCGCGGCGCGTCGCCCAACCTCGCAATTCCGCGAGCTGATGAAATTCCAGGTCGAGCGCGCGCGCCAATGGTTCGTCCACGGCCTGCCCCTGGCGCGCAAAGTAGACAAAGAGTTAGCGATTGATATCGAGCTGTTCTCCCGCGGCGGTCAGCAGATCCTGAACGCGATCAAGCGCCAGAACTACGACGTGCTCACCAGCCGTCCGGCAATTTCGAAGGCGGGAAGGCTCGCATTGGTGACCCGCGCCGCACTGGGCAAACTCTTGTGAAGATGAATTCACAACGGAGACGCAGAGTCCTGAAGAAAACCAGGCACGGAATTCGTCCGTGTCACTGTACCTCGGTGTTGCATTACAGTTGGTCGGCCTGACGCATGACCGTTCTCGCCGAAACCGGCCCGGTACCCAGCGCCCCGCGCGCCGCGCCTGTCCAACTGCGTACCGCTTATGGCGTTTGCCGGCACATCACACGCAAGGCCGCGCGCAACTTCTACTACGCGTTTCTCGTCTTGCCGCGCCGCAAGCGCGATGCCCTCAGCGCCGTCTACGCCTTCATGCGCCACGCCGACGACATCAGTGACGACCCGCAGCTCACGCCTGAAGACAAGCGCCTCAAGCTCAATGCCTGGCTCGACTCTATGCACCGTGTAGTTGAAGGCGAGCGCACCGACGATCCTGTGCTCATGGCGGTCGCCGACAGCCAGCGCCGCTTCAAGATTCCCACCGATTTACTGGAGACGCTGGTTTACGGCACTGCCATGGACGTCCCCTGGCCCAATATCCGACCACCAATCGCCGACGGTCCCCAGGTGCTCTACCAGACTTTCGACGATCTTTACAACTACTGCTATCACGTTGCCTCCGTTGTCGGCTTGGTCTGTATCCGTGTCTTCGGCTATCGTGAGCCGGCGGCGGAGGATCTTGCGGAGCGCTGCGGCATCGCCTTTCAGCTCACCAACATCATCCGCGATGTCAAGGAAGATGCCGCCATGGGCCGCATTTACCTGCCGCAACAGGATCTGGACCGCTGCGGCATCGGGGCTTCGCTGTTCCGCGCGCCCAAGCCATCGTTATTTCGTCCTCTGCTGGAGATGGAAGCCGTCCGCGCCCGCCAGTTCTACGACGCCGGACGCCAGTTGATCGCCTACGTCGACGAGGACAGCCAGCCTGCTCTCTGGACCTTGGTTGAAATCTACAGCCAGTTGCTGGCGAAAATTGCCGCCAGGGAATATGACGTCTTCACCGAGCGCGTACGCCTAACCACGGCCCAGAAGCTGCGTATTCTATGCAAGGGACTTTGGCGGCGGTTCAAGGCATGACCGCCTCCTCGCGGAAACCGGCAACCGTAGCCGTTCTCGGCGGAGGTCTCGCCGGGCTGGCGGCCGGTTGTGCGCTCTCCGACACCGGCTTTCGCGTCCTGCTCTTCGAGCGCCGTTCCTACCTCGGTGGCCGCGCTTCCTCCTACCAGCATCCCGGCACCGGCGAGGTGGTGGACAACTGCCAGCACGTCCTGCTCGGCTGCTGTACCAACCTGATCGATTTTTATCGTCGCATCGGCGCCGACGGTAAGATCCGCTGGTACCGCTGCCTGACTTTCATCGAACCCGGCGGCCGCCGCTCCACCATCAAACCCGGCGCCCTTCCGGCGCCGTTTCACAGCGCCGTATCGTTCCTGCGCGCGCCATGCTTGTCGTTCGCCGACAAACTGGCCATTGCGCGCGCCATGCTTGCTTTAACCCGGCGCCTCCCGGACGATAACGCCCCGCCCTTTCTCCAGTGGCTTCAAGCGCACGGACAGACGCAGGCGGCGATTGATCGCTTCTGGCGAGTCGTGCTGGTCAGCGCGCTCAACGAGGATCTCGACCGTGTCTCGTCGCGCTACGCAGCCCAGGTTTTTCGGGAATCATTCTTGAAATCGGCGGAAGCCGGTGCGCTCGGACTTCCTGCGCTGCCGCTCTCTGACCTCTACGGCATTGCCGGCAATTACATTCTGCGCCACGGTGGCTGCGTTCAGTTCCGCGCCGCGGTGGATGCGGTTCGCCCCGCCGACGACCACGTCAAAATCTGCGTCGGCGGCCAGGACGTAGCCTCCGATTACGCCGTCCTCGCGGTTCCGTTCCAGCAACTCTCCGACCTGTTGCCCGCGAGTGAACCCACAACTCCCTTGCGCGCCATGCTCTCGCGGTTCGAGACTTCTCCAATCACCGGCATTCATCTCTGGTTCGACCGGCGGATCACCGACCTGCCCCACGCCGTCCTCCTCGATCGCACCATTCAGTGGATGTTCCACAAATCGGACATTCACCAGCGCAGTGGCAGTGCGTTCGCCGCCATACTGGACGCCAGCCCCGCAGAGCCTGCACTGAGCGGAGCGAAGGGGGCAGGTTCTAATGCGTCCACACCTGACGACAGCCCCGCAAGGGCGGCAGGTCATGGTGAGGCCACGGCAAACGACAGCGCCGCAAGGGCGGCAGATTCCAGCCCGGGGCATCAGCCCCGGGTAGCTGACCAAACTGATTCGGAGTCCCGTAGGGACGGCAGCACGGGGAGCTACGTTGAGCTGGTTGTCAGTTCTTCGAAAAATCTGGTCGACAAGACCAAGCAGGAAATCCTCGACCTCGCCTTGCGCGAACTTACGGAATTTTTTCCCAATGCTAAGAACGCGAAGCTGCTCAAGTCCACCGTCATCAAAGAAATAAACGCCACCTACTCGCCATTACCCAACACCGACTCCCATCGTCCCTCGCAACTCTCGCCCTGGCCCCGCGTTTTTCTTGCCGGCGACTGGACGGCCACCGGTTGGCCCGCCACCATGGAAGGCGCCGTCCGCAGCGGCTATCTTGCCGCCGAAGCCCTGACCCACGCAGCAGGGAAGCCGACGCCATTTCTCGTAGCCGACCTTCCCGCGAGGGGCTTTATGCGACTGTTTCGGCAATAACTCCTGAAGCCTGAAGCCTGGAGCCCAAAGCCTACCGTGCCACCAGCGTTACTCCACTTGCCACCAGGATGGCCGCTACCCAGCGTCGCCGGTCCACCCGCTCGCGCAGGAAGATCCTTCCGGCAATCGCGTTGGCAATGAAGGTGAGTGAAGCCGAGGCTGGCGCCACCAGGCTCAAGTCCGCCCACGACAGCGCAAACAGTAAGGAGAAGAACGCAATCGCCATGAATCCCACCCCGATCCACAGCGTAAAGTTTCCAAGTACAACTTTAATGGTTGCTCTCAATCCATTGTACCGATAGAGCTTACCAACGTCGCCAGTTTGCTTCATTGCCAGCGATGTGAGCACGTCTCCGGCGGTCGAGGCCGCCACCACCGCCAGGATACTTCCCCATGTGTACTGCCAGTTCATCGTCCGCCTCCCACCAGGGGAGGTTCCGCGCACTCCACGCCGCGCGTTCTTTCGGTCTTGGCCGGTCCACGGGTAACGAAGCCCACGCCCAGCGCGATCAGCGCAATTCCCGCCCATCGCCATGCCGAGATGTTCTCATGCAGGAAGAATTTCGCCAGCAGCGCCATCAGGATGTACCCCACTGCGGTGGCGGGGAGTACGTAGGTTAGGTCGGCGAAGGACAGCGCGGCCAGGTAACTGGCGAAGAAGGCCAGCAGCAGGATGATCCCGGCCCCAACCCAGGGCGTGAACAGCGCCGAGACGACTTCCGTCCAGTTGCTGAGGGAGAGCGCCCCAACGGATTTCATGCCGCGCGATAGCGCGACGTCTCCGAGCGCGCCGAAGATCACCACCCCTGCCAGGGTGGCTTGCTTACGGATGGTCACGAAGGAATCTCAGGCGTTCGCCGGTTCAACCGAGGGTTCCGTCTCTGAAGCCGGTTCGCCATTTACCGGCGGCGCCGGCGGCGCAACCTGCTTCTGCCGCTGCTGCTTAACCCAGCGATTTCGGTTTGCCCGGACTTTCAGGAAGCCCTTGGCTTCGTGATACAGGCGCTTCCGCTCCTCGGAGTTGAAGAACGCCTTCTTCACGATGCGGAACACCGCCTTGGGACGGAAGTAGTACTCGTCGTAAAACCGGTGCACCGCCTCCAGGATCTCCTCAGCCGGCAGGCCGGGGTACTCGATGTGCGCCAGTTGGTGTCCGCCGGTGTCCACCATTTCCTTGTTCGCCATAAATCCGTTCTTCACCGCGAACTCGTACAGTTCCGTGCCCGGATACGCATGCGCCACCGAAACCTGGATGGTTTCGACATCCAGCTCCTTGGCGAAATCAATGGTGCGGCGGATGGATTCGCGACTCTCGCCCGGCAGTCCCATGATGAAGTCGCCATGGATCACCAGTCCCAGCTTGTGGCAATCCTTGGTGAACTGGCGCGCCCGCTCCAGCGTCGCGCCCTTCTTGATGTTCTTCAGGATTTGCTGGTCGCCCGATTCAAATCCTACGATCAGCAGCCGGCACCCGGCCTCCCGCATCGCCTTCAAGGTGTCGTAGTCGGTGGTTACCCGCGACGTGCACGACCAGGTCAGTTTCAGTGGCTTCAGCTTTCCGCACAGTTCGATCGTCCGCGCCTTCTGGATATTGAACGTGTCGTCGTCAAAGAAGAACTCCTTGACGTAAGGCCAGTATTCCTTCGCCTGCGCCATCTCGCGGGCCACGGCGTCCGTGGACCGCTTCCGCCACGGATGTCCGCTCAGGGTCTGCGGCCACAGGCAGAACGTGCACTGCGCCGGACAGCCGCGTGTGGTGTACAGCGACACGAACGGGTGCAGCAGGAAGGGAACGTTGTACCGGCGGACGTCCAAGTCGCGCTGGTACACGTCGGTTACATTCGGCAGGGCATCAAGGTCGGTGATCTGCGGTGCTTCGGGGTTGTGCATCACCTTGCCGTTGACGCGGTAAGACACTCCGGGGATTTCCGACAGCGGCTTGCCCTTGGCGAAATCGGTGACCGCGTAATCAAATTCCCTGCGCACCACGAAATCAATGTGCTTGCCATCGTTCAGGCTTTTGTCCGGCAGCACCGTCACATGCGGTCCAACAAACGCTATCTTGATGTTGGGATTGGCTGCTTTGATCGCCTCTGCCAGCCCTAGGTCGCCGGGAAAGCCCGGCGTGCTGGTGAATAGGACCAGGAATTCATAGTCCCGGGCGATTCGGATCGTCTCTTCCGCCGATACATGGTGCGGCGGAGCATCCAGCAGCCGCGAACCCTCCAGCATGCCGGCCGGATACGCCAGCCACACCGGGTACCAGTAGGACTCAATCTCCCGCGTCGCCGGCCACCGTGACCCGGCGCCACCGTCGAAATTCTCAAACGAAGGGGGATTCAGGAACAACGTTTTCAGTGGCATGCGATTGAGCCAGCTATACTAACACCCTCTCCGGAGGTTGCGGGGGATGTGCCTGCTAACCATAAGAATTCCCCCTCAATCCATGCAGACAGCAATCTCCCAACCGTATCGGAATCAGGCTAGCAGTGAGCCCATCTTCCCCGAAGATATTCGGGCTAAACGGTAGCTTAGATGCGTTAAACGGTGGAAGAACTCAAGTTATCAGCGCCGCCCACTAGTTAGTATTTGGTGGCTCCCAGAGCGGCTCGATATCAATCTGATTACCACTTTTTCGCTATCTTCAAGTCCTCTCTGGAAACCACACGCCTTCCAACCAAGAACCGAAAACCGAGAACCGACTACTGTTTCCCCAACGCCCATCCTTCCAGCTTGCCTGTTGCCCGCAGCAGTTGCAGCCGTGCCTTCTCCAACTCGAAGCTGGTGTCCAGGTATGTCGAATACTTGTCATTCATCTGGATTCGAGCCAACTGCAGGTCGCGTGGACCCGGCGGCGGGGTCGTCGGCTGTCCGGGAGCAGCCGGAGCGCCCGGCGCGGCTGCCTGGATTCGCGCCTGCAGGGCATCGGCCTGCGCCTGCGACAACTGGTAATCGAGCTGGGCCACCTGCTCCGCCGCCGCCAACTGCTTCACCGACCGCGCCAGCTTCAGCGTCTCGTTGGAAACCTGCCGCTTGGTGACCTCCGTCTGCCGTTTGGCTTTCACCGCGTCGGCATCGGCGGCCTCGGCATGTGCCCGCTGCGGGAAATTGAGGAAAGGGAAGCGGATCGCCACCCCCAGCGTCGCGTTGTTTTTCTGGAAGCGATTGAAGTAGAGATCGTAGTTGTTGTACCTGGAGAACAATCCGTATTGGCCGACCAGGTCTATCGCCGGCAGCATCATTTTGTGTTCGCCCCTGGCCCGCAGCTCCCGCGACGCTGCTTCCTGCTCCGCCGCCTTCACCGCCGGGCTGGTGGACAGCGCTGTTCCCACGATGTCCGTCTGCTGGCTCAGGTCCGGAACATCAGGAATCGATTCGTTCACCGTTTCGATCGCCGCCGCCGGCACTCCGGTCAACTGGCTCAGCCGCTCGCGCAGCAGGTCCGCCGCTCCTTCCGCATCCGCCAGCTTCATCCGCACCTGCGCCGCTGACAGTTTGGCGCGCGTCAGCTCCATCTGACTGTCCACGCCCGCCTGCACGCGATCGGTTACCACGCTCACCAGCCGATTGGCCTCGTCCTGCTCCTGGTTCAAAACGTGTACCCGCGACGTCAGCGCATCCAATTGGATGTAGCTGATCGCCGCCTCCAACAGCGTCGCATCGCGCTGGTCCTGTGTTCCCGACGTTGCCGCCAACCAGCCCTGCTTGGCTGCCTTCATGAAATCGCGTTGCGCCGGGTTAAACAGGAAGGACTGATAGTTCATGCTGAACACTGAGGGCGCCGAGCCTTCGATGCTCAGCGGGAATCCATAAGTCTTCGCGACTCCCGACCCAACCACCAGTTGCGGCAGGAACATGTTGCGCGTTTCCTGGTACGCGGCATGCGCCCGCGCCTGCTCGGCCGCGGCCACCGACGCCGCCCCGTGCTGCACCACCAGTTCCATGGCGCGCCGGAAGGGAATCGGTTCGGCCATCGCACGCATCGAAATCATCAGCAGAAATGCACAGGAGAACGGCCGCAAGCAGCGGCGGAAGCAGGCTTTCATCGCATCACCTACCGTGAATCAAACAGCAGGCGAGTATAACAATCCGTCGTTGGCCGATGGCCGATGGTGCTGCGACTGATATCCTAGAAACGACCAATCCGGCGATCCGGAAGTCGGGCGGTTTGGTGATTCTGAGCAATTCAATCACCCGATCACCCGATCATCCGATCACCCGATACGACCATGATCAGCGGCGAAACCTGGAAGACCGCGCTCGACGCCTTGCGTGCCAATAAGTTCAAGGCATTCCTTACCATGTTGGGTGTGGTCATCGGAAGCGCCTGCCTGGTGCTGGTGGTTACGGTTGGACTCACCGGCAGGCGATACATCCTGGCGCAGATCGAAGGCATTGGCGCCAACCTGATCTATGGCTACCACGTTAATGCTGCTCCCACGGAGTCGCGGCCACTGGCCGATGAGATTTCTTACGCCGATCTGCAAGCCGTCCGCGGCCTTCCGCTCATCGTGCGCGCCGCCGGCACCTTTGACCGGCCGGTCACCATAAGCCTCTCCGGCAAGGAGCGCGCAGTCAGTATCGTTGGCATTACCGACGACTTCGACAAGGTCCGCAACCTGGATGTCGTGCGGGGACGCTTTCTGGACGATATTGATCTCCAATCTCGCGCCAAGGCATGCGTGATCACCGAACCGCTTGCAGCTTTGTTGTCTTATGAAAACCCGGTGGGCCAGCAGGTCAAGGTTGGCGGTGTGGCCCTGACCATTGTCGGCGTTTTCAAGGAGCGTGTCGCCACCTTCGGCCAGACCGAAATCACCAATGAAACCGTGATGGTTCCGTATTTGTTGATGAAGGATTACACCGGCGAGTTATACATCAAGACACTGTATGCCCAGGCTGCGATGCCTGACGTTGTTCCCCTGGCCACGCGTGAAATCGCCGAACTGCTGCAAAGCCGGCACCGTCCGGAGGCGGTTTACACCGTGCAGAACCTGGCCGCCATGCTGAGCGCTGCCCGCGCCATTTCCAAGGCGCTTACCATCGTCCTGCTGGTGATTGCCTCGGTCACGCTCGTCGTCAGCGGCATCGGCATCATGAACATCATGCTGGTGACGGTCACCGAGCGAACCCGTGAAATCGGGGTCCGCATGGCCATCGGTGCGCGCCGGCGCGAGATCGAATGGCAATTCCTGATTGAAGCTTTCATCATCAGCGCCACCGGCGCGGTGGTGGGCATCGTGATCGCCGTCGGCATTCCCATCGCCGTGCAACTGGTCTTGCTGAACGGCCTTTACCTGCCGATCTCGTGGCTTTCGGTCGTCGTTTCCCTGGTTGTGTCCTGCGGCATCGGTATTCTGTTTGGATTTCTGCCGGCGCGCCGTGCCTCGGCGTTGCAGCCCACCGAGGCCCTGCACTTCGAGTAGCTGACGCCAGCACGGCAAAAAACAAACGCCACACGCAGGGTGTGGCGCCATAACGCCAATTATCAAATTGCTATTTTTGACCCAGCCGGTTCAGTGCCTCGCGCGCGCGGTCGAAGTCTTTCGCCAGCGCCAGCGCAGCCCTGTACTCCGCCGCCGCGCCCGCCTTATCGCCCTGCTTCTCCAGGATCTCGCCCAACAGGTAATGGGCCTGGAACGCTGGCGCTTCCTCCACCGTTGGCCCATTCACAAGATATTTGCGTACGAAATTCGCGGCCCCGACAAAATTCCGTCCGGTGGCATACAGGATCTGCGCCGCGTCGAACAGCACCGTCGGACGTTTCTTGTCTGCCTGGATCGCCGAACTGATCGCCGACTCCATTTCCGCCAGCCGCTGCTGCCGCTTGTAGAACGTTGCCAGGTTCAGCCAGTAGCTGCCTTGATTGCCGCTCTCCTGGATTGCCTTCCGGTACTCCGCTTCGGCTTCGTCGTACCGCTGGTCTTTGTCCGCGATGCGCGCTTGTACCCAATGCGCCAACGCCTTGTCCTGCTGCGCGATCGTCTCCGCTTGCTGCTTGGCCTTGCTCTTTCCGCCGCCCATGAATGCCGGAGCTTCCAGGTAGAACTCGGCCAGATCGGAGCGCGCATCCAGGTTCATGGCGTTCAACTCCACCGCGCGTTCGAACTCCGTCCGGATTTCTTTCGTCAACCGCGCCGCCGTCACGAAACTGGAATGATTCGCCTTCTCCGCGTAAGCGCGTCCCAGCCACATGTGGTACTCGCTGTTATCGGGCGCGATGCTCACCGCCTGCTCGCCCGCAGCAATCGCCCGATCCCACTTCTGCATCGCGAAATAGCTGCGCGAAAGCAGGTTGTACGCCTCGGCATCCCGCGGCGCCGATTGCAGCCGTACATTCAGCGCCTTCAGTGCGTCGTCAACTCGTCCCGCCGACAGCAGGTCGTTCACTCCCACTGCCACCGGCGCGCTGCTCGATGGCGCGGACGCAGCCGTACTCCCGGCCCACATGCTTCCCAGGCCCAGCATCAGCGCGATTGCCAGTACCACCACTCTGCGCATCATTCGTTTGCGACCCTGACCGACATGCCCGGCTTGAGCGCCTGCTGATTGTCGGCGCTCAGCGCGACCAGCGCATTGTCCCCAAGCCCCTGCGTGATTTCCATCTTCGTCAAGTTCGAAAGCGACGTCTGCACTTCCCGCCGCTTCAGCTCGCCGTCCTTGATCTCGTACACGAAGCGCTTGCCGTCGTCCTGGTGGATCGCCTCGCGCGGCACCGTCAGCGCATTCTCGTGCCGGGCGGTGACGATACTTATGTTAACGTTCACATTCGGCAGAAGTTTCTCTTCCGGATTGTCCACCATACAAGTGAACTGGCCCACATTGCGAGTTCCCAGGGTAACCACCGTCGTGGGTACTTGAGTCACCTTGCCGTCCCATGCGCGCCCCGGCAGCCCGTCCCAGGTCACCTTCATTGGTTGTCCCGGTTGCAGGCGCCCACGAAAGCGCGTAACTGTACTTTCGACAGGTCCGCCACCTGAACCACCAGATCGCCGGTTCCCACAAACTGTCCCGGACGCACCGGCAGGTGGTACACCGTCCCGTCTTGCGGCGTCCGTACATTCGATTGCTGCAGCAGTTCCTGCGCTGCAGAATATGCTGCCTTGGCTTCGCTCGCCTGCGCCTGGACTTTAGCGACTTCCGGTCTGGAGTAGCGCGATTTCAACTTCTGCTCCAGCAACGAGACCTGCGCCTGGGCTGTCTTCAGGCGATTTTCCGCGTCCGTCACCTCGCCCGCCGACGCCGCCCCGCGCTGCTGCAACGCGCGCATTGCTTGCAGGTTGCGCTGCGCCGCGTCGCGCTCTGTCCGTGCGGTTGCGAGTTGCGACTCGTTCGTCAATACCTCTTCGCGCGTGCCCCCGTTGCGCACCGCGTTCAGGTCGGCCTCCGCCGCCTTGATCTGCGTCATCGCTCTGGCGGCCTGCGAGCGCGCCCCGCTGTCGTCCAGTTCCACCAGCAACTGCCCCGCCTTGACGTGCTGTCCCTCACGCACCAGGATGCGCTTGACCGTGGTCGGCGCTGGCGCGTGCGCCTCAAAATTGCTGATCGGCTCGATTTTTCCGTTGGTCTGGATGGTCGTGGTAATGGTCTCCCGTTCCGCCTTGGCTGCGCGCACCGGCACCTCTCGCCGCCGCGACATGAACGCCGCCAGGATGATCACTCCCACCACGATGGCGGCCAGGATCAGCCACAGCCGGTTCATCCGCCCGTACCAGCTACCCACCGAATTTTGTTGACGTGCCATCGCGCAAACAATCAGTATAACTTAACCATAATCCACTCAGGGACATACCCGTACCTACTCAGACACTCTTCGGGAGCATTAGTTCCGCTTCGGGAAGGGCATGGTGCTTTCCTCCAGACCGGGCTCGTTTGCTGCTCCGAATCGCCCAGAGCTCCCGCTTGTTTCCAGCACGAACCCCGCTTTCCCGCATCGAAATTAGAAAACCCTTCCAGGGGTGTTCGCTATGGGCCGGGTCAGGGAGATACTCAAGTACGGTGACATTTTCAGGAAAGCGTACGCCGACATTCTGAACCACCACATCATGGCCATGGCGGCCGGTCTGTCCTATTACTTCGTCATGTCGCTGTTTCCACTGTTTATCCTGACCGCCGCTATCGTGCCCTACCTGCCGGTTCCCAATCTGTTCGACCGGCTCATCGGCGCCATGGCTCTGGTCCTGCCGCCCGACAGCATGGGACTGGTGCGCGCTGTCCCCAAAGACGTCATTGCGCCCCACCGAGGCTTTCTGACCTTCGGCATCCTCGGTACGCTGTGGGCCGCCTCCGGCGGATTTGCCAGCCTGATCGAGGCCCTGAACGTCGCCTACGATGTCCCGGAAACCCGCCCCATGTGGAAGACGCGTGTGGTTGCCATCGGCCTGATGTTCGTTATGGGCTCGCTGCTCATCGCCGGCGTCGCCCTCATGTTTGTCGGCCCGCAGTTCGGTGGATGGTTTGCCGCCAGGGTTGGCCTGAGCGACCAGTTTGCCGACGCCTGGCCGGTGCTGCGCTGGATTCTGTCGGTCGCCTTCATGGTGCTGGGCGTGGAGCTGATGTTCTTCTGGGCGCCCAACGTCAAGCAGCGCTTCTGGGCCACGCTGCCGGGCGCCGCCCTCGGCGTCGGTTTCTGGATCGGCACCTCCTTCGCCCTCGGCCTCTATTTCCGCAACTTCGCCAATTACAATAAGACTTACGGAACGCTCGCCGGCGCTGTCGCCCTCATGGCTTGGCTTTACTACAGTTGGTTCATGATTCTGGTGGGCGCGGAAATCAATAGCGAGATCCTGAAAGCCGCCGGTCAGGGACGCCTGCCCCTCAAGCAGCCTCCGCCATACGCCATCCGCGTCCGTCCGCCGTGGGAGGAGGACCTTCGCACCGACGCCGAAAAGGCCAAAGACAGCGCCGCCTGAAGGAGAGTCATTCTCCGAAGGTGCATTTAGCTGTGAGTTAACCTTAGACGGTTGACACCCCCTCCCCGGCATTTTCTCGGCTGTCATATTGTTTTCAGCAGCTTATCTCGGGAAATCCAAGGGGTTCGAAAACCTCATCATAATAGAATCAGCAGATTACGATACCTGTTTTCTGGAATCTCGGAGATATAGTGTTGTTTCTGTCATAGAACCACAGTTTGCCGCAATATATAGGGCCGCAAGGTGGTCGCCCTCCCTTGCGGCCCAGATGTGTGCCAGACTATCCAGCTCTATGGATTATAACAGGTTGGTTACCGGTGTCAATAGGCTTTAGCCGCAGATGTGTGGGACATGAACGGCTTGCAGTTGCAGGCGGCGCGGGGTTGCCCCCCTGGCTCGATGACACTCGCGCAACTCGCGACTAAAATGAAAACGCAATGCGAAAGCGTTCACCTCGCTACACTCCCGAACACGCTCGTTCCGGCCTCAGCGCCAACTTTCCCGACATCGAAACCTGGCCCAACCAGTTCCCGAAATACGAAATCGTCATTGACGTCCCCGAGTTCACCTCCGTCTGTCCCAAGACCGGGCTGCCCGACTTCGGCGTCATCACCATCCGCTACATGCCCGACAAGCGCTGCCTCGAACTCAAGTCGCTGAAGGAATACCTGCTCACCTACCGCAATCTCGGCATCTTTCAGGAGAACATCGTCAACCGCATCCTGGAGGACGTAGTCCGCGCCGCGCGTCCGGTCTGGGCCGAGGTGAAAGGGGAATTCAATCCTCGCGGCGGCATCGGCAGCACGGTCGGCGCGCGCTGGCCGCGGAAAAAGTAGTTAGCAGCTTGCCGTATCGAACCCAGGACATAAGTTACGCGACTGATAGACGCCATCCTGCGGTAAGCCGATACAGTTTCATAGTCGTGAAACTGATAAACGGTGTGCTGCGCAACCATGTTTGGCCGCGCCGTTTTGGAACGTGGCGATGCTGCGGCAGTCGCGATTTAAGCGGTTGTTGCTTGTACTTCCTACAGAAAGCCCTAACATCTTACTTGGCCCCCTTCCCCTTCAATCAACTCAAACGAGGTGTAGACATGCAATACTGCAAATTGACACGGATGGGCCTCGTTCTCGCTTTTCTGCTTCTGCCGGCGTGGTTGTACGCAGCGAACTTGAAAGTCAACTGCGACGGCAAATCACCGCACAAATCCTCGATTACCGCGGTCCTGCAGCATCTTCCTCCCGGACCCAACACGATCACCGTCTCCGGCACCTGCCGGGAGAACGTGCTGATCGCCGGCATCGACGACCTGACGCTGGCCGGAACGCCGGGTGCTTCCGTGGTGGACCAGTCGGCTAACACACAGGCCGCACTCCAGATCGAGCACTCCAGACGAGTCACGATCACCGGTTTGGAGGTTGTCGGGGGTGCGAATGGTATCGGCTGTGTGGGTGCCAGCGATTGCACCATCACCAACAACGATGTGCACGACGCCCAGGGCTCCAAAATCTGGGTCTACGAGCACTCGGCGGCAACGCTCTCCGGCAACCATGTTCATGGCAATGGGGGTGGCGTGGGCGTCGCCTCCAGTTCGTTCGCTCACTTGCTGGGTGGTTCAGAGCCTCCGTTCGGACCGCCACCCGCTGATCCCAACATCATCGAGGATAACTCCGGCATCGGGTTAGTCATCGACGACGGGTCAAGCAGCCGGGTGGAGGGCACGGCCGAAAAACCGAACATCATTCGCAACAACGGTGGCTCCGGCGTTTATATCTTGCATGCTGTGGGCACAATGTTTTTCCCGGTGATCACGGGCAACAGCATTGGCAACCCCAACGTGAATTCCGGCGGCATTGAGTTGGATGGCGGCATTCTGCGCATCTACTCGGCACAGATTACGGGCAACTCCGGCCCCGGCCTGTTTGCCACGCACGGAAGCCATGCGGACGTTGGCGGTGTCACCATCTCGAACAACGCACGCAATGGGGTGGTGCTGCTGTTGAATTCCTCGGCGGGATTCAATCCGTCGACGGTAACGAACAACGGCCACTCCGACGTCTTCTGCGACACAACGTCAGTGCTGCAGAATATGCAGTTCATCACCGGCGCAAATGTAGTGACCTGTCCGAACCAGGTGAACGATTACGTCTCCGTGCCGTAGCGCTGGCGATCGCGCGCAGTCAGGCGGGCCAGGGAAATCTAAGGGTCGCGACGGCAGGAAATAGGGGCCGGGCGCTATTCCTCGGCCAGCCGCCGCAGCACGGTGAAGAACTCGGGGTAGGAGCTAGCTGCTAGGAACTCCAAGCGCATCTCCATGCAGCGCCGAGCCCCTAACCATCAGCCCCTCTAGCCCCTGCGTCGACTCTGCTATATTCCCCACTCACCCATGCCTCGCCCCCACCAGCACCCAGTTGCCGCTCTCACCATCCTCACCGGCCTGAATTTCTTCAACTACGTTGACCGCTCGGTCCTGTTCGCCGTTCAGCCTCTCGTGCAAAACGAGTTCCACCGCAACGACGCCGAGTTCGGACTCCTGACCAGCGCTTTCTTTTTCTGCTACATGTTCACCGCGCCCTTCATTGGCGCGCTCGCCGACCGCATGCAACGACGCCCCATCATGATCGCCGGCGCCCTGATTTGGAGCGCCGCCACGCTGCTCACCGCCATCACTTACGACTTCCGCACTTTGCTGATCCGGCACACGATCGTCGGCCTGGGCGAAGCAACCTTTGTCACCATCGCGCCCTCGTTTCTCGCCGACCTTTTCCCGGAGTCGAAGCGCGGCCGCGTGCTTGGCGTTTTCTATCTCTGCATCGGACTGGGCACCGCCGTCGGCTACATCATCGGCGGCAGCCTCAGCAAAGTTCACGGCTGGCGCGCCCCTTTCTATGTCGCCGCCATTCCCGGATTCCTGCTCGCCGCCGCTCTCGCCTTTATCCCTGAGCCGCCGCGTGGCACGCAGGACAGCTTGCCGGAGACCCGCGAGCGCGCCACCGTTTTCGGCCTCGCCCGCAACGGCGCCTTCTGGACCGCCACGCTGGGCATGGCCATGTGGACCTTCGGCATCGGCGCCCTGCAAGTCTGGATGCCGACCTTTCTCTCCCGCGTCCGCCACCAGCCGCTGGAAAAGGCCAACCTGATGTTCGGCGCCATCACCGCTTTTAACGCCGTCGTCGCCACTCTCCTGGGCGGATGGATTGGAGACCGCGTCCTCCGCCGCAACCGCGGCGCCTACTATCTCGTCTCCGCCGTTACCATGTTGATCGCCGTTCCTGGCATGCTGGCCGCCATCAGCACCACCGGCAATCTCATGTACGTCGCCATCTTCGTCACCGAATTCCTGCTGTTCCTCAACATGGCGCCGCTGAACGCCGCCATCGTCAATTCCGTGGGCGCGCACATCCGCGCCACCGCCATCGCCGTCAACCTGTTCACCATTCACCTTCTCGGCGACGCCTTTTCTCCCACCCTCGTTGGCTACATTTCCGACCGCAGTTCTCTCCAGACCGGCTTTCTTGCCGCCGTTGTCGCCGTGGCCATCGCATCCGGCGTGCTCTATTACGGCAAACGCTTTGCCCCGCACATCAGGATCGGGGAAGAGCAGCCTGCGGGAGCCGTCTCGTGATTGTTGTGTGGTGGCTATGCGGATTGCTGCTCGCCTTGATATGGCTCGACCGCCTGCGCGACGCGCAAGGCATGCGCCGTGTCGCCGACATCACCCGCCCCGAATGGGACCGCCTGCCGCGGCCGGCGCCGCGCGTCAGCATCATCGTGCCCGCGCGCAACGAAGCCCCGCACGTCGAAGCCGCGTTGCGTTCCGTGCTCGCGCTCGACTATCCCAATTTCGAAGTCTTCGCCGTCAACGACCGTTCCACCGACACCACCGGCGAAATCATCGACCGCATCGCTGCTGCGCACATTGGCGCGCCGCCGCTGCATGTTCTGCACATTACCGACCTGCCATCCGGATGGCTCGGCAAGCCGCACGCCATGTGGCTCGCCGCGCAACCGGCAACTTGCGAATGGCTCCTCTTCACCGACGCCGATGTCAGCTTCCGCCCCGACTGTCTCCGCCGCGCCATCGCCTACGCCGAACACGAGCGTGCCGATCACCTGGTCCTGTTTCCTTCGCACACTCTTCGCACCGCGGGCGAAAAAATCATGCTCGGCGGCTTCCAAATGCTCTTCATCTTCGGACACCGTCCCTGGAAGGTCGACGACCCCAACTCCGACGACTTCATCGGCCTCGGCCCCTTCAACCTCATCCGCCGCAGCGCCTACGAAGCCATCGGCACTTGCCGCGCGCTTCGCCTTGAAGTGATCGAGGACATGAAACTCGGCAAACTGGTCAAGATGCATCGTCTCGCGCAGCGCAACGTGTTCGGGCCCGGCCTGCTGCCGTGGTCGTGGGGAAGCGGCGCCTTCGGCCTGGTGCGCAATCTCACCAAAAATCTCTTCGCTCTGATGCAATTCCGACCGGCCAAAGCCCTCGGCGCGTCCGCGCTGTGGCTCTTCCTCAATCTCATGCCCATCATCGGCGCCGCGTTCGCTGCGGGCTGGGCCAGGCTTCCATACATTGCCGCGCTCGCCGCCATCGCCGCCATCTACATCGGCATGGGACGCCGCACGTCCGTTCCCGCATGGACCTTTCTTCTCCACCCTGTCAGCGCCCTGCTGCTGGTCTATACGATGTTGCGCTCCATGGCGCACACCCTCCGCCACCGCGGCGTCATCTGGCGTGGCACACGTTATGAGCTGGAAGAACTGCGGAAGGGAATGGTGTGAATTTGTAATTTGTAATTTGCAATTGGTAATTTGCCGGTCAGACGCCGCAGATCGAAAATTACAAATTACAAATTGCAAATTACAAATTCTCTACTGCTGCGGTGGTTGTTTCTGCTTGCTGCCCGCAGACGGCGCCCTCGGGCTAAACTTTCCCTTCCTCTCCACGTCGTACTCCTTCGGCGCCGGCGGAAGCTTTGCCGCCTCGCCCTTCAACTGCCGCGAATCGCGCAGCACCATCTCGGCGTGTCCGCGCCAGCGCTGGATCTTGCCGTAGATTTCGATCGTCTTTCCCTCCAGTTCGCGCACGTCGCCCACGTCTTTCAGGTTGCTGGGGAAGACCACCACCGTGAACGGGCACTCGTGGTACTTCTCGCAGAAGTTGAGGAAGAAGGTTCCGCCCTTGCTCTGCGCCACTTTCACTACCTTGCCGGTGACGCAGGTCTGGTCCCCAATCTTGTCGTCCGCTTCGGCGAACGGAATGCACTTCGCCGCTGCCATGCCCGACCACAGCACAGTCGAGCCGAACACCACGATGAGGATTTTCACAGGAATCCTTGGGCCATGCGCTGAGGCCTGAAGCCTCCGCGCAGGCGGGAAGCGCAGTCCCCTGCGGACCGCGCCCCCGCTAGGATTACTTGCTGAAAGAAGAGACCGCGGCGGCCTCGTCGTCCTTGATATCGAACACGGTATACAACTTGGTGATTTGCAGCAGGTCGTGCACCTTTTTGGTCAGGTTCAGCAGCTTCAGGTCGCCGCCGCCATTCCGCACGGTGGTAAACGCGCTCACCAGCTCGCCGATTCCCGAACTGTCGATGTAGGTCACGTCGCCCAGGTTCAGAAGGATCCGCTTGCTGCCTTTGTTGAGCAAGTCGCGTACCAGGTCGCGCAGCACCACGCTGCCTTCACCCAGGGTGATGCGCCCGCTCAAGTCCACAATCATGACCCCATCTACCTGTCGCGTGTTGGATTTCATCGTCACTTCGACTCCTCCTTGCCCTCGGCACCCTCGCCTTGGACGTTCTTGATCATGGTTATCTCTGTCCCCGGTTCCAGGCTGCGGATGCGCACCTCGTCCATGAACGCCCGCATCAGGAAAATCCCTCGCCCCGACTGTTTCAGCAAATTCTCCGGCTTCAGCGGATCGGGGATGTCATTCGGGTGGATGCCCCGGCCCTCGTCCGACACCGTGATCACCAGTGCCGCGCTGGTGCTCTCGAACCCGACGGTCATCTTCTTATTCGGATCGTACGCGTTCCCGTGCAGCACCGCATTGACCGCCGCTTCGCGCACTGCCATCGAGATCCGGTTCACACCCTCTTCGTCAAAACCAGCCTTGGCAGCCACTCGGGTGGCCAGATCCTCGGCCTGGTTGACGCTCTCCAGGGTGGAATCCATCCGGTAGGAGACGCGCATCGCGGTCATGTCCGCCATATTCTCATATGCCTTGGCCGGACCCACCAGCGCTATGCCGGCAGCGGCTCCGCTCCGCAGACCCGGTAGTTTGCCTACGGGAACGAGGATTGTCAACGCGAACTGCTTTTGCGCCCCTCGTGTGTGTACCGCGAACTGTGTGGCCCGGATCCCCCCTAAGGCCGTTTTTCCAGTTCCGGCCCTACCCGCGAACAAAAAACCATCGGCTACGCCAAACGCTTGTGGATTCTCCTCCTCCGCTTGAGTATTCTCGCCTTGGCATCACAGAAATCGCGGTCGCTGAGGTCTTCAGGCCGCTCCTGACGACTGAAGACTGACGACTGAAGACTGTTTTTCATGTCCAACTTCGCACTCACCGAGCTGCTGAAGACGCCGGTGTTCGACTCCTCCGGCACTCTCGCCGGACGTGTGCGCGAGGTGGCGCTCTGTCCCCAGGAAGATCCGGTTCGCCTGCAGGCGCTGGTGGTGCGCACCCGTTCCGGCCAGGACCGCCTGCTCGGACTGGGCCAGGTGGAATCCATCAACGGCATCATCAAGGCGCGCACGCCGGTATCGGAGTGGGCCGCCTATTCCGGCGGCGAAGGCCTGCTGCTGCTCGCCCGCGACCTGCTCGACCAGCAGATCATCGACGTGCACGGGCGCAAGGTCGTCCGTGTCAACGACGTTGA
>Ga0326726_10000557_pt1 | contig 34624 bp, 27 predicted proteins | sample MHFenrmetagenome_2_FD_207603 | JGI IMG/M metagenome (GOLD analysis project Ga0326726, IMG submission 207603) | Lab enriched peat soil microbial communities from Michigan Hollow, Ithaca, NY, United States - MHF15MN | ecosystem: Environmental > Terrestrial > Soil > Wetlands > Peat | place: USA...
TAGATGTGGCAGGTTGAGTTAAGCTCTAAGAGACCCGCCAGCGATTCGTCGTTAAGTTCCCTCGGCTCGAAGAATAGCGGCTCGCATTTATTCGAGCCCTTTTCTATAAGTCGGATTTCGCAATATCCCTCTTGCTCCTCAAAATATCGAGAGAATAGGGCCTCAATAAACTGGGTCGTCTGGATGTTGTCTTGCTGATTCATTTGTGTTCTCCTGTTTTTGTGTTAGAAAAATACCCTGCATGCTCTCATCGAGAAGCAGGTTCGTTTCGAGGTCGGTTAAGTAATATTGCCGACCGATGGTCCAGCTTTGGCCGCCGTCGTGGCTGAGCAAAACGGCCTTAAGCTTCAGACTCCTAGTGCTGAGCAATCGCATTTGGTTTCTCCTTTGGACCTTTTAGGCCCTAAACTGAACAGGCCTCTAGTTCTTTGCTAGAGGTCGATAAGAGTTCTCTCAGTCGATTGATTCGGAGGAGCGTCGAAGGAGGGCTTAAAACTTTACTAAAATAGCTATAAAAGCCCCGCCATTCCACTTCAAAAGCGCCGTCCGCCGGTTTTCCGCCGACCCTCACTTCTCCTTCGCGGGGGAGGGAGGCACGACCGGCACATGCCTCGGGATGACGACCTGACCGCCCTTGACGACGAGATAGCCGTCGCGGATGACGAGATCGACCCTGGCCAGGTCGTCGAGGTTCTGATCGGGCCTGCCGTCGATGACGATCACGTCGGCCAGCTTCCCGGGCTCGAGCGTCCCCAGCTTGTCGGCCATGTCGAGGATCTCGGCGTTGGTCTTGGTCGCTGCGACCAGGGCCTCGGGGACCGTGTATCCGGCCTCGACGAACGTCTTGAGCTCCGTGATGTAGGGGAGCGGTAGATAGCGGTACCAGTCCGTAACCAGGTCGGTGCCAACGCCCATCTTGATCCCGGCCCGCTTCATGCGGCGCAGGACGTCGAGGTTGGCCTCCTTGGAGAATGTGAACCGCCGCGAGGTCGAGCCGAAATAGCCGCCCAGCTGGTCGAAGATATAGATATAAGGCACGAGAGTCGGCATGGACGCGGTCCCCTTCTCGGCCATGAGCCGGATCGTCTCGTCGGTCCGCGGCAGCGGATGCTCGATGGTGTCCACCCCGGCCTCGACGGCCCATTGGATATAGGTCGTCTCGGCGTCGCAGGCGACCTTGAGGCCCAGCGAATGGGCTTCCTCGACGGCCGCCCGGACCTCCTCGCGGCTGAAATGGCTCCCGATCTTGATGAGGTCCGCGCCCCGCGTGAACTGTTCCCGGACGGCCCGCCGCCAATCATCGGGGCCCTCGGCGACCCGGAAGGACGTGGCCAGCCGGCTGTCGGGGTCCGTCCCCTCCATGCCGTGCCCGCCCGTCGAGGTGATGAAGGCGCCGGCGGCGAAGATGCGCGGCGCGGGCACGCGGTTCTGCGCGACCCAGTCCTTGAGGCGGAAGGGCACGTTGCGAAGCGAACCGACGTCGCGCATGCTCGTGATGCCGCACTCAAGGAAGAACCGGGTCTTCTCGACCGCCCGGAGCATGGCGTCGGCCTCGCTCGTCTCCATCCCCGGCGGTGTTTCGGGCATGGCGTAGTCCAGGTGGGTGTGACCGTCGATGAGCCCGGGCAGGACGGTCTTCCCCGCGACGTCGATGACGCGGGCGTCCTTCGGCCAATCGGCGGCGCCGGAGGCGAGGATCCGTTCGATCCTATTCCGGCGGATAACGACCGTCCCCTCGCGAACCGGAGCTCCGGTGCCGTCGAAGATCCTCCCGCCGCGCAGAACAAGGACGCCCTCCGGCCCCCGCGGCCCGGGAGGCACGGGGATGCGGCGCGGATCGTCCGTGGTCGCGGTCTTGGGGTCGATCCAGGCGCGCCGGTCGTGGATCTTCTCCTGCGCGACCACGAGTCCCCCGAATAGGCCGGCTGTCAGGAGCCCGGCCACGGCGAGCCTGAGCGAGATCTTGGGCATGCACGTCTCCTTCTTCGTTTTTATGATCCCGGCTCCCCGGCCTCGCTCTTGGTGCCCGCGTAAGGCTCGGCTTCGAGCAGTTGGATCGTGTTTCCGAGATGCTAGTACGAACATGGGCCGGAGTCAACGCATTCTGACCTCGTCCGGATCTCGAATTGACTTGCCCGCCCGGCCTTTGCTAACGTGTTCCTAAAGGTCGGGATAAAGGAGAACCCCATGGCAACGAACCCTCGTCGTGAATTCCTGAAGAAGGGACTGGCCGGGATCTGCGGCGCCGCCGCCATCCCGGGCATCCTGAGCCCGCGTTCGGCGCATGATGCACCCGCCGCCCCGTCCGCCGCGACGGCCGGCATCCCGTCGCTCCCCAGCCGCCCGCTCGGCAAGACCGGCCTCACGACACCGCTCATCAGCATGGGCACGGCCGAGGCCCCGACCGTCGAATTCATCCGCCAGGGCTATGACGCCGGCATCAAGTTCTTTTTCTCGGCGACCTATTACGGCCACGGGAACAACGAGCGGCTGGTGGGCCAGGCGCTCAAGGGCCTGCCGCGCGACTCGTTCGTCGTCGGCACGGCCGCGACCGCCGAAGGCACGAACGCCCGCGGCGGCACGCTGCCCAAGGACATGAAGGCCGCGGCCTACATCAAGACGGCCGAGGACAGCCTGGCGCGCTTCGGCCTCGACCACATCGACATGCTCTTCCTGCCCTTCGCGGAGAAGCGGGAGTTCATCATCTTCGACCCGGTCCTCGAGGCCATGACCACGCTCAAGAAGCAAGGCAAGATCCGTTTTGCCGGGATCGCCACGCACGGCGGCTGCGACGTCGCGCTCAAGGCGGCCGCCGACGCCAAGGCCTACGACGTCGTGATGACCGCCTACAACTTTAAGATCCAGAACAAAGAAGCGATGGCCGAGGCCCTGGCCTATGCGGCCAAGGCGGGGGTGGGCGTATTCGCGTTCAAGACGACGGCTGGCGGCGCCTCCGACAAGAACCGGACCCAGCCCTTCAACAGCAGCGCCGCCCTGAAATGGGTCCTTCAGGACCCGCACATCTCGAGCATCATCTCCGGGATGTCCTCAATCGAAGAGATGCGGAAGAACCTCGAGATGCTCAAGGATATCAAGATGTCCGAGCAGGAGCTCAAGGACCTGAAGCTCGCGGCGAAGCGGCCGGATCTGGGCCTCTACTGCCAGCAGTGCCGGCAATGCGACGGCCAGTGCCCGGCCAACCTCGATATCCCAACCCTGATGCGCAGCTACATGTATGCGTACGGCTATCGGAACGCCGCGCAGGCCTGGCACACGCTCGACAGTGTTGAAATGAACGGCAACACGTGCGGGTCATGTGAAGCGTGCACCGTGAATTGCGCCTCGGGCTTCGACGTCCGAGAGAGGATCCAGGACATCGCCCGGCTCAAGGCCGTGCCGAGGGAGTTCCTGAGGGGCTAGGGGGCCGTCCGGTCCCGCTCAGGCGGCGTGTTCCTGTCCTTCCTCCGCCATCCGCTCGCGGACCCTGGCCCTGATCCGGCGCGATCGGCCCGCCCTCCCGATGCACCCTCCCTTGAAAAGGATGTGCGAGAGGATCAGGATGCCGGCGGCCTTCCAGAACCCGATCGTCGGCAGCCTGAAGAGCGCGGGCATGAGCCAGTTCCAGAGCCACATCGTGACCGCGGTGAAGAGGGCCAGGATCCCCGGAATGAGAACGATGCCCGCGGCGATCACCGCGACCTTGGTGCCGAGCGGCCGCTCGGACCATCTCTTATGACGGAGATCGTTGCCTTCGTGATGCCACATATCAAGCCTCCTCTTTCGATGTTAATTGTCCAGCCAATATTCGAGCGCGGCCGCCAGCTTGCGGACCGCGTATCGCTTCCGGGCCATGAGGGTATCGATTGGGACGCCCGTCGCCTCGGCGAGTTCCTTGAAGCCCACCCCGCCCAGGGCCTGGGCCCGGATGACGTCCCGCTGCGTCGCAGGCAAAGCCTCGATCGCCACATCGAGGGCCGCGAGCATCTCATCCCGCTGGAGCCGGTCCTGGGGGTCGAGCCCTGCCTCTTCGGCGACCTCCTCGAGGACCGCCTCGGGGAGATCGACCCCTCCCGCCCGGCGCCTCGCCCCCTCGCCTCTCCACAGGTCCGCGAGGCGGTTCCGCATCGCCGAGAAGATCCAGGCAGCGAGATCCCTGACAGGGGAGAGCGCATCGGCGTTCGCGAGGGCGCGGATGAAGGCATCCTGGAGGATGTCCTCGGCGGTTTCCATATCGGGCGCGTGGCGCCTGGCCCAGGCGAGGAAGGGCCGCCCGCGCTCGCGGTACGTCTGCTCGACGGCCTTCCTCTTGGCCGAGGCCGCTCCGCCTTCGTTTTCACGCATGGTCTTCACTCATATCGACGATCGAAAGGATAATATCGTATACGAGGATAAAAAACGCCTTTCCAATGGGTCCTGGCCGCAGGGCGGCATCCCTCGTGGACAGGGCCACGTCGGTGATCGAGAGGCTGAGCCCGCCGGCATCGACCGCTGAACCTCTGATAAGCCTGCCGGTTGAAATCCCCCTCCATGTCCATTATGCTGGGACCGATCAAAGGGCCATCCATGGGATCCGAATGCGGCGTTCCTGAAGTGAAGAACCGTCTTCGCGTTCTCGTCGTGGATGACGAGGTCAATATCCGGAAGACGCTGGCGACCTGTCTCGAGACCGAGGGCCACGAGGTCGCCGCCGTCAGCAACTTCAAGGACGCCGTGGCCGTAGCCGGGCGCCGCTCCTTCGACATCGCCTTTGTCGATCTCCGTCTCGGCCTCGACGACGGCCTCGACCTCATCCCCGTCCTTTTGGCCTCGACGCCCTGGCTCAAGATCATCGTGATCACGGCCTACGCGTCGATCGACACGGCGGTCGAGGCCATCCGGCGCGGGGCTTCGGACTACATCCCCAAGCCGTTCACGCCGGCCCAGATCAACCTGGCCGTCCACAAGGTGTTCGAGGTCCTGTCCCTGGAGCAGAAGATCGCGGCCCTCCAGGACGACCTCGGGCATCAGCATCCGGAGATCGATTTCTCGAGCTCGAGCCCGCCGATGCAGAAGGCCGTGGACCTGGCCCACCAGGCCGCCTCCTCCCAGGCTACGATCCTGCTTCTCGGCGAGAGCGGGACGGGCAAGACCCTGCTCGCCCGGGCCGTTCATGCCTGGAGCCCGCGGGCGGACAAGCCCTTTGGATTCGTCTCCTGCCCCTCGTTCCCGTCGGAGCTCCTCGAGAGCGAGCTCTTCGGCTCCGTGAAGGGCGCATTCACCGGCGCCGTCCGCGACAACCCGGGCCGGATCGCGGTGACGGACGGCGGCACATTGTTCCTGGACGAGATCGGCGACCTTCCGCCCGCCCTCCAGCCGAAGCTGCTCCGCTTCGTCCAGGAGCGCGAGTACGAGCGGGTCGGCGAGACGGCCACCCGCAAGGCCGACGTCCGGCTGATCGCCGCCACGAACACCCGGCTCGAAGACGCCGTCAAGGCGGGCCGTTTCCGTGAGGACCTCTATTTCCGGCTCGCCGTGATCTCGATCGAGCTTCCCCCGCTCCGGGAGCGGCGCGACGATGTCCCCGTCATCGCGGAGCGGCTGCTGGCCTTTCACGGCCGGAACAACCATCGGTCGTTCCTCGGCTTCACGGAGGAGGCCCTGAAGGCGCTAACGGCCTATGCCTGGCCCGGGAACGTGCGTGAATTGAGCAATGCCGTCGAGCGGGCCGCCATCCTGTGCCGGGCCGATCGCATCGGCCTCGAATGCCTGCCGGCCAACCTGACCGGCGCGGAAGAGGAGGCCCGGATCGGGGACGCTGTGAGCCTTGAGAAGATCGAAGAGGTCCACATCCGCAGGGTCCTGGCTACGGCCAAGTCGCTCCAGGAAGCCGCGGCCATCCTCGGCATCGACACGGCCACCCTCTGGCGCCGGCGTAAAAAATACGGCATCTGACGGCCTCGACCGACGGCCGGGCACATTGCAAAGTTCAGCGCGCTTAGCGCGATTTTTATTGATTCTGCAATGCTCTGAGGTCGTGTCCTTCATGGAAATATATAATTATCAGCATCATACGCGTCTGTCGAGCCAGGCGCGTTTCTTGCATTGAAAGTCCCACGCAAGGAGAATTCCATGCTCGGACTCCGCCACAAGATCTCGTTGGGCTTTGGCGCCCTGCTAGTCATCATCCTGGTCATCGGCACGCAGAGCATCTATCACCTGTCCCGGCTCGGCGTTTCGATCGACGTCATCCTGCGCGAGAACTACCGCAGCGTCCTGGCCTGCCAGCAGATGAAGGAGTCGATCGAGCGCATCGACAGCGGCTACCTCTTCGTCCTTCTCGGCCATACCGACCAGGGGCAGGCCCTTGTCCGCGACAACCGCGCCTCTTTCGATAAGTCCCTTCAGGCCGAGCTTCACAACATCACCCTGCCCGACGAAGGGCCGATGGCCGTCCGCCTGCAGGACCTCTACCGCCGGTACGCCGCCGTGCTCGACCGCACGCTCGCGTCCCAGCCTCCCGCGGCCATGAGCCAGGCCTATTTCGCGGAACTTCTGCCCCTGTTCAGCCAGATCAAGGGCCAGGCCGACGCCATCCTGCAGCTGAACCAGAAGAACATGAGCGACGCCAACGACAGCGCGCGCCACGGGGCCGCCGCGGCCCGCCGCCGGATGTATATCTTCCTGGCCGTGGGCACGGTGCTGGCCCTGGTCTTCATCTTCTTCACCCGCCGCTGGATCCTCCGGCCGATCCATCGCCTGATCCGGTCGGCCGACGAGATCCGCCGCGGCAATCTCGATCTCGTCGTGGCCAGCGATTCGCACGATGAGATCGGGCACCTGTCCGAGTCGTTCAACACGATGGCCGCCAGCCTGCGCGAGTTCCGGCGTTCGGACCAGGCCAAGCTGATGCGCATCCAGAAGGCCACTCAGCATGCCTTCGACAGCCTGCCCGACGCCGTGGCCGTCGTCGACCCGGGCGGCAAGGTCGAGGTGGCCACCGAGTCGGCCCGCTCGGTCTTCGGGCTCAAGACCGGCGCGGGCGTCGAGGACCTGCCCTTCGGCTGGCTCGTCGAGCTCTATCGCGACGCGCGCCAAAGTGGAAGGCCCGCGACCCTCGAGGGCGGCCGGGCCATCCAGCAGTTCGTCCACGGCGAGGAGCGCTATTACCGGCCCGAAGCCGTACCCATCCTGAACGGCGAGGGCGAGGCCACGGGCATGGTCCTCGTGCTCAAGGACGTCACCCAGCTCCGGCAGCAGGAGGAGATCAAGCGCAGCGTCGTCCGGACCGTCTCCCACCAGTTGAACACGCCGCTGACCTCGATTCGCATGGCCATCCACCTGCTCTTGGCCGAGAAGGTCGGCGGCCTCAACGAGAAGCAGGTCGAGCTCCTGCTCTCGGCCCGCGAGGACAGCGACCGCCTCCACGAGATCCTCAGCGGCCTGCTCGATATCAGCCGCTTGGAGTCGGGCCGGGTCCGGATGGAGTTCCAGGCCTTGGCGCCGAGCGCGGTCATCGCGGACGGGATCGAGCCCTTCCGGCGCGAGGCCCAGGACCGCGGCGTCAGCCTCCTGGCCGAGGTCGCCGCGGACCTGCCGCCAGTCTGGGTCGATACGACCCGGATCGGCAACGTTTTCGGCAACCTCCTCTCGAACGCCCTCAAGCACACCTCGGCGGGCGGCCGCATCCATATCACGGCCGAGGCCAACGACGCCTGGGTCCGCTTCATCGTTTCCGACACGGGGGAAGGCATTCCCAAGGCGTTCCTGACCCGGATTTTCGAGCCCTTTTTCCGGGTCCCCGGACAGAAGGAAGTCTCCCTCGGCGCCGGGCTCGGCCTGGCCATCGTCAAGGAGATCGTCGAGGCGCACGGCGGGACGGTCGGCGTGGACAGCCGGGAAGGCGCCGGCTCGAGCTTCTCGTTCACACTGCGGCGGGCCGACAAGTTCCCGAAAGAGGAGACGGCCTGATGACGATCGTCGGGCTCATCGTCGGCATCCTGCTCATCGGCTATCTTGTGTTCAGCATCGTGAAGCCGGAGAAGTTCTGACGGGTGGCGACCATGGAAGTCTCCGGTTGGCTCCAGCTCATTCTCTTCTGCGGGCTTCTCTGGGCCCTGACCAAGCCCGTCGGCCTCTATCTGGTCCGGGTGCTCGAGCCGGACGGGCGGACTTGGCTCGACCGGCCGCTCCGGCCCGTCGAGCGGCTGGTCTACCGGATCCTCCGGACCGGGCCCGGGCGGGAACAGGACTGGAAACAGTACACGCGCTCGCTCCTCCTGTTCAGCCTGCTCGGTCTCCTATTCACCTACGCCGTGCTGCGGCTCCAGCACCTGCTTCCCCTCAACCCTCAGCACCTCGGGCCGGTCAAGCCTGACCTGGCCTTCAACACGGCCGCGAGCTTCGCCACCAACACGAACTGGCAGAACTACGCTGGTGAGACGACGCTCTCCTACTTCTCCCAGATGGTCGGGCTCGCCTTCCAGAATTTCGTCTCGGCGGCGGCCGGGATCGCCGCGGCTGCGGCCCTGGTCCGGGGCATCGCTCGCCATTCCTCGAGGACCGTCGGGAACTTCTGGGTCGATCTGGTCCGGGTCAACCTCTACCTCCTGATCCCTCTGTCGCTCGTCTTTTCGATCTTCCTCACGTCGCAGGGCGTCGTCCAGAACTTCAAGCCCCACGTCAACGCCGCGACGGTCGACGGCGCGGCCGCGCAGACGATCGCCCAGGGCCCCGCGGCGTCGCAGGTTGCCATCAAGATGCTTGGCACGAACGGCGGCGGGTTCTTCAATGCCAACGCCGCGCATCCTTATGAGAACCCGACGCCGCTCTCGAACCTCCTCCAGATGCTGGCTATCTTCCTCATCCCAAGCGGCCTGACTTATTACCTGGGGCGGAAGGTCAAGAATCCGAAGCACGGCTGGGCGGTCTGGAGCGCCATGGCCATCTTGTTCCTGGCGGCGGTCCTGGTCTGCTGGCGGGCCGAGAGCGCCGGAAACCCGCGCCTGCGGGCCGAGGGGGTCGCTCCGAACGCGGGCAATATGGAGGGCAAGGAGGTCCGTTTCGGCGTTCCCGGCTCAACGCTCTTCGCCACGGTCACGACGGACGCCTCGTGCGGGGCGGTCAACAGCATGCACGATTCGTTCACTCCGCTCGGCGGCCTCGTCCCGCTCTTCAACATCCAGCTTGGCGAGGTAGTCTTCGGCGGAGTCGGCGCCGGGCTCTACGGGATGCTGATCTTCGTCGTCCTGGCCGTCTTTCTGACCGGGCTCATGGTCGGGCGGACGCCCGAGTACCTGGGCAAGAAGATCGAGGCCTACGACGTCAAGGTCTCCGTGCTGGCCGTGCTGGTCGCGGTCTTTGCCATCCTCGGGTTTTCCGCCTGGGCGTCGATCGCCGGTTGGGGGTTGGCCGCCCGGGGCAACGCCGGCCCGCACGGGCTGAGCGAGATCCTTTACGCTTTCTCGTCCACGGCGGGCAACAACGGCAGCGCCTTCGCAGGCCTCAACGCCGCGTCCCCCATCTACAACATCGTCCTGGCGCTGGTCATGCTGGGCGGCCGCTTCCTGGTGATCGTCCCGGTGTTGGCCCTGGCCGGCAGCCTGGCCCGCAAGAAGCTCCTGCCGCCGAGCGAGGCCATGTTCCCCGCGACCGGCCCGACCTTCGTGGTCATCCTCATCGGGACCGTCCTCATCGTCGGGGCGCTGACGTTCCTGCCGGCCCTGGCCCTGGGGCCCATCGTCGAGCATCTCTTGATGACCGGGTCGGGGATCCTCTATTGAAGGACGACGCGCGTGCCTAGGAAGAAGCGCTCGCTCTTCGACCCCGCCCTCCTGCGCCGGGCCGCCGCCGACTCGGTCCGCAAGCTCAACCCGATCCACCTGATGAAGAATCCGGTCATCTTCGTGACCGAGGTCGGCGCCTTGCTGACCACGATCGGCCTCCTCGCAGGATCCAAGGGCGAATCGACGGGTTTCGGCCTCCAGATCGCCCTGTGGCTCTGGTTCACGGTCCTCTTCGCCAACTTCGCCGAGGCCATGGCCGAGGGCCGGGGCAAGGCCCAGGCCGATGAGCTCCGCAAGACCCGGACCCGGACCGTGGCCCATCTCCTCCAGGGCGACGGCGCGACCGCCGAGGTCCCGGCCGAGAAGCTGCGCCAGGGCGACCTGGTCATCGTTTCGGCCCGTGAGACGATCCCGGCCGACGGCGAGATCGTCGAGGGCGCGGCGACCGTGGACGAGTCGGCCATCACCGGCGAATCGGCCCCGGTCATCCGCGAGGCCGGCGGCGACCGGAGCGCGGTCACGGGCGGCACCCGCGTTCTGTCCGACCGCATCAAGGTCCGCGTCACGGCCGATCCGGGCAAGAGCTTCCTCGACCGGATGATCGGACTCGTCGAGGGCGCCAAGCGCCAGCGGACGCCCAACGAGATCGCCCTGACCATCCTCCTGTCCGCGCTGACGATCATCTTCCTCGTCGTGGTCATGTCGTTGAAGCCCTTCGGCGCTTATTCCGGGGTGACCCTGACCTTCACCGTTCTCGTGGCCCTGCTCGTCTGCCTCATCCCGACCACGATCGGCGGGCTCCTCAACGCCATCGGCATCGCCGGCATCGACCGCATGGTCCAGAAGAACGTCCTGGCCATGAGCGGCCGGGCCGTCGAGGCCGCGGGCGACATCGACGTGCTGCTCCTCGACAAGACAGGCACGATCACCCTGGGCGACCGCCAGGCCTCAGGCTTCATTCCGGCCCCGGGCGTGACGATGGAGGAGATGGCCGAGGCGGCGCAACTCGCCTCCTTCGCCGACGAGACCCCGGAGGGGCGGAGCATCGTCGTCCTGGCGAAGCAGCACGGCCTGCGGGGCCGGTCGGTGGCCGATCTGCCCGGCGCCGTCTTCATCGCCTTCTCCGCCCAGACCCGGATGAGCGGCGTCGATCTCGAAGATCGCCGCATCCGCAAGGGCGCGCCGACGGCCATCCGCGCTTTCACCGGGAAGGACGTTCCGCGGGCGGTCAGCGACGCGGTCGACCACATCGCTTTCCAGGGCGGGACGCCCCTGCTTGTCGCCGAGAACGACCGGATCCTGGGCACGGTCCATCTCAAGGACATCGTCAAGGGCGGCCTGAGCGACCGCTTCGAGCGGTTCCGGGCCATGGGCATCAAGACGGTCATGATCACCGGCGACAACCCCCTGACCGCGGCGGCCATCGCCAGGGAAGCCGGCGTCGACGATTTCGTGGCCGAGGCCAAGCCCGAGGACAAGCTGGCCCTCATCCGGCGGGAGCAGGCGGCCGGGCACCTCGTAGCCATGACGGGCGACGGCACCAACGACGCCCCGGCCCTGGCCCAGGCCGACGTGGGCGTGGCCATGAACACCGGGACCCAGGCCGCCAAGGAGGCCGGCAACATGGTCGACCTCGACTCCAACCCGACGAAACTCATCGAGGTCGTCGAGATCGGCAAGCAGCTGCTCGTCACCCGGGGCGCCCTGACGACGTTCAGCATCGCCAACGACGTGGCCAAGTACTTCGCCATCATCCCGGCCATGCTGGTGGGCGTCTTCCCCGTCATCGCGCCGCTGAACATCATGGGCCTGGGCTCGCCGGCGAGCGCCATCCTGAGCGCCGTCATCTTCAACGCCCTGATCATCGTCGCCCTGATCCCGCTGGCCCTGCGCGGGGTGCGTTTCCGGCCCATGGGCGCCGCGGCGCTGCTGCGGCGCAATCTCCTGATCTACGGCCTCGGCGGCCTGGTGGCGCCGTTCCCCGGGATCAAGCTCATCGACATCATTGTGAACGCTCTGCACCTTGTTTAATATGAGAGGCGGTAAGACCATGAAAGGCTGGCTCGAGGAGCTGAGGTCATCGATCCTGGCCGTGGCCATTCTCGGGCTCCTCGTGGGCGGGGTCTATCCGCTCGCGTCTTGGGGCATCGCCCAGGCCCTCTTCCCGGGGCGGGCGAACGGTTCGCTCGTGACGCAGAACGGCCGCGTCGTCGGGTCGGTCCTGCTCGGCCAGCCGTTCCGGTCGCCGGCCTATTTCCATCCGCGCCCGTCAGCCGCCGGCGATGGTTACGATGCGGAGCGATCGGGCGGGTCGAACCTCGGTCCGCTGTCGAAGGTCCTCGCGGAGTCGGTCCGGGCCCGCGCGGCCTCCTATCGGGCGGAAAACGGCCTGGCCTCCGACGCGCCGGTGCCGGCCGATGCGGTCACGGCTTCGGGGAGCGGGCTCGACCCGCACATCTCGCCCGAGAACGCCCGCCTCCAGGCCCGGCGGGTGGCCCAGGCCCGCGGCCTTTCCGAGGCCGACGTCCTGCGCCGGATCGAGGCCTGTACCGAAGGCCGCACGTTGGGCATCCTGGGCGAGCCGCGCGTGAACGTCCTGCTGCTGGATCTCTCCCTCGACGGGGTCCGCGATGCCGGAAAATAAGGCCGACGCGTTCCTCCGGATGATCCGGCGCTCCCAGCGCGGCCGCCTCAAGATCTATCTCGGCTACTCGGCCGGCGTCGGCAAAACCTACCAGATGCTCCAGGAGGGCCACCGGCTCAAGAGCGAGGGCATCGATGTCGTCATCGGACTGCTCGAGACGCACGGCCGGGCCGACATCGCCAAGCTGGCCGAGGGCCTCGAAGCCGTGCCCCGCCGCACCCAGTTCTACCACGGCATCGCCGTCGAGGAGATGGACAAGGACGCCGTCCTCGGCCGCAAGCCGCAGGTGGCCCTGATCGACGAGCTGGCCCACACCAACATCCCCGGCAGCCGGAACGCCAAGCGCTACGAGGACGTCCAGGACATCCTGGCCTCCGGGATCCACGTCATCAGCACGCTCAACGTCCAGCACCTCGAGAGTCTCTACAATATCGTCGAGAACGCGACCGGGGTCAAAGTCCGCGAGCGCCTGCCCGACTCCATCCTGGCCGAGGCCGACGAGATCGTCGACGTGGATCTGGCCACGGCCGATCTGCGGAAGCGCCTCGAGGACGGCAAGGTCTATCCGGCCGAGCGCATCGAGACGGCCATGGCCAACTTCTTCACGCCTTCCAATCTGGAGAAGCTCCGCGAGCTGGCGCTGCGGGAGCTGGCCTCGCAGATCGACCTGCGCCGCCGCGAGGAGCTCGGCGAGGAGGGCGGCGACGCGGCCTCCGACCAGCTCATGGTCTGCCTGAGCTCACAGGGGCCGAACAGCGAACGGCTCCTGCGCTACGGCTCGCGCCTGGCCGGGAGGTTCAACCGGAACTGGTACGCGGTCTATGTGCAGACGCCGTCGGAGGAGGCCACGGTCATCGACGCCCAGGTCCAGCGCCACCTGTCGGACTCGCTGACCTTGGCCAAGAAGCTCGGCGCCATGGTCTTCACGTACAAGGGCGACGACGTGGCCGAGACCCTCCTCCAGTTCGCGGCGGAATACCGGGTCAGCCACATCGTCGTCGGCAAGACCTGCTCGAAGCCGTTCTGGAAAAGGCTCGGCCGCAAGGCGTCGGTGGGCGAGCGCTTGATCAAGCTGGCCAAGGGCATCACGATCATCGTCCTGGATACCTGCGAGACGTTGCCGCCGACCGTGCGGCCCCAGGAGGAGATCCCCGAGGAGGAGCCCGCGGGGCAGGGTGGCGGGACCGGCGGGCCGGTGGGCCGGCCGCCCGAGCCGCGGGCCCTGAGCAAGTTGCTCTCGCCCGGCCGGATCGTCATCTGGGACAAGGCCGTGGACAAGGAAGGCGTCCTCCGCGCGCTGGCCTCCACGATCGGGTCCGAAGCCCGGCAGGAGAGCGTCCAGAGCCTGATCGAGGCCATCGACAGGCGGGAAGCCCAGGGCTCGACGTTCCTCAACGAAGGGGTCGCCTTTCCGCACGTCCGGGTCGAGGGGCTGGCCGCGCCGTTCCTGGCCCTGGGCCTGACGCGGGCGGGCGTGAGCGACGTGGCGACCGACAAGCCCGTCGAGATCGTTTTCCTCATCCTGACGCCGGCCGAGACCCCCGACGCCCAAGTCCAGCTCTTAGGACTGGCCAGCCGGGCCGCCCAGAACCGGTATCTCATGCAGGCCCTCCGGTCCGTCCGGACGCCGCAGGAGGCGCTGAAGGCGATCCGGGACTGGGAGGACCCCGCCAGCCCGGCTTGAGCTCGTCCTCGTTCCCTTGCGGAGCCATCATCGCGGGGTTGACTTCCATGCGCCATCGAGAGTAACGTCGTTTTGGGGGTAAGGATGGCAGACATACCTGATGGCCCGGCCAAGCCTTCGATTCCCGACAGGCGGGTGAAGAGCGACCTTCCGATCGACGTGCTCGCCTATAGCCTGCCCGGGATGGCTGCGGTGACCGTGCGGCACGGGGTCTTTCGCGTCGCGGACGGCAAGCCTCTGACCATGGACATCTTCTATCCTCCGGAGCTGCCGAACGACGCCGCGGCCCCGGCGGTGATCTTCGTCACGGCCTTTCCGGATACTTCGCCGGTCACGAAGGGGCATCCGCTCAAGGACCTGGATTCCTATATTTCCTGGGGACGTTTGACGGCCGCTGCGGGCCTGATCGCCGTGACCTATCAAACGGAGCACGCGGATGACCTGGAGGCGCTCGTCGCGCATATCCGGGACCGTGCCGCCTCGCTCCACATCAGCCGGGACCGCCTCGGCATCTGGTCGTGTTCGGCGAGCGGCCTGGCGGCTTCGTCCTTTGTCATGGGGACGGACAGACCCTATCTGAGGTTCGCCGTCTTCTATTACAGCCTGATGCTCAATCCGGGCGACTGGCTGCGCCAGGAGATCAACGCCCTTTGCGCCCAGTACGGCTGCTATTCCGCCGAGCTCAGAAGCATCAGCCGGATCCCCACGGCCCTGCCGCTGCTCATCGTCAAGTGCGGCCGCGATACGATCCCTTTTGTCAACGATTCGATCGGCCATTTCGCGGGGCTGGCCCGAGCCGGAAAGGCTCAACTGACCCTCGTCGAGTTCGAGGCCGGCGTCCACGCCTTTGACGTCGAGCAGCGGACGGACCCCCGGGCGGCCGAGATCGTCAAGCAGACGCTGGAGTTCATGAAGAAGCACGCCACGACGATCCGGCCGGGACCGCCCGAGCGTCCGGCTTGACAGGCGGACGGCAGTATCCTATCGTCCCGAGCAAAGCGACCAAAGGAGAGCTGTCATGCGTCGTTCCCGTTGGACCCGTGCGCTGCCGCTTCTGATCCTCCTCGCCGGCTTCGGCCTGACGTTGGGCCCGGCGTTTTCTGTAGCCCAAGCCCCCGTCAAGCGTCCGCTCAGCCCCGACGATATCTTTCGGATGAAGACCGTCTCCGACCCGCAGGTCTCGCCGGACGGCGCCTGGGTCGCCTACACCGTCACGAGCTTGGACCGCGAGGCGGACAAGCTGCAGAGCGCGGTCTGGATGGTGAGCTGGGCCGGCGACAGGAACGTACGCCTGACCAACGGCCCGTCGTCGGAATCGACCCCCCGCTGGAGCCCGGACGGCAAGTACCTGGCCTTCATGACCTCCCGCCCGGCCGAGGCCAAGGCCCAGATCTGGCTGCTCGACCGGCGCGGCGGAGAAGCCGTCCCCCTCACCGACGTCAAGGGAGAGATCGACGATTTCGTCTGGTCGCCGGACGGTCGTCGGCTGGCCCTGATCATGAAGGCGGACGAGGACGGTCCGGGCGCGACTTCCGATAAGGCCGCCGACAAGACGCCCAAGCCGATCGTCATCGACCGGCACCAGTTCAAGAGGGACGTCCTGGGTTACGTCACGGGGTCGGGCCGGGACCACCTCTATCTTTTCGACGTCGGGACTAAGACGCTCGAGGCTCTGACCTCGGACAAGGACTTCGAAGAGAGCTGGCCGGCCTGGTCTCCCGACGGGGCGCGGCTCGCCTTCATCGCCAGCGCGGTCGATCAGACGGTCCCGACGGGGACGAGCGACATCTGTGTCGTCGAGGCCCGCGCCGGCGCCGCGCCGCGCAAGGCGCACGCGTTCTTCAACGCCGATCGTCAGCACCTGGCCTGGTCCCCGGACGGCCGCCAGCTTGCCTTCATGCACGGGTCCGAGCTCAAGTACCAGTTCTACGGCCAGGACCATCTGACAGTGATCCCGGCGACGGGCGGCGAGCCGCGCGATCTCACGGCGGCGCTCGACCGGAACGTCTGGCAGCCGGAATTCACGCCCGACGGCTCGGCCCTGACCTTCATCGTCGAAGACGATCAGCGGGCCTATCTGGCGAAGGTCAACGTCGGCGGCGGTCCGCTCGAGCGCCTGAGCGATGGTCTCGCTGTCGTCACTGAAAAGACGACCCGCGGGGGCCACCTCGCGGTCGCCGCGTCCACGGACACGGCGGCGACCGAGATCTACGCTCTCGACGGCGGCCGGCTGCGCCGGCTGACCGGCCAGAACGACGACCTGCTCGCCGCGGTCCGTCTCGGCGCCGTCGAGGACCTGACCTGCCGCAGCGCCGACGGGACCGAGATCCACGGCCTGATGATCAAGCCGCCGGATTTCGAGGCCGGGCGCCGCTACCCGGCCATCCTGTGGATCCACGGCGGGTCGAACATGCAGGACGATCACGCGCTTCTGTTCGACCTGTATCCGCTCCAGATGGAGCGCCAGCTCTTCGCCGCCCGCGGCTACGTCGTCCTGGCCGTCAACTACCGTGGCAGCAGCGGCCGCGGCGCCGCGTTCACGCAGAGCATCTTCGCCGATTGGGGAGACCGCGAGGTGGCCGACCTGCTGGCAGGGGTCGACGAGGCCGTCCGGAAGGGGATCGCCGACCCGGACCGGCTCGGTATCGGCGGCTGGAGCTACGGCGGCATCTCGACCGATTACGTCATCGCGTCGGACCCGCGGTTCAAGGCGGCCATGAGCGGCGCCGGGAGCGCCAACGTCTTCGCCACCTACGGCAGCGATCAGTACATCCATCAATATGAGACCGAGCTCGGCCCGCCCTACCGCGCGCCGGACCTCTATCAGAAGCTGTCCTATCCGCTGTTGCGGGCCGACCGGATCCGTACCCCGACGCTGTTCATGGGCGGGGAGAAGGACTTCAACGTCCCCATCATCGGGAGCGAACAGATGTACCAGGCCCTGCGGGCCCTCGGCGTCCCGACCGAGCTCGTGATCTATCCCGGCCAGTTCCACATCCTGACCCGACCGAGCTTCATCAGGGAGAGGCTAGACCGCTGGGCGGCCTGGTTCGACAGGTACCTGAAAAGCCCGAAGTAGGCCGCTTTTCGAAGCTCACTTGGGAGCGGCGGGCGCGAATTCCGCGAGCTTCCTGAGCCTCACGCCCGGGTCGTTCTCCGCGGCCTGACGAAGCCAGCCCAGATGTCCGCTGCCGTAGACGACCAGGATGCGCTCGTCCGGCGATCCGATCAAGTTGGTGATATTGTTGTAAATGCGCATGTTGCGCTGATACCAGCTGGCCAGGAGATCGGGGCCGGCGTAATCGCCCGCCTCGCCGAAATGGACCTCGCGATAGTAGAACCCGACGTCCTTTACGACGCGCTCGTCCGCGTTCATGAACAGGAGCGTTTCGAGGATCGTGTGCCGGGGCAGGAACTCGTTCTGCTGCTTGAAGTGGGCGCCCATCTCCGCGACCAGCTGATCCCACTCGTTCGTCCGCCCCTTGGCCTTGGCGAAATTGATCAGGCGCTGCCAAGGGAAGTCGCCGTCGTAATCGACGGGGTAGATATCTGGATGCCCTAGCTCCTTGGCCAGCCGGAATCCGACCTGCTCGATCTCGTTCCGGGTCAGCGTGCGCTGGCCGGCGAGATACTCCGCGTATTGCTTCTTGCGCGTGTCGTCGTAAACGGTGCTCTCGATGGCGATCTTCGTCGGCCGGAACTTCTTCAAGGCGCCCAGGAGCTCGGCGATCTCGGCCTGCCGCTTGGCCGAAAGCACGTCGTCGGCCTGGGAATTGAAGATGTCGTGACCGGGATTGTTCATATGATAAGTGCCGACGATCAGGATCTCGGGTTTGGGAGCGCCGGCAGATCTGGCCTGGCTTCCGGCGAGGCTGGGCCCGGCGGTCGAGAACAGGATCACGCAAAGCAGGGGAAAGAGCTTTTTCATAAAAACCTCCACCACATCTTTATTGACGATGAGGGGCCGGAAAGGGTTGCCGGCTGAGACTGGAACTAGCCCTTCCGCGGCTTCGGCTCCTGCCCCCTGCCGAGCACGGCGTCCACTTCCTCCAGGCCTTCGCTGATGGCGATCCCCTGCGGGCATTTGCTCTCACACTCCCGGCACTTTGTGCAGTTCGCGGCCCGCTCGCCTTCGGGCACGAACCGGCCATAGATCGCCCGCGGGATGGCGAGGTCCTCGTACATGACGGCGTCGTTGTAGAGGCTGAGGCACCTGGGGATGTTGACCCCGCTCGGGCACGGCTGGCAGTAGCCGCATTGGGTGCAGGGGATGGGGGCGCGGTCGCTCAGGATCTGGCGGGCCCGCTCGATGAGCCGCCGGCCGGCCTCGTCCATCGAGCCGGCGCCGGAGCGATCCGCCGCGCGGAGGTTCTCCTCGACCTGGTCCATCGTCTTCATGCCGCTCAGCACGGTCGAAACCTCCGGTTGATCCCAGATCCACTGTAGGGCCCACTCGGCGGGTGACCAGCCTCGGCCTGAAGCGCGGAAGACGTCGGCGGCGGCTTGCGGCGGGGCGGCCAGGCGCCCGCCCAGGAGAGGCTCCATGACGACGATGCCCAAGCCCTTGGCCGCGGCGCGCTTCAACCCCGCCGTCCCGGCCTGGTTCTCCGTGTCCATGTAGTTGTACTGGATCTGGCAGACGCTCCAGCCGTCGTAGGCGTCGACGATCATGTTGAAGGCTTCGCGCTTGTCATGGAAGGAGAAGCCGATATGGCCGATGCGGCCGTCCTTGATGGCCGCCTCGGCTCGTTCGAGAAGCCCGTGCCTGACGACGAACTTCTCCCAGCGCTCGGCCGAGAGGGCGTGCAGAAGATAAACGTCGATGTGGTCGGTCTGGAGCCGGGTCAACTGCTCGTCGAGATACGTGTCAAAGTCGGCCGGCTTGGCGATCAACCAGACCGGGGACTTGGTGGCCAGCAGGACCTTGGCCCGGTAGCCGTCCCGCAGGGCCCGGCCCGTGACGACCTCGCTGCGGCCGTTGTGATAGGGATAGGCCGTGTCGATGTAGTTCACGCCTGCGTCGACGGCATGCCGGATCATGCCAATGGTCGCGGCCTCGTCGATCTTTTCGCTTTGGGGGATGCCGTCGAGGGTCGGCAGGCGCATGCAGCCGAACCCGAGGACCGAGACCTCGGTCCCGGCCCGTCCGAATTTCCGGAATTGCATCGTGTGGCCTCGCCGTAAGTACGGACAAAGATTATACCACGCCCCCCGAGCCCGCGTTTTCCGTAGGTCCCGAGGCCCTGTCTTTGCTATAATGGTCTGTGCTGCTGAGAACGACCTGACGTGAGAGGGACGATGATCCTGAGATACGCGCTGCTATGGCTGGCCTCTTTCGTGGCTATCAGCGCCGTCGACGCCCTGTGGCATCTGGTGCTTTGGGGCAGGCTCTACGGCGCCGGTATCCGGCGGGTGGCGGCCGTCATCGACGGCAAGCCCGCGCTCCACAACGGGAGCGGGCTGGCCGCCCAGGTCCTGGTGATCACCGCCTTCGTGGTCCTGGCCTCTCTTCAATTCTCCGGCGGCGCGGCGGCCACCGGCAGGATCGTCCTGTCCTGTGTCATGGGCGGCGTCCTGGGCATCTCGGTCTACGGCCTGGTCAACCACTGGCTCGTCCGCGATTGGAGCGCCGTCATGACCGTTCTCGAGGTCGTCTGGGGCCCCGTCCTCGGCGCCTTCGCCGGCTTCTTCATCGCCTGGGCCGGACGCCTCCTCAAGGTGTATTGAGAGAAGGACGGACATGAGGGTCCGAAGCGCGCGTCTCACCGGCAAAGGCTTCTACTACGCCTTCCTGGCCGGGGCCAAGAGGATCCTCGAGAACCAGAAGGAGCTCAACCGGATCAACGTCTTTCCCGTTCCCGACGCGGACACGGGGACCAACCTGGCGTCCACCGTCCGGGCCATCATCGAGCGGGTCCGGCCGCACCGGTCCTACAAGGTCACGTCGGCGGCCATCGCCGCCGCCGCCCTCGAGGGCGCCCGCGGCAATTCCGGCGTCATCTTCGCCCAATTCCTGTACGGCCTCAGCGTCGAATCCAGCGACGCGCCGGAGGTCTCCGTGGCCCACTTCGGCCAGTCCGTCCGCCGGGCCGTCCGCTACATGTACGAGGCCATCGCCGAGCCCGTCGAAGGGACCATGATCACGGTCATCCGCAAATGGGCCGAGGCCATGGCGGCGCGCCGGGAGGAGCCCGAGAGCCTGCTCAAAGCCCTGACCCGGGCCCAGGCCCGTGCCGTCGAAGCCCTGCAGGAGACCCGGCACCGGCTCGAGGCCATGCGCCGGGCCAATGTCGTCGACGCCGGCTCCAAGGGCATCGTCCTCTTTCTCGAGGGCATGATCGATTTCCTGGCCAAGCCCTCGCACAAGAAGATCGTCTCGGTCCGGAAGGGCGCGGACGTGATCGAGGCGGTTGCCGAGGTCCCGTCAGGCCCGGTCCGTCTCCGCTACTGCACCGAAGCCCTGATCAAACCACCCGCGGGCGACCCGGCCGCGAGGCTGGACAGGGACTGGCTGAAGAGGGAGATCGCCGGCTTCGGCGACTCGCTCGTCATCGCCGGCTCGCCCCAAGCGCTCCGCTTCCACATCCACACCGACACGCCCGCCCAGCTGTTCCATAAGATCCGGCCGGCCGGCGACATCGTGTTCCAAAAGGCCGACGATATGCGCCGGCAGTGCGAAGCGGCCCACCTCCGCCGCTGGCCCATCGCGCTGGTGACCGACTCCGCGTGCGACCTGCCGCCGGAGACGCTCGACCGCTACCAGATCCACGTCGTGCCCATGCGGCTGATCTTCGGGGAGACGTCCTTCATCGACAAGGTCACCATCACCACGGACCAGTTTTACGCCCGGCTCGACGAGCAGCGGGAGCTGCCGACCACGGCCCAGCCGAGCCCTCAGGCCTTCGAAAGCCTGTACGCGAACCTGGCCGCGCACTATGACTCGATCATCGCCGTCCACCTGTCGCAGAAGCTGAGCGGCACGTATTCGACAAGCCTGGCGGCGGCCAGGCGGGTGGCCGCCGAGACCGGGAAGACGATCACCGTCATCGACTCGCGGACCCTGTCCGGGGCCCTGGGATTCGTGGTCCTCGAGGCCGCCAGGCTCATCGAAGAGGGCCGGTCGCACGACGAGGCGGTGGCCGCGGCCGAGGCGGCCGGACCGAGGACGCGGCTCCTGGTCGGCGTCCGCACGCTCAGGAACATGGTCCGCAGCGGCCGCGTCAGCCCCATGGCCGGGCTGGCGGCCAAGGTCCTCCATCTCAAGCCCATCGTGGCCATGAGCGAGGACGGCGAAGCGAAGATCTTCGACAAGGCCTTCAGTCAACGCGGCTTGCTGAGGAAGATCCTGCGGCAGCTCGAGCGGGGCGCGGGCGCCGGGGACCGGGTCGGGGACTATTGCGTTCTCCACGCCCACAACCCGGCCGACGCCGCCGCCTACGCGGCCCGAGCTGAGGCCGCCTTCGGCCGGAAGCCGGCCTTCGTCATGGACATCTCGCCCGCGATCGGCCTGCACGCCGGCCTCGGCACGGTGGCCCTGGCCTTTCTGGCCGAGCCTTGACGCGCCCGAACTCATAGAAGGGGGGGCCTATGATCGGTTCGCTCGATACCGCCGCGATCACCATCTTCATCTACATGGCAGCGGTGTTCGGCCTGGCCCAGCTGCGGCGGAACAACGGTCTTGTCGACATCGCCTGGGGCCTCGGCTTCATCGTCGTCGCGGCCGTTGAGTTCATTCGATCGCCGGTCGTTGATCCGGCCAAGGCCTTGGTCCTGGCCGCGGTCCTCGTCTGGGGACTGCGTCTTTCGACCCACATCTTCCGCAGGAATTGGGGCCGGCCGGAGGACTTCCGCTACGCCGCGATGCGACAGAAATGGGGCCGGACCGCCCTCGTCAAGTCGTTCTTTTTCATATTCATGCTGCAGGGGCTGATCATGCTGATCGTGTCCCTGCCGGTCACGGTCGTCTTGAGCGCGCCGGCCCGCCCGCTGGCCGGGCTCGACGTCATCGGGGCGATCGTCTTCGCGGCCGGCCTCGTGTTCGAGGCCGTCGGCGACGCCCAGCTTGCCTCCCACATCCGCGCCCCGGAGAGCCGGGGCCGGCTGATGACCCGCGGCCTCTGGTCGACGACGCGGCACCCGAATTACTTCGGCGAGGCGCTCCTGTGGTGGGGGATCGGGCTCCTGGCGGTTTCGTCGCGGCATGGGCTTGTCGCGCTCCTCGGGCCACTTACGATCACCCTGATGCTCCTGTTCGTCTCGGGCGTGCCCCTGCTCGAGAAGAAGCACGCGGGCCGGCCCGATTGGGAGGCTTACAAAGCCCGGACCCCGATGTTCGTGCCCTGGTTCCCGAAAAAGACATGAAGTCGCTCTTCATCTTCCGCCGCGACCTTCGGCTGAAGGACAACAGCGGGCTTCTCAAGGCCCTGACGGAGTCGGCCGAGGTCCTGCCGGCCTTCATCTTCGACCCCCGGCAGACCGGCCGGCATCACTACCGGAGCGAGAGCGCCCTGCAGTTCATGATCGCGTCTCTCCGCGAGCTTGACCGCGAGCTCCGGGCCAAGGGGTCCCGTCTTTATCTCTTCCAGGGCCCGGCGGAGAAGGTCGTCGCGGCCCTTCTCCGCTCCGAGGGCCTCGGCGCGGTCTATTGCAACCGGGACTACACGCCCTTCAGCCGCCGCCGGGACGAGGCCATCGCCGCGGCCTGCCGGGAGAAGAACGCCACGTTCGTCCCCGTCGGCGACTCTCTCCTCCACGAGCCCGAAGACGTGGCCAAGGCGGACGGCGGCCCCTACGCGGTTTTCACGCCGTTCTTCAACGCCGCCCGCGCGCTCGCGGTCGGGACGCCGCGGGACAACCCTTTTAAGAACTATCGTAGGCGGGCGATCGCGGCCGCCGCCGGCCCGGAGGTCTATGACCGGATCCTGAAGCGCCGGAACGAGGACCTTTTCCGGCGGGGAGGCAGAAGGGAAGCCCTGCGCATCCTCGCCACGATCGATCGGTTCCGCGCCTACGAGAAGACGCGCGATCTCCCCGCGGTCGACGGGACGACCGGTCTCTCGCCCCACAACAAGTTCGGGACGATCTCGATCCGGGAATTCCACAAGGCCGTCCGGGACTGTCTCGGCCCCGGGCATCCGCTCCTGCGGCAGCTTTACTGGCGGGATTTCTTCACCCACGTGGCGTTCCATTTCGACCGCGTCTTCGGTCACCCGTTCCAGGCCGCGTACGAGAAGGTCCCCTGGAACGACGATCCGGCCCGGCTCAAGCGCTGGCAGGAGGGAACGACCGGTTTCCCCATCGTCGACGCCGGCATGCGCCAGCTCGAGGCCACCGGCTTCATGCCCAACCGCGTCCGGATGATCTGCGCCTCGTTCCTGGTCAAGGATCTCCGCATCGACTGGCGCGAGGGCGAGCGCTTTTTTGCCACGCGTCTCGAGGACTATGATCCCTGCGTCAACAACGGCAACTGGCAGTGGGTGGCCTCGACCGGCTGCGACGCGGCGCCGTACTTTCGCGTTTTCAATCCCTGGTTGCAGCAGAGGCGGTACGATCCGGACGCCGCCTACGTCAAGCGCTGGGTGCCGGAGCTGGCCCGGACCGATCCCGGTCTCATCCACCGCCTGGACCGCCTGGAGGGCCGCCGTCCCGGGGGCTACCCCGAGCCCATCGCCGATCACGCGGCCGAGAGCGTGCGGACCCTGGCCATGTACCGCCTCGCCAAGAGCGGGAACATCCCCCGCGCGTCCTAATCGTAAGCGACTTCGATCATCAGGCGCCCCGCGGGCGAGGGCAGCTGGATCGTATCCTTGTCGAACGTCCGGAGGGCCAGGCCGTTGACCCTGACGCCTGTGATATTGCGGCGGGCGGGATCCCTCAGGCGCAGGAGGATGGCCGACGGCGTGCGCCGCGACGGGGCCATGAGATCGACCTCCGTGCGGGCCCTGGCCGGATGCGGCCGGATCGTGAAGGAGACCGGGCCGAAGGCCGTCGGGGCGCTCTTGATCTCGGTCACCGCCTCCCCGCCCAGCCACGGCCTCGGGATGGCCCGGCCGATCCAGAGCTGGTCGCCGTCTTCTTGAACGAGCATCATCCTGAGCAGCCGCAGCTGCTGGGTGCAGGAATAGAGGTGGGGGAGCGTCGGCTCGTTGTCGCCGGTGAACAGGCGCGTCACCTCCACGCCGGAATAGGTCTCGCGGGACATGCCGTAGGCGAGCGACCCGTAAAGGCCGAGGATCACCGGCTTGACCCGGTCGAGCTTCAGGCAGTCGAGCCAATACCCGTAGGTGTAGGCGTGATCGATGCCGCCGCCGAACTCGCACATCCCCAGGCGCAGGCCGCCCCGCTCTTCGAGGAAGCGCATGATCCAGCCGGCGCGCTCGTCGGCCGCGGCGAGGAACTCGTTCTCGAGGACGCAGCTCCCGATGAGGCTGTAATAGTCGCTGGCCCGGCCCTTCGAATCGTTGAGGACGCGGTGGGTCGCCGGCTCGATCGGCAGGACCTTCAGGCCGTCGCTCTCGAACACCGCCTGGTCCATCGAGGCCAGGATGTCGGCCCGGTAGGCCTTGGCCTCGGCCGCCAGCCGCCGGGCCTCCCCGGTGAGACCGACCGCGGCCAGCGCCTGGGCCGTCTTCTCGAGGCCGGCGGCGCAGTAGGTGTCGCCGAAATAGTCGTAGGTTTCCTGCGGAAAATCGGCGTAGGGGCGGAACTTGATCAGGCCGTAAGTCACCGGCCGTGGTCCGCCGGCCGGCCCGGTCATCGATTCCCGGCGCTTGGCTGTGATCCAGCCGGCCATCCGGATCATGTTCGGCGCGACCCTCTTCAGCCAGGCCGCGTCGGCTGTGAGCGTGAAATGCTCGGCCATGGCGAAGAGGAGCGTTCCGGTGTCGGGCGTGCCGAAGTTCCGGGTGAAGACGCCGTCGGGGGCCTGGAACGTCAGCAATGAGTCGAGGACGGCGCGGGCCTCGCCCGGCCGGCCCCAGAGGTCGAGCGCGATGGCGTGGAGCGCGGCGCTGTAGCCGTAGACCTGCTCGTAGAACCCGGCCCCGTCGTGGGGTTCGACGACGCCGTCGGGGCGCCTGTCGAGGTCGAGCGCCGCGTAGGCCAGCCAGGCGCCGCGTGCGGCGTCGATGCGCTCCTCGGGCGTCCGGAGCTGGGTGCCCGAGCCGAGATAGCCCTTCCAATACCGGAGGACCTCGTCCTCCTTGGCGTCGTACTCGGCTTGGCTGATCTCGCTCCAACCCATGTCCGGCGCGTCGAAGGGGATCTTCAAGGCGATGGTGGCGCTTTCCCCGGGGCCGGGATCCAGGTCCCAGGACCTTGCCTTCGCGGCCGACTTCTCCGGGCCGATCCGGAGAGTGACGGCCGTCTTTCTGTCGGCCGGCGCTTCCGAGCGTTCTGTCCGGAGCTCGACATAAACCCAAAGGGGAGCGTCCGGGCTCAAGCCCTCGGAATAGCCGAACACGGTCTGCCGGTAGACGAAGCCCCGGCGCTCGAACACGGCCCTGACCACCGGAACGCTATCCACGAGGCTCTTGCGGCAGCCGTCCGGCGAGGCGCCAAAACGCGCGGCCGGCTCGCCGACCTCGAACCAGGCCCGTGGGTTCTCGGCGACGCTGGCATCCTCGGACAGCTCGAGCGAGGCGTCCGGGGCGACGCCGATCTCATCGGGATGTTGCCAGACCCCGATGGCCTCGCGCGGCTTCCGCAGCGGCGGGAGATAGGCGGCCACCGACTCGAAGCTCGGATCCTCGGCCCGGGCCAGCTCGAGCGCGCCGAGAAGATCGCGGTCCGCCGTCGGAGTGCCGACGGGAATATTGGCGCCGTCCGCGGGACGTTTGCCGCAGGCCGTGACGACGAGCAGGCCGAGACCGGAGATCAAGAACGGGATGATGAACGATCGGCGCATCATCGCTTGAGCCTCCTGGCGATCATACCGTCCACGGACAAGGTCCCGGCGCCCTTGATCACCAAGGCCAGCGCGATGGCGATCATGAGCAGATGATACTCGAAGCCTTCTCCCGCGGCCTGGCCCGACCAGTTCATGAAGAAGCCGTTCTTGAGGTGGACGAGGACGACCGCGACGGTCATGTCGACGGCCATGGCCAGCGCCGCCAGGCGGGTGAAGAACCCGGCCACGAGGGCCACGGCGCCGAACGATTCGGTCAGGATGACGAGAATGGCCAGCAGCTCGGGGATGTGGCGGCCGTTCACGAACCCTTGGACCGTGGCTTCGAAGCCGCGGCCGCCGAACCAGCCCAGGAGCTTTTGGGCGCCGTGCGGGAACATGACGACGCCGAGGGCCAGCCGCAGGATCGTCTCGGCATAGCTCTTTTCGGTGGCGAAGAATCTCCTGATCATGGCCGGCCCTCCCCGTGCCGCCATTGTATGCCCCCGGCCCCCGGGTTATCAAGCGCGGGCCGATGAGCCGCCTCCCGGCCCGGTCCCGGGATCCTGGGGTGTACAATAGACGTCGACATGGAAGATCGGACCCTCAAGCGGCTGCGCATCATGGTCGTGACCGGGCTCATCCTGGCGATCGCCATCTTCCTGTCCTGGCCGCGGCAGATCGGGGACCCTGATTTCAAACCCCAGGTTGGAGCCCCCGCTTACGGCTCGTCCGCCGGCCCTCATCCGGTCGTGCTCATCGACCAGGCCCACTTCAACGTCCATACCATGGCCAAGCGCTACAGGCCCTTGGCCGAGCTGCTGCGCAGCGACGGTTATGACGTCCGCCCCGGCACGAAGAGATTCACCGCGGAAAGGCTTCGCGGGGCCGACGTCCTGATCGTCGCCAACGCGTTGGGCCTCCGGGGCGCCGCCCAGCATCTGCTGACGCTTCTGAGGCTCGATCGCCTTATGGACCTGACCCGGAGCGCCTTCAGCCGCAAGGAGTGCGAAGCGGTGGCCGCCTGGGTGCGTGACGGCGGCTCTCTCCTGCTGGTCGCGGACCATGCCCCGACGGGAAAGGCGGCGGCCGGGCTCGCGGCGGCCTTCGGGGTCGGCATGACCAACGGCTGGGCCGAGGACGAGAGCCCCTTCCACGACCCGGTCGCCGGCAACTGGGGCTTCCTTCTGTTCTCGAGGGACAATGGCCTCTTGGCCGACCACCCCATCACGAGCGGCCGTAATGACGATGAGCGGATAGGGCGCGTCGTGACGTTTACCGGTCAGGCCCTCAAAGCGCCGGCTTCGGGCGTTCCTTTCCTGCGGCTCTCGCCGACGGCCAGGCTCTACCTCAAGCCCCGGGCCGCGGATGACGACTTCGTCCCGGCCGCCGGCTTATGTCAGGGAGTCGCTCTCGAGTTCGGCCGGGGCCGGGTCGTCGTCCTGGGCGAGGCGGGCGTCCTGACCTCCCAGAAGGCGGCGGGACCGTCCGGGGAGTTCCATTTCGGCCTGGATTGGCCCGGCGCCGACAATCGCCGCCTGGCCTTGAATATCCTGCATTGGCTGTCCCGGTTGCCGGGCTTGGGCCCCGCGGCGGGAAGATCCTGACCGCCTCAAAGGTCGGTTGCCCCCCGGCGTCTAAGAAGCGGAGGAGCCCATGACACCCGAGCGGGGCCGTCCAGGCGGGAAGGCTAGCCAACGACCGGCCCGAATACCCTCCCGAATACCCCTTCTTGGGGATGAACCTGGACCTCTCATATGGAATCATACGGAACCAGAAGAAAGGTCCATGATCCCCGACAAGCGCTCCCCCAACGGGGACAAAAAGGACCTCTCCCCGAGGGCGGCTTACCCGTTGACATCGCCCTCGGGGAGGCTTATCATAAACCTTGGCAAGGGGCTAATTAGACCGGCCTGACTCGACCCCGAAGGAGGATCCATGAGTCGCATTGTCCGCAGTTCTCTTATTCTCGTTCTGGCTCTGGCCTGCCTCGGCCTGGCCACGTCGTGCAACATCGCCGGGAGCTCGTCCGGGACGGGCAACCTGATGATGCTGATGACCGACGGCCCGACCGACGATTGGACGGAAGTGACCGTCCACTTCCTGTCGGCCAGCCTGCATCGCCAGGGCGCAAATGGCTGGGAGGCCTTCTGGACGGCCAACGCGTCCGATCCGGCGTCCGGCAAGGTCAACCTCATCGACCTGAGCGGCATCTCCGACATCCTGAACGCCGGCACGATCCAAGCCGGCACCTATGACCGGCTCAAGCTGGTCATGAACACCAGCACCGCCGCCGATTCGATGACCCTCATCACGGCCGACGGCGCGACCATCAAGCCGGAGGACATCACCGTCGTCGACCCCAGCGGCACCGGCGAGATCAAGGTCGATCTCTCGCCCAATCTCGTCGTCGAAGCGGACTCGAACAACATCGTCAGCATCGACTTCGACCTGGGCCATCCGCTCTCGATCGTCAACCTGGACGGCAAGGTCGTCATCAGCCTGAAGGTCCGCCACCGGGCCCTGCCCGCGAGGCTCGGCAGCATCCAGTTCGCCCGGACGCTCGGCGACATCACCGCGGCCACGGCCAACACCGACGGCACGGCCACCCTTACGGTCAAGAACCTGCAAGGGTCCGAGATCACATTCACCGGGAACGGCAATTCGATCTATACGGACGTATCGTCCGGGAGCGGGGTCGGCGGCAACTTTGACGGGTTCAAGGCCCTGGTCGGAACGGGCGCCGCCCTCATCGCGTCGAACCTGATGAACGACGGCACCCTCTACGCGCGCCGGATCTGGTACTCCAGCGACATCACCAAGCTGCCCCAGTTCACCCCTGAAGGCCTGGTCCGTCGGGTCGGCGACAGCTGGCTGAGCATCCAGAAGAAGGAGGCCGAGGCGACCGCGACCGGCGACCATCACCACCGTTGCGGCTGGGACGCCGAGACCGTCTTCGTCAATGACGCCACCACTTGGTCCTTCCAAGGCTCTGACATGGGCGTCGTGGGCCTGGCCGGCCTCGCCTACGTCTCGCGAGGCTATCGCGTCGAAGTCGTCTATGTCGACGAGAACGTCACGCCCAAGATCGCCAGCTCGATCAACATCCAGTTCGCCCACGCCGAGGGGATCGTCGTGGAGCCCACTCTCGACAGCTTCAAGCTGGGCTGGTTCTGGCGGGCCCAGACCATGGCTTACAGCGCCGTCTCCGGCCACGAATTCGGCTGGTGGAATTACGGCCTGGATTCCAGCCGCTCGACGGACCGCCAGGCCCTGATCGACATGGTCACGGCGGCCCAGCAGGCGCGCCTCTGGGTCTTTGCCTGGGCCGGGTTGACTTGGGACGCGACCGCCAAACAATGGACCGTCGAAAGCCTGGTCCTGGCGCCCATGAAGCTCCACGATATGACGAAGATCACCACGGGCTATCAGGCGTCCACGGGGACGTTGGGCGTTTCGTCCTACAGCTGCTGGGATTGGTCCACTCCCGAAGCCTGGACGGTTAAGCTCGACACTTCGGGCGACCTGCAGACGATCGTCGGCTCGTTCATCTGGAACGGCACGACACATGTGGTTACGTTCACGCTGCCGGTGCCGCCCACCCAGTGGGAAACGCTGCTGACCACCTCGGTCAACAGGGTCAAGATCTGGGTCTACCCGGTCAAGGAGACCGACGGGACCTATAGCTGGCACGCCTACACGGTGATCGCGTACCAGTTCATCCAGCCGTAAGGGCGACCTGATCGCGAAACGGATCGGGGCCGGGCGTCTCGCCCGGCCCCTTTTTTATGGGGGACATGATACCTGTTCCCTATTTTCGCCGGATCGGACCGTCTGATGGGGGCGGGCGCGGACTTGCGCGGTCTCCAGGATCGCCCCTTGATCCAACCAGAAGAAGCGAACGAGATCAGAGAAAATAGGAAACGGGTATCATGTCCCCGATTTATCGCCTGGCCAGATCCGGACCAGCACGACGCCGTGGGACGGCACCTTGACCTCGAAACGCTCGTCGAAGGTCTTGCCCAGATCGGTATGGACGCCCAGGTCGGCGTGGGCCCAGAGGTCGCGGACCTTGGCCGGCCCGGGCGGGAGGCCGATCTGCGACCAGCGCACGTACTGGGAGAGCTCGCCCTTGGTGTAGTTCACGAAGGCGACGGCCTTGGAGCCGTCCGCGAGGGGTTTCATCCAGACCTGGCCGCCGTAGCCCCGTTCGACGACGATCCGGCCCTGGACCCCGAGCGGATCCTGGTCGACGGCGATGACTTCCTTGTTGAGCAGGATCGATCTCGTTTCCTCGGTCATGCCCCGGAGGTCGTTCCCGGCCATGAGCGGGGCGGCCATGACGGCCCAGAGCGAGAAGTGCGTCTTGTATTCGTCGAAGGTCATGCCGCCGTTGCCGACCTCGAGCATGTCGGGATCGTTCCAGCCGCCGGGCCCGGCCGCGTCGGCCAGGCGTGAATTGGCGCTGACGATCCAGACGACGCTCTGCCAGTCGTCGCCGATATCGGAAGTCGTGCGCCAGAGCTGGCCGACGCCGTTGGCCCATTTCCAGGGATCGTTCCGGCCCCACTCGCATAGGCTCAGGACGATGGGCCGCCCGGCGGCGTGCAGCGCGTCCCGGAATCTGGCGTATTCGGCCGGGGCGTCGAGATCGTCGCAGTTGCACCAGTCGACCTTGATGTAGTCGATGCCCCACCCGGCGTACGTGGCCGCGTCGAGGTCGAAATGGCCGGCCGCGCCGGGGCGCCCGGCGCAGGTCTTCGGCCCGATGTCCGAGTAGAGGCCGAACAGCAGGCCCTTGGAATGGACGTAATCGGCCAGGGCCTTCATGCCCCCGGGGAACCGCTTCGGGTAGGCGATGATCCGGCCTTCGGGCGTCCGGTCGACCTGCCAGCAATCGTCGATGACCAGGTACTTGTAGCCGGCCTCGAGCATGCCGGTCTCGACCATGGCATCGGCGGTCTGGCGGATCAGGCCCTCGTCGACGTTGCAGCCGAACTTGTTCCAGGTGTTGAAGCCCATGGGCGGCACGGGCGCCAGGACAGGGGCCGACGAGGCCGCGGGGGCCGACGCGGCCGCGGCCGGCTCCTTCGCCGTTTGGCCAGGCCGGCAGGAGCCGGTGATCGCGAGGCCGATCAGGATCGCGAATACGACCGCGGATGTCTTTTTCAGGCTCAAGGACTTCGGCATCGGGTTCTCCTTTGGAGGTGTCGGGCTGAGAGCGGACTATAGGACGGCCGCCCGCCCGAGTCAACATCACCCCCGACAACCCCCTTACCAGTTGAAAAGCCGGGGATTCCCCCCTATAATGAAAAGCTGAAAGGAGACTGGGGGCGAACTGGTTTCGACGGAGGTTACGAGACACAGGTTGCACGCCGAGGTCCCACCCACCTCGCTAAACTGGTGGAAACAATTTAACTGCAGAACCTTTAGCAGTCGCGGCCTAATAGAAAGGCTCGCCGTTCCCGGGATCCCCTCCCGCAGGGTTCCGGGAGCGTCAAACGGGCGGGATAGCAAGCCGGTCCGGCCTTGAGGCCGGGGAGCGAAAGTACATCGGGGCTGGCGCCGCGGCGCCCTTCCTCTTCGGGCACCGCGGAGCGAGATCAAGGAAGGGGATAAGCGTGTAGAGACCTGGCGTTGAATGCTTCCGGACGCGGGTTCGATTCCCGCCGCCTCCACCAGACCCGATCATGATGAGATTCAAGATAGAACGGACGGCGTTGGCCGCGGCCGTCCTTGTCCTCGCCGCCCTCCTCGTCTGTCCCGCCCCGGCCGCCGCCGCGACGGGCCAGGCCCAGGCCCTCCGGACGATCGTCATCGATCCCGGCCACGGCGGGCTGGAGAGCGGGGCCAAGGGCCGCTTCGGCAACCTCGAGAAAGACATCACCCTGGCCGTCAGCCTCAAGCTCAAGGCCCTGATCGAGAAGGACATGGGCTACGAGGTCGTCCTGACCCGGGACCGCGACGTCGACGTCTCGATCGAGAACCGCTCGGCCATCGCCAACAACCACAAGGCCGGCCTGTTCATCAGCATCCACGCCAACGGCTCGGTCCAGAGGGCGGCGGCCGGCTCGGAGACGTTCTTCCTCAGCCTCAACGCGACCGACGAGGACACCCGCCGCCTGGCCTACCTCGAGAACAACTCCTCCGAGCTCCAAAGCCACATCGACCGCTCTTCGGACAACGACCTGATGATGATCCTCTGGGACATGGCCCAGAACGCCTACATCAAGGAGAGCAGCCGGTTGGCCGAACTCGTCCAGAAGGAGCTCGACGCCATGCTCGGCACGCGCGACCGCGGCATCAAGCAGGCCCCGTTCAAGGTCCTGACCGGGGTCGCCTGCCCGGCCATCCTGGTCGAGACGGCCTTCATCTCCAACCCCGACGAAGAGCAGAAGCTGGCTTCCGACGAGTTCCAGGCCAAGATCGCCGAGGCGATCTACCGAGGGCTGGCCCTCTTCCTCAAGAAGAACCCGGAGTAGGATCATGGCAGCGAAAAAGAAGGGCCGCATCTCCACGCAGGCGCTCATCCTGAGCGGGCTCGGCCTCGTCCTGCTCGTCCTGGTCATCGTGTTCTTCTCCGGCGGAGGCGGGGAGAAGGTCAAGCGCTTCGTCGAAGCGAACACCCCGAAGTCGCCGGGCGCGCCGGAGAAGCCGGCCACCCGGGTCGTGACGCTCTTCTTCGTCGACAGCGAGGACCTCCTCCACAAGGAGACGCGCGAGATCACGGCCGGCCCGACGGACGCCGACGAGGCCGAACGGGCCTTGACCGAGCTCGTCCGCGGCTCCGAGCAGGGCCTCGACTCGCCCCTGCCGCCGGGCACGAAAGTGCGCCAGGTCTTCATCGGCAAGGACGGCCTCGCGACCGTCGATTTCAGCCGCGAGATCGCCGAGGGGTTCTCGTATGGCTCGACCTCCGAGCTGGCCGCGGTCTACGCCGTCGTGGACACCCTGGTCTCCAACTTCAAGGCGGTCAAGAAGGTCGTCCTGCTGGTCGAGGGGGCGGAGCGCGAGACCCTCGGCGGCCACGTCGATCTCTCGCGGGCCTTCTTCCCCGACTATTCCCTGGTCGCCAAATGACCGCGAGCCGGTCGTGACGAAGCTTCCCCGGGTGGTCATCGTCGGCTTCCCCAACGTCGGCAAGTCCACTCTTTTCAACCGGCTGCTGGGCCGGCGCAAGTCCCTCGTCCACTCCGAACCGGGCATGACCCGGGACAGCGTCTCGGCCGAGACCACGCTCGGCGGCCGCCGTTTCACCCTGGTCGACACGGGCGGCCTTTTCGGCGTGGCCGACGAGCCCCTCAGCGACAAGGTCCGGGACAAGGCCCTGGCCGAGGCGGCCTCGGCCGATCTCGTCCTCTTCGTCCTCGATGGCCAGCGCGACATCGCCCCGGCCGAGGAGGAGCTCTATCTTCAGCTCAAGCGGCGCGGCCTGCGCCTGCTCCTGGTCGTCAACAAGTTCGATTCCCCGGCCAAGGAAGAGTCGATGACGGCCGACTATTACCGGTTCGGCGAGAAGGACATCTCCTTCATCTCGGCCGAGCACAAGATCAACATCGAGCGCCTCGAGGAGGCGATCGCGGCCGCCCTGCCCCTTCGCGCGGAAGCCGCCGCGGACGCCGCGGAGCCCTTGCGCATCGCCATCGTCGGCCGGACCAACGTCGGCAAGTCCTCGATCGTCAACCGCCTCATCGGGGAAGAGCGGCTCATCGTCAGCGAGATCCCGGGCACGACCCGGGACAGCACCGACACGCTCATCCTGCGCGACGGCAAGCCGTTCTGTCTCGTCGATACGGCCGGCATCCGCCGGATGGCCTCCACCGAGGACGGCCGGGAGAAGGCCGGCATCGTCCGGGCCAAGGCCAACATCCGCCAGGCCGATGTCGTCTGCCTGGTCCTCGACATGCAGCAGTTCCCGACCCGCCAGGACGCCCGCATCGCCCAGCTGGCCCTCGATTCGGGCCGCCCGCTCCTCATCGTCATCAACAAGTGGGACCTCGTCGACAAGGACCGGGTCCAGCCCGACGCCGTCCGGGAGCAGGTTTTCCGCAAGCTTGGCTTCGTCTCCTACGCCCCGCTCCTTTTCATCTCGGCCCGGACCGGCCAGCGCGTCGTCAAGATCCTCGACATGGCCGAGGAGATCCACCGGGGCGGCACCATCCGGGTCGAGACCTCGAAGCTCAACGAGTTCCTGGCCCGGACGACCGAAAGCCACCCGCCCCGCCTGAAGAACGGGGCCCGGGCCAAGCTCCGCTACATCACCCAGAAAGGGGTGTCCCCTCCGACCTTCATCCTGTTCCTGGGCGCCCGGGGGCCCCTCTCGCCGACCTACGAAAAGCACTTCCTGGAGTCTCTGCGCCGGGAGTTCGGCTTTGTCGGCACCCCCCTCCGGCTCATCGTCCGCACCAGCTGAAGCTGCTGCCCGCCTCCAGGGGGTTTTTTCTTGACTTTGAGGGGGCCTTCGTTTATAAATAGATTTCTGTCTTTCTCTGCGACAGGCGTTTGACTGTAAGGAGGTCAGGATGTCTCGCAAGACCCAGCGAATCATGTTTGCCGCGGCCGCGATCGCGGTCCTCGCCGCGTTCACGGGCTGCCAGAATATCAGCTACTCCAAGCTCGCCGCGAACTACCACTTCGGCAAGGCCAACGCC
>Ga0326726_10000558_pt1 | contig 34612 bp, 33 predicted proteins | sample MHFenrmetagenome_2_FD_207603 | JGI IMG/M metagenome (GOLD analysis project Ga0326726, IMG submission 207603) | Lab enriched peat soil microbial communities from Michigan Hollow, Ithaca, NY, United States - MHF15MN | ecosystem: Environmental > Terrestrial > Soil > Wetlands > Peat | place: USA...
ACAGCCATCAGTAAAGGAAGTATAACACTTCTGTTCGTATTATTGTATTTCATAAATGTTGTTTTCAGGGTCAATATAAACCAGTTCAATCCCCGCCCGTTTCAAAAGATCCAATCCATCTGTATTGCGGTAACGGTTGCAATAAACAACTCTCTTAATTCCTGATTGAATAATAAGTTTTGCGCACTCCATGCACGGAGAAGTTGTTACATACAACGTTGAGTCTTCGCTTGAATTGTTCGATTTAGCAACTTTTGTTATAGCATTTGCTTCAGCATGAAGAACATAAGGTTTGGTAACATTGTTTTCATCCTCGCAAACATTTTCAAATCCTGACGGAGTACCGTTATAGCCATCGGAAATTATCATTTTCCCCTTCACAATAAGGGCGCCTACCTGCCTGCGTAGGCAGTATGAATTCTGCGCCCATATAAGAGCCATTTCAAGGTACCTCTTATCGAATGCCTTTTGTTTATCACCGTATGGTTTCAGTAATTCCGTCACTTAAATAATATAAGCCCGCTATAAAGCGCCCAAAGATAAATATTTTTAGGAATGTTTAAATACTTGCGCGGTAATGAAATACTTATTTTTACACATTGACAAAAACTGTTTTATGTGTTCATTTGCCGAAAAAGTAATAGCCTTTTGCTCAGAGCTAGGGTATTCAGGAGAATTACCAGCCGGAATTTCAATAATGAATCCTTTCAGGGAGAATCCGGAAGTACTCTCTGTAATATCAGCGTTTTACAGGAAGTACTACTCCGATAACCGGCCAAGACGAATTATCCTTGGGATAAATCCTGGCAGGTTCGGAGCCGGAGCTACCGGAATACCTTTCACTGATACAGTGAGACTGAAAGAAAAATGCGGTTTATCAATACCCGGAATCAAAACTCATGAAACATCCTCGGTATTTATTTATGAGATGATCGACAGGTATGGTGGTCCTGAAAAATTTTACATTGATTATTTCATAAGTTCTGTCAGCCCTCTCGGATTTACAAAAACCGCTTTAAGTGGTAAAGAGGTTAATTACAACTATTATGACAGCAGGGAACTCTCAGAAGCTATCCTTGATTTTACCGTTGAATCAATAAACAAACAGCTTTTATTCGGCATTGACAGGGAGATTTGCTTTTGTCTGGGCACAGGGAAGAATTTCAGGTTCCTTTCAAAGCTTAACAGCGAATATCATTTTTTTAAAAGGATTGAGCCTCTCGAACATCCTAGATTCATTATGCAATACAGATCAAAGCAAAAGAATTTCTACCTTGAGAGGTATATTGAAAAATTACGCTGTAATCAATTTTGATACTTAGGCTGCAAGATGGAATTTCACTATTTATTGCCGGTTCGTTCACCTTAATCTTTGTAAACAGATGAATACCTATAGCAAAATATTATTATTCATATTAAATTTACTTAACGTACAGTAATCACAGACCTGTTTAACACTTAAACTATGAAAGTATTAATCATTTATGCTCATCCTAATCCGATGTCCTTTACTCATGCAATTCTTGACAATTTTGTAAGGGGCCTCAACGAGGCCGGACATCAATATGAAATTGTCGATTTGTACAAGATAAAGTTCAACCCCGTTTTGCAGGATAAGGATTCTGCTTTTTTTGTGGATAAAGATATGCCTGAATGGCTTTTCAGGCAAATGGACATGAGGAAGATGATAATCGAACTTGCTGGTGGGCCTGTAAGAAGGTTGGTTGCAAAATTGTATATTAAGAACAAAAGTGATGATGATTTGCGTGAGCTTATTAGTTCTCAAAAACCCAGGGATGTGCTAATACAGCAAAAGAAAGTAGCAGAGGCGGATGTACTCGTATTCATAACACAGGTGATCTGGATGCATTTTCCCGCGATAATTAAGGGGTGGTTGGAACGGGTTTTTTCTTACGGATTTGCATACAGATTGAATGAAAGCGGATGGCATGGTGATCCGGATGGCAGAATTCCTTTATTGAAAATTAAGAAAGCTATAATAATGCATCCTACTTTCTTCAACAAAACAGTGTACAGGGAAAAGGGTTTCAAAGAGTCCATGGAAAAAATTATTGATAACTGGAGCCTGAAATACCCCGGAATTCAAACTGTCGACCATATCTACTTCCATTCTATACTGGCAGTTGATAATGACACACGCAAAAAGTATCTTGAAATCGCATATTTAAAAGGTAAAAACTTATGAAAAAAGAATTGTTTTTTACCCTGGTTTTTGTATGTATAATAACTCATGTCGTCAGAACAGTTTATGAAATATTGAAGCATAAACAGGTACTGAAAGCCAATAAATTATCCTTTGTGATAATTTTCATCAATATGATTCTACTTTGGGTATCATGGGTCCTTTTATGCAGGTACGATATATACAAAATTAATCTTCCCGACATAATCCGATATGTTGGAATATCGTTAGCAGTAATTGGGATAATCATATTTCTCGCTGGTTTATTTACAATAAAAACCCTTGAAACCTATGAAGGAGATCTGATAACCTCTGGAATCTACTCAAAAATAAGGCACCCGATGTATTTAGGTTTTATTCTTTGGCTTATAGGCTTTCCAATCTTTTTCGAAGGATATTTTTCAATGGTCCTTTCTTTGTTGTTCATAGCAAATATTTTGTTTTGGAGGTATTTGGAAGAGAAAGAGTTAGAAAAAAGATTTCCTTCATACCCTGAATATAGAAAGGGGACTATTTTCTAAAGTATTAATTGCAAATGACACAGCAGAGAGTTAATCTTATGTCTTCGTCTGGTGTTACGCGAAAAATCTGTAATAAATAATCTAAGTTGCTAGTTACCGGGTGATTGTTGCTAGTTGCCTGAGCATTCTGATTATTCATATATTATCAATAGAGTCCGACTAAATATATTAAGTGTGAGTTAAACTATTGATTTTACAGACATTCACATACAGGTCGCCCTGATGGGGCTCATTTTTCTGTTTATGATTATTTTCTACAAACAGTTCGTCCCTAACGGGACTTACGTAAGCCAAACTCCGTAGGAGTGAACTGTTTGTAGAAATCAGGAACACCATTATTTCAGCTCCGTAGGTGCGACCTGTAGTTAATCGGTCAGTAGTGATATATTATCATTATTGAACGGATAATAATTGAATCTCATACTTTTTGTCGGACACTATTGAAATATTATTTGAAATATTATTGATAGAATAATATATTGCCTTATTAATCAGCAATTAACCAGCAACCAGAAACAAGTAACCAGCAACTTGAATTAATTATACTTTGTAGTCTATTAAATTCTTGTTGGCCAGTCTGCTTAAAAGATACTTGATACTTTCCTCTGAAAGGCTGAATTTCTCTGTCATTTCATCAATTTTTATTGATCCCTTTTCTTTTATAAAATCCAATAACTCTTTCTCAATTTGCTGACACCATTCATCAAATAATCCTCTCAATTCAGATGTGGCAAATTTTGCAGTATTTGCTGTTTCCCTGATCCCGGTCATCATCTCGGAACACATATCCCACGGCATTTTGCCTTTTTCGTCTCCTTTTTCAAGGTTTTTACCTTTTCTGCCCATCATCATTGACATCATGCCCATCATGGGATTATTACCCATCATTTTGTCCATTATGCCAGACATCATTTCATTCTTTTCATCATCAGACATCGATGAAAAGAATTTCTCCATCATGGCTTCCATCATCTGTTTTTTTTCTTCAGATGTCATGTTCTTAAATTGATTACCCATCATTTCGTTCATAAATTTTTCTTTGATTGACATTGTATGGCCCTCCTATATTTTATTTTTGAAATCACATTATCCAGCCGGAACAGAATTTAGAACCGGTTTTGTCCTTTATATCTGAGTCCTTAAAAATTTCAAAAAATAGATTAATTGCATCTAGGATTTTTTTATCTCTTATGTAGTAAAATATAAATGGACCATTTCGTTTGGTCTCAAGTATCCCATTTTCTTTTAAAATTCTTAAGTGATGTGATACGAGAGGTTGTGAGAGTTTTGTTTCTTTCACAATTTCCCCGACTGATCTTTCTTTTTCGCAGATGAATTGTATCATACCTAACCGGTTATAGTCGGACAATGTTTGAAAAATCAGTTGAAGTTTTTTAAGGTCATCCATATAAATAACTGTTTATATAAATGCAAATTTATATGTTCTTTATGTTATATCAAAATTATTCAGAAAATATTTTCGAAAAAAAGTGGAAAAACAGTTGTACTTGACCAAAGTTGGCTAGATCAATTTGACCACCAGAAGCCGGAGTTAATTACTTTTGTTGAATTGTGTACCCTGAGAGTAATCTGGCCGGCCAAATCAGGAATCATCTTATCGCCTATCTATGATTATTAAACAAAAAATATTTCGTAAATTTACGAAAGCTATTTACCCGGATGGATTTTGTATTTAGACAGTAAGTTGACCATGAAATCCAGAAACAGAAATAATTATTCTATTGAAGATGTTAAGATTGCACGGTTCGCCAAGGCACTTGGACATCCCGCAAGAATAGCAATCCTTCGGCATCTTGCATCCCTGGAAACCTGCTGTTTTAATGAAATATCCAAAGAATTGCCTCTTGCCGATTCTACTGTTTCACAACACCTGACCGAGCTTAAAAAGGCAGGTTTGATCCAGGGAAGCGTCGAACCACCAAGAGTGCAATACTGTATTAATTATGAAAACTGGAAGATCGCCAGGAAATATTTTAAGGATTTTGCAAAGATCAGGATAGTAAAATACGAAAAGAAGAAATAATCGCTGTTGGGGTGAAGGCTTTTGCTAATAATACTGGTTTTTATGCACATGGAGTTTTAAACCTGACTCCAAAAGAAAGCTTAGAACTATGTAAGGCAGGAGCTGTTATTGTCGATGTTAGGGAATCTTATATGAGTAATTTCAAAATGTTTCATGTTGACAACGTATTATACCTGCCATATAGTGAACTCGACAAATATTATCAGGACCTACCGGCAGATCAACCTCTGATTTTCGCTGATGCAGTCGGATTAAAAAGCCGTGAAGGAGTCCTGTTTATGATTGATCACGGATATGATAATGTTGCCAATATGGCAGGGGGTATAGTTGACTGGGAAAGAGATTGTTTGCCTCTGACAACTGATACCAGTAACCGTCTGTCAGGCTCATGTATGTGCCAGCTGAAGGCAAGGGAGGGCGACAGGCAACAGGCTAAGGGCGACAGGAAGAATCAATTTTAGTCTAATATCATTATGAAACACTCAATTGGCTTTATCGGTGGCGGAAGGGTTACTAAAATTCTTCTGCAAGGATTTAAGAACAAGAATGTCAAGTTCAAAAAAATTGTCGTTACCGACATCAATCCGGAAGTGCTGGCAAATCTTAAAAAACAATTCCCTGAAATCGAATCTGCTGATGCCAAAAATGCAGCCAGTCAGGATATTGTTTTCATTGCTCTGCATCCGCCAGTGGTTATGGATACGCTGGAACTAATAAAAAATGATGTAAAAGCAGAGGCAACAGTTATTTCTCTGGCTCCAAAGATCAATCTGCCAAAGCTTTCATTAAAACTTGGTCATGTAGAAAATCTGGCAAGACTTATTCCAAATGCTACATCATATATCAACAAAGGATTCAATCCAATGACTTTTTCATCAGGTTTTAACCCGTCACAGAAACAAGTTGTACTTGATCTGCTGAAAACTCTGGGTACTACATTTGAGGTCTCTGAGGAGAAACTTGAAAGCTATGCAATCATGTCGGCCATGCTACCAACCTATTTCTGGTTCCAGTGGCGGGAACTTGCCGGGATAGGTGGGAAAATAGGACTTTCTGCAGAGGAAAGTAATAAATCAATCTATGAAACCATAATCGCATCACTCGATCTGATGTACAAAACCGATCTGACTCCAGCCCAGGTAATTGATTTGATTCCGGTCAAACCCATTGGAGAACATGAACCGCAGATCATTGAAATTTATCATACCAAACTGATTGCATTGTTTGAAAAGATAAAACCCTGATAGCAAGAAAAATCCTCCTTATTATTCATTTTAAACCAACTCTTTATGATCTTTGGACACTCTACAGGTTTTCAGAACCTTGTCACCTTCTGGATAATTGTTATGGCCGGTGTTGCCATATTATGTTTTATTGTAAGTGAGATAACCCGCAACTACAGCCAGGTGGATAAGCTATGGAGCCTGATGCCGGCAGCTTATGGCTGGATTACTGTGGCAACTGTACACTCGCCAAGATTAATTCTCATGGCTTCACTGGTCACGATCTGGGGCTTGCGGCTGAGCTATAATTTTTACAGGAAGGGCGGGTATAACATCATCCCATGGAAAGGAGAGGAAGATTACAGGTGGAAAATAATAAGGGAAACAAGGTTTCTTAAAGGCAGGTTCAGATTCGGACTCTTTAATTTGCTTTTCATATCTTTTTATCAGAATATAGTGATTTCCCTTTTCTCATCGCCTCTGCTTCTTGCAGCACTACATCTAGATAGCCAGATTACGATTATGGACCTAACTGCGGGAATCCTTATGCTGACATTTATAATTACTGAAAGCATTGCAGACAATCAACTGTTTAAATTCCATCAGGAAAAGAAAAACCCGGGAAAGGAGGAAAACAAGTACAAAGAATCGCTGAAAAAGGGCTTTTTAACTGAAGGTTTATGGAGATACGCAAGGCATCCGAATTTCACATCAGAGCAGGCAATATGGATCTGTTTCTACTTCTTTGGCGTTGCGGCATCGGGACAATGGATCAATATTACTTTGGCAGGACCGGTATTGCTGGTTCTTATTTTCATCGGGAGCTCTCAGCTTACTGAAAGCATAAGCAGTAAAAAGTATCCTGGATATACTGTCTACCAGAAGGAGGTGCCGAAATTCATTCCCCGGATATTACCACGCTAATAGATTATTAGCTTTTTATCATCAACCGAAAACTCGGGTTGGATAGTTGAATGATTTATTCCGTTCTGATTCAGAACGAGGTTTATTTCCTCCAGGACCTTCTCAAAACCGCTCATTTTAATGTCTTCCGACATATCAACATGTGCTTCAAACATCAGATCATGATCGTTAATCTGCCAAACATGAACATGATGAATATTTTTCACTCCGGGAATTTTTTCGAATTCACAGGCGATTTTTTTAATATCAATTTCTTCAGGAGTGAATTGCATTATGATCCTGAGCGATGATCTGAATATACCCCAGCTAAGCCATAGCAGCCAGACGGCTATAGCCAGTGAAAAAACGCTGTCTGTCCAGTTCCATTTCAGGAATTTTATTGCGAGTCCTCCTGCCAAAACAGCGACAGAGGCGAGCATATCGCCAAACAAGTGCAAATAAGCAGATCTGATATTTATGTTATCATGGGAATCCTTGCGTAGGAAAAGCGCACTTAAGCCGTTGATTACAATACTTGCGATGGCTAACCAGATCATCAGGTTTGCCGAGAGTGGTGCAGGATTCATTAACCGTCGGATTGCTTCAATGATTATTATCACTGATATTATTATCAGTGTTGCAGAGTTAATGAATGCGGCCAGTATTTCGGAACGCCTGAAACCAAAAGTCTCTCTTTCAGTGGCTTTTCTTTTTGACAATCTACTGGCAAAATAGCTAATGATCAGGGATAAAACATCACTGAAATTATGGGCGGCATCACTTAACAACGCCATGCTTCCGGAGATTATCCCTCCAATAGCTTCGGCCAATGTAATAACTACATTAAGCAGAATTGCCAACCCCAGGTTTTTCCCGCTTACTTTATTGTGATTATGATCCGCTTTGTGCATTCAAAATATATTTTGCCAGTTTGCTGACCGTTGTTCATTAATACCAGCAATGCAATTTAGTACTTTTAATAAATTGAGCCAAAAATCAGTCCTGAAGTGGCCCAATCCCTGTTTTTTCATCATTCTTGTATTTGAATGTCATGACATTAAAGAGATCCAGCATTGTCACATAGTATATCTTCCGGATTAGTATCATTCAGGAAAGTAGTAAATAATGCCTTTGCTTCGTCCCAATTCTTTCTGTTTATACAATACTTGATATATGGAGGATTGATCTCTCCCTGGATAAGTCCAACATATTTGAGTTCTTTCAAATGCTGTGAAAGAGTTGAGCGTCCAACCGGAATCTCTTCCACCAGATCTCCGCTATAACAGCATGAGTTCATTTTTGACAGCTTCTGAAGAATATATACTCTTACCGGATGACTCAGCGCTTTAGAAATTCTGGCTATCTGCTTCACTTCCCGGGTAAATTCAAGTTTGTCTGACATGAGTTTTATTTTAATATTTCGCGAATATACGAAATGTTTTTATATATTTGCTAAACTTTTAATAAACATGGTATGAAAAGACAGAAAGATCCTGTTAAAATACTGATACTTTGTACGGGTAACAGCTGCCGGAGCCAAATGGCGCAGGGTTTTTTGCAATCATTCGATAAGCATCTTGAAATCAGATCAGCTGGTACCAATCCTGCATCCCGTGTCAGCAGTAAAGCTATAGAGGTAATGGCAGAAGAAGGAATTGATATAAGTAAAGATACTCCAAAATCAGTCAATGCATTTCTTAAAGATCAATGGGATTATGTTGTAACTGTTTGTGATGATGCGAATGAAACTTGTCCTGTTTTCCTTGGGATGGTCAAGTATAGGTTACATATGGGTTTTGAGGATCCCTGCCGGATCACGGGATCTGATGAATTTGTTCTGAACGAATATAGAAGGATAAGGGACGAAATAAAAAAGGAATTCAACCACTTCTATCAAACTGTAATTTTAAGGAATGAAAAGTAATTTTATATCAGGATCTTTTCAAATCGGCGAAACAACAATAAATCAAGTCTCATCAAAACTTGATATTTCGGATTACCTGGGGTCAATAATGGTAAGGTGGGGAATAAACCGGAACAACTACAGAGTGGACCCTGGTCTTTATTCAGCAGGCCTGCCCGATGAATCCTCAGATGTTTTTGTTACAGCAAATTATAAGCTTTCTTTTGATCATCTGAGAAAGAATCTTTCAGGAATTGACGGATGGATACTTGTTCTCGATACAAAAGGTGTAAATGTCTGGTGTGCTGCCGGGAAAGGTACCTTTGGTACGGTCGAACTTAATAAAAGAATTAAATTGACTTCTCTTGACAGGATTGTAAAACACAAGAGAATAATTCTGCCCCAGCTTGGAGCTACAGGTGTGGCAGCACAAAAGGTTAAAGAAGATACCGGTTTCAACGTCCGTTACGGCCCTGTCAGGGCTGATGATCTTAAGGAATTTCTTGAAGCAGACTACAAGGCAACAAAAGAAATGCGGAAAGTAACCTTTGGATTTTGCGACCGGATAAAGCTCATTCCCAATGACTTCGTACAGGGGAAATACTATCTGCTTGGAGCTCTTTTAGTGATTTTTCTTCTGTCGGCCCTAAATAACAAAGGGATTTCATTACAGAATTCAGTGGACTTTGGAATGACAAGAATGCTGAATGTTTTTCTTGCTTATTTTTCAGGCATTGCTATAACACCGGCTCTTCTGCCATACATTCCCTTCAGGTCATTTTCTCTAAAAGGTTTCTTAGCAGGACTAATTGCGGCTTTGATTATGTTTTTATTGAATCTGACCGGAAATAATATCCTTGAAAACATTGCATGGTTCCTTATAATCCCATCGATTTCTTCATTTATGGCAATGAACTTTACAGGATCTTCAACCTATACATCGCTGTCAGGCGTTAAAAAAGAGATGAAAACAGCTGTACCCCTTCAGATAATATTATTATCGGCAGGTTTAATATTTTTTGTTTTAGGACTATTAATTAAATGATTGTTAAATGAAAGAACTGGTCTATCTATCAGATGTGGTGACACTTCACTTGTGTAAAGATACCTGCAATGGCTGCGGAATGTGCATTATTGTTTGTCCCCGGGAAGTATTTGAACTTTCCGGAAGGAAAGCTCATATAGCAAGAAGAGATTATTGTATGGAATGTGGGGCATGTGCATTAAACTGCCCTGTACTGGCAATATCTGTTAATTCAGGTGTTGGTTGTGCAGCAGGAATTATAAGCGGGATACTCAAGAACTCTGAACCTACATGCGGATGCTCCGATTCAAAATCAAACTGTTGCTAAAATTATAATTTTCAAATTGATCAATTTTCAAATTAAAATATGAAACCCAGGCTTAAATTTCTGGACAGATATCTGACTCTCTGGATATTTCTCGCAATGTTTATCGGGGTCCTTTCAGGATATTTATTCCCGGGAATAGCAGCATTCTGGGATTCATTAAAATCTTCTCCTGAAAGTACAACCAATATTCCAATTGCAATTGGTTTGATTCTTATGATGTATCCTCCACTGGCAAAAGTAAAATTCGAAGAACTGGGAGGTGTTTTCCGGAACTTTAAGATTCTGGGTCTTTCACTGATACAAAACTGGGTAATCGGACCAGTTTTAATGTTCACCCTGGCAATTATTTTCTTTAAATTGTTTCCGGGTAAAGACAATGCTAACCTCCCCTATATGTATGGGATTATTATGATTGGCCTTGCCCGCTGCATTGCAATGGTGATAGTCTGGAACGATCTGGCAAAAGGTGATACAGAATATTGTGCAGGGTTAGTTGCCTTTAATTCCATATTCCAGGTATTGTTTTTCTCAGTTTATGCCTGGATTTTTATTGCAGTTTTGCCAGGATGGTTCGGCGTGCCGACGAATTCAATTGTAGAAAATATAACGATCGGGCAAATCGCAAAAAGTGTCTTTATTTATCTCGGAATACCTTTTATTGCAGGTTTTCTAACCAGGTTTATCCTGATAAGGGTTAAAAGTAAGGAATGGTATCATACCAGGTTCATCCCCAAAATTAGTCCAATAACACTTATTGCACTGTTATTCACTATAATAGTAATGTTCTCATTAAAAGGAGAATATATTGTAAAATTACCTTTGGATGTTGTATTGATCGCCATACCTCTCATAATTTATTTCCTGATTATGTTTATGTCCTCCTTCTTTATAAGCAAAAGGGCAGGAGCAACTTACGGGCAAACAGTTACGCTTTCATTTACGGCAGCGAGCAATAACTTTGAACTTGCAATTGCAGTTGCAATAGCGGTTTTCGGCATAAACTCAGGGGAGGCATTTACTGCTGTAATAGGCCCGCTGGTGGAGGTACCGGTTATGATTGGACTTGTGAATGTTGCATTATCCTTTAAGAGGAAATATTTTCCTGCCGCTCAGTAACTGCCGAATTCCACCGCTGCCTTTATCATTTCCTCAATTGTATCAGTGGTCACATCCGGCTGAAGAATATGGGCCGGAGCCAGCAGGTAACCTCTATTTTTGCCCAGAATACCTATCCTTCTTTTTATCTCTTCCCTTATCATACCGATATCACCCGATGGAAGGAGCGATTGCTGATCAATCCCTCCAAAGAAACAGATCTTATCACCGTATCTGTTCTTGAGTTCCTGAGGATCGGAACCAGCAACATTTGGCTGGACAGGATTATATACATCAACTCCTATTTCAATAAAATCGTCAATCAATGGTGCAACTGCTCCATCGGAATGCATTATCACAATAAGATCGGGTTTCTCCCTGCGAAGTGTTTCAATCATTCTTTTATGACGCGGCTTGAATCTGACTCTCCAGTCATCGGGTGCGATCAGCGTTGATGTCTGACTGCCCAGGTCCTCGCCGAACCAGATAGCATCCACACCTGCTTTTACAAGCTGGAGTGCAAGTCCGGTGCTCCATTCCTCAACCCGATCATTAAGCGGTTCGAGCCATGGTTCATCACAAAGCATCCCGATCATATATTTCTCAAGCCCTGTAAGGTGCCATGCCATCTCAAAAAGTGAGATCTCGACATCTCCGATAACAAAATACATGTCGCCGTATTTGTCAATGTCCCTCCTGGCTTTCTCAAATCTTCCATTTGCGTAAGGGTCAGGGAAAAAATAGGTTTCAATATCGCTTTTCGATTCTGCATTTTCAAGCGGGCATTTTACAACATCCACATAAAGCGGTCCGGGTTTCATGTGCATGCCGAATTCATTCCTGGTGACATTCCCGCTTACAGTTTCAGGCAAGTATCCTGACGGTACAGTAGCACCAACCACTGCAGCATCACTCCCCAATTTTGTCCTGATTTCATTTGCAGAAATCCTGTAGGTCAGATCCTCATAATAAGACAGTGAATAGTCCGGAGCGATACCGAGTTTTTTCCCGAAAGCTTCTATATGCTGTCTGCACAGGTCAAACTGAATCGGAACCCTGTCAGGAGCCCCATTAATTCTTCGGAATGCTTTTAATACTCTTTCCTTTGAATTCATAAATAAAGATTTAAATTTAAATTTATCTTTTTTAACATTATTATTTAACTAATTCTTGAAAATATGATCCTGAAATTATTACTTCTTGCGGTATTTGGGATAGCTATGGCACACCTTGAGGGTGTGGTTGTTGTTTACCTGAGAAAGGCTCTTGGAATGCTTGATTCGGAATCGAATAAGGAATCGATAGAAAAAATAGCGCCATCATATCTGAAAATTGAGATGACCCGTGAGGCAGCGACGATAATCATGCTGGTGGTTATAGCTTACCTTGTCGGCAGTTCATGGATAGAAAAGGGGATTTTCTTCCTCTGGACTTTTGCATTCTGGGACCTTTTCTACTACCTCTCCCTGTATATCCTGATCAAATGGCCTCCCACCCTCAAAACCATCGATGTGCTGTTTCTGATTCCAAAACCATGGATCGCTCCGGTATGGTTTCCGATTGGGATCTCATCACTTACAATTGTCGTTATTGCACTATTGTATCTGGTACAAGTGATCTGAAGCAGAAAATTTGAGTAAATGAATTTTTCTTCAAGGTTTAAGACAATTTTTCGTTCTCTGAAATACAGGAATTACCGGTTATTCTTCAGCGGACAGAGCATTTCGTTGATCGGAACCTGGATGCAGAGGATCGCAATGCCCTGGCTGGTTTATCATATGACAGGGTCGGCTTTTTTGCTTGGACTTGTAAGCTTCGCAGGACAGATCCCAACCTTTCTGCTTGCCCCTCTTGGGGGTGTTGTCACCGACAAATTCAGCAAGTACAGAGTCTTGCTTATTACACAGATCATTTCTCTTATTCAGGCTCTGATACTCGCTGTGCTTGCTCTGACAGGAGTGATCCAGATATGGCAAATTGTCGTTCTGAGCATTATCCTTGGGTGTGTCAATGCATTTGATGTGCCCTCACGACATTCATTTGTGATTGAGATGGTTGAAAAGAAAGAACACCTTGGGAACGCTATTGCCCTGAATTCCATGATTTTCAACGGAGCACGCCTGATAGGTCCTTCCATTGCCGGTATGATGCTAGCCACAACAGGCGAGGGGGTCTGCTTTCTTATAAATGCCATAAGCTATGTTTTTGTTGTGATTTCATTGCTTTTAATGCATGTACAAAAGAAGGAGGTGATCAGGAAGCCGGGCAACATATTTGACGAAATGAAGGAAGGTTTCAATTACACCTTTGGTTTTGCTCCCATAAAGCATTTACTTATACTGCTTGGCGTTGTGAGTCTCATGGGTTCATCATACCAGGTGCTTATGCCGGTATTTGCAAAGGAGATCCTTCATGGAAACTCCAGCACATTCGGATTTCTTATGGGAGCTGCCGGCCTGGGCGCTCTGGCTGGTGCCGTATTTCTTGCCTCACGGGAAACCGTTTTAAAACTTGGAAGGATCATACCTGCAGCGGCAGCCATATTCGGAGTCGGCCTTATTGCTTTGTCCATGACAAAGTATTTACCTGTTTCTCTTTTGCTTATGATTATAATCGGCCTGGGACTAATGCTTCATACTGCTTCAAGCAACACGATACTGCAAACAATAACTGATGATGACAAACGTGGCAGGGTGATGAGCTTTTACTCTCTTGCTATAATGGGAACCGCTCCTTTTGGGAGCCTTCTGGCCGGAAGCCTGGCGAAAATTGTCGGGACTCCGGTTACAATCCTCGTTGGCGGTATCAGCTGTATCATAGGTGCATTCTTCTTCTTTAAAAAACTCCCTGAACTAAAAAGAATAGTCCGTCCTGTGTATGTCAGAATGGGCCTTATCTCTGAGATTGTCACGGGAATTCAAACAGCATCAGAGCCCTCTGTGGAGTCAGTCCGGCTTCCTGCTTCTAAGTCTGTTACTGGTGAAGATAAACCCGACTGAAAGCAAAATGCAACATTCCGGGTTTTTTATCGTTTAAATCTGCAGATGACTCTTTTTGAAAGTCAGAGCAGGAGTCTAATTATTAATTTAATTTTTTCAGTTATGAGATATATACAAATATTTCTCAGCATGGCATTTATTGTATTGATTACAGGATGCAGCAAGGAGGGTGATCCTGGATTTGTTGCAGGAGACGGACTGATAATTGATCATTCCTGTGCAAAACTCACCCCGATACCCTCGGAGTGGATCTCAGCAGCAAAGGATAATCTGCATATTGCTTACGGCCATACATCACATGGCAGCCAGCTTACTGAAGGAATGTCAGGACTAGTTTCTTTCAAGGGTCCTTCATATTCATGGAACAACGGCGGAACTGATGGTGCACTCGACCTTCATGACAATGCTATGAGCGGAGACCTCGGAAATCCGGACAGGACATCCTGGGCCTTAAGGACAAGGACCTATCTGGCCGAAAATACTGATGTTAATGTTATAATCTGGTCATGGTGCGGTGAGGTTTCAGATGCTACGGAAGCTGACATCAATACATACCTTAACCTGATGAATGACCTTGAAAAAGATTTCCCGGATGTGAAATTCGTCTATATGACCGGTCATCTCGATGGTACTGGTTTAACTGGCAATCTTCATCTGCGAAATGAGCAGATAAGAAATTATTGCACGGAGAATAAGAAGATACTTTATGATTTTGCCGATATAGAATGCTACAATCCCGATGGGACCTTCTTTGGTGGTAAAAAACCCGATGACGCATGCGCCTATGACACAAATGGCGATGGTACGCGTGACGGGAACTGGGCCATAGAGTGGCAAAACACTCATACCCAGGGAGTGGATTGGTTCAATTGTTCGGCAGCCCACACCCAGCCATTAAATGGCAACCAGAAAACTTATGCAGCCTGGTGGCTCTGGGCAAGATTAGCGGGATGGGATGGGAATTAATTAAAATTTCATAACTTACATCTTTATTTCCACAATTACGGGAGATGAGATGTACTGGTTTCTGATACCTCTGATTCTGGGTTTTGCTTCAAACCTTGCAAGTGCTTTTACCACGACATATTCTGTTAAGTGGGGGAAAGCGAACGGCACTTTAATCTCGATTCTTTTAAGAGATATATTCGGAATACCTTTATGGGCAGTCGGATTCGTTTTGGCAATCAATGGATCGTCAGGAATGTTTTATGAGGTTTCATTGATTCTTAAAATAACTGGATGGGTAATCATTATCGCCGGTGGAGCGATAATCGTAATTGCACTGGTCAGAATCAGGACAAAGGCAGCGGCTCCGTCAACCATTGACACCCTTGTGAGAAACGGAATTTATTCCCGGATTCGTCACCCGATTCACAGTGGAACATTCCTTGAATTTATTGGAGTATTCATTCTCTGGCCTTCTATACAGGTCGCAATCGCATGTACTTTGGGGATTATATGGATATTGCTTCAGACAAAATTGGAGGAAAAGGATCTTGTAAAACGAATTCCGGAGTATAAAGAGTACAAATCAATGGTTCCGGCATTTGTACCTAGTTTTAAAAAAAGCCCCTCTTTGCGAAGCAGAGAGGGGTTGGGGTGAGTTCATGGCAGATCAGGATTTATTCCGTTATCTCATACACCACACTTGTCAGCGGAGTATTTGATCCGACACTGAGCCCAACCTTCATAAGATAATCTCCCGTATAGCTTCTTCCACTCTGGGACATTCCGGGTCCCATCCCAGGTCCTCTTCTTGCTTCATTGGATACGTTGATCTCCTGGACTTTATAAGTCCTTGCGGGATCAAGTCCCTGAAGTTTTACTGGGTTCAAAGTCTCACCATATCTTGTATTCAGAGTGTACCCGAACAATACAGCCCTGCTCTTTGAATCATTTACATACATCATTACAGCCCTGTTCTCTTCATAAGGAGAAATCAGCCTGTAAAGGTCCCCGGTGTAGATAATATCCTTTATCCTGTTATAGTTTGCAATTGCACTCTGGCTGAACTTCAATTCATTCTCAGTCATTTTATCAACCTCGATATCATAGCCCATTTTCCCCATCATAGCCACATCTGTCCTGAATTTCAGAGATTGTTTGCCCCATGAGGTTATATGATTGCAAACCGAGATAGCAGGGAAAAAGTACGAGTAACCCCACTGGATATATATTCTTTCGAGTGCATCTGTATTATCGCTTGCCCAGAACTCAGTGAAGTATTTAAGTGCACCGTAATCGACCCTTCCGCCACCTCCTGAACAGAGCATTATCGGAAGATGCGGATACTTCTGGCGGAGGCGTTCAAGAACACCGTAAAGACTGTTTACATAATCAATATACAGATGTGATTGCTTGTCTTTCAGATAGACCGAATACGCATTGGTCATCATCCTGTTGCAATCCCACTTAATAAATGCGATACCGGGATTAGTGGCAAGCATCCCGTCGACAACGTTATATACAAACTCCTGAACCTTGGGATTTGCCAGGTCGAGCACAAGCTGATTCCTGTAGTAATTTTCCGGACGGTTCGGGAGCTTCAGTATCCAATCGGGATGAGTTTCATAAAGTTCGCTTTTTGGATTGACCATTTCAGGTTCGATCCATATCCCGAATTTAACCCCTTTGGCATCAGCTTCCTTTACCAGATAACCCAATCCGTTGGGTAGTTTTGCCTTGTTTTCCTGCCAGTCACCCAGTCCGGCACGATCATTATTTCTTGGATATTTATTTGCGAACCAACCATCATCAAGCAGGAAGACATCGAGTCCCATTTTTTTTGTATCATCAAGAATGGCTGAAAGCTTCTTCTCATCAAAATTGAATCCTGTGGTCTCCCAGTTGTTAAGAAGTGTCAAACGTGTCCCGGTTCCGTCGAGAATTCCATAATTCATTGCCCAGCGGTGGAGGTTGCGACTTGCCTGACCCTTCCCTTTATCCGAGAAAGTAAAGATCATTGAGGGAGTCCTGAATACCTTGCCGGGTTCGAGTGAATACTCGGAAGCAAATGGATTTATACCTGAAATTATCCTTAATGAGCCTTTTTCATCAACTTCAAAGAGAAACCTGAAATTTCCTGACCATCCGAGGGTTCCTGCAATTACCTGTCCATTGTTTTCATCCGACTTTTCATTAAGCGACAGCATGAATACTGGTGTCTGATACATATGAGCACGTGTTCCGAGTTTTGTGTCGAGTATCTTGATTCCGGTTGTAAGCTCACTTTCCTGTAATTTCATCTCCTCAGCCCAGTCACCATGAAACTGTGTGAGCCAGTATTTTTCAGCATCGAAATGGAGCATTGATGAGGCATAGTTAAAAATTGTAACCGGCTTTTTTTCAGTATGCTTTATTTCAACCCACTGTTCAATAACATCCTCATCATTGTAGGTTTTAATGTTAAGGGTCACTTCGAACGGGTATACAGGATCCTTAAGAAAGATCCTGTTAAGGCTGACATCACTTTTTCCGCCAACTGATTTTTCAAGGGACTGATTGATATATTTCAGCTCAAGGGAGGGATTTCCATCGTTATGGGTGGCACGGACAGCCGGTTCAAAAAGGTTGTCGGTCCCGAATGTCGCATATGCAAGGTGACCGGCATCCCTAATCTGCTTAAGATTATCAATGTTGTTCAGCTTCAGGCCGAAGTAGGACTGGTATAATCTTCCGTCCCTCCCGTTGACCCTCAAAACCAGACTCGTATTCTTTGTGTCAAGGGGAATGAAAACATCAGGGGTTTGCTGCATCTGCTGTCCGCCGGCTGGTGGCGGAGGTCCCCCAACTGGCAATTCCTGAGCAATTATTGATGATGCGAACGCGCACAGGATGATAAAGGAGAATAGTTTCTTCATAAGGGTTATTATTAGAATTATCGTTACATTCAATTAATTTATGTTGCTAGTTGCTTGTTTTTACCCCGCACCTCACACCTCGCACCCCTGATTTTTAACAACCGAAATTTACCAATTATTTCCATTTTTGTAATATTTTAAAGAATTGGCAGGTCTGATTTAACGAATTTTCATGCTCAACCGTTTATTTGGCATTTTATATAATCACTTATTCTATTATTTTTGAGATTCTGTTTTTTCATCTTTTTGATATGACCCTGAATTACTTTAACCGGAAAGACCTGGCAGTCTTTACTGCTTTATTTTTTGCTTTTTCAACAGGTTTCTCATCTTCTTCATTTGCAGTCAGCCTGCCTCAGCAGGATACAATTGCCCGCCAGAACCAGCCACTAAAGCAACCGGTTTACATTACTACCCGTCTGGTTACACCAAAACCTGTAATTGACGGGAAGCTTGATGATGAATGCTGGAAACATGGTAACTGGGCAGGTAATTACCACCAGTGGACTCCGAATGAAGGTGCAAAACCTACCTATCCTACAGAGCATAACATTCAATATGATGACAAAAACCTTTATATAGCTTTCCGGGCATATGACCCTGAGCCCGATAAGATCCACAGGTATGCCGGCTTAAGAGATGATATTGTAGGGGATATGGTTGGCGTTAATTTCGACAGTTACCGCGATTACCGTACAGGTTTTGAATTTACAGTAAGTGCCTGGGGACAAAAAGTCGATCTGGTGTTATTCAATCCCATTAACTGGGATTTTAACTGGAATGCAGTATGGAAGACAAAGGTAGGAATAGAGGACTCAGCCTGGGTGACAGAAATTGAAGTGCCTTTGAGCCAGCTGCGTTACAGCAACAAGGATGAGCAGGTATGGGGAATGCACACCTGGAGATGGATCGACCGTTTGCAGGAAGAAAGCAACTGGGAAATACAGACAAAAACAGGTCCCGGAATGCTTTATAACTATGGAGAATTTATTGGGATAAAGGGATTAAAGAAATCACGCAGGCTTGAACTTCAGCCTTTTATTCTTGGCGACCTGAAGACAATGAAAAAAGAACCAGGCAATCCATATGCCAAGACCGGAAGGGTCTGGGGCGGCAATGTAGGTCTCGATGCCAAGATAGGAGTTTCGAGCAATTTCACTATAGACCTGACGGTCAACCCTGATTTCGGACAGGTGGAATCGGATCCTTCTGTTATGAATCTGACAGCATTTGAAACCTTTTATGAGGAGAAGAGACCCTTCTTTCTTGAGGGACTTACAATATTCGATTATAAATTCGACGATCAGAACCTTTTCTATTCGAGGCGTATTGGTCACTCACCATCGCGGACTATATATCCCGATGATGAACACTATGTGAAGTCACCGGATATGACAACCATACTTAGTGCAGCGAAATTCAGCGGAACGACATCAAAAGGTCTGTCAATCGGCCTGATCCAGAGTGTTACTTCAAATGAGTTTGCAAGGATCACTGACCTGGGTGGAAACGAAACGACACAAAAAATTGAACCTCTTACAAACTACACGGTTGCACGTATTCAGAAGGGATTTAATGCAGGCAATACAGTTATTGGAGGGATGCTAACTTCGACAAACAGGTTTATTAAAGATGATAATCTGGAATTTCTTAGCAAAGATGCTCTGACCGTAGGGCTTGATCTTTTGCATCACTGGAAAGACAAGGAGTTTTTTGTAAATGCAAAAATGATAGGGAGTTATATAAAGGGAAGCCAGGAAGCGATTACTGCCCTGCAAGAATCCTCAGCCCGTTATTTTCAAAGGCCCGGTGCTGACTATCTGAATTACGACATTACACGAACAAACCTCAGCGGTTTAGGGGGTAAAATCGAGATCGGAAAAGGATCAAAAGGATTCTGGAAATATTCCACAGCCCTTTCCATGCTTACCCCGGGTCTCGAACTGAATGATCTTGGTTACATGAGAAGTTCCGATGAGATCCGGCAATCAAATCAGGTATCGTACGTGATAACAAAACCTGTTTCAATATTCAAGACTTTAAGTGTCGGTTTCGATCAGTCAAACTCTTGGAACTTTAATGGCACTTACCTTGGATCGAGTGGTGAAGTCTCATTCCATTCGATGTTTAAAAATCAAATGAGCTTAAGAACTCAGATCGAATACCATTCGAAAGCTTATGATACAAGGATCTTACGGGGAGGATATGATATGATAATGCCATCCAGGCTCCAGCTGTCAGGATATCTGAGTTCTGATCCATCCAAAAAAATCATTGCCTATATTGAATCCGATTACGAATCAAGAGGTAATAATTCTGCAGCAACTTTTATTATTCAGCCTGGCATATCCATCCGCCCTTTCAGTATGCTCAAGATAGGAGTTACAGCGACCTATGAAGATAACCATGATGAGCTTCAGTATGTGGCAACAAGAAATACATGGATGAACGGGAAGAGATACATACTTGGGACAATTGATCAGAAAACCTTTGGCCTTGTCCTCCGGGCCGATCTGAATCTTACACCGGAGTTATCAATTCAATATTACGGGAGTCCTTTCATTTCGAAGGGCAGCTATTCAGAGCTCAAGCGGGTGACAAATCCTGAAGCAAAAAATTATGGAGACCGGTTCAAGATCTTCGATAACCCCGTACTCAATAACGACACTTACTATCTGACCGATTACGACGATGTTTTACCCTCGATAGTTTCGGTTGCCAATCCCGATTTCAATTTCCACCAGTACCGTTCGAACCTTGTTGCCAAATGGGAGTATCGGCTGGGGTCATTTATTTACCTTGTATGGTCGAGCGACCGTACCGGGAGCAATAGTTCCTCTGGTGCTTCTTTTGGTGATTCATACAGGTATCTTCGTGGCGTATTTCCGAAAAATATTTTCCTGATAAAGTTGAATTACTGGTTCTCATTATAGATCCGATTCCCAGAGATTTCCTCAACTTACGGAAAAACTTCCGGTATTGATCAGGATTATTGACAATAATGAGGTAATAAATGAGTTTTATAAACTAATTGAGCCTGATTTGCTGAAAATGTCATAAGGATGCCTTGTTCTTGTTGAATCGATAACCTTTAAACTTCATAAATCAGGAGTGGATTAGAGTTACTGATGACGGCGAGGCAACTAAAGGGGAAAAAAGTCTTTCAGGCGAAATTATTGGTCACTTAAAACTGTAACGTTTGTCTTCGAAATTATGCTGGAAGTCAAAATATTAGCTTATTTCTTTTGCAGGGCTGATAAAAATCGCCAATTTTGACTGTATGATTTGCTGAAGTTCGGACGGCATTAATTTATGTTAGTATTTCTTAACCTTGGGAACTGATAATGAAGATATTGATTTGCGAAGATAATCCTATGGCAATGAAGACTCTATCGGTTGTTCTTGAAAGGGAGGGATACGATGCTGACGTGGCAGATGACGGTAATGTGGGAATTGAGATGCTTCAAAAGAATGATTATGACCTTTTGGTTGTTGATATTCATCTCCCTTACCGCAGCGGGCTCGAGCTGATTAAATTTGTCAGGTCCGACCAGCGAAAAGATACTCCGGTAATAATTCTTACTGCATTCAGCGATAATCAGATGCAACGCCAGGCCGGTGAACTGGGGATCAGCGACTATATTGTCAAACCTTTTAATCCTGTTGATCTGGTTGCTAAGATCAAATCAATTCTCAACAAATAAATCATGCGCAGACTTTTAATACTTCTATTTGTTGGGCTTGTTATCCCCGGGCTTTTGGATCTTTCACAGCTTCTCTCGCAGGAAATCGTTAACCCGGAAACCGAATATCTGAGGATCAGAACCATGGCATTTGAAGGTAGTTATAAAGAAGCTGCTGCCGATGCCCGTAAACTGGTAAATGCTTTTCCTTCATACGGAGATGCCAGGATTCTTCTGGGCCGCATTCTTGCCTGGCAGAAAGATTATAAGCAGGCTGCTGCGGTAATCGATACTCTTCTTAAAACAGAACCTGATAATTCTGATGCGCTATCGGCAAGACGTGATATTTCCCTATGGTCAAAGGAAAACACCGCAGTTGCAACGGACCTTCGTACTGGTTATTCATTCGATTATTTTACCAAACCCTACACGAGGTTCTGGCAGGTTTTCAGCTTAGGGGCAGGTCACAGATTTAAATGGGGTCCGGCATCGGCAGGTATTAATATCGGGAATTTGATTACCGATGAATCAACAAACATTTATGCAACAGAACTGCAGTTCGAAGCAGAAGCATATCCCCGTCTTTCGAATCAAAATTATGCTTACGTTGCTTATGCATATAGCCCCGGTACGTATTTCCCGACACACAGGGCAGCATTTGAATTATGGCAGATTTTACCAGCCGGGTGGGCCGTTTCAGCCGGACTTAATTATTATTATTTTGACAGGAATATTTTTATTGCTCTTGCGTCAGTTGAAAAATACCTTGGGAAATACTGGCTCTCAGGAAAATGCTATGTTTATTTTAAAGATGACGGCCCAAGAACTTCTTTCTATCTGAATGCACGACGATATTTCAATGATTTTGATTACCTTCAGCTCACCCTTGGTACGGGTACAGCACCGGATGAACCATATGGAATCCGGGAAGATATTAATCGGCTGAGTGCTAATAGTGTGAGGCTTGCATATAATTTTAATGTGAAGGGCAGATTTTCGGTACGTCTGGGAGTTGGTTATTCCCGGGAAGAATATGATGCATCGGAAGGTCCGGCCAAAAGAGACAGGTTTGAAGGAAATATAAACTTAATATATGCGCTTAAAATGAAGTGATGAAATACCGGATCCTGACCATATTATCACTATTATTATTTACTTGTACACAGGCAGGTCCGGCTATTACTACATCGAGTGAATCTATCCATCCTTCTCCCATTTATATAACCGACGGTGTTTCACTGATAACATCGGAGATGAACAATAACAGGCTGGATAATCTTATAAGTCTTTCAAAAGACATTTATCCTATACAGATCGGTGCGTTCAGGCTCAAAACAAATGCTGAAAAAATGTTTGCAAAGGTTGCCAGAGTTCTTGGTAACGATGTCTTGATGATCGAGGAAGAGGGTTTTTTCAAGATCCGCGTTACAAGGCTTAACAAGGAAAAGATCAGGAATTATCTTGAACCTGAAATTAAAATTAATAATACTGTCGCTGAATTCAAGGCTCCCTCTATGACTGTAGACACAATCATCCGCATCAGTGCCTCAACAGATTCAACCCTGATTTCAGAAACTAAAGCTGACACAATTATTGCACCTCCTCTGGTTGCCACCGTGCCGACTCCGGCACTAAAACAGATTGAAGAGCCGAGGCGAAAATTTTTCCTGCTTAACAATGAGAGCCCATGGCTTAAGCGTATAAATTATTTCGGCAAATCATTCGCTCTTGTCAATGCTCTGATCATTACTATTTTTATTTCAATTGTGACAATGATCATCCTGCTTTTGGTTATTCTCCTGAACAGGACGAGGATGGAAAAAGAAGAGGACCTGAAACAGTACCTTGCAGAAACCTATCAGGGAATGATCATTGACTATCTTTTTACGGGAAGCAGTCCGGACAGGTTCCGAAGTATTGCTTCTGATACGTACAGAAGGCAGGCACTTATTGATCAGATGATTGATGTGAGCGTTAACCTGAAAGGTGATGCCGAAGAAAAACTTTGTGGCCTCTACCTTTACCTGGGCCTCGACAGGGATTCGATAAAACGTGCAAATAACTACCGCTGGCATAAGAAAATAAAGGGATTCCGTGAACTTGCCTTTATGAATATTAAAGATGCAAATGATTCTATTTATAAAGCGCTTAACTCAAAAAATGAAATTTTGAGGATGGAAGCACAGATTGCTCTTGTAAGACTTACTGATGAAGATCCATTCAGTTTTCTGTTCCAGCTTATCAGACCTTTTTCACTCTGGGAACAGATAACACTTCATGAACTTATAATCCAGCATGATCTGCCTGTACCTGAATTTAAAAAATTTCTGAAAGCTTCCAATCCGACAGTTGTAATGTTTGCGCTGAGGATGATAAGGGAGTTTAAACAGAAAGATGCCGAAGATGACCTGAGGGAGACTCTTGAACACTCCTCCCCGGAAGTCAGACGGCTTGCTGTTCAGGTTGCCGGTGATCTCGAAATGCGCTCATCCCTCGAAGTAATGAAAAGAATGTATAAGAGCCAGGACTATAACACCTGCCTTGAGATTGTAAGATCGATGGCCAAGATGCCTGATCCGTCGCTTATGGGATTCCTGAAACTGGTTCTCGATAAGGAAGATGATGTTCAGCTCCAGATCGAAGCTACAAAAGCCATCGAAAACAATGGTGAAGAAGGTGTAAAAACACTTGTAAAACTGATGAAATCGGAATACAAGAACTACAATATTATTGTCAGGCACGTACTTGACCGCAGAATATTCTAAAGACTATGGGATTTATTTTTGGAAATATTATTTTTTATCTGACCCTGTTTCTCTTCGGATCATACCTTTTGCTTGGCATCTTTTCAGCTATCGCATTGAGAAAATATCTCCGTAAAAACAGTTATATAAACTACAATTCACTGGTTCTTTCGCCCCTTAGTCCTAAAATATCCATAGTTGCCCCTGCATATAACGAAAGCAAAACGATTATCGATAATGTACGGACTCTTCTTTCTCTCTACTACAATAACTTCGAAGTGATTATAGTAAATGACGGCTCAACTGACGATACGTTTGAGCTGATGAAAGATGCCTATGATCTTACAAGGGTCAATTATTATTTCGATTACCGGATCCCATGTGAAAGGATAAGGGGAATATACAGGTCGAAAAATCCATCATATAATCGTTTGACAATCATTGATAAGAACAACGGAGGAAAGGCTGATTCATTGAATGCAGGAATAAATATATGTCACAGTGACCTTTTCGTATCGATCGATGCTGATTCAATAATCGAAGCTGACTCAATACTGAAGCTTGTCAAGCCATTTCTCGAAGAGAAAGAGAAGAAGGTTATCGGTACAGGTGGAGTAATAAGGATAGTGAACTCATGTGATGTTGAACGCGGCCATATCAGGGAAATTAAAATACCATCGCAAATATTACCGCGTCTCCAGGTACTTGAATACACAAGGGCATTCCTGCTTGGCCGAATGGCATGGAGTCACCTCGATGGATTGATGCTTATATCGGGTGCAATGGGAATTTTCGACCGTGAGACAGTTATTAAGGCTGGCGGATACAGCATCAAAACTGTTGGCGAAGATATGGAACTGGTTTTGAGGATGCGGCGATATATGGCTGAACATGATCAGAAATATGAGGTCACATACATTCCTGATCCGTTATGCTGGACTGAAGTACCCTCAGACCTCAAGTCGATGAGAAAGCAAAGGACACGCTGGACCCGCGGACTCATTGAATCGCTCCGCACCCACCGCAAGATGTTCTTTAACAGCAACTACGGGCGGCTTGGCATTCTGGGATATCCCTACTGGTTCTTCTTTGAATGGATGTCACCCCTGATTGCTTTTGCCGGATTCATTTATACAATCTATCTCATAATAAGAGACTCCCTTAACTGGCCATTTTATCTTCTTCTTTTCATTTTTGTTTATTCCTTTGCAGTTTGTCTTTCAACATGGGCCATTCTTTTTGAAGAAATCACCTTCCACAAGTACAAAAAGAAAAGAGATGTTCTGAAGCTCATAGGTATTGCAATGTTTGAACCTTTCTTTTATCCCGTTCATACATATTTTGCCGTGAGGGGGAATCTTGAAGCCCTGAGGGGAAAGAAAGGATGGGGCACAGCAGAACGATCGGGCTTTAATAAGAAGAAGAAAGCCAAAACAAGGAGTATTGAGAACGATACTGATATCAATCAGTAAATCCGGGAATAGAAGACAATCCTTCTTTTACCACCTCAAGTGATTTTTTCTCCCTTGCTTCAGTTGAAGGAGCTATCATCCACAACGGCCAGTTGTACCTGCCAGAAGATGATGTAACATTATGGTCAAAATAGACCGATACTGCTATCCCGTCCGAGGGTGCAGATGATATTACGTAATTATATCCTCCGTCGTACGATACCGCACCGTCGATGACCTTCATCTGGGTCGGGTCGCGGAAATAAAGCAATGTCCATGGTATACGTACTTTTATTTTACTTCCGCTCCAGGCTGCTGCTGTGCGCTGACCGTAACTGAAATCTGAAGCATTTTCAATGGGGAATTTGCCTATATCCTGCCCTTTCAGGGTATTACCATCATTGATCCAATGCATCAATTTCCATGGAGCGCCGTCAGTAACGGTACTGTAAAACTTCTGAACTGCATGATTTGAGCGGTCAAACCTTGGTGTCAGTCCATTCATATCATAAGCCTCCGTAACATGATACAAAGCCGTATCATCTGATAAAACCATTGTCAGAAGAAACTCCGACCTGTTCTCGAGATTCTTGCCGTTGGGAAGCTTTGATTCCCCGAAACTTGCCAGATAAGTATCAAAAGCTATCATTACAGTATCTGTGGGAGCCAATTCCCTGTTAGCTTCTATTTCAAGGTAAAAATAGCTGTTATCATTAGTGGCGCTAATCTTTTTCAGCGGTCCTGATGGTTTATTAGTCTGGTATGATGTAAATGGCAGTGTGCTTGTTTCGTCAAAGGTAATGAGGCCAAAGTTCTGTTCAGGTGATACAAGGTTGTGCCATAACTGCCTTGTCGGGATTGTTATGCCACCTGATACCATTCCATATGCTTCAAGATAGCTGACTATCCATGTGGGCTTAAACCATTCGTCCATCCATGAAAACATGAAGCCTCCCGCACATCCGGCATCAACGATATTATGCATGAGCCTCATGTTTTTCTCGCCCTGCTGATGTTCCGAATACCCGCCGTGATTCATATTGCTGTATGCCTGGTGGGCGCTTCCCCAGCTGGAGGGAACGCCGAATTCGGCAATTACAAGTGGCATTGAGGAATAGTGGGCTTTCAGATCATTGATATAACCAAGATAGCTGTTGGGTCCGTTGAGATCATAGTAAGTCTGGTATGATGGCTGCTCGCTGATAAAATTTGGATAATATGGATATGCATGGTAAGATGCAAAGATACCAGGCTCTGGATTTTTCAGGGTTATTTTTGCAAGATCATAAGCTGCTTTGTCCTCGTCGGAATATATTTCAGTGGGATGATTCAGAGGATCGAGTGTTGGCCAGCTTGAAATGCTTACCGGACGTCTGACTGAATAGCTTGATGCTTCATATTTTATGGTTAAATCGAGCATCTGAGTAGCAAATACCTCGGTTGCTTTTGCACTGTTTATACTGAGATAGGTTCCCGAATATGAGTTTACTGCAGGGTGACGGGTGTCTGTCGTGTCGACTTCCTGAGGAAGGATCTCCCTTCCGATTATATAGCCGGCTGTCCATCTTGAAACATCTGTAATATACCTGCCATATGATTTCCCGTATCTGTAGGCAATATCACCGTTACCGTTTATGCAATCGATCACTTCTTTTATTTCATTTGTAAAGGATGTGGTCCTGTTAAGCAAATCATAAGAAGCCGGATCAGAGTAATCTTCCATTTCCTCAAGCCAGATTCCCTGGAAAAGAAGAAGCGGATGGTCAGGGTGTCGCTGGTTATAGTTTGCCAGTTTTTCATAAAATACCGGGGGATGGAGAGTATATACCCTTAAACTGTTGAATCCCGCATCAGCCATCGCTTCAATCCAGTTTTCATACTCAGCGGGAGATATGGCATAGGCAATTTCACCGGGGAAATAACCCGGAGGTGAGGATCCCAGGTTGATCCCTTTAAGCACAAGCGATCTGTACTCCGAACCTTTGTGCATTGCAATATGGTTTCCAGTGGTTTTAAACGGAACTTCCTGCTTCAATGTCAGTTCAAAATCGATAATTGTATCCACGGCTATGGTAATATCAGTCAACCTTACAGGATAGTAATTATCGCATGTCACAGCTGTAATAACCCGGAACCTGTACTTTCCCGGGAAAGGGATCACGACTGGAGGCATCATATCAGGTTCAATGGCAGTTCCAGCTGAGTAGGAAGAAAAACCTGAGGCTTTTATAAGTTTCCCGGATACCGTTTTACCTTTGAAAGTAACAGCATAAAAGTAGAATCCGTTGCTCTGAGGGGCCCCGTTCTGATTACAGCCGTCCCATACAATATGGTAGCTGCCTGCATCAATGGAATCAAAAAAAGCATCCATGATTTTCTTGCCGGAAAAGTTGTATATTGATAAGCGCACATCCCCCTGGCTGTTAATAATAAATGGAATATTAACAGAATAAGTAAACGGATTGGGATAAGGCATTCCAACCTCAATCAGATCTGAAATGTTGTCGTATATGTTTGAGATCCTGAGGGAATATGTACCGTCTGATTTGGTCCTGGCTGCATATTCAGTAGTCCCGGCCAACATCGAGATTCTGGCATCAGGGACTATTGCACCGTTAGGATCAGTGACCTTACCTGTAACATAATAGTCACGGGCAGATAATTCGGGAACGAACCAGAATAAAGAAATAAGGGTTATAAGAATGAATTTTATGCTGGATTTGCAATATGAAATCATAATTTCAAATGAAGAGATGTATTTTTTAAACCTGCTAAATTTACTAAAAAGAAGCATTTATTTGTAAATTTAAAAATTTCAAATCAGGAGGAGCCTGTATGGATATTAACGCAGTTACATACCGGAATATTGAAGGGAAAGACAATAAAGAACTGGCGAACCTTATCAGGACGGTCTTCAGGGAATTCAGGATTGACAGACCGGGAACAGTTTATTTTGATCCCACAACTGATAATTTATTTGAATTATTCAGGGCCCATGGATCTGTTTACTGGATTGCTGAAGAAAACGGTACCATGACCGGAGGATGCGGAATTTTCCCGACACCCGGTCTGCCTGATGGGTGCGCCGAGCTTGTAAAGTTTTACCTGTTACCTCTATGGCGAGGCAAAGGCATCGGAAGGGCACTTATGGAGAAATGCTTTGAATCAGCAAGAGAGATAGGCTATAAGCAGTTGTACCTTGAATCGTTACCCGAACTTTCCAGGGCGGTCTCAATGTATATAAAATCCGGATTCAGGCATATACCTCATGCTCTGGGCAATTCAGGTCACTTCGGCTGCAATATCTGGATGGTAAAGGATTTATGACAGTTTTTAACCAGGAACATCCTGTCTGATGAAAAAAGAAAGCAACTCACTACGTGCAGTTTTATTTGCCCTCGGGGGCAACCTTACAATTGCAGTAATCAAATATATAGTGTCAGTAATTTCAGGAAGTTCCGCGATGCTTGCTGAAGCTATCCATTCCCTGGCTGATACTACCAATCAGGTCTTTTTGCTGATAGGAAGAAAACGATCTGGAAAGGTTGCAGACGAGGTCCATTCACTGGGATACGGCAAAGAAGAGTATTTCTGGGGATTCCTTGTGGCAGTCCTTCTGTTCTTCCTTGGGGGCTGTTTCTCAGTTTATGAAGCAATTCGCAAGCTCAAGCATCCGGAGCCTTTAGGTAATTACCTCTATATTTTTATTGTTATTGCTGCTGCCATGCTCATCGAATACAAGTCGTTCTCAGTCGCATTCAAGGAATTCAGAAAAACATCACCGAAAGGATTTCTCAAGGCATTAAAAGATTCAACTGACACGAATTTGTTTGTTATACTGGTTGAGGATTTTTCAGCACTGACCGGACTAACGATCGTTCTGATCACTACTCTTCTTTCATTGATAAATCCGTTTTTTGACATAGTTGGAACATTTCTTGTTGGGAGCCTTTTAATAATCATGTCCTACCTGCTTGCTAACGAGTTAAGGAAACTAATGGTTGGGGAAAGCATTCCACGTGATGCAAGAAACGAAATCAGGGCAATAGTCAGGAAATATTCAGTCATAAAGCATATAAACAATATACGCTCTATGTACATCGGGAATAATGATTTTATTCTGCTTATCTCTGTTGATATGGACGATTTATCAAGCGGTTATGCCATCGAAAATGCTAATGAAAAAATAAAGATGGATATTTCAGATAAATATCCGCATGCAAAATACATCTATATTGATGTAAAGGGTGGAAACTGAATAAGATTTAGCAGAACCGCTTCGTGGTCATACTTATCGAGCGAAAGCATGTCAATAACATCATCACCCGGAGAAGGTTTCTTTCCTCAGGAAGGGCAAACTGCCAGACATGCAAGCAAGGGTAAGGAGAATAATAATCTCATTTTTGAAGTTATATGAAGTGATTTTGTTCCAACCAAAATATTAATTTTCAAATGCAATCCAAAGCAAAAATAGCTGCAAATATGATAGTACTTTAATTTGCTCCTGATGAATGAGGTTAGTACCTTTATTGCCGGGAAACGCTAAAAATATGTTTTATTTGAAAATCAACCTATGAACAGGACAGATAACAACAATACCGATAATTTTCATCAGCCCGACTGTCACTGCTGCGGCAGTAGTCATGAAAATCAACCGAATGAAATGAGCAGGCGTAAATTCGTTCAGCTTACAGGTACAGGTGCCCTCGGAACTGTTGCACTGTCAGGATTGTCGTGGGCTGAGCTTGTTAAAGATTCTCCTGCTGACAAATATGCTCCAAATCGTTTACCTCTTGTTGTAAAACCAGTTTTTACTTATGAAATCCCTGAGAGGCGACCGCAGACAAGCTGGAGGAGCTGGGGCGGAATTCAAACTGAAAAAGATGCGAATGAAGAGATTGTAAGAATTCAGGGAGAATTGAAAAAATTAAGCTCTCAGGCTGACTTCCCTGTCAGTTTCCTTCCGGTTTCCGGGGTACGGACACTCGATGATCTGAGCAAAACAGAGGATCTGAAAACTGCAGACATGTATTTGATATATCCTGCAGGCGGAGGGAGTAATATGTTCGATTTTCTTAACAAAACAGGCAAGGATATTATTTTCTTCTGCCGTTATAAATCGGGACCTGTATATCTGTGGTATGAAATAATTAGCCCGCGCTATCTGAGGCAGCATACCGACACACTTAAAGTGAGCGGAATAGATGAGAATGACGTTGTTATCGATAGCAAGGAAGAGCTTCTCTGGCGCTTAAGGGCATTATGCGGACTGAAAAATACCAGAAACTCAGGAATCCTGGCTATCGGTGGACCTGGAGCCTGGTCACAGCCACTGGAAGCCACAATAAAAACAGTTACCGAAAAATATAATTTGGATATAAAAAATGTTTCCTATGATGAACTTGGCAGGCTGATAACGGAAGCGAGGTCAGATAATTCTGTAATGGCCCGCGCAAAAGGGAATGCCGCTGATTACCTCCGCGATTCCGGTATTAAACTGGAAACGGACAGGAAATTCGTAGAGAATTGTTTTGTTCTTGAGGACATATTTATAAAACTGATGGAAAAATTCAGTTGCAGGGCAATTACAATCAATAACTGCATGGGGACCATTATGCCGCTTGCTGAAACCTCGGCCTGCCTGACACTCAGTCTGCTTAATGATGCTGGTTATCTTGCTTACTGTGAATCTGATTTTGTTGTGGTTCCTGCGGGCATATTGCTTGCAAACATTTCAGGCAAACCATCATTCTTAAATGATCCTACTTACCCGCATAATAAAACAATAACTCTGGCTCACTGCACAGCTCCGCGCAGAATGGATGGCATAAACCTGGCACCTGCAAGGATACTTACTCATTTTGAGTCGGATTACGGGGCCGCTCTGAAAGTTGAGATGGTTATAGGACAAACTGTAACAAATGTCATGGCTGATTTTGAATTTAAGAAATATATAGGATTGCCCGGGAAAATTACAGATAATCCTTTCAGGGACATTTGCAGATCACAAATAGATATCAGTTACAACTGCGACAGCAGGTTAGTGGCTGAGAATATGCGCGGCTTTCATTGGATAACTGTTTATGGTGATTATATGAAAGAGACTGGTTATGCATTGAAAAAAATTGGAATAGACTTTGAAAATATTGCATAAAGTACTCGTGTTTTTAAGGCATCAGGAGTTTGTTTTTTATTTTATTATTCTTAATAATCTTTGCTTAAAAGAAATAAAACCACATTGTCATTTGTCTAATAACTAAATTGAACTTAAACAAGGCGTTTATAAAATGAAAAGAACACTTATTATTACTGGTATTGTAGCAGTTGTGATTGTTATTGCAATGATTGTCTTTGGCAAGCTGACTTCAAGGAAAGATACCACCAGTGTTTATACAGAGGTAAAACAGGGACCCTTCGAAATAACCGTGACTAATTCCGGAGATCTCGAAGCCGAAAAATCGATTGATATTCTGGGACCTGAGATTCAGCAATCAAACAGTCAGGGTCAGCGGGGAGGAGGCGGACCGGGAGGAATGGGCGGCGACAGAATGCGTTTGCAAAGTTTCAAGATCACGGATATAGTGCCCGAAGGAACTATTGTAAATAAGGGTGATTATATTGCACAGCTCGACAGAACGGATTATGACAATACCCTGAAATCTGCTCTTGAAAACCTGAACACCCTTCAGTCAAACCTTGAAATGGCAGTCCTTGATACAGCTGTAACTCTCACAAATCTGAGGGATGCCATAAAGAATCAGATTATTACAGTCGAAGAGGCAGATATTACACTTCAGCAGTCAAAATATGAACCTCCTGCCACAATACGCCAGGCCGAGATAAGTCTTGATAAGCAACAAAGGGCTCTCGAGCAAAAAGTTAAGAATTATCAATTGAGAAAGGCAAAAGCCCTGACTGACATTAAGCTGAAGAAACGCCTCCTTGCTGATGGTACAACGCTTGTAGAAAACCTGCAGACCTTTCTGGCTCAGTTTACTATTAAAGCTCCATCTCAGGGTATGGTTATCTACAAAGAAGAGTTTAACGGATCCAAAAGAAAAACCGGATCACAGGTGAATCCTTTTGACCGTGTGATCGCAACGCTTCCTGACATGACATCTATGATTTCCAAGACATATGTCAGCGAAATTGAAGTCAACAAAATCCAGAAGGGTCAGAAAGTAATTATGACCATCGATGCAATGCCAGGGAAATCATGGACTGGCAGCGTAACCAATGTTGCTAATATCGGCGAAGTGCTTGAAAATTCTGATGCGAAAATGTTCGAGGTACTTATTAAGGTTGATGGCATTAATACTGAGTTAAGGCCTGCAATGACCACCTACAATAAGATAATTATTAACTCATATGAAAATGTCGTTTATATTCCGACAGAATGCGTACATGCAGGAACTGACGGCATTGCATTTGTCTATAAGAAAAACAAAACCAGACAGATTGTCGTGCTTGGTGAAATGAATGATAAAAACACTATTGTAAAGCAGGGACTTGAGCCCGGAACATCCCTTTACCTTATTGCTCCCGAGGAAGCATCTAAATTCAAACTGGTAGGGAAAGATCTTGTTGCAGAGCTTAATCGATGAAAATGGTAAAGAAATTTGGGATTGATGAAGGAATGAAAAAGAGCGAGCACTCTCGCTTTGTTTTTCTACCCCTTACCGAACTTTTTTCCGAACCTTTTCTCAGGGATTTGGAGCTGATATGGAATGTACGATAATTAGTTAATAAATGCACAGATAGTTGAATGTTATAAGAATAAGTGTGTAAGAATTCCCTATTCCTCATACTCTCACTCTCGTTCTGTTTTTTGTACCCGGAGCCGGGATCGAACCGGCACAGCATCGCTGCCACTGGTGTTTGAGACCAGCGCGTCTACCAATTCCGCCATCCGGGCCTAAATGTCTTGCAGTCTGGTCTGCGAAAATAGAAAATATTCCTTAAATCACATCCCCCTGACCCCCTTCAAAGGGGGAATTTGAGTGATTATTTCCTTTTTCACAATTTTACGGATTGTATTCACAATACTGTCCGCATCAAATCCGCATTCCTTTATAAGCTCCTCCTGAGTACCTTGCTCGACAAAATAATCAGGTATGCCAAGACGCTTTACTTCCGCATTATATCCGTTATCACACATGAATTCTATGACTGCGCTGCCCATCCCTCCTTTGAGCACGCCATCCTCAACAGTTATGATCCTGCTGAACCTTTTAAAAACGGAATGGAGAATTTCAGTATCGAGCGGAGCCAGAAATCTCATGTCATAGTGGGTAAATAAAATTCCTTCACTGACCAGAATTGATGCCGCTTTTTTCACAAAATTCCCGGGATGTCCGATACTAAGTACTGCTAAATCTTCTCCTTCACTTATTATCCTGCCTTTCCCGATCTCGATCTCCGTGAATGGTTTCTCCCAGTCACTGATCAAGCCGGCACCTTTCGGATAACGGATCGAAAAGGCTCCATTTATTTTATCTAGCTGAGCTGTATACAGAAGGTTTCTTAGCTCCAGGCTGTTCATCGGCGCAGAAACGATAATGTTGGGAATTGAACGCATGAATGCCAGATCAAAAAATCCGTGATGTGTTGCACCGTCGGTCCCGACAAGAC
>Ga0326726_10000559_pt1 | contig 34608 bp, 19 predicted proteins | sample MHFenrmetagenome_2_FD_207603 | JGI IMG/M metagenome (GOLD analysis project Ga0326726, IMG submission 207603) | Lab enriched peat soil microbial communities from Michigan Hollow, Ithaca, NY, United States - MHF15MN | ecosystem: Environmental > Terrestrial > Soil > Wetlands > Peat | place: USA...
ACCGGCCGCGTCCCCGCGAGCAGAGCAGCCGGCGTCCGCTGACGGCATTCGGACACTCGATGTCAGCGATGTGTTTCACCTCGTGCTCCACCCAGATTCGGAACGCCTGGCGCCCCAAAACAGCCGGCGCTTCATCGTGGCTACGCCCTCGATCGGCTCCAAGCCGTCGACGGGCTTCAGCGCGGGGTTCTCGAGCACCACGGCGTTCTACAGCGGTGAACCCGGGACCACGCACATCTCGTCGGTGTCGGGCGGCCTCAAGGTGTCGCAACTCGGCCAGAAAACGAGCGGCGTCAAACTCAACATCTTCACACCCGACGATCGCTGGGTCATCCAGAGCGACAACCGCCTGCAGTGGACGTCGGCGAACATTTACGATCTCGGCGGCGACGCGCTGGCGACCGACGCGCTGAAGCTGAAGTACGACTACTTTCGCCTGAATGAGAGCGCGTACCGGCGCGTGGAGTCTGGGCTCTTCGTGGGAGGCGGCCTGAACGTCAGCACGCACACGAACGTGGAGCCCGGCGGGAGCGCGAGCGCGATTCCGGATCAGGCGGCCTATGCGGCCTACAGCGCTGCCCATGGTTTCGCCCTCGGCAGCCAGACGTCATCGGGCACGAGCGTCGGCGTGCTTTACGACACGCGGGACAATTCGATCAACGCCGACCACGGCGTCTTCGCGAACGCCGTGTACCGCACCTATTTCAGCGGATTCCTCGGCGGCGATTCGACGTGGCAGTCCATGAATCTCGACATGCGGACGTACCTGCCGTTGACGCACGATGCGCGGCACAAGCTGGCATTCTGGTTCCTCGGCAATCTCGTCACCGGCGGCACGGCGCCGTTCCTCGATTTGCCGGAGACGAGCTTCGATGGACGCTCGGCGCGCGGGTACGGCGAAGGCCGCTACCGCGGCGAGCATCTCCTGTACGGCGAGGTCGAGTACCGCGGCGCGCTCACCAGCAACGGGCTGCTCGGCGTCGTCGCGTTCCTCAACACGACCACCGTGGACAACCTCGCCACGGGAGAGAAGCTGTTCGACTCGATGGCGCCCGGCGCCGGATTCGGCTTTCGTGTGCTGCTGAACAAGCGATCGCGCACGAACCTCTGCACCGATTGGGGCTGGGGCAAGGACGGCTCGCGCGGGTTCTACCTCGCGATTCAGGAAGCCTTCTAGACACACCGGCCGCGACGCCTGAAGGCGAAGCGAACGCAATTGCGCGGGGCTTTTTCCGCTACGATGGCGTGACGTGGACGCTCTTCTTCACGATCTCCGCTATGCGGTGCGCGTGCTCCACAAGAATCCTGGCGTGACGGCGGTCGCGTTGCTCACGCTCGCGCTCGGCATCGGCGCGAACACAGCCATCTTCAGTCTGGTCTACGCTGCGCTCCTGCAGCCCCTTCCGTACCCGCACGCGGATCGCATCGTAGGGATTTGGGAGCAACGGCCAACCGGCGAGCGCAACGCCATCACGACGCTCAACTACCTCGACTATGCGAACCAGAGCACGGTGTTCGAACGCGTTGCGGCGACGACGGGCTGCTGCGCGGCCGTCACCCTCAACGGCGGTGCGCAGCCCATCGAGTTGTTTGCGCTCAGGGTGTCAGCACCCTACTTCGACATTCTGGGCGTCAAGGCAGCGCTCGGTCGAACATTCGTCAGTGGCGACGATCAACCAGGGCGCGATCATGTCGTGATCCTCAGCCACGCGCTGTGGACGTCGCAGTTTGGAGCAGACGAGACGCTGATCGGCCGAGCGATTCGGCTGGATGGGGATTCCTACACGGTCGTAGGCGTCATGCCCGCCGACAGTCCGTTCGGTCGATCGTGGACGCAGATCTGGCTGCCGCTGTCGTTTCCGCCCGAGCGGATGATTCGGCACAATCACTGGCTCCTCACCTCGACGGGCGGAGCGCTCGGCCTGCTGAAGCCGGGAGTCACCCTCGAGCGCGCCCGCACCGAACTGCAGGCGATCAGCGCGCGGCTCGCAACCGATTATCCGGACACGAACAAAGGATGGGGCGTCGTCGTCGAGCCTTACGCCGCCATCATCGTCGGAAAGACCGTGCGGCAGTCGCTGTACCTCCTGCTGGCTGCCGTCGGCATGGTTCTTCTCATTGGCTGCGTCAACCTCGCCAATGTGATGGTGGCCCGAGGTCTGGCCCGAGGGCGAGAAGTGGCGATTCGCGCGGCCCTGGGTGCAGGACGCGGCCGTCTCATCCAGCAGTTCCTGACGGAGAGCGTGCTGCTGTCCCTCTCAGGAGGTCTGCTGGGTGTGGCCGTTGGATTCGCCGCCACTGCCGTTCTAAGAGCGGCGTTCGCGGTGCAGCCGCTGAACCCCTCGATGCCGCCGCTGGTGATTCCGGCTGAAGCGCGCATCGGGATCGATGTGCACGGTCTGTTGTTCACGTTCGCGTTGTCGATACTGTGCGCGCTGGTGTTCGGGCTGGCGCCTGCGCTCGCGTCAACGCACACGATGGCGCGGACCTCCGTCGGTCTACAGCGTCGGACGAGCGTCCACGGCTGGCACCGGGGCCTTCGCAACGGGTTGATCGTGACGGAAGTGGCGCTCGCGTTTGTCCTCCTCACGGGCGCCGGCCTGCTCATTCGGAGTTTCGTCAAGATGGCACAGGCGGACACCGGATTCACCGCGACCAACGTGCTGACCGCGGAACTCCCGATCTGGGACCATCGGTTCGCTGCGCCCGAACAGCTCAGAGCGTATCTGGGTCAGATCGTCACTGCGATCAAAGCGCTGCCTGGTGTGCAGGAGGTGGCGCTCACCGATGGATTGCCGTGGCACGGCGTTCCCTCGGGCATGTTCTTTCAGATCGTGGGGCACCCGTCCGTCGACTTTGCGCGCCGGCCCGTGTGTGACTTCAAGGTCGTCAGCCCGTCGTACTTCCGGCTGCTCGGCTTACGCATCCGCGCGGGCCGGAGTCTGACCGAGAACGATCGAAGCGGCGCACCCTACGTGACGGTCATCAACGAGACGATGGCGCGGTCGTACTTCCCGCATGAAGATCCGGTAGGGCGGCACATCCTGATGCAGGAGACCTTTCCCGGCACGACGCGCGAGATCCCCTGGGAGATTGTCGGCGTCATCGCCGACGAGCGCCTGACGCCATTCGACGACACGCGCGAGCACTCCGCCGTCTACGTCGCGGCCGAGCAGACGCCGACGGTCTCGGCCGACCTCGTCGTGCGATCGGCCATCGACCCCTCCCGAATTCAGGAGTCTGTTCGGGCCGCCGTCGCCGCCATCGACAAAGACCAGGCGGTAACGCGCATGAAGACCGTCGACCAACTCCGGTGGGAATCGATGGCGTCGGACCGGCTTCGTTCATCGCTACTCGCCGCGTTTGCGGGCACGGCGCTCCTGCTCGCCGCGATCGGCATCTACGGAGTCGTCTCGTACTCAGTGGTGCAACGCACGCGCGAAATCGGCATCCGTGCGGCGCTCGGTGCCAGCGCGGGGAGTCTCGTGAGGCTCGTCCTTGGCCGCGGCATGGCATTGACCGCGCTGGGTCTCGCACTGGGTTGGATGGCCACGCTCGGTGTCGCGCGACTTCTCGCGGCGTTTCTCTTTGGTGTTCAGCCGTCCGATCCAGTTACGTTGATGGCGGCCGTTGGTGTGCTCGGCTTCGTCGCTGCGATCGCGTGCTACATTCCGGCTCGCCATACGACGCGCATCGATCCGCTCGCCGCGCTTCGCGCCGAGTGAAACGGTTTATGGAACCACACGCCGCTCGACAATGGCTGAGTCCGGTGGTCGCCGCGGTCACGTTCGCCGCCATCAGCGGTTGTTCAGCCTCGCCATCCTTGAGCCTGGTCGCCTCGTCGCCATCTGGCCATTGGGCTCGCTATCGTGTGGAGGGCAGTGGCCGCGGCGTCGACGTCTATGTCGCGCACGATGCGCAGCCGAAGCCCGTACTGGTTTTGATCCACGGCTCGGGGTGCGCGCCTCTGATGACGGTCGACGCGGACGGCACATTCCACGACACGAGCCTCTTTCAGGATCTTGTTCGGCCACGACTGAACAGGCTGCATTTCGCGATCGTTGAGAAGCGCGGGATCGAGCCACTTCGCTTCTCTGCCGAGATGAGTCAGCGCGACAAGCTCGACGCTTTCGAACGGGCAGGGCGGGAGTGCAGCACGGAATATGTTCGGGACCTGACGAAACAGGGCAGGGTCGACGACGTCGTCGCAACAGTGAGGGCTCTCGCACATCAGCCGTGGGCGCGTCAGATCATCCTGGTGGGCCACTCCGAGGGCACGTACGTCGCGACCGGCGTTCTCCGTGAGATGAAGGGCTCAGAGATCACCGCTGCGGCGCTGTTTGCAAGCGCGGGCCCTGTCCCGTTTTTTGGAGGATACGTCGCACGTGGTGCGGGCAACCGTGAACAGTTCGAGTCCGTGTTTAGTCAGATTCGAATGCTCCAGCGCGCAGATGATGACTTCATGTACGAAGGGCTTCCCGCGCGGCGTTGGAAAACATTCTGGTTGGACAGCACACCGATTGAGGACGTGCGCGCCAGCAAGGTACCGCTCTTCGTGGCTCAAGGCACGCGTGATGACACGACGTTATCCGCTGACCTGTTCGCGCTCGAGGCGATTCGCCAGCAGCCGATTCGTCCGCTCCGATACGCAGTTGTCGAGCAAGGTAACCACGCGTTCGAAACACCAGGCGGGAAATCGCACCTCGCCGAACTGCTGGACGATTTCGTTCGATGGGCGCTGGACGGCAACCGGCAGACTGGCCTTGCGGTTCTGAAGTAGCTAGACTCCGAACGTCTTCTTCATCCAATTCCAGAAATGCTGTTCGTCGGCATCGCGCGCGGGAGCGCCGCGCGCGAGCTGGCGAGCGGTGTCCAGGTCGCCCGCCAGGCACAGCGCATAGACAAGCAACGGCCGGACAGTCGGTCCCGGCATGCCGCGCCGCTCGGCCTCTGAAAAATACGCGGCCGCTCGACGGTAGTCGCGCGTCGAGAGCGCGCGCACGCCGCGCGCGTACTCGGTCGGACCGGTGCGTTCGGCGCTCGACTCGGCGATGCGCTGCTTCACATCGTCGAAGCCGAGCAGCCAGAGCGGCAGCGTCTCGAGCGTCGTCGCCGTCAGCACCGTGTGGAGATCCTCGATCTGCTGCAACGGTCGCCCGCCGTCCCACAGCACGCGATTGATGATCCGCTGCGCCTCGAAGTAGGGCAGCGTCTTCTCGACCAGATCGGCGGGCCAGAGGCGCGCGATGAACGTCGATGTCGCGAACGCGCGCTGCGCGCGCACGGGATCGAGCACGCGCTGAAACAGATCGACGACGCGCGGATCGTCGCGATAGCGCGGATCGGACAGCGACGGCCGCGTCGGCGCGGGCACGATACGATGCGGGAAGTCATCGGTCAGCGGCGGCGTCGGCGCAGTCAGCGCGCGGAGGTAGCTCGCGTCGCCGAGAAACGTCGCGCCGATCTGTTCGGGCTGCTCGAAGCCCGCCTCGCGCAGCCGCGCCGCGAGGCGCGGGTTGTTCCACGGTGCGCCGAATGCGGCCGCGGTCTGACGCGGGGCGCGCCGCGTGCCCACGAGCATGAAGTCGAACGGCGTCGCGTTCCAGAGCGAGCAGTCGCTGAACACGTCGCAGAACGCGCGCGCGATGGTGTCGACGTCGGCGCCCGGCTCCGGACGCGCCACCGGCAGCCAGTACGTCGTCATGCCGCCGTCGGCGAGGTGGTCATGGACGAGCTGGAAGTACTCGCGCGTATAGATATTGATCGCGCCGGGCGTTCGCGGCGGCGGCGGCTCGCCGGTGATCAGGTCAAACTTCAACGTCATCGTCTGCAGAAAGTTCCGGCCGTCCTCGAAATGCAGGCGGACGCGCGGATCGTGCAGCGGATGCGTTGCCGGGGAATAGATGACGTCGCTCATCGCGACGATATCGCGCGACAGCTCGACCACGTCGATCGATTCCGCCGACGCCACATCGACGGCGGCACCCGCCGTCACGCCCACGCCGTAACAGATGACCAGGATGCGGCGCAACGGCGTTTCGTGAAGCAGCAGCGGCCAGTAGACGAAGTCGCGCATGTAGCGCTGACCTGAGATCGCCGTGCCCGACATCGAAAAGCCGTTCGTCACGAGCCGCGAGTAGACGGGCTGTCCCATCCATTTCTGCTGCATCAGCAGGATGGACTCGGTCGGCCCCTCGCGCATGGCCACGACCTCCGATCCGTCCGTCGCGTACGGCTCGACGACGCGCGCGAAGTACTTCGCCGCGAGCCCGAATGGAAACGCCGCGAGCGCGACGAGCAGCCCGACCGCCGCGGCGCACGTGATCTTCAGCGCGGTCCTTTCAGGCACGCGTGCGCGGTCGCGACCCTGAAAGGGTCGCGCTCCCATCGTCCACGCCAGCGCGCCAATCACGCCGTAGACCATCGCGAGCGCAAAGAACGCGCGCTCCATGCCGAGCAACGGCAGCAGCACGAACGCGGCGAGTAGCGGCCCGTACATCGCGCCCGTCGTGTTGGCCAGCGTCAGCCACGCCGCGGCGCGCGTCGCGGCGCCCATCTCACGGGCGATCGCGTCGCCGAGCAGCGTGAACAGAACGCCCGACAGCACGGACGTGGGAAACGTCAGCGCGCACGCGAACCAGAGCACGCGTCGCCACTCGCCGATCTGCGCGCCGCCGGTCAGCGTCTGGAATGCCGCGTACGAGGCGACGACGCCGCAACCGCCGGCCAGGGCGACGGCTGCCGCGTACCTTGCCGCGTCCGGCCGGCGCCGCAGCCACCACGACGCCACGAGTCCGCCGAGGCCAATCGCCGCCAGGACCGCCGCCAGCATGACGCTGACGGCGAGCGTGGTCGTCAGGACGTACATGGAGAGGAAGCGGAACCAGATCACTTCGAGCGCGAGCAGCGCGGCGCCGCCGAGAAACGCGGCTGCCAGCAGCCGCGCCGGACGCCCGGCCGGCGCACGGGATGCGTCGGTCAACGCCACGTCCCTATCGCGTTCGTTCGTGCGGTGGGACAACCAGAAGCCGGCGCCCGCGGCAGAGAGACTGAGCAGGCCCGCCGCCCATGCTGTTCCGGTCACGCCGAGACGATCCACGAACACGACCTCGGCGGCGACGACGCCCGCGACGGCGCCGAGCGTGTTCCAGCCGTAGAGGCGTCCGAGCGCGAAGCCGAACGTCACGTCCACGCGGGTGAGGGCGCCGGTCAGCACCGGCAGGGTGGCGCCCATCGCCGCGGCCGGCACGACGAGCACCGCGAACGCGGCGGCGAATCGGATGAGGTTGACGACCCAGACGGTGCCAGGGTCGCCGGCGAGACGTGTGAGCGGTACGAGCAGCGTCGACAGCCCGGGCAGCAGCGTCGCGACGGCGATTCCCGTCACGGCCACGACGGCTTCGAGCGCCGCGTAGGTGCGCAGCGGCCGTCGCACCCAGGTGCCGAATCGTGCAACCAGGCCGTTCCCGACCGCCAGGCCGGCCATGAAACTGGACAGCACCAGACTGGCGGCCCAGACGCTGTTGCCGAACACCAATCCCGCGCGATGAAACCAGACGACTTCGAAGGTCAGGCCCGCGGCGCCGGAGACGAAAAATGACAGGAAAATCAGCGGAACCATGTCCGGTGCAACACTACCTTACGCGCCCGATTCGTCCTATACTTTCGCCTTGGACGTCGCGCTAAGACGTTGAGCGCGACCAGGATCGAGGGCGAGTCCGAGGCATGAGGAACGTGATTCGGGTCAGTGTCTGCGCGTTCGCGCTGACGGTCAGTGTGATGGCGGGCGGCCAGCAGTCTGCGGCGCCGTCCGCGCCGAGCACAGCGCCGCCTCGCGCGCCGGCGATGGCCGCCTCGCACCCGCCGACGCCGACCACCATGGCGCCCGACGCGCAGAAGGCGTTGATCACGCAGTACTGCGCCGGCTGCCACAATGACCGATCGAAGACGGGCGGCCTCACGCTCGCGAGTTTCGATCCCGCCCACGCCGATCAGGCGGCCGAGACGGCCGAGAAGATGATTCGCAAGCTGCGCGCCGGCATGATGCCGCCCGCCGGCATGCGGCGTCCCGACGCGGACACGCTCAAGGCGTTCGCGACGGCGCTCGAAGTGAGAGTCGACACGGCTGCCGCGCTGCATCCCAATCCCGGCCGCCGGACGTTTCAGCGCCTGAACCGCGCCGAGTACGCGCGGTCGGTCAAGGATCTGCTGGACCTCGACGTCGACGTGAACGCGTTCCTGCCGCCCGACACGATGAGCAACGGCTTCGACAACATCGCGGACGTGCAGGGCGTCTCGCCGACGCTGCTCGAGGGGTACCTGCGCGCGGCGTCGAAGATCTCGAGCGTGGCCCTCGGCGATCGCAACGCGAGCCCGAGCGAGACGACGCACAAGGTGCCGCGCACGCAGTCGCAGATGCACCACGTGGACGGCACGCCGTGGGGCACGCGCGGCGGTCTCGCGATGACGCACACGTTCCCGGCCGACGGCGACTACTCGTTCCGCGTGATGCTGCACGGCACGCCGACCGGCGAACTGTTCGGCAGCGTGTGGAGCCGCAACGAGCAGTTGGAGATTTCGATCAACGGCGCGCGCGTCGCGCTGCTCGACATCGATTACCACATCACCGAGCAGGACAAGAACGGCCTGAATCTCACGACGCCCCGCATCCACGTGAAAGCGGGCCCGCAGCACATCGCGGCGGCGTTCATCCAGAAGTTCGACGGCGTCGTCGACGATCTCGTCGCGCCGATCGATTACACGCTCTCCGACACCGAGTACGGCAACGACGTCGGCATCACGTCGCTGCCGCACGTGCGCGACTTCAGCATCACTGGGCCCTTCAACGTCACGGGCGTTTCGGATACGCCGAGCCGCCGCAAGATCTTCGTCTGCCGTCCGCTCTCGGAAGGCGAAGAGCTGCCGTGCGTGCGGAAGATCGTGACGGCGCTCGCGGGCGACGCGTACCGCCGCACGCCGTCAGGTGAAGACGTCGAATCGCTGATGGGCTTCTACAGCGAAGCGCGCAAAGGGCACGACTTCGAGTCGGGTGTGCGCGCCGTCGTCCAGGCGATTCTCGCGAGCCCGCACTTCCTCTTCCGTCTCGAGGAGATGCCGGTCGGCACGCGCGCGGGGCAGACGTACCGGATCACGGATCAGGATCTCGCGTCGCGCCTCTCGTACTTCATCTGGGCGACGGCGCCGGACGCCGAGCTCGTGAAGCTGGCCGCGACCAACACGCTGCACACGCCGGCGGTCCTCGAGAAGCAGGTCCGGCGGATGCTCGCGGATCCGAAGGCCGAGGCGATGTCCACGCGCTTCGCGTCGCAGTGGCTGCGGCTGCAGGACGTCGAGAAGATCAACCCGGACGCGCTGCTGTTCCCGTCGTACGATCACGATCTCACCGCGTCCTACACGCGCGAGACCGAGCTGTTCTTCGACAGCATCGTCCGCGAGGACCACAACGTCCTCGACCTGTTCACCGCGGACTACTCGTTCGTGAACGAGCGCATCGCGAGGATCTACCGGATTCCGAACGTGACGGGCGAGACGTTCCGCCGCGTGACGCTCCCCGAGGAGCGGCGGGGGATTCTCGGCCACGGCAGCATCCTCATGCTGACGTCGGTGGCCGATCGCACGTCGCCGGTCCAGCGCGGCAAGTGGGTGATGGAGGCGCTGCTCGGCACGCCGCCGCCGCCGCCGCCGCAGGATCCGCCGCCGCCGCAGCTCGAGGAAACCAAGGCGGTCAACGCCGGCGGCAAGTCGCTCTCGGTGCGCGAGCGCATGGAGGAGCACCGCAAGAGTCCGGCGTGCGCGTCGTGCCACCGGATGATCGATCCGCTCGGTCTGTCGCTCGAGAATTTCGACGTCATCGGCGCGTGGCGGATCAAGGACAACGGCGTGCCGGTCGACACGGCCGCCAAGCTCTACGACGGCTCCGACATCGCGGGCCCGGCCGGCCTGCGGCAGGCGCTGTTGAACCACTCGGAGTCGGTGATTCGCAACTTCACCGAGAACCTGCTGGCGTACGCCCTCGGCCGCCGCGTCGAGTACTACGATCAGCCGACGATTCGCGCGGTCGTGAAGAAAGCGGCTGCGAACAACCATCGCTTCTCGTCGTTCGTGCTGGGGATCGTGAACAGCGGGGCGTTCCAGATGGCGAAAGCGGAACCCGCGCTCACTACTGCTGCTGCTGAGAGGTAGACGACATGTTCATCACCAAGAAGCACATTTCCCGCCGGACCATCCTGAAAGGGCTGGGCGTCGGCGTGGCGCTGCCGGTCCTCGACGCGATGGCGCCCGCCGCGACGGCGTTCGCGAAGACGGAAGCGGGGCAGTCCGCGTCGAAGGTGCGCATGGTGGCCATGGAAATGGTCCACGGCGCCGCCGGTAGCACGGCGATCGGCGTGAAGAAGAATCTGTGGGCGCCGGCCGCGACGGGCCGCGACTTCGATCTGTCGCCGACGAGCCTGACGCCGCTCGAGCCCTTCCGGAACGACCTCACGATCATCAGCAATACGGATCTGCGGCAGGCCGAGGCGTTCACGCTGCCCGAAATCGGCGGCGATCATTTCCGGGCGAGCGCGGTGTTCCTCACGCAGTCGCATCCGAAACAGACCGAGGGCAACGACGTGCTCGCCGGCACGTCGTTCGATCAGCTGTACGCCCAGAAGTTCGGCCAGGACACGCCGATTCCGTCCATGCAGTTGTCGATCGAGAACGTCGATCAGGCCGGCGGCTGCACGTACGGCTACTCGTGCATCTACACCGACACGATCAGCTGGGCGTCGCCGACGCAGCCGCTGCCGATGGTCCGCGACCCGCGCGCGGTCTTCGATCAGCTCTTCGGCGTCGGCGCGACGCCGGCGGAGCGCGCGGCGAACCTGCGCACCGACAAGAGCATCCTCGACTGGGTCTCGACCCAGATCGCGCAGCTGAGGAAGGAAATCGGCGCGAGCGACAAGCAGCGCCTGAACGAGTACCTCGACAACGTGCGCGAGCTCGAGCGCCGCATCCAGCGCGTCGAAGCCCGCAACGCGAGCGGCGAGACGCGCGCGTTTCCCGACGCGCCAATCGGCGTGCCGGACTCGTTCGAAGAGCACGTGCACATCATGATGGACCTGATCGCGGTGGCGTTCGCGGCCGATGTGACGCGCGTGTTCTCGTTCAAGCTCAGCCGCGACGCCTCCGGGCGGTCGTATCCGGAGAGCGGCGTCAGCACTGGCTTCCACAACGCCTCGCACCACGGCGAGCGCGAAGAGCGCATCATGGACTTCGCGAAGATCAACAAGTATCACGTCGGCATGGTGCCCTATCTGCTCAACAAGCTGAACGACACGGCGGACGGCGAGCACAGCCTGCTGCACAACAGCCTCGTCCTCTACGGATCGCCGCTCGCGGACTCGAACATCCACAACCATCGCCGCGCACCGCTGTTCGTCGTTGGCCATGCGGGCGGCCGGCTCAAAGGTGGGCTGCACGTGAAGGCCGCCGACGGCACGCCGATGGCCAACTCGATGCTGACGATGCTGCACATGCTCGGCCGCGAGGACTTGCAGAGCTTCGGCGACAGCACGGGCGAGCTGGACCTGAACAACGAGACCGCGACCACGACGACGGTCGCCGATGCAAAAGGCTGATAAGTAGGGCGGGTCCTTTCGGACCCGCCTGATCGCGAGCCGGGTCCAAAAGGACCCGGCCTACGAGTCAGGGAGCAGAACATGACGCGACGCATTGTGATCGGCGGACTGAGCGTGGGCGTGCTGGCCTTCACCGCGTGGATGCACGCGGCCGCGCCGGCCTCCGTCGTCGAGGCGGCCATGGCGGGCAATCGCGACGCCGTCCGCGCGCTCCTCAAGGACGGCGGCGACGTCAACTCGGCGCAGGCCGACGGCATGACGGCGCTGCACTGGGCCGCGAGCAAGAACGACGTCGATCTCGCGAAAGTCCTGCTCTACGCGGGCGCGAACCTCAAGGCGACGACGCGCATCGGCGGCTACACGCCGCTGCTGATCGCGAGCCGCAGCGGACACGCGGACATGGTCACGGCCCTGCTCGCCGCCGGATCCGATCCCAACGCTGCGACCGCCAACGGCGCGACGCCGCTGATGTTCGCCGCGCAGGCGGGCAACGTCGCGACTGTGAACGCCTTGCTCAAGGGCAGCGCCGACGCGAACGCCGCGGAAAAAGTGAAGGGCGAGACCGCACTGTTCTTCGCCGCCGCGTACGGCCGCGCGGATGTGATTCGCGCGCTGACCGCGAAGGGCGCCAAGGTCGGCGTCAAGACGAAGGTCATGGATCTCGACGCGTTCAACAAGGAAGAGACCGCGCGCGAAGAACAGTTCCGCCAGCAGCAGGCGCAGTCGGCCGCCGCGGAAGCGGCGCGCGCCGGCCGTCCGGCTCCGGCGGCGGCGCAGGGCCGCGGCCGAGGCAACCCGAACGCGAAGCCCGGGATCGACCGCCAGTACAACTACACGGAGCTCGTCGGATTCTGGGGCGGCCTGACGCCGCTGCACCTGGCGGCGCGGCAGGGCGAGGTGGACGCCGCGAAGGCGCTGATTGACGCCGGCGCCGATCTCAACGATCGCACCGCCGGCGACAACGTGACGCCGATGATCATCGCGACGATCAACGGGCACTTCGATCTCGCGAAGTATCTACTCGATCACGGCGGCGATCCCAACGCGGCCGCGGTCAACGGCGTGACGCCGATGTACGCGGCGCTCAACTGCCAGTGGGCGGCCAAGGCGCTCTACCCTCAGCCGCGCGCCTACGAGCAGCAGCAGACGACCTATCTCGACCTGATGAAGGCGCTGCTCGACAAGGGCGCCGATCCGAACGTCCGCCTGACGCGCAAGGTGTGGTACGCGCAGTACGACTTCGATCAATCGGGCATCGACGAAGCGGGCGCGACGCCGTTCTGGCGCGCCGCCTACGCGTCGGACGTCGACGCGATGAAGCTGCTCGTCAGGTACGGCGCCGATCCCACGATTCCGACGATGCGCACGCCGGGCCGGCCGCGGACGGGCGACGCCGTGCGCGAGACGCAGGACGTGTCGGGTCTTCCGCCCGTCTCCGTGGGCGGACCCGGGGTCGCGCCGCTGCTCGCCGCGTCGGGTGAGGGGTACGGTGAAGGCCTGGCCGCCAACCATCACCGTTACGCGCCGGCCGGCATGCTGCCCGCCGTGAAGTACCTCGTCGAAGAGCTGCACGTGGACGTCAACGTCCGCGACCACGAGGGCAACAACGCGATCCACAACGCGGCGGCGCGCGGCGACAACGAGATGATTCAGTATCTTGTGTCGAAGGGCGCCGACCCGCTCGTCGTGAACCGCGAAGGCAAGACGACGGTCGACATGGCCAACGGACCGGTGCAGCGCATCACGCCGTTCCCGGACACCATCAAGCTGCTCGAAGGCATGGGCGCCAAGAACAACCACAAGTGCGTCGGGTGCTGACGCCGCCTCGCGCGACTGCCTCGAGTTCGCGCGGATGCACGGTTCTGCGCCGCACATTATAGATAGTCGCTGACAGCGCCGAAACTTCAGCCAATGGGCTGGCTGCTGCTTGGCGTTGTGTACTCTGCCGCGTACGCCGGCGTCGGCTGGCTCCTGCGCGATCAACCCGTCGCCCTCGCCTGGTTCCGTGCGGGCGCGCTGCTCGTCCCTCCCCTCACCGGCGCCGTCGTGATCGTCCGCCGCCGCCACGAGTGGTCGGGCTGCCAGTGGCTCTTCTGGTCCACCATCGCGCTCGGCCTGGCGATGTCGGCCATCGGCCTGACGGGATGGGCCGCCGACGAATTGGTGCTGGGCCATGGGACGTGGCTCGCGTGGCCGTCGGTCTTCGCGCTCTTCGGCAGCGTCGCGCCGCTGTTCGCGCTGCTCGCGCAGCCGCACCGCGGACCGCGCGAGCCGCTCGCCGCCACGACCGCCGTCGATATCGCCGGCCTCGCGGTCGTCACGGGATTTCTGTACTCGTTCTTCGTGACGGCGCCCCTCTCGTCGCCGCTGTTGATCGTGTCGGAACTGCAGCAGGCGCTCGTCGTGCTGGCGCTGGGCGTCGCGATGTTCACCGCGCGACGCACGCCGTGGCACGCCACGTACCGCCGTCTCGCGCTCGGCGCCGTCGTGAGCTTCGTCACGCTCACGATGAGCAACGTCGAAGCGCAGCAGGGCATCTACCGCACGGCGTTCGTCTACGACTTCACGTGGATTCTTCCGTTCGCGTTCTTCCCCTGGGCCGCAGTGCGCGCGCCGAGGACGGAGCGCGACACGTCGGCGTCCGACGAGACGGACATGACGCGCCCGCGGCCCTGGGTGATCTTCACCGTGGTCGCGCTGCTGCCGTTTCTCGATTTCGCGCTGCGCCACGTCGCGCCTGACGAAGCCAATCAGACCTTCCGCGACATGTCGACCGCGATCGCGATCGTCTCGGTGCTGCCGCTGCTCGTCGCGCGCATCGCGGCCGAGAAAGCCGAGCTGCAGCAGGCGGGCAGCACGATGAAGCTCCTGGCGCAGGTCATCGAGCAGGCGCAGGATCTGATTCTCGTGCTGACGCCGGACGGCCGCTGCCGTCACGCCAACAGCGCGTTCTGCCGGGCGATGGGCCTGTCGCCGGACGAGTTGACCCATTTGAGCGGGCGCGACCTGATGGCTCGCGACGGCATTTCCGCCGACGACATCCAGTCCGTCGTCCGCGCCGGCGGTACCTGGCGCGGCACGATGACGCGCACGCGCCGAGACGGGACGACATTCACCTCATCTGCGACCGTGGCGGCGCTGCTCGACGACCGCGGCGACCCGACGCACATCGTTTCCGTCGAGCGCGACATCTCCGAGGAGCGCCGGCTGCGCGAGCAGCTGATTCACAGCGAGCGGCTCTCGGCGGTCGGCCAGCTCGTCGCCGGCGTCGCCCACGAGCTGAACAACCCGCTGCAGGGACTCATGGGGCTGACCGAGCTGCTGATCAACGCGGAAACGCGCCCTGAGACCAGGAGCGACCTCGAGCTGGTGCGCCACGACGGCGAGCGCGCGGCGGCGATCGTCAAGAACCTGCTGGCGTTCGCGCGCCGCTCCGCGCTCGAACGATCGGTCGCCGATCTCAACGAGATCGCGCGGTCGTCGCTGGCGCTGCGCGCCTACGAGCTCAGGCTCGCGGGCACGACCGTGCGGACCGAGTACGCCGACGATCTGCCGATGATCGTGGTGAACCGCGAGGAGATCCAGCAGATCGTGCTGAACCTGATCATGAACGCGGAGCACGCGCTGCGATCAACTCACCGCCCAGGCTCGATCACGCTGCGCACGACGTTCGATGGCGAGTTCGCCTCCCTCGAGGTGAGCGATGACGGCCCTGGTGTGCCGGCGGATTTGGTGGGCCGGATCTTCGAGCCGTTCTTCACCACCAAGGGCGTCGGCGAAGGCACGGGCCTCGGGTTGTCCGTGAGCCTCGGCATCGCGGAGGCGCACAACGGCACGCTCGAATTGCTGCCGTCGGCCCGCGGCGCGCGCTTCGCGCTGACGCTGCCGGCGGGCGCGCCAGGCCAGGCTCACCAGGCGGTCATGGCGGCGTCGAAGATGGACGCCAGTTCCTCCGCTCCCGCGTAGCGCGGCGAGAGCTTCGTCACGCGGTGCTGGGGCAGCGTGCCCTCGACCAGCGCCGGGATGTCAGACGGGGAATAGCCGATCGCCTTCAGGCCGTTGGGCATCTGCAGCCGCTGCATGAACCACGTAATCCGATCGGCCAGGATCTTTCCCGCATCGTCCGCCCGCGCGCGCGACACGTCGGCGCCGAGCGCCTCGGCGGCTTGCAGATGGCGATCGGGATGCGCGGATGCCGTGAAGCGGAACGTCGCCGGGGCGTTCAGGATCACGGACATGCCGTGCGGGACGATCGCGTGATCGGTGAGGTAGCCGGGCGCGCGATAGCTCTTCACGCCGCCCGACACCGGATACGACATGCCGTGCGGGAGATGCACGCCCGCGTTCCCGAATCCCACGCCCGCGTACGACGCCGCCAGTAGCATCTGCGCCCGCGCCTCGTCGTCCGACGGATCGTCGAAGGCACGGGCGAGAAACGTGTTCACCATCCGGAGCGCCTGCAGCGACCAGATGTCGCTGATCGGATTCGATCCTTGGTACGCCGGGCGCACCGTCGGTCGATCGGGCCGCGGGCGTTCGCTGAACGGCATCGCGGTGTACGACTCGACCGCGTGGCTGAGGATGTCGAGGCCGGTCGACGCGGCGACCTGACGCGGCATCGTGCGCGTGTTGTCCGGATCGAGCAGGCCGAGGGTCGGCTTCAGCCGGCGGCTCGCGATGCCGGTCTTCGCGTGGAGGCGCGTGTAGTCGAAGATGCTGACGCCGGTCGTTTCGCTGCCCGTGCCGGCGGTGGTCGGAATCGCGATCAGCGGCTTGAGCGGTCCGGGCACCGGCAGGCCCTTGCCGATCGGCGCGTTCACGTAGTCCAGGAAATCGGCCGGGGGGTACGTCGTGTACAGGTTGACGGCTTTCGCGGTATCGATCGTCGACCCGCCGCCGACGGCGACGAACGCGTCGAAGCCACCGTCGCGGCCGAACGCGATCGCGTCGAGAAACGACGTATCGGTCGGCTCGACACGGACGCGGTCGTAGAGGACCGCGGTGAGGCCGCTGGCGTTGATCGATTCGAGCGTGGTCTGCACGGGCGCCATCCGGCTCAGCGTCGGGTCGGTCACGACCATGATGCGCCGCGCGCCGAGATCCTCGAGGTCCATTCCGACTTCACGCGTCACGCCGGGACCGAAGCGCACGCTGGAGACGGCCATTTCGAAGGCGATTTCGTTAATACAACACTTCCTTCTCGCCCTTCTCGGCCACGAGCTTGTCGAAGTGCTGGATGATCAGATCGCGGCGCTTCATCACGCCCTCGATTTCGGCTTTCTTCAGATAATCCTTCGTGACGCGCGTGAGCTCGGCGCCGTCGAGCGCCTTGATCTTCGCGAGGAGCTGGCGGTCGCCCTTGACGAGGTCCTTCTCGTTGACCAGCTTCGCGGGCAGCCGGAAGGCGCGCGTGAAGTCGATCATCCACAGCTTCCAGTCGTTGTCGATCAGCACGTTGGTCAAGTTGCGGTCCGTGTCGTACACGAGCGCCGTGAAGACGCGCATGCGGTGCATCTGGTCGTTCCAGTTCACTTCGGGCGGGGGCTGGATCTTCTTCTTCAGCCGCTCGCTTTCGTCCATCTTCGTCGGCACCCACCAGCTGAGCGCCCCGCTCTGCGCCTGCCACTTCCGCTGCACGGTGACGGGCATCATGTACTCGAGGCCGACCAGCTTGGCGATTTCATACGCGGCCAGGTCGTACACATACGAGTCGACGAAGTTCAGCTCGACGGTGCCGTCGGCGAACTCGTTCTTCATCTTGTGCTCGTCGACGGTCTGGAACGCCGCCTCGTGCGTCACGGTACCGTCGGTCATGACCAGCTTCCACGGGCTCGTGATGCCCTTGCTGGTCTTCTTCCCGCTCACGATCTTCGCGTTGAGCAGAAAGCTGGTGATCTGATCCGTGCCCCACACGGGCTCGGCGGGCGCGGCGGTCTTTTGTTGGATGTCGGTGAGCGCGAGCGCCGAGAACGCCGCGGCGGCGAGCACCAACGGCACCAGCGCCGCGCGTAGAGATCGGGTCAGCATGGCCACTCCTTGTCAGCGATAGTTGCCGAATTGTAGCGCAACGCCGAAATCGTGCTCGCGTAACACCCGCATGGCCTCCTGCAACTCGTCCTTGGACGGCGAGCTGACCCGCACCTGGTCGGCCTGGATCGCGGCTTGTACTTTCTTGAGCTTCTTGTCCTTGAGGTACTTGACGATGTCGCGCGCCGCCTCGATGGGGATGCCCTGCTGGATCTTCACGACCCGGCGGATCGCGCCGCCGGCGGCCGGCTCCGATTCGCCCGGATCGAAGTTCTTGATCGCCACGCCGCGGCGGACCAGGCGCGTCTGGACGATTTCCCACACCGCATTCATCTTCATCTCATCGTCCGTCGTGAGCGTGAGCGTCTTGTCGGCCGTGCTGAGATCGATGTCGGCTTTCGCGCCCTTGAAGTCGAAGCGCTGACCGATCTCCTTCCGCGCCTGGTTGAGCGCGTTGTCGACTTCCTGAAAATCGATCGTGGACGTGATGTCGAACGACGAGGTCGATGCCATCAGTACAGCACTTCCTTCTCGCCCCTGGCCGCGACGAGCGTGTCGAAGTGCTGGATGATCAGGTCGCGGCGCTTCATCAGGCCGTCGATCTCGCTTTTCTTCAGGTAGCCCTTCGTCACGCGGGCGACCTCGGCGCCGTCGAGCGCCTTGATGCGTACCAGGAGCGCGCGGTCGCCTTTGACCAGGTCCTTCTCGTTGACCAGCTTCGCCTGCAGGCGGAACGCGCGCGTGAAGTCGATCATCCACAGCTTCCAGTCGGGGCCGATCAGCACGTTGGTGGCGTTCCGATCGGTGTCGAGGACGAGCGCCATGAACACGCGCATGCGATCCATCTGATCGTTCCAGTGCACGGCCGGGGGCGGCTCGATCTTCCTCTTCACCCGTTCTCCTTCGTCCATCAGGTTCGGCATCGTCGCGATCCACCAGCTGAGCGCGCCGATCTGCGCCTGCCACTTCCGCTGGACGGTGACGGGCATCATGCCGTCGAGTCCGAGCAGCGTCGCGATCTGGTACGCCGCGAGGTCGTACTGGTACGAGTCGACGAAGTTGAGCTCGACGCTGCCGTTGGCGAACGTGTTCGTCAGCTTGTGCAGGTCGACCGTCTGAAACCCCGCATCGTGCGTGACCGTGCCGTCCGTCAGCGTGAGCCGCCACGGGCTCGTGACGCCATTGGCGGTCTTCCGGCCGCTGAGGATCCTGGCGTTGAGCAGAAACTCGGTGATCTGCGTCGCGCTCCACGCGGGCTCAGCAGGCGCGGCCGCCTGACGCGCGCTGATTGGCGCGAGTGCCGCGCATGTCACGAATGCCAGAGTGAGGGCGAGGAACGCCGCGCGCAGCCAGTTTCGAGAGAGGGTTGACACGGGGCGATTATAGTCGTTGGTCGTTGGTCGTTGGTCATCGGTCGTCAGTCCTGGATCGACGAACGACCAACGACTCACGACTAACGACTAACGACTAAAATGTTCGCGTGTCCTCGCGTCCTCGCATCGGCATTTCCGCCTGTCTGCTCGGCGAGCCCGTGCGTTACAACGCCGAACACAAGCGCGATGCGTGGCTCGTCGACGTCCTGGGACCGCAGGTCGAGTGGGTGCCGGTCTGTCCCGAGGTCGAGGCCGGCTTCGGAACACCGCGCGAACCGATGACGCTCGTGCGGACCGGCGGCCGCGTCGCGGCAGTCACCAATGACACGAAGCGGGACCTCACGGACGCGCTGCGCGCGTATGCCGAACGCCGTGTGGCCGGGCTCGAAGGCGAGGCGCTGGACGGCTACGTGCTGAAGGCGGACTCGCCGAGCTGCGGGCCGGAGGTCCGCCTGAAAGCGGACGCCACGGAGGATCGTGCGGTTTGGCGTCAGACGGACCAGATTGCAAGAGGCGTGTTCGCCGACGCTCTGATGGCGCGGCTGCCGGCGCTGCCGGTGATCGACGAACGCGCGCTGTCGGATCCGGATCGCCGCCACGCGTTTCTCACGCGCGTGTTCGCGCGCTCCCGCTCGCGGGCCGTCGACGTTGTGCGCGTGCGCGGCGTCGAAGCCGATCTGGCGTCCGGCTTCAGCCGGACGCGAATCGTCGATCGCGCGGCGACCGAAGAACCGCTCGAGATTCGGCTGCACGGCCGGCCGTTCGCCGTCCTCATGCGGACGCCCGGCGCGGATCGCGAGCTCGCGGCCGGATTCCTCTTCGCCGAGCGCGTGCTCAAAAGCGCGGACGATCTCGGAACGATCGAACATTGCACGGACGCTGCGTCGCCAGGGGAGCAACCGCAGAACCCGCAGAGTACGCGGAGCCAGGATCCTGTTGCTGCGAGCTCTGCGAGCTCCGCGGTTGCTTCATCGAACGTCATCAACGTGACGCTCGCGAACGGATCGGCAGAGGCGATCGATCGTCTGCTCGCGGGCCGTCGTCAGGTGACGGGCAACAGCTCCTGCGGCCTTTGCGGCCGCGTGACGATCGACTCGTTGAAGACCGACGCGGGGCCGATTCGCGCGACCTGGACTATGGCCGCGTCCGTGCTCGCCACGCTGCCGGACGGACTCCGTGCCCGGCAGACCGTGTTCGACGAAACCGGCGGACTGCACGCGGGCGGGCTCTTCACGCCGGAGGGCGAGCTCATCGACGTCGCCGAGGACGTCGGGCGTCACAACGCCGTGGACAAAGTCGTCGGGCGCGCGCTGATGCGCGACGCGCTGCCGTTGTCGAATCACGTGCTGTGCGTCAGCGGCCGCACGTCGTACGAGATCGTCCAGAAAGCGGTGCTCGCCGGCATTCCCATCGTCGCCGCCGTCTCCGCGCCGTCGAGCCTCGCGATCAATCTCGCGCGGGAGTTCGGCGTCACGCTCGTCGGCTTCGTGCGCGAGGCGGGCTTCAACATCTACACGCACGAGTGGAGAATCAAGTGAGTAATTGAGTAGCTGGGTAATCGAGTAATCGCCGCGACCATTACTCACCTTACCCAATTACTCAACTACCCAGTTCATCGTTATGACGCTCTTCGGTCTCGGTCAGCAGAAACCGCACCACTATCGCGAGATGCTCCGCGTCGTCTGGGACAACCGCGGCGAGCTGCCGTACGCGTGGCGCATCCTGCGCGACGGCGTTTGCGACGGCTGCGCGCTCGGCACGTCCGGCCTGCACGACTGGACGCTCGAGGGCACGCACCTCTGCATGGTGCGCCTCGAACTGCTGCGGCTGAATACCGCGCCCGCACTCGACGTGAAACAACTGACCGACGTGTCGTCCCTGGCGTTGCACTCGTCGGCGGATCTGCGCGCGCTGGGACGCCTGCCGGAGCCGATGATCCGGCGCAAGGGCGAGCGCGGATTTCTCGTCGCCTCGTGGGACGAAGCGCTCGACCGGATCGCCAGCGGGCTGCGCGAAACGGATCCGGCGCGCGCGGCCTTCTACCTGACGTCGCGCGGGATCACGAACGAGGTCTATTACGCTGCGCAGAAAGCCGCGCGATTCCTGGGCACGAACCACGTCGACAATTCGGCGCGCCTGTGTCATGCGGCATCGACGGCCGGCATGAAGGCCACGCTCGGCTACGGCGCGTCCACGTGCAGCTACATCGACTGGCTGCACGCCGATCTGATCGTCTTCTTCGGATCGAACGTCGCCAACAACCAGCCGGTCACGACGAAGTACCTGCACTACGCCAAGCAGAACGGCGCGCAGATCGCCGTCGTGAACACGTATCGAGAGCCAGGCCTCGAGCGTTACTGGGTGCCGTCGGTCACGTCGAGCGCGCTCTTCGGCACGGGCCTGGCCGATCGCTGGTTCAGCGTCCACACGGGCGGCGATCTCGCGTTTCTGATCGGCGTGCTGCGCGCGCTCATCGAGTCCAACGGCGTCGACGAGACGTTCGTGCGCGAGCGGACGGTGGGCTTCGAGGACGCGCGACAGCGCGCAGTGGCGGCCGACTGGACCGCGCTCGAGCAGGAAAGCGGCGCGTCACGCGACGAGATGCAGGCGTTTGCGCGGCTGATCGTCGAGCGGCCGAATGCGATCTTCGTCTGGTCGATGGGCCTGACGCAGCACGCGCACGGCGTCGACACGATCAAGGCACTCGTCAACGTCGGCCTCGCGCGCGGATTGCCCGGCCGGCCGAATCGCGGTCTCGTCCCGATCCGCGGACATTCGGGCGTGCAAGGCGGCGCGGAAGTGGGCTGCGTTCCGGCGATCGATCCGACGGCCGCCGCACGCTACGCGGGTGCGTGGGGCTTCCCGTTCCCCTCGTCGAAAGGATGGACAACGGCGGAGATGATCGAGCATGCGGCCGATGGCGACGTCGACGCGTTCTGGATCGTCGGCGGCAACTTCCTCGAGACCCTGCCCGACACCGATCGGTGCCGTCGCGCGCTGACGCGGCCGAAGCTTCGCATCCACCAGGACATCGTCCTGTCGTCCTCGATGCTCGTCGAAAGCGACGGCGACGTCGTCCTGCTGCCGGCGACGACACGCTACGAGTCCGTCGGCGGCGGGACGGAAACCTCGACGGAGCGCCGGATCATTTTCTCGCCGGAGATTCCCGGGCGGCGTATCGGATCGGCGCGGCCGGAGTGGCAGGTGTTCGGGGACGTCATGGCGCGCGTCCATCCGCATTTCGCCGACCGCATCCGGTTCGACAGCGCCGAGGCGATTCGCCGCGAAATCGCCCGATCCGTACCCTTATATATAGGTATCGAAACCCTGAAGGCGAAAGGCGACCAGGTGCAGTGGGGCGGGCGGACGCTCTACGCCGACGGCCGCTTCGCGACACCGGATGGCAAAGCACACTTCGCCGCTGTGGTCCCACGAAGATCAACCGCGGAGAGCGCTGAGACCGCCGAGAGTGGTGATCAAACAACAACCCACTCTGCGCTCTCTGCGGACTCCGCGGTTCATCTGTTTCGAGTTTCAACCCGACGCGGGAAGCAATTCAACTCGATGGTGCAGCGCGACGTCGATCCGCTGACGGGCGCGCGGCGCGACGATGTGCTGATCAGCGGCGAGGATCTTCAGCGCCTGAACATGGACGACGGCGCCGCGGTCGAGTTGCGATCGCCAAATGGATCGTTTCGCGGCCGGCTGAAGTCCGCGCCGATGACGCCGGGCAACCTCGAGGTCCATTGGCCAGAGGGCAACGTGCTCCTGTCGGCAGCTGCCATCGATCCCGATTCGATGGAGCCCGACTACAATGCGACGGTGACGCTCAACCCGCTGCCATGATCTCGTTTTCCCGCGTCAGCAAGCAGTACGGCAAGCAGATCCTCTTCGTCGACGCGTCCTTCCAGCTCAATCCTGGTGAAAAGGTCGGCCTCGTCGGGCCGAACGGATCCGGCAAGACGACGCTCTTCCGCATGATCATGGGCGAGGAAGTGCCGGACGAGGGCGATGTGTCGGTGCCGAAGAAGCTGACGATCGGCTACTTCCGGCAGGACGTCGAGGAGATGTCCGGCCGTTCGGTGATAGACGAGGCGATCCTCGGCAGCGGCCGCGTCGGCGATCTGCATCACGAACTGGAATCGCTGCAGCACGCGATGTCCGATCCCGCGCGTGCGGACGAGATGGACAAGATCCTCGCGCGCTTCGGCGAAGTGCAGGAGGAGTACGACCACCTCGGCGGCTACGCGCTCGAGGCGCAGGCGCGCGAAGTCCTGGCCGGCCTCGGCTTCGAGGACGACCAGATCGACGGTGACGTCGGCGCGCTCTCCGGCGGCTGGAAGATGCGCGTGGCGATGGCGCGCGTCCTGCTCGGCCGGCCCGACGTCCTGCTGATGGACGAGCCGACGAACCACCTGGACATCGAATCGATCATCTGGCTCGAGAGCTTCCTGAAGTCGCTGCCCGGCGCGCTGCTCATGACGTCGCACGACCGTGAGTTCATGAACCGCATCGTCACGAAGATCGCCGAGATCGACGGCGGCGAGATCACCATGTACTCGGGCAACTACGACTTCTACGAGCGCGAGCGCGCGATCCGCGAGGCGAACCGCGAAGCGGCCTACGCGCGCCAGCAGGCCATGCTCGCCAAGGAGCAGCGGTTCATCGAGCGCTTCGCGGCGCACGCGGCGAAGGCCGCGCAGGTCCAGAGCCGCGTCAAGGCGCTCGAGAAGATCGAGAAGATCGAGCTGCCGAAGAAGCGCAAGGTCGTCAAGTTCGACTTCCGCGCGCCGCCGCGCTCCGGCGAACAGGTGGTCGTCCTCGAAAACGTGCGGAAGGCGTACGGGCGCCGCGTCGTCCACGACGGCATCAATCTGACGATCCGCCGGGGCGAACGGTGGTGCGTCATGGGGAAGAACGGCGCGGGCAAGTCGACGCTGCTGAAGATGGTCGCCGGGCAGATCGCGCCGGACTCGGGCGTCGTCAAGCTGGGCGCGAGCCTCCAGATGGGCTACTTCGCCCAGCAATCGCTCGACCTGCTCGATCCGGATCTCACCATCGAGGAGCAGCTGCGCAAGGACTTCCCCGAGGAATCCATCGGAGCGCTGCGGAACCTGGCGGGCGCTTTTCAGTTCTCCGGCGACGATATCGACAAGAAAATCCGGACCCTGTCGGGCGGCGAGAAGACACGGCTCGTGCTCGCACGGATGCTGCTCAACCCCCCGAACTTCCTGGTCCTCGACGAGCCGACGAACCACCTGGACCTGGCGACGAAGGAGATGCTGCTCGATTCCCTGAGGGATTTCGACGGGACGATGCTCTTTGTCTCCCACGACCGGGCGTTTCTGCGCGGCCTGAGCAACCGGGTCCTCGAACTGGGCGGCGAGAGCGGCCGGGACGCACAACCGCACGCCTATCCCGGGTCGTATGTCGAATACGTTCAGCGCACGGGGCACGAGGCCCCCGGCGTTCACGCTTGACGCGAGGAACAGCCCGGCGCATAGTCACGTCGAAATCGTTGCCGTGCTCGTCGAATATCAGGGCTTCCTCGGCAACGCCCCACTAAGGAGGCTGGTATGAAACGGACGCTCTTCACGCTCGCCGTCGCGGTTCTCACTGTCATCACTCTAGGGGCGCTGCAGCCCGCGCCGGCCGCGGCGGCCGATCAGCACGCCTCCGGCACCGTGACGTCGGTGTCGCTGACGTCGATCACCATCGGCGGCGGCGCTGGCGGCGGAGCGAAATTCACGCGAACCTTCGCCGTCGACGCCGAGACCAAAGTGGTCGCGAAAGGCGCCGGCACCACGTCCGCGGCCGCGGGCGGCCGCGCGGCCATCACCGACATGGTGTCCAACGGCGATCGCGTGAGCATCGCGTTCCACAAAATGGGCGAGATGAACCACGCGTCGGAAGTCAGGGTCACCGGGAAAGTGACGATGAAGAAATAGGCCAGGCAGGGCGGGTAGGGCAGGTAAGCCGGGTGGGGAAGAGCGTTTACCTACCCGCCCCACCCGCCCCACCCGCCCCACTCGCCCCACCCGACTTGGTTTCGAACGTCGCCCTCATTCCCATCGCCCCGCCCACGAATCCCGCTTCAACCAGATACGGCGACAGCGCGTGCAGCGCCGGCGGCACGCCGTCGATCTCTTCGATCAACATGCCGCGCGGCCCCTCGCTCTCGAGTTCGGCCGGCATCGCGCCGCGCGCGCGTTCGATCAGCGCCTGTGCGACCGCCCGAGCCGCCTTCGAGCGCTCGGGTTCGTCGCCCGGCAGAAATGTCGCCAGCTGCCGATCGCCGCGCGCGAGATACGCCGACAGCGAGCCGTTGACGAGGATCACCGTCGCGCCGACCGTCCGCGTGGGCGTCCGCCCGGCGTCCGTGGAAGCAACCGCGGAGATCGCGGAGACCGCAGGCGGTTGCTTCTTTACGGGCCACTTGAGGGTTGCGCCGTACGGGTTCGCGGGATCGGTCGCTGCAAGAGCTGTCACTTGGACGGCGTCAGTCGCGTCGCGCAGCGAGCGGAGCAGGTCCAGGGCGCCCGGTTGCGCGAACTGCGTGGCACCGAGGCCCGCGACGAAGTAGCCGCGGCGCACGCGACCGTTCTCTTCCAGTCCTTTCAGGACCGGATACGCCGTGCCGAATCCACCGGGCACCGCCTCGCTCAACACGGCCTCGCGCGTCAGGACGCCATGCCGCGCCAGCAGTTGCTGCGTGATCGCGGCGGCCCATCGAGTCGACGCGTCACGTCGCGCCGGGCTTTCGTCCCTCGACACGAGATCCCATCGTCCTTCCGCCGAGGGCGGGACCAGGCGGCGCGAGCGGAACACGGCGTCCGAGCGGCGCGGCTTCGTCTTCCGCCGCGGCGCGTGCGCGCGCGTGAAGGCCCGCAACGCGTGGAAGGTGTCGTTGGTGACGAGCCCCTGCCAGACGAGCCGCCACAGGGTGTCGACGGTTTCGGCCGGATAGCCGCCGCCGGCCGCCTCGTGAAGCGGGCCGAAGAACGACGCGCCGTTCGCGCGTAAGAAATCGAGGATGGAAGTTCCGCGATCGGCAGGGCGGATCCTTTCGGACCCGCCGCGTGCCGGGTCCGAAGGACCCGGCCTACTTGTCAACGCCATCGGCGGCAGCAGCTGCGGCGCCTGATCGGCGAGATACAACGCGATGCGACCATCGCGCTCGCCGAGCGATTCAACCCCGATCCATACCACCTCGCCCGCGGCCGCGATCGCGTCGAGGTCAGCGGGGTCGTAGCCCTCGATGCGCGCGGGCAGGATTTCAGTCTCGAGGATGGACGCGGGCAACGGCGCGCCCTGCAGATGATCGATCGCGTCCAGCAGCGCGTCGGCGCCTGCACGTTTCCTCGCGACGCCCTGCCACGTCACCGTGAAGCGGCCGAGGACCGACTGATCCACCGGCTCGATTTCGTGGCGCAGCTTCGCGAGCGACAGCCGGCGGATCCGCCGCAGCACGCCGGCGTCCGTCCACTCGCGCTGCGTGCCGCCGGGCCGGAACTCGCCTTCGATGAGGCGTCCTTCGGCGGTGAGCCGCGTGAGCACGGCCTCGGCGGCGTGCGCGCCCAGCCCGTATCGCAGCGCGAAGTCCGCGGCGGCGAACGGCGCGTGCGTCCGCGCGTAGCGCAGCGCGATGTCGCCAATCGCATCGCGGACCGGCTCCCGCAGCGGCGCCGGGACGGTATCCGGCAGCAGGACGCTGAGCGCGTCGCGCACGCGCGCCGCGTCTTCGATGGCGACGATGCGCGGCTCTCCGGCGATCTGAAGCTCGATCGCGCGGCCCGCCGTCACCAATGCATCGACACCTGACGCGGCGCCGACCGTTGCCGATCGCGCCGTCACCTCCTCGAGTGTCAGGTCGCCAATCGCCAGCAACATGTCGTGAATCGCGTCTGCGCTCTTCGCCCGGTAGTGCGGGTCGAGCCGCTGCAGTTGTTGCTCGACGAGGTCGATCGAGTCGGCGTCGAGCAGCTCGCGCAGCTCGGCGTCGCCGAGCAGTTCGCGCAGCTGCGCCTGGTCGACGGCCAGCGCCTGCGCACGGCGCTCCGCGAGCGGCGCATCGCCGTCGTACAGGAAGCTGGCGACGTAGCTGAAGAGCAGCGACGCCGCGAACGGCGACGGCGTCTCGGCGTTCACCGTCGCGACGCGTATCTTGCGGCTGCGGACGTCGGCGAGCGTCGAGACGAGCGCCGGCATGTCGAAGAAATCGCGCAGGCACTCGCGGTAGGTTTCAAGGAGCACGGGAAACGATCCGAAACGCGACGCGACCTGCAGCAGATCGTGCGCTTTCTTGCGCTGCTGCCAGAGCGGGACGCGCATGCCCGGCCGGCGCCGCGGCAGCAGCAACGACCGCGCAGCGTTCTCTCTGAATTTCGCGGCGAAGAGCGCCGTCGATCCGAGCTGGCGGACGACGAGCGCCTGGACCTCGTCCGGATCCGGCAGGAGCAAACGCGGGTCCGGCGGTTCATCCACGTCCGGAAATCTGACGACGAACCCATCGTCGCCCCAGATCGTCTCGACGTCGGCGCCGGTCTCCTCGCGAATCTTCGCGGCCGCCGCCATGGCCCACGGCGCGTGGATCCGTCCGCCGCGCGGCGAGAGAACGCAGACACGCCAGTCGCCGAGTTCGTCGCGCACGCGCTCGATGACGATCGTCTCGGCGTCGGGCACGGCCTGCGTGGCGGCCATCTGATCGCGGAGGTACTGCAGCAGGTTCTCCGCGGCGCGCGCGTCGAGATCGTGCTCGCGCGTGAGCCGCTCGACGGCGGCGGCCGGCGGCAGCCGCAGCATGTCGCGCGTCAGCCGGCCAATCGCGAGACCGAATTCGAGCGGACGGCCGGCGCGATCGCCCTTCCAGAACGGCATCTTGCCCGGCTGCCCGGGCGCGGGCGAGACGAGCACACGATCGTGCGTGATGTCCTCGACGCGCCACGACGAGGCGCCGAGGACGAACGTCTCGCCGGGCTTGGTCTCGAAGACCATTTCCTCGTCGAGTTCTCCGACCCTCGCCGCGCCGGCGGGCGCCCCCATCAGGAACACGCCGAAGAGCCCGCGATCGGGAATCGTGCCGCCGTTGGCGATCGCCACGCGCTTCGCGCCTTCGCGCGACGTGATCGTCCCGCGCACGCGGTCCCACGTGATGCGCGGGCGCAGCTCGGCGAACTCGTCGGACGGATAGCGGCCCGACAGCATGTCCAGCACGCCGTCGAACACAGCGCGGCTCAGCTCGGCGAACGGCGCGGCGCGGCGGATCGTCGAGAAGAGTTCGTCGGCGCGCCAGTCGTCCATCGACGCCATGGCGACAACGTGCTGCGCGACGATGTCCAGCGGGTTGCGCGGGTAGCGCGTGGCCTCGACCGCGCCGTCGTGCATCGCCTTCGAGACGGCCGCGCACGCGAGGAGATCCCCGCGGAACTTCGGAAAGATGACGCCTTCACTCACCGCGTTGGCCCGGTGCCCGCCGCGTCCGATGCGCTGCAGGCCGCTGGCCACCGACGGCGGCGCTTCGATCTGGACGACGAGGTCGATGGCGCCCATGTCGATGCCGAGTTCGAGCGTCGACGTCGCGACCAGCCCGCGAAGCGCGCCGGCTTTCAGCAGCTCTTCGACTTCGATGCGCTGCGGACGCGCGATCGATCCGTGATGCGATCGCACCAGCGTCTCGCCGGCCAGCTCGTTCAGCGCGGCGGCGATGCGCTCGGCGAGCCGGCGTCCGTTGACGAAGATCAACGTCGAGCGATGCGCGCGAATCAGCTCGAGGAGGCGCGGATGGATCGCCGCCCAGATCGACGGCCGCGTGTCGCTCGCGCCCGCGGCCACGCCCGGCCGCGCCGGCGTCCCCGGGGCCGTCGTCAGCTTCGCCATGTCCTCGACGGGCACATCGATCGTCAGCTGCAGCGCTTTCTTCTGGCCCGCGTCGACGATCGTGACGGGGCGGTAGTGAATGGCGCGCGTCGTCGAAAACTCGCGCGCGATGTCAGTCGCTGGTGACAGGTGGCTGGGGGTTGTGGGTTGGTGGCCGGTGGCTGAAGCGCGGTGACTGGTGGCTGGTGGCTTGCGGCTGGACGTCGCGCCGCCGAGAAACCGCGCGACTTCATCGAGCGGTCGCTGCGTCGCCGAGAGGCCGATCCGCTGCGGCGTCCGGTGACAGATCGCCTCGAGCCGCTCGAGCGACAGCGCGAGGTGCGCGCCGCGCTTGGTCGGGACGAGCGCGTGGATCTCGTCGATGACAACGGTGTCAATCGATCGCAGCGCTTCGCGCGCATTCGACGTCAGCAGCAGGTACAGCGACTCCGGCGTCGTGATGAGGATGTCCGCCGGCTCGCGGCGGAATTTCGCGCGATCGGCCTGCGGCGTGTCGCCGGTGCGCACGGCGATGGCCGGCGTGATGAAGGCGTCGCCGCGCGCGCGCGCCACGTCGGCGATGCCGGCGAGCGGCGCGCGGAGGTTGCGCTCGACGTCGACGGCCAGTGCTTTGAGCGGCGACACGTAGAGCACGCGGCACCGCGAGGCTTTCGGCGGCTCCGGCGCGAACATCAGCCGGCCGAGGCACCAGAGAAACGCGGTCAGCGTCTTGCCGCTGCCGGTCGGCGCGAGGATGAGCGTCGATTCGCCACGCGCGATCGCCGGCCAGCCGAGCGCCTGCGGGCGCGTCGGCGCATCGAAGGCGCCCGCGAACCAGGCGCGCACGGCCGGATGAAAGGCCGCTAATGGATCGGCGCCAGGGCGTGCGGACATCCCTTCATCTTACTAATCGGTTCACGAATCCTGTACCGGAAGGAGGAAGGATGGTAATCTCAAGAGGTACGTCCAGACAGGAGCCGATTCGATGGGAGATTCCGGAGAAGGATTAATTGACGCCGAGGCGCGCATCCAGGAGCGGATGGAAGAACTGGAGCGCGAGCGGCAGCGGACGCAACCGAAAGTCGCGAAGGACCCCGAGAAAGAGCGCACGCTCGAGTCACTGCGCCTCGCGCGGCTCGAGCTCCAGAGCCAGGCGGCCCTGACGACGAACGAGCGGCGACGCGCGCAGATCGCGCAGGCCGTCGCAGAGATCGATCGGCGCGTGTCCGCAGTGGGTGCCTAGGATCCATCGTTACCACGACGGAACGAAGCATCACTTCCACGCGTTCGCCCGGTCGCTGGGCTACCTCGACTGGGCGTCGCAACCGAATCCCTTCCGTTCGTTCGCCGGCGCGCCGGCCGTCGTCCTGCCGCCGCGCCCCGGTGCCGTCGCGTCCTGCGCGGAGCCGGCCCTCGACCTGCTCGGCGCAATCCTGCGTTACTCGCTGGGGCTCTCGGCGTGGAAGCAGTTTCGCGATTCCCGCTGGTCCCTGCGCGTCAATCCCTCGAGCGGCAACCTTCACCCGACTGAAGCCTACGTCGTCTGCGGCGATTTGACCCGCCGACGCTCGAGTGCGCCTGACGTGAGCGAAGGCGGGGCCTCTGTCTCTCACTACGCGCCCGATCGGCACGTGCTCGAGCAGCGGTGCGCGTTCGATCGTGAAGCCTGGGCCCGTTTCACGCAGGATTCCGACATCGTCGCCCTCGTCGCGCTGACGTCCATTCACTGGCGGGAATCGTGGAAGTACGGCGAGCGCGCGTTCCGCTACTGCCAGCACGACCTCGGGCACGCGATCGCGGCGATAAGGTATTCCGCCGCGCTCGCCGGCTGCCGCGCGACGCTGGTGCCGGAGTGGTCGCAGAAGGAAATCGCAACGCTCATCGGCATCGATCGGGACGATGACTACGTCGACGCAGAGCGCGAGGAGGCCGGCTGTCTTCTGGCCATCACCAGGCACCAGCCTCCAGCCGGCAGCCCCCGCTCTTCCAGCCACCAGCCTCCAGCCTCCAGCCACCTTCTTGCCGCCGTCCGCGGCGGCACGTGGACCGGCCGCGCGAATCAGCTGAGCGAGGCCCACGTCACGTGGTCGTTCATCGACGAGATCGCCCGCGCAACGGAAGATGCTGGCCGCTCGGTGTCTCCTCTTCAATTACCCAACCACCCGATTACCCAGTTACCCACTTCAGCGTTGCTCCTGCAGCGGCGTTCCGCGGTGGCTCTTGATGGCCGCTCATCGATAAGCGCGGCCGGCTTCTTTGCGATCCTCGCCGCGACGCTGCCGGGCAGCGGACCTCCGTGGGACGCGCTGTGGTGGGACGCGCGCATTCATCTGCTGCTGTTCGTGCATCGCGTCGACGGTCTCGAACCCGGGCTGTATCTGCTGCCTCGCAATCCCGCGGCGGTCGATCGACTCAAGGCCGCCTGCGGCCGCTCGTTCGACTGGGCGCCGGTGATCGACTCGCTACCGCTCGTCGGACTCGCCCAGGGCGACTGCCGCGCGCTGGCGCAGCGCGTGAGCTGCAATCAGGAAATTGCCGCCGATGGATTCTTCAGCCTCGGCATGATCGCGGACTTCGACGCGAGCCTCGCGGAATTCGGGCCGTCGTTCTACCGCCACCTGTTCTGGGAATCAGGCGTTGTCGGGCACGTGCTTTATCTCGAAGCCGAGGCCGCAGGCGCGCGGGGGACCGGCATCGGCTGCTTCTTCGACGATCCGGTGCACGACGTGCTCGGCTTGACGGGCCACTCTTTCCAGAGCCTCTATCACTTCACAATTGGGACGCCGGTCGAGGATACAAGGCTGACGACTGAGCCCGGGTACGGGTGGGAAAGGGTGCGTGGAACTTGAAAGTGAAATGAGAAAACCTGGCAGGGTGCTGAAAAATGAAGGTTCAGCATCCGATCCTGATGTGGCGCGTTGAAGCGCCGCGCTCTACGTGTCCCGCATCAGGGACGGCGCGCGGGTGTCAGGCGTTACTTCTGTGCGTAGAGCGACAGCACCGGCGGGTGCGAGTCCTCCATCGCGCCGAGCACTTCGTTGCGAAACGGCCCGCGCGACATCTCGAGCAGCCGGTTAACGAACGCAAACCAGAGCGTCCGCCGGGCGGACTCCGTCTCGCTCTGGCGCAGGAACTCGACGAAGGTGCGACCGTTAGACGTGATGTCGGGCGTGATGGCCGGCCATCACTGGCCGGCCTTCCACGCGATTTCAGATTGCGGCGTGGTACCGTACCATACGCTCCCTGACATGACACGTCCTGACCGGGCCATCGTTCCCCTCGCTGGTCTGGTTACAGGAATCCTCGTTCTGGCGTGGCCCCAGCTCTCCGGCTGGATTCCAGGAACGGCCACGGCGTATCCGCTGGTCACTGCGTTGTTCACGGTGCTCGTCGTGACGATCGTTGTCACGTGGCCGCGCCACGAACCTGCGCAGGTCGCGGGCATCGCTGTGACGACGCCATTCTCATTCGTGGTGGCACTCACGGCTGCGGCCATCGTCGCAGGCGCCGCCTACCGGTGGACGCGTTTGCTGGCATGGCAGCCGTACCAGGCCGACATGTTGATCGTCGTCCGGGAAGCCACGCGGCGGTTCATCAGCGGGCGAACGCCTTACACGACCTATCGCACGTATGACGCGCCCTGGAACATCGCGATGCCGTACGGGCCAGCGTTGTGGGCACCCTATCTCATCCCGCAATTGCTGCGCCTCGATTTCCGCTTTCTCACGATTGTGGGCGAGCTGTTCGTCCCGCTCTGGTGCGGGGGAGCCGCGATCGTCGAGTCGACGCGAGGCCGCGTCGGCAGTGCCTCCTGGTGGCTGGCGATCCTGTTCGCGCTGGTCCTCACGTTCGACGTGCAGGGCTTCACGCTGATCGGCCATACGCCTGTCTATTGGCCGCTGCTGCCGGTGTTCGCGGTGTTGATCTGGCGCTCGCGCTGGCTGCACGCGGCGTTCATCCTCGGTCTGCTCGTGCTGGCGCGGACGACGATGGTCGCCATCGTCCCTGTGTTCCTGATGGCGGCGTGGACCGGCGAGCGCCGGCGGTTTCCGGCGGTGCTCATGACGCTGACCGTCACGATCGGCGTCGTGCTGGTCCCCTTCATCGCCTGGGCCCCTCGGGAAATCTGGGACAACATGGTGCTCTCGTATCCCCGCGTGATGAGGGAAGCCGTATGGCCGGTGCTGGCACGGAGCGGGATTGAGACGATCGGCACGACCGAGTGGTTGCTGGAGCGCCACCTGGAGATTCTGGTTGTGCCAGCGCAGCTGCTGGCGATGGCCGGCGTCTATGCCGCGGCGTGGCTGGCGATCCGGAGGGGCGCCGCGCCGCTCGCATGGATGGCGCTTGCCCTCTTCGCGTTCAGCATGACGAGCCTGTACCCCGTGCACTATCTGTATTACGACGTGCTCCTGCTCCTCGTGTGCGGCGCCATCGCCGCGACACTCGAGCCGGTACGCGCGAGCAGGCTTGCGGCGCTCTGGCTCCTGTCGGCGGTCACTCTGGTTGCGCTGATGGCGGGTATGGCGCGCGGGTTGCTGGCGCCGTTTCCGCTGGTGTCGGTGGGGGAGGAATCGTCGACCATGATGCTGCGGTCCGGCTTCGCGATGGCCGAGAGCGACGGCCAACAGATGTTCTCGTGGGTCGTCGGCCACGACGCAACCATCGTCCTGCCGCGGCGATCGGCGCAGGCCGCGATCATAAACATGAGGATTCAATCGGCAATCGAGAACCCCGACGCACCGCAGAGCATGACCGCCATTCTGAACGGCACCGTCATCGGTCACGCGACGATCCGCGCCGGGTGGCAGGAGATTGGATTCGCCGCGCCGCCATCCACCTGGTGGGTCGGATTCAACCAGCTGCACCTCCTGTTCTCCTCGACCATGGTGCCGCGCCTCGTCGGCGCTGGTGATGATCCACGTGAACTGGCCGCGGCGGTGAGCGGGGTCGCGGTCGTGCCGCAGAAGCCACAATCCGCATTACACTGATCGCCCTGTCGTATGCCGCCACACAGTGACGCGGCCGCATCGCGCTGGCGATCGTGCGCGCGGTTCGCCGGTTTCGGCGCGATCTATCTCGCCGCCTGCCGAATCATGCTGGCTCCGATCGTCAACTTCGCAGAGCTTGGGCATGCGAGCTTCGGCGGCGACGCGCGTGCGTTCATCTGGGTGCTCGCCTGGGACAACCATGTGGTGCTCGACCGGGCGCCGTCGCTCTTCAACGCGAACAAGCTCTTTCCGCTGCCGAACGCTCTTGCGTACGGAGAGCACCTGTTCGGCATCAGTCTGTTCACGCTGCCGTTCTACGCCGCAACCCGCAATCCAGTGCTGGCCTACAACCTCGTGTGGCTGCTGGCCTACCTGCTAACCGCGGCCGCAGTCCACGTGCTGGCGTGGCGATACACGCGCGATCACCTGGCGGCGATGACCGCTGCGATGGCGTTCACGTTCTGCTTCTTCCGCATGCACCACGGCCACGGTCATCTCAACCTAATCTGGTGTTTCTGGATTCCGCTGTCGTTCGTGGCGATGGACCGCTGGACCGAACGGCCCACCTGGACGCGCCTTACGGCATGGACCGCCGTCATCGTCCTCCAGGCGCTGGCCGCGTGGTACCAGGCGGTGCTCATCGTCATCGCCGACGCCATCTTCCTGGTGTGGCTCTTCGTGGCGGAGCGCCGCATGCCGCCGCTGCCGCGCCTCCTCCTTCAA